>Ga0105238_10002524_pt1 | contig 18289 bp, 16 predicted proteins | sample KBSC34metaG_FD_81526 | JGI IMG/M metagenome (GOLD analysis project Ga0105238, IMG submission 81526) | Corn rhizosphere microbial communities from Kellogg Biological Station, Michigan, USA - KBS C3-4 metaG | ecosystem: Host-associated > Plants > Roots > Rhizosphere > Soil | place: Michigan, USA... | reverse complement strand
TGGGCGGATCTGATCATCCTGGCCACGCCGGGCCGTTCCGATGGCGAAGTCGAAGGGTATGCGGCGTCGCTGCCCGAGTGCGGCCCGATGGCGGGGAAGCTGGCGGCTCCGCTGATGGTTGACCATGATGCCGGCGTCTTGAGCCGCGTGTATGGCGCGGCGGGCTGCGCCGGGCTGTTCGTCGCGCCGTGGGCCAACGCGGACGACGATGCGGTCACGCGAGCGCGCCTCCACGGGCGCGCGCTCGTTCGCGCCGTGCGCGCATTCAAGTCGGCCCGGTAGCGCGGCCCTCAGCGGACGCGAGATGCGTCTTTTCGTCGCGTGCGAAACGGGGGCGGCCGTGGCGGAGGCGGCCGCCGCCCTCATCGTCGATCTTCAGACGCGGCTCGCGCGCATGGCGCCGCAGGCGCGGCTCACGTGGGTGCCGAAAGAACGCCTGCACTTCACGGTGCGCTTCATCGGGTCCGTCGATGAGGGTCGTCTGCCGGCGCTGCGCGAGGCGTTGGCGTCTTCCTTACACGTCCCACCTTTCGAGATGGCCGTGCAAGGCGTTGGCGTGTTCCCCGATCGGCGCCCGCCGCGGGTGATCTGGGCAGGGCTGCGGTCCGGCGCCGGCCACATGACGGCGCTGGCACATGCCGTCAACCTGCGGCTGAAGCCGCTCGTCGGCGACGACGCCGAGGACCTGCGTCCGCATCTCACGCTGGCGCGCGTGAAAGAACCGCATGGGCTGCGTTCTCAGACGCTGCTCTCGGGGTTCGAGGACGTGCCGCTGGGCGTGACGCGCGTCGAGACAGTGACCTTGTTCGAGAGTCGCCACGACTCCGGCGGTCTGCAGTACGTGCCGCTGGCAAAGAGCGCCCTGGAGGGCGGGTGAGGCGGGTGGGGCTGGGAGGGAGTCAGCGAGGGCTGCGGCGTACGTCGTCGCGAACCAGGTCGCTGCGCTCGCGCGCGAAGTCCAGCAGCCGCCCGACCTCCGCATCGAACTCGTCGATCGAGAACGGAGCGTTCGAGTCGGCCAGTGCGGCGTCGCGGATCTGCGTCGAGGTGCGCCGGACCTCGCCTTCGAGCCAGGCCGACGCCACGTCGGCGCAGCGCAGCAGCGTGTCGAGATAGACGCCGCGCAACGACGGCTCCCGCATCGCCCTGACCATGAGCGTATTCCGCTGTGGCGGCGGCACGTCGTCCACGTTGCGCCAGATGCTGGCGGTGACGCCGCCCTTGAACGCCTCGCTTTTGTCCCATGGCAGCACCATCGCGCGCGTGGTGCCCGTGAAGCGGTACAGATAGAAGTTGTTCATGCCCCAATCGCCCAGCATGCCGTCGGTATCCGTGAGAAACGCCTCGACGGCGATGTGCGCGACGAACCGTTCGAGATCGAGATAGCCGGAGAGCACGCGGAGGAAGTCCGCATCCGACGTTTGCGCGATGGCGCGGACGAGGTCGGCAATCGGCTGCGCGTCCGGATCCGTTTCGTGCGTGACCGGCTTGAACGGCTTGGGCGAGTAGAGCGACGGCTGTGGCCCCTTGTATTCGAAGCGGTAGGGCAGGTCTGCGGGGTCGTAGTCGTACTCGTAGAGATAGCCGTTGTCCTGACCGAAGCGATCCGCGAGAAACGCCTTGTCGATCGATTCCACCACCGAATACAGTCCGGCGTACTCCTCGTTGACGTACAGGCGCACGTGCGCCTCGCGAGGCGCGGGCAGGCCGACCTGGGTGAAGAGACGCATCGCGAGCCGTTCGTGCAGCTGACTGGGATCCTGAACGTTGTTGCGCAGCACCACCGATTTCAGGCCGAGGAAGTGTTGCGACGGATCGAAGCGGTTGAAGTCCACGCGCAGTCCCGGCTTGACGCCGCTGCGGCTGCCGGTGCCGCGGGAACGGATGCCGACGTTGCGAACGGTCTGCCCACGCCAGATGAAGTGCGCGGGATAGTAGGTGTTGAGTTGAAAGCTCGCCTTCAGATCAGCCCAGTCGCGCGGGTTGACGATCAGGCGAATCTCCTGCAGCCGCGAGTCGTCGAAGAGGGCGGCAGCGTCGATCGGCGGGTCCTGTGCGCGAACGGCGCCCGCCATCGCGAGGGGCAGGATGACGACCGCGAACAGCGTGCGGCAGAGAAGCGGAGAGGCGCGCATCATCCCTCCGCTAGTTGGCGATCTGAACACGGACGACCGGTGACCAGCCGGCCCGCGGCGGTACCGCACCGCGGGACCGGTTGACAACAGTCTCGTGCACCGCGTTGGCCTGCAACCGCACCAGGCGGTTGACCGTCCAGTTCACGCCCGCCGTCCACACGCGTTCGGCGGACGTGGAGAGCAGCGCGGCTCGCGGCGTCCAGACCTGGGCGCCGGCATCGCCGGGGGTGCCGAACGCCACCGCTTCCGTGCGGAGCGTCAGCTCGAGGCCTGGGAATCCGGCGATTGCCACCGTATCGTTCGCTCTGGCGTGCGCCTTGCGTCCCGCCACCGCCCAGACGCCGGCCATCGACCACCCGTACGCACGGATCGGCGGCAGCGTCTCGCCGGCAAGCCCCTGATGTTGGCGCGCGTCATCGGCACGCAGGAATTCGGCCCGAACTCCAAACGGTCCTGGCCGCCAGTCGAGATCGCCGCCGACGCGCAGACGACGCCCGTTCACGAACACTGGCGCGAAGAACATGTCCTTAGACGCCAGTCGCCCGCGAAAGGACTCCCGCCCTTCGTCGAGGCTGGTTGTCACGGCGGCGATACCGAGCTCGACGTCGGTCCAGCCCTTCGCGCGGCGCGTCGAACCACGCCGGGCGAGGCCGAACGGTTTGAGCGTGACGCGGCCGGCGACGGTCGGCTCGCTCCACGAGCCGGGCACAAGACCTGTGCGCGTGCCGTCGCTCACGAATCCGCCGGCTTCGTACCCGACGGCGCGGCCGGCGACACGCCCGTGCACGGCGACACCGGCGCTGCGTCCTGGCGATAGCAGATCGGCCGCGCGCGAGCGATCGATGAAGTCGAGCGCGCCGGCACCCGTGAGCTGCTCGCGGCTGAAGGGCACCTTGAAGTGCCCGGCGCGGACCTGCACGGCGCGCGTTGCGCGGACGTTCACGAACGCGTCCCGCCAGCCGTCGTCGATCTCGCGTTCGATCTCGAACTCGACATGCGAGCTAATCGCCCCGGTTGCCCCGATGCGGCGGCGGGCGACGTCGAGGCCCACGTCGTCGGAGCCTTTGGCCCTGCGGACGTCGGTGTCGAGGCGCGCGGTCGGCGTGATGCGCACATCGTCGCTGATGGCAATGGACTGCGCCGCCACAGGCATGCCGGCCGCGAGCATCAAGACAACCGCGGGCGCCGTGCCGCGCGTCATGGCGTCATCTCCGGGCGTATCTCGGCCGTGGAAGCGACACCGCGAGCGCGGGACTCGCGTGCATGCCAGAACGCATCCAGCTGCGCCGGGAGCTGCGGATTGCGGATGACGGCCGCCAGCTCGCGCCGCTGCTCGAACCCTGCGACCGACATCGCCAGGCTGCCGATGACTGCCGTGTGGTTGTCGGCGATGAGCAGCTTGCCGTGGCGGCGCAATGGCCGCACGTCGCGGCGCCGCGCGCGGTCTACCGTCATGCCTTCGCGCCTGCGCGCCTCGAGGACCGTGACGAGATACGCATCCGCGAGCTTCGCGTCCACGATGCGAATCGATTGGCGCGCCGCGCGCACCAGCGCGGCAAACCGCTCGCGCGGCCGGGTACGCGCTCCGCGGATGGCCGCTACGATCGTGCGGCGTCGCAACCGTGGCGTAATGACGAGCCGCTCCTTGGCGCCGCCTTTCACAGCAGTCTCTTTCGGGCCGGTTCCCACGACACCGAGCGAAGGCCGGCGCTTCCGTCGGCCACGAGGTCGGCATGGATGTCGTCGAGCGGAACGTCCGCCGCAAACGTGGCGAGATAGGTGGCACGCGCCTCGTCGCCGAACCAGGCTTCGCGGATTTCAAACGTGGCGCCGTGGCGGGCGAACACCCGCTGGACGTGGGCGCCGGGAAACGCCGGGCCGCACGCGACGAGATCCACGACCAGAGAACGACGCGACCGGCCGCCGGTGTGGTCCAGGCCGAGCAGGAACAGCACCACCATCGCGGCGCCTCCTCCTGCCAGCACGAACGCCCCCAGGCCGCAGGCCATGCCCAGACCGATGAGCAGGAACATCACTGCCGCGTCGCGCGGATCATCGACCGGCGTGCGGAAGCGCACCAGGCTGGCGGCGCCTGCGATGCCAAACGCGCGTGCCAGCGAATCGTTGATGAGGACCATCATCATCGCGCCCGAGACGCAGAGCAGAATCTGGGCGTGATGCATCGCGTGTGATTGCGAGGCTCGCTCGCTGCGCCGTTGTACGGCCGTGACGGCAGCCCCGATGAGAGCGGCGACGCCGAGCCGCAACGGGCCGTCAAAAGCATGCGGCCAGGCCTGCGGCATCAGTCCAACCAGGGCGACGGCGCCGCCGGCAATCGCGGCGCCTGCCAGCGTGACGCCCGCAATAACCGCCAGGCGACGCGTGTGCGCCGGTCGCGTGGCGGAGAGTCCGGCGGAGCCGGGGTGCGCGGGGCAGGCGATGTTGGCGTTCGTCACGTCTCGGGTCCTGACACCTCAACTAACGCGCGAAACGTGCCGACCGCACGGCCTTAACTAGGGCGGGTAGGCGGATAGGGCGGGTAGGGCGCGTGGGGCGGGTGGGACGGCGTCGAGTTGCTCGCGGTGGCCCGAGCCGGAAAGGCCAGTGAGGCGGCGACGCTGCCGCCGATCAGCACCGTGATGATGGCCAGAGACCAGCTGATAGGGAAGTGGCCGTCGAAGGCCGCGTTCAGCCAGACCATCTTCAATCCCACGAAGATCAGCACGCACGCCAGCCCGTAGCCAATGAGATGGAAGCGTTCGATGGCGCCCGCCAGCAGGAAGTACATCGCGCGCAGGCCGAGGATCGCGCAGACGTTCGAGGTGAACACGATGAGCGGCTCGCGCGTGAGCGCGAAGATGGCGGGCACCGAGTCTACGGCGAACACGACGTCGCTCACCTCGAGAAACACGAGCGCCACGAGCAGCGGCGTCGCGTGCAGGCGTCCATCGCGGCGGATCAGGAATCGCGCGTCCTCGAAAGTGGGCGTGATCGGCAGCGCGCGCCGCAGCAGCCGCACGAGCAGATTGCGCTCCGGCTCCACGTGCGGTTCCGGCGACCACAGCATGCGGGCGCCCGTCAGGAGCAGGAACCCGCCAAAGAGCAGCATCACGAGCTCGAAACGCATCAGCGCGGCCCCGAGCGCGATGAACCCCGCGCGAAAAGCGAGCGCACCGAGGATCCCGTAGAAGAGCACCCGGTGCTGGTAGGCGGCGGGGACGGCGAAGTAGCGGAATACGAGCACGAACACGAAGACGTTGTCGATCGCGAGCGACTTCTCGACGACGTAACCGGCGAGAAACTCGAGCGCGATCTCGCGGCCGGTCGCGGCGCCAAAATGCGACGTGGTGTAGGCACCCAGCCCGGCGCAGACCGCAAGCCCGGTCGTGATCCACACCATCGACCAGATCACCGACTCGCGAAACGAGACGACGTGCGCGCGACGGTGGAAGACACCCAGGTCGACCGCCAACAGCGCGAGGACCAGCGCGGTGAACCCCGCATACAAGCCCCACGAGTCGGCAAACGGAAAGAGCAGATCCATGCGACAGGCTTCAGCGTGTCGCCATCGGAATGCATAGACAAATAGAAAGTTGTGAACGGATCTATTGTGAAAGACGATACATGCGGACCTGCACTGAGGACCACGGACCAAGGACGGACCAAGGACTCGCAATGGACTGGCTCAACTACCACCATCTGCTTTACTTCTGGACGGTCGTCCGGGAGGGCGGCGTGTCGCGAGCGGCGGAAAAGCTGCGGTTGTCGCAGCCGACGGTGAGCGCACAAGTGCGGCGGCTCGAAGAGACGCTGGGACATCGCCTGTTCGAGCGTCGCGGGCGCACGCTCGTGCCGACCGCCATCGGCCGCGTGGTCTATCAGTACGCCGAGGACATCTTCGGGCTCGGCGGCGAGATGCTGGAGGCGCTGCGCGGCCGCCCGTCAGGACGCGCGTTGCAGCTTACGGTCGGCGTCGCCAACGCCGTTCCCAAGTTGATCGTCAGCCGCCTGCTCCAGCCCGTGCTGCGCGAGCGGCGCGACGTGAAGATCGTCTGCGTGGAAGGGAACCCGGAGGACCTGCTCACGCGCCTGGCCACGCACGCGCTCGATGTCGTGATCAGCGACACACCCGCGCCGCCGCATGTCCGGGTGCGCGTGTTCAACCACGCGTTGGGGGAGTCGGGCACCTCGTTCTTCGCGCCCGCCGGCCTCGTCCGCCGTGGCCGGTTTCCGAAGTCGCTCAACGGTGCGCCGCTATTACTGCCGACGCCGACGACGGCCTACCGGCGCGCGCTGGACGAGTGGTTCGACACGACCGGCGTGCGTCCGCGCGTCGTGGCCGAGTTCGATGACTCCGCGCTGCTGCTGGCGTTTGCGGGATCGGCGCAGGCGATGTTTCCGGCACCGACCGCGATCGAGCGCGAGGTGAGCCGTCACACCGGCGCGCGCGTCATCGGCCGGACCGAGGCGGTCCGGGAACGGTATGTCGCCGTCTCCGTGGATCGAAAGCTGAAGCACCCGGCGGTCGTGGCGATTACGCAGGGCCGGGCGCTTCGGTCCCGTTGACTCCTGAAGCTCGAAGCCCGAAGCCTTATTCGGCCGGTTCAATCCGCAGCACGGCGCCGTCGTTCTCGTCGGTGAGCAGATAGAGCAGTTCGTCGGGCCCTTGCCGCACATCTCGAATGCGCTGGCGCAGCGTCACGAGCAGCGATTCGCGCCGCAGCTCCTCCATCTTGTCGTTGAAGAGGATGCGCTCGAGGTGTCCCGTGCCCGGAATCTCCCCGACGCGCATGGAGCCGACGAAGACGTCGCCCTTCCACTTGGGCAGCTTGGTGCCGGTGTAGAACGCCATCCCGGAGACGGCGATCGACGGCACCCAGAACACGACCGGCTGCTCGAAGCGCGGTTGCCACGGCGCATCGGACTGCTTCGGCCCCGGATAGGTGCGGCCGTAGCTCGAGAGCGGCCAGCCGTAGTTGCTGCCGGGGTGCAGGATGTCGATTTTGTCGCCGCCGTTGGGACCGTTCTCGTGTTGCCAGATCTCGCCGGTGCCTGGATGCATCGCAAGGCCGAGCGAGTTGCGATGGCCGAGCGTGAAGACTTCCGGCTTGCCGTTACCCTTAAGGAACGGATTCTCGGGCGCAGGCGTCCCGTCGTCTTTCAGCCGCAGCACCTTGCCGCCCAGGTTGTTCGGATCCTGCGCGCCCATGTCGCCGCCGCCGCCGGTCGTCATGTAGAGGAGCCCGTTGCGGTCGAACGCGAGGCGGGCGCCGCCGCCGGTGCCCTCGGCGATGAAGATGTCCTGCACCTGTGTGAGCGCCTTGCCATCCCAGCGGCCACGGGCAAGCGCCAGCGCGCTCTTCTGCGGCCCGACAGGCTTCGTGTAGGACAGATAGACGTAGCGGTTCTCGGCGAAGCGTGGATGCAGCACCACATCCATCAGCCCTGAGAGCCCCTGGCTCTGCACGGCCGGGACCCCCGCGACCGGGATGGGATCGAGCACGCCATTGCGGATGATGCGCAGCTGACCGCCGCGCTCGGTGACCAGCATGTCGCCGCCGGGCAGGAAAGCGAGGCTCCACGGATGCGACAGGCCGCGCGCCACCACCACCACGCGGATCTTCTGCCCTTCCGCCGTGTCGAACGTGACGGGTGCCGTCGGAAGCGGGACAGCCGGAATCCCCGAGGGTGCCACAGGGATGTTGTTGCGGAATGGGACGGTCTGCTGCGCGAGACCAGAGGACACGGCTGCAAGCGTGGCTGCGGCGACGAGCGAGGTACGAACGACGGGGCGCGCGGCGTGAATCACGATCCCACCTCTCATCACGTCAACGCCCGCCCGAAGGGCGGACAATTAAATACTGCACTGGCGACGCGAAGCGTCGCCAGTATAGTTGGCCCCTATGGCTATGGAACTCGGATTGAAAGGTCGGACGGCGCTCGTCACTGGCGCCAGCAAGGGCATCGGCCGCGCCATCGCGCGCGGGCTCGCGAGCGAGGGCGTCAACCTCGTGCTGCTGGCACGCGGCAAGGACGCCCTCGAGGCGACCGCCGGCGAACTGCAATCGAAGTACGGCGTGAAGGCGCTCGCCACGGCCGCGGACATCACGAGCACCAACTCGGTGAAGGCCGCCGCTGAGGCGGCGAAGGCCGCCTTCGGCACCGTGCACATTCTCGTGAACAACGCCGGCAATCCGATGCGGCGCATGGATCGCCAGATTCTTTGGCCCGACACCGACTGGCTGGGCGACCTCGACGGCAAGCTGATTGGATCGCTGCGCGTCACGCAGGCGTTCCTGCCGCTCCTGCCGAGTGACGGCACCGGCCGCATCATCAACATCAGCGGCACTGCGTCGACCATCGTCTGGGCGCCAGCGCTCACGCACGGCCTGAACAACGCGGGGATGAATCAGGCGACGGGCTACCTGGCCAACGATCTCGCGAGCCAGCAGATCACCGTCAACACACTCGTGCCCGGTCTCGTCGGGACCGAAGGGCGCGAGGCGTGGGCCGAGAACATGGCCAAGCAGCAGAACGTCACGAAGGAAGAGTTCCTCGCCGGCTTCTGCAAGCGGATGGGAATTCTTTCCGGCCGCTGGGCGACCATGGAGGAAGTGGCCGACAGCGTGCTGTTCCTTGCCTCGGATCGCGGCCGCTACTACAACGGCGCGAAGATCGTCATGGACGGCGGACTGAACGTGAACGTGCGACCAGCCTGATGGTCAGGTGGGTCCCGACCTACCCGACCAGATAAAGCCAGAGGCTTCGAGCAATCTGTATGGCGGAGATCGCCAACGCGATCGTGAGCAGGCGGCGTGAGGTACGCGCGGCGGCGCCGTCACCGTCGGTCTGCTGCGCGGCGACGGCAATGAGCAGCAGACCCGGCGCCAGCACGAGGCGATGGGCCACGTCGGCGTCCGGATATACCGCCGCGAAGAGCGCCAGGTAGCAGCCGGCGGCGACGGTGGCGCCGCGCACGACTGACGACGCCGACTGCATCGCGGCCACAGCCATTGCCCAGATGAATGGGGCGCCGAACGTGGCGCCCCAGCCGCCGCGTCCCGGCCACCAGCGGCGCGTGAGCTGACCGAAGTCGACGAGGCTGATCGCAAAGCGGCCGACGCTCGTGAGCGCATCGGCGATGCCCGTCGTGCGGTTGCCAAGCGAATCGAGCGGCGCGAGCAGGTCGCCGTACCAGCGAGCGGTCTGTACGAGCGTGAACGGCAGCCCGCCCGCGACCGCGCCGGCGAATCCGCCGAGGATCAGCGAAGCTACGGCGCCACTCTCACGCCAGCGGTACCACGCAATCCAGCCGGTCATCACGATTCCCAGCGGAAACGCCACCCACTTCATGGCGACGGCCATGCCGACGAGAGCAGCCGCGGCCGCCACTTCGCGGGCCGGTGCCGTGCGCGCGCGCACCACAATCCACGCGAGCGCGACGAGCGCCGGTGTGGCGGAGTACAGATCGTTCTTGACGAAGGCGAGCTGGTGAAACAGAACCGGCACGGCGAACAGGGCCGCCCAGCACCACCGGCGTCCGGCCGGTAGCCACTCCCGAATCGCCGCCACGCCAAGCGTGAAGTACGCGAGGCTCCACAGCCCGTGCAGCCGCAGCAGGAATCCACCGATCCACGGCGTCTGTGCGAGATCGGCGAGCACCAGCTCGTACGACGAGGCGAGCACGTTCACTTTGACGTCGGCCGTCGTGTCGTACTCGAGCGTGCCCAGTCGAAGAATCTGGCTGACTCGCTCGAGATGATAAGGGTCGGCTCCGGCGAGAGGACGCGTCGCGAGCATCGCCACGGTTGCCGTCAGCACACCGATGGCGGCCCATGGCAAACGCGTGTCTCGAGCATCTGGTTCGGTGCGCCTCGATCGCGGCGGCCACGCGAATAGCCACACCGCGCCGATCACCGCGTTGACGACGACGAGTGACGACAGACGCGGCGCACCCCACCATGTGGCAAGCTGCATCTCGATCGAGAGAAGCGCGATCGCGATCGTCGCTCGCGCGAACGACTCGATCGGGCGCGCGCGCCACAGTCGTGCACCAATGAGCAGGATTGTGAGGTTCACTCCGGCCGCATCCTCAGAAATCTAACCTTGCCGTAACAATCCTGTCGGTCAAAAACGACCATCTGCTGACGGTTTCGTCACCGGTTGGTGTTTTTCGGCGTTGCAGAAGCGTGCGTTCACGACGCGCCACGCGCCTCAACTGTCGCCACTGCAGCCCGTTCCGGCCATGTGCACAGCATTGCGAAGCCTATGCAGAACTGGCACCGCTGCTGCCGATACCCTACACATGAATCCCGCTGCCTCACAATCGCGTGCCATCGCGCCGGTCGCGTTCGAAGACGGCCTCGGCGAGCGGTTGTACGCCGTCGGTGCCGCCAACGAGCCGCTGGAAGTACTCAAAGTCAGCAACGAGCTGACCTGCGTATCCAGTTTCGAGGATGCGCTACGGCAACAGGCGGCGCAGATGGCCGACTTCCGGCACGAGGCGTTTGGCCGCGTGCGCGCGGTGGAGCGGCTCGACGCGCGCAGCTCCACGATTGTGGTGATTTCGGATCACGTGCGCGGAGTCCGCCTGTCGGACGTGCTCGCCGGCGCCCGCAAGCGATCGATTCCGCTCGAATACAAAGCCGCCGCGTGGCTGATCCGCCAGCTCGTATCCGCCATCGCCGCATTGCACGACAGCGGCCCTGGTGTGGTGCATGGATCGATCGCGCCCGAGCGTCTGGTGATCACGCCCGATGGCCGGCTCGTCGTCGTCGAATACGTCCTCGGCCCCGCGCTCGAGGAGATGCACTTCTCGTGGGAGCGCTACTGGCGCGAGCTTGGCATCGCGCTCCCGCGCCCCATCGGTTTGTCGCGGTTCGATCAGACCGCCGACGTGACGCAGCTCGCCGCTGTCGCGCTGGCGCTGCTGCTCGGGCGGCCGCTCGAAGCGGACGAGTATCCGAACAAGATCGCCGACGTGCTCGACAGCGCGACGGCGCGCCTGGTGAACGGCTCCGACCCGCTGCCGGCCGCCCTGCGCACGTGGCTGCGCCGCGCACTCCACATTGAGCCGCGCGCGGCCTTCACCTCGGCGCTCGACGCGCAGGCGGAGCTCGATCGCGTGCTGGACGTCCAGGATGTCGCCGGCCGTCTCTCGCTGCGGTCGTTCCTGTCGCGCTATGCCGCCGCGATCGCGCTTGAACGGCAGCTTGCATCCCAGCCGAAGACCGCGCCGGTGACAGCAGCGAAAGTCGCGCCCCCCGTCGAATCCGCGGTCGTCCCGGCCGTCGCTCCTGCACCTGTGCCGGCGGTCGTGCCTGACCCCGAACCCGTGGCCGTGCTGACCCCCGAACCCGTGGCCATCGTGGCACCCGAGCCAGTTGTCATGCCGGCGCCTGTCGCAATGGTGTCCGAGGGAGTGCCGCAGGACGAGAAGCTTGCGGTCGAAGCGATTGAAACGCCGCTCTTCGGCGCGAGGCCTGCCGTGGACGTTGCAGCCGTCGACGACGCCGCGATCGAAGACGGTGACGGCGATGGGAACATCGCCGAGGCCGAAGCCGACGAGGAGGCCGCGATCGACCAACCCGCGTTCGAGCGCGCCGCGAGCGTGACGCCGTTTCTGCCGCGCACGTCTACCTTTGGTGGCGCCGCGGCGGAAAAGGCGGCCCCTGAAGTGCGCGTTCCGGTGCCGGAATCCGGCCCGTGGGCGACCCTCGGCCCCGCTCCAGTGGCCGTCGCGATGGACGAACCCGAGATGCCGCGCTTGGAACCCGAGGCCTTTGAACCGCCGCCCGCGCCCGTGCCGCCGGCCGTTGGTGACGTCGTACGCGCCAAGAGCGGCCGCCCGGTGTGGCAGAGCCCATGGGCCGCCGCCGCCGTACTCGCGCTCATCTCCGTCACGATGGGCGTGACGCTGCTTCGGCCCAAGACGCCTGTGACGGCGCCCGAGGCCGCGCTCACCAACACGGGCACGCTCGAAATCGGGACCAATCCCGACGGCGTCGCCGTGATGATCGACGGGACCAATCGTGGCGCTACGCCGCTCACCGTCACGCTGTCGCCGGGCGCGCACGATGTGGAGCTGGTCAGCGGGACGGATCGTCGCAAAGTGCCGCTGACGATGAAGGCGGGCGCGCACATGTCGCACTTCATCGAGATGCCGAAAACGGCGGCCGGTCTCGGTGAACTGCTCGTGCGGACCGATCCGTCGAAGGCCACCGTTACCGTGGACGGACGCGCGGTGGGACGCACGCCCGTGACCGTGAAGGGGCTGAGCGCCGGCACGCATCGCGTGGTGCTCGAGAACGAGTCCGGCAGCTTCACCGACGACGTGATCGTCGAGGCCGGCGCGACGGCGTCGCTGGTCGTGCCGATGACCAAGCAGCCGGTGACGGCGGGCGCCAACGTCTCGGGCTGGATTGCGGTGAACGCGCCCGCGGATCTGCAGCTGTACGAAGGCGGCCGGCTCGTCGGAAGCAGCAAGAGCGACCGCATCATGGTGGCCGTGGGGCGTCACGACCTCGAGATGGTGAACGAGGCGCTCGGCTATCGCTCCAGCAAGACGGTGGACGTCGCGGCCGGCCAGGTGGCGGTGTTGAAACCGGACTGGCCGAAGGGCTCGATCGCGGTGAACGCACTGCCGTGGGCGGAGGTGTCGGTCGACGGCGAGCGTCTCGGCGAGACGCCGATCGGCAGCATCTCCGTGCCGATCGGTACACACGAGATCGTATTTCGTCATCCCGAACTCGGCGAGCGCCGGACGAGCGCGACCGTGACGACCGGAGCCGCGACGCGCGTCAGCATGGACATGAGGGCGAAATGAAGGCTACGAAGATCTGCCTGGTCGCCGCGGCCGCACTGTTGGCCGTCGTCACGACCGCACTCGCGCAGGCCCCGGCCCCGAAGGCGTCGCTGGCCGCCGCGCGTACGCTCTACGCGTCGGCGGAATACGGCGGCGCGCTCGAGATGCTCAATGGGCTGGTCTCCGATGCGCCGCTCGGCCCCGAGCGCCAAGCCATCGAGCTGTATCGCGCACTGTGTCTCGTGGCCGTCGGCAATTCCAACGAAGCGACCCGCGTCATCGAAGCAATGATCGTGATGGACCCGCTCTATCGTCCGGGCGTGGACGACGTGCCGCCCCGGCTGCGCACGGCTTTCACCGACGCGCGCCGCCGCCTGCTGCCGGGCCTCATGCAACAGGGTTACCTGTCGGCCAAGGCTGCGTTCGACAAGAAGGACTATCCAGCCGCCGCGAAAGGGTTCTCGCAAGTGCTCGCGGGCCTCGGCGATCCGGACATTCAGAGCGTAGCGGCGCAGCCGCCGCTGTCGGATCTGAAGATGCTCGCTTCGGGCTTCAACGACCTGGCCGCAAAGGCCATTGCGCCGCCGCCCGCGCCGGCGCCAGCGCCGGCACAGGCGCAGGAACCGGACCTCGACAAGGTCGCTCCGCGCGTGTACTCGCCGTCCGACACCGACGTGGTGCCGCCGATGACGGTCAGGCAGGCCATTCCGCCCTATCCGGGGCGCGTGCTGCTCGGCGGATCGCTCGTGATGGACATCGTGATCGACGTCAACGGCGCGGTGGAGTCCGCCACGATGGCGAGTGCGCCGAACCCGGCCTACGACAAGCTGGTCCTCGGCGCAGCCAAGACCTGGCAGTATCAGCCGGCGACCTTGAACGGCAAGCCGGTGAAGTACCGCAAGCGCATCCAGCTGTCGCTCGTCCCCACGCCCGCTCACTGATTCGAGGTATCGCTCCGTGTCTCCCCATCGTCGACGTGTCATGGCCGTTGTGCTCTCGCTGCTCCCCTTGATGGTGGTGGCGGCATTCAGCGGCTCACCCGCGGTGCAGACCGCATCGGCCCCTTCGGGCGTCGCCGACATTTCCGGCAGCTGGAGTGGCACCTCGGATTGGGAGCAGCACAGCGTGCACGCGATCAGCGGCGTCACCGTCGCGATCGATCAGGACGGCCGATCGGCGAATGGAACGCTGGCGTTCACGTCGCCCGCCTATCAGGGTTGGAGCGGCAGGATTAGGGGAACGCTGGCAGGCGAAGCGCCGGACACGCAGTTCGTCGGCACGATCGAGCTGCGGGCGCCGGCCACGACCCATGCCGGAACGTGCGTCGGGAACGCAGTCTTCGCGGGCCGCAGCGTGTCCACCTCGCTGCGCTGGGATACGTCACAGATGGACGTCCGGTCGAGCGCGGACGGTGAGGCCGCCGCGGGCTGCCGCGGCCTGCTTCGTCGCGTCGTCCTGATTCTTGAACGAAACTGAGGCCAGGTAGGCCAGGCACGCCTGGCTGGTATTCGTTTACCGGCCGGGCCCGCCCGGCTCGCCAGGCCTTGCCGTTTCGAAAACGCGCATCGCGGCCGCAATCATCCCCGCCACGTCGGTGAGATTCGCCGGCACGATCACGGAGTTGGTCGTCCGCGCCAGCTGGCCGAACTGCGTCACGTATTGTTCGGCCACGCGCAGCTGGACGGCTTCACGCCCGCCATCGGTCTGAATCGCGGTGGCCACCTCGCGCAAGCCCTGCGCGGTGGCGGTCGCAACCGCGCGGATGGCCGCCGCCTGCCCTTCCGCTTCGTTGATCTGCTGCTGCCGCTTGGCCTCTGACGCCTTGATCGTCTGCTGCTTGTCGCCCTCGGCGGTGTTGATGGCCGCGTCGCGCTGACCCTCCGACTGCAGGACGACGGCGCGCTTCTCCCGCTCGGCGCGCATCTGCTTTTCCATGGCCGCCAGGATGTCCTGCGGCGGCTCGATGTTCTTGATCTCGTAGCGCAGCACCTTCACGCCCCACGCCTCGGAGGCTTTGTCCAGCTCGCCGACGATCTCGATGTTGATGCTCGAGCGCTCCTCGAACGTGCGATCGAGATCGATCTTGCCGACCAGGCTGCGAAGCGTGGTCTGCGCCAGCTGCGTGATTGCGAACGCGTAGTTCGAGATGCCGTATGACGCCCGCTCAGGGTTGAGCACCTTCAGATACAGGATGCCGTCGACGCCCACCTGCACGTTGTCGCGCGTGATGCAGACCTGCGCGGGGATGTCGATGGCCTGCTCCTTGAGCGAGTGCCGGTAGCGGATGACGTCCACGAACGGCACCAGCAGGTGGAAGCCGGCATCGAGCGTGCCGGAGTAGCGCCCCAGGCGCTCCACGACGATGGCGCTCTGCTGCGGCACCACCACCGCCGTCTTGAACAGGATGAAGATCAGGAGCAGGACGGCGAGGATCAAGACGACCAGCGTCGCTTCCACGAATCACCTCACTCCGGAACGATGTCGAGTTGCAGGCCGTTGACGGCGACCACGCGCGTGCGTTGTCCCGCGGCCACGACAGTGGTGCCGACGTTGCGAGCCGACCAGACCGTGCCGCGCAGCTCCGCGCGACCGTGCTGGCCCGGTGCGATCGAGGCCACCGGCAGTGCGACCTCGCTCACCATCGAGTCCACGGCGGCGCCGCCCATCGCGGGCTGCAGCCGTGCAAGCAGCGGCCGGCGGAAAAGACGCAGCGCAATGATCGCGAGAACGGGGAAGGCGAGCCACTGTCCCCAGGCGGGCAGCCCCAGGCCCGCGAGCTGCGCGAGCCCCACCGCTCCGGCCGCGACGCCAAAGAAGAGAATGAAAAAGCCGCCCGGCGTTGCAAGCTCGATGGCGCCGAGCACCAGTCCGAGGGCCACCCACAACCACCACGTCATGGTTGCTGCCGCCTCCTCTCAGCCTTGATCCGACGTCCGTCGCCCGTGCGAAGTTCCAGCTTGTCGCCGTGCACCCGTCCGCGCCAGGAAGTGCCGCCGTCCCTGATCTCGATTTCGTCGCCGCGCAGCGAGCCCGTGACGTGCACCGCCGTTCCGGCGGTGGTCATCGTCCCACTCAGCTTCTGGTAGGTCTGTGTGAGCGTCAGCTCACCGCCGCGCATGCGCCACTGTCCGGCCGCCTGCGCCGGGACAATCCAGAGGTACGCCTCGCACCACATCTCACAGAAGTCATCCACCGTCACATTGGCGTCGGGTGTCCAGTCGCCGATGAGAAAGGTGTTGGATACGATGCGTGTGCCGGGCGTGAGGGCGAGGAACTTCGGCTCCAGCTGCCGCAGGTTGCTCGGCAGCAGGAAGAGCGCCATCACGGTGGCGCGCGAGATATCGGCCTTGAACATGTCGCCGCGTTCGAACGTCGCGCGGTCGGCCACGCCGGCTTCGGCGGCTTTGCGACGCGACAGCTCCACCATGTCAGGGTTGTATTCGACACCCAGTGCGCGCGCGCCGCGGCGGGCGGCGCCGATCACGTTGCGGCCGTCGCCGGAACCGAGATCGATCACGAAATCATGTGGTCCCACTTTGGCGAGGTCGAGCATCTTCGTGACCAGCGCCTCGGGCGTCGGGACCCAGACGACGTCCTTGCCCGGCTGACCGATTTCGGGTGTGAAGCGTTCGCTCCGCTGCGCGGACAGCGTCGCGGTCGACAGCGACAACGAAACGATCGCGACGAAGGCCCACCCACGCGCCAGCATGGGCGTATGGTAGTCCGATCGAAAGCGTTTGTTTGCTTGCTGAAGCCTGAGGCCCGAAGCCCGAAGCCTTCTGTTATTGAATCGCGCTCGAACGAGGACGGCTTTGGCTGAGCGGCGCGAGGCGCGGCACGGCAGGCGGGTTGGCGGCCGGCGCCGGTGCCGGTGCAAGTGTCTCCGCCGCGGCGGCCGCAGGCGGCGGTGCTGGGGCGGTGGCAAACGATGCGGTCACCTCGGTTGGCCCCGCGGCGCCGACTTCGATCATCTGGCGGCGCTCACCGAACTGCGAGCTGCGGAAGACGACTTCTCGCGTGCCGATCGGAACGCTCACATCGGCGAGCGGCAGCGCACCGACGTGCTCACCCTCGACCCACACCTCCGTACCGGCGATGCCCTTCAGGCGGAGGACGCCCGAGGGGAGTGACACCGTGTGAGTCATCATCTGGCCGGCCTCGAGCGACAGCGTCAGCTCGCCGCGATAGCCGAAACGTCGGCTCACGAGCTCGAAGCGGTGCGCGCCGGAAGGCACGATCACCTGCCCATCCTCGGTCGAGCCGATCCGTTTGCCCTCGGAGAACACGTCGAGTGGGATGCGCGAGAAGATGGTCAGCGTCGCCGAGCCCGATCCAGTGGGACGCGGCGTCGTGGCCGCAGTCTCCGCCGGCGCCGGCGACGCTGGTGTCCGGGTCGCGGCGGCCGATCGCGTTTTCGGCGACTTCGGCGCGAGTTCGGCGGTGATCTCCGGCGTCGGGACGGCGGATTCGGTGCTGGCGGCGGCGGGGGGCGGCGTGCGCCGCAGTGTCGCCGGGCGGCCAAGCGCCACCACGCCCGCGACCACGGCCACACCCAGCACGCCGGCTCCGGCGGCCCACGTACGCCACCGGTTGGGAGCGGCCGCTGCGCCACCTACGGCGGGAAGCCAGCCCGCGGCGGCGAAGTTGTCCTCGGCATCGACGTCGGCAAACGATTCGTCGTGACGCGTCTGCGGCGGGGCCGGCGCCTCGACGCGCGGCGGCGCGGCCTTGGCGGCCTTCGCGGCTTCCTGGAGCTGCGAGACCTGCGCACGGACGTCGGCGATGTCTGCGGCGTGCCGCTGTTCGTTCTCGGTCCGCAGACGCACCATTTCGCGTTCGAGCTGCGACTGCGCGTCCAGACGGGCGCGTTCGGTCTCTTCCTTGAGCCGCGCCTCGGCTTCGGCGCGGATGCGCACCGCCTCGACTTCGAACGCGCGCGCCGCGGCCTTCTGCGCCGCCGACTGCACGTCTCGCGCTGCCTGCTCTCGAATGCTTTCCGCCTGCTGCTGCGCCTGCGCCTGCAGCCGGCGGGCGTTCTCGGCCTGCTCGCGCACGTGGGCGAGCTCCTGGCCGAGCCGCGATTCGGTTTCCGCCCGCACGCGCGCGACTTCGTCCTCGAGCGCGCGGGTGGCCGCCTTCTCGGCGGTGAGCCGCGCTTCCAGCATCGCTTCCGCGCGGACCTGCCCCAGCTCGGTGCGCGCGCGTTCCAGCTCGCGACGGAGCTTCTCCTCGGTTTCCGACTTGACCCGCTCGACTTCGGATCCCAGCACTTCACGCGCCTGGGTCTCAGCTTGCGCGCGCGCGTCGGCCACCGCGGCGTCGCGCTTCTGCGCGGCCTCGGTCTCGAGCC
>Ga0105238_10002523_pt1 | contig 18290 bp, 17 predicted proteins | sample KBSC34metaG_FD_81526 | JGI IMG/M metagenome (GOLD analysis project Ga0105238, IMG submission 81526) | Corn rhizosphere microbial communities from Kellogg Biological Station, Michigan, USA - KBS C3-4 metaG | ecosystem: Host-associated > Plants > Roots > Rhizosphere > Soil | place: Michigan, USA... | reverse complement strand
CGTCGGCCCGGGCCGCGCGACGCTTCGGTATGTCGCCCTGCGCGGCGACGCTACTCATTGGTGCCGTCACCACGGTCACAGATCCGCGTTGCGCTTTTGGCGCTTCGCGTCTTCATCGGCGATCCATTCCTTCGATACGATGCGAAGCTCGGCGTAATCCAACGACCTCGGGCCCGTGAGGAAGCGTGAGGCGCGCAGTTCACCTTCGGGGAATTTCCAGATGAAGTGTGGATTGTCGAACGTGTTGCCGATCCCGTTCTGCACCTTTGTCATTGATGTCGTGGTCGGCGCACCGTACTTCGCTTTCAATGCCTCCACGACTTGATCTAGCTGCGAAGGATGCAGGTCTCCGGCGTAGGCGTTGCTCAGTCTCCCATTGAGGAAGGACACCTGCAGTTGCGTCGGGATCTGCGCGATCGTTCCGACGTTTACAGCACAGAAATCCGCGTTGTAACAGATGGTGCCATTGTCGAGTGGGCGACCGGCAGTGGCACCGCCGGGAAACGCCGCCTTCAGCTCATCTGGCGTCATCCCGAGGCGGACGCCTTTCAAATCCAGAGCACTCGCGGTATCGCTGAGCGCCGTCAACGCGACAAAAATCCACATCTTCATTGGCCTTCTCCCATTCCAGTAAGGCCAAGCAAGTATGCTCAAACAATGAATACTTGCAACTTATAAGCAGCCATCTTTTATTAGCATAGACCGGCCTCCCCGCGATCTCTAGCGTGGCAGGCATGAATGTCGACGAATTCCTCAAACGCCTGGGCAACGCGATCCGCTCGCGTCGCGAGGCACTTGGCTTGAGCCAAGAAGCATTCGGCGATCACATCGAGGTCAATCGCGCCTATTACGGCGATCTCGAGCGAGGCACGCGCAACCCGACGGTGCAAAGCCTGGATCGGGTTGCAAAAGGCCTAGGGACGACCATCGCGACGCTCTTCACCGAGGCCGAAAGCGGGGTCTCAACGACCAAACGCCGCGGACGACGCAACTAGCTCGCTTTTGGCCGCATGGGGCCTGTCGCGGCGCAACACCTCTTCTTTCACAAAGCACTCGCTTTCCTGCGCAAACAGAGCGTCCATTGTCGCGGCGGAATTTCCCGCCCTTACGAGACCACCGCTATGCGCTGCTATAACTTCCACGACACCCAGGTCGCTGTTCTGTCGCGTGTCCCTGCGCCTGACCCCGATGCTGACCTCGTCCACGAGATTGACGATTTCGACCAGGCACGCTTTCCGCTCGCCCGGCTGCTGGCAATCTGGAACGCACTGCCCGGCGCCGAGCCGGTAACCCGCTTCCGCGACCGCAGCGTGGCCGTGAAGCGCCTCTGGGCGGCACTGGAGGCACTGCCGCTCAATACGTCCGGGAGCGCATCAAAGCCGGACAACATCATCGCCATGCTGCGGCGTCCGGCTGGCGCATCGCTCGATGAACTGATGAGCGCGACCGGCTGGCAGCGCCACTCGGTTCGTGGTGTTCTTTCCGGGGTGGTCCGCAAGAAGCGCGGCCTCAATGTGATCTCGGCACGCGAGGGCGATCGGCGCGTCTATCGCATCGCGCCGTGAAAACTCCGCCCGATCTGCAGGCTCAGCTCGAGGCCTTACCCAGCCTATCGCGCGTCGAGCTGCTCGAGCGCTTTGACAAGGAGTACGGTCGACCGGCGCCACCGCGCCTGTCGAACAAGATCCTCGCGCTCGCGGTCGCCTATCGAATGCAAGAGAAAGTCTTCGGCGGGCTAAAGCCTGAGATCCGCCGATTCCTGCTGTCCGAGAAGCCGATCGCGATGCCGACGAAGGCTGCGCCCGGCACCATTTTGATCCGCGAATGGCAAGGACGAGAACACACCGTCATGGTCTTTCCGGATGGCGTTGAGTACGGCGGGGAGCGGTATCGCTCCCTGACCGACGTCGCTTACCGGATTACCGGGCAGAAGCGTTCCGGTCCTGCCTTCTTCGGACTGAAAAAGCCATGACGGAGCGCAAGACGTTTCGTTGTGCGGTTTACACGCGCAAATCGACCGAGGAGGGTCTGGATCAGGACTTCAATTCGCTGCAGGCACAGCGCGAGGCCTGCGAGGCTTTCATTCGGAGCCAGAGGAGCGAGGGCTGGGTGCTGATTCCTACCGCCTACGACGACGGAGGCATCTCAGGCGGGACGATGGAGCGGCCCGCCCTGAAGCGCCTCATGGCGCAGATCGACGACAAGCAGGTCGATGTCGTCGTGGTCTACAAGGTAGATCGCCTGACGCGCTCGCTCGCGGACTTCTCGAAGATGGTCGAGGTCTTCGATCGGCGCGGTGTTTCGTTCGTTGCCGTCACGCAGCAGTTCAATACCACGACCTCGATGGGGAGACTGACGCTGAATGTGCTTCTGTCTTTTGCTCAGTTCGAGCGTGAGGTCACCGCCGAGCGCATTCGAGACAAGATCGCTGCATCCAAGCAGAAGGGCATCTGGATGGGCGGTGGACGGCCGCGAGGCTACAGCATAAAGAACGGCAAGCTTATTGTTGAGCCCGAAGGCGCCGAAGTCGTTCGCAAGATCTATGCACGGTACTTAGCCTGTCCCAGCATCCGGGAGCTGTCGCTAGAGCTAAAGCGCGAAGGTATCACCGCCCAAAGAGGCTATGAAGGCATCGAAGAGAAGCCGGGCTTGAGCCGCGGGGCGCTTTACGGTCTTCTCAGGAGCCCAACCTATGCCGGACTCATAGGACACAAGGGGACGTTATTCCAAGGTCAGCACGAAGCGATCGTTGACCGAGACATCTGGGACGCGGCGCAGGAAAAGTTAAAGGCAGGCCAGCCGAACCCGGCCAAACAACCCCGCAACGAGAGTCCGCTTAAGGGCAAACTCTTCGATGCGCAGGGGCGTCCTCTGATGCCCTCTTGCTCCAATAAGAAGGGAAAGCGATATCGCTATTACATCTCGCATTCTGACGACCGGGACGACGATCGGCTGAATCAGAAACGAAGCCAGGACTGGAAGCTAGCCGCAAAGGAAATTGAAGAGCGAGTCAGCGAGATCGCGCGATTGATGCTTGCCGATCAAGGCGACGTCGCGGGTGCTGCGCGAGCGGCATCGCTTGATTCGATCGAACTCTCAGAGTTGCTGAATGCGGCAAGTGCAGCGTCGGCCGAAGATCGCCTGCACTGGGTAGACAACGTCACCCTGCGTACTGATCACATGATGGTCACGTTACAGTTGCCAGCGAGAGTCCCCGTTAAGTTAGAACGGCGCGTTGACGTGGTCATGAAGCGCAGGGGTGTTCAGCGGCGAATGGTGATCGCGTCTGTGACTAACGAGATCAGCCGAGCTGATCCGCAAATCCTCAAGGCACTCCGAATCGGACATCAATTCTGGAAATCTCTCATGTCAGAGCAACCACGAAGCGCAGTGGCATTTGCTCCGGAGCACGCAGTTGACAATCGGTATGTGGGGCGAGCACTTCCTCTAGCCTTCTTACCGCCCGCAGTAGTAGAACAGCTTGTTACAGGGCGCTCTCCTCCCGATTGGACGGCAGAGCTACTCTTGCGCGGGGAAACTTCTTCAGGACAAACGATCTGGACACCCCTGGAAGATAGACGAAGCGCCCATTCCTAATGTCCCAATCGAATAGAACTCGACGACAATGTCAGAATAATGTTGTTAATTATTGTTGACATTGTCGGCAGATCAGCGGATAGTCCCCTCATCGCAACCTGAGCGCCTAAGCACTATGCGCGATGGGATCTTTAAGTCATTGTCTATGGCACCTTCTTGGCGCCGCTTCTTGAAACGGTGCGCGCGCGCTGCCGATCGCGGCGAACGCACCATCGACGCCGCGATACATGCGTTGATGGTCGACTTCCGCGCGGAATTGCCTTCCTCCGTGTTATCGACTGTTCGAGCGTACACGCGTTCACCCCAGCGCCAACTCGACGGAATAGGAGCGGCGCTTCCGCAGTGGCCCGATACCGGCAACTCCAGCCCCATGGAGAGAACTCTCCGATCGAGCCTCACGCGACATGCTGAAGATGGACTTCAGGGTCGGGACCTAGAGCGGGCCACCTATACCGATACATTCGAAGACCGAGGTCGACAACGCCTTCGGCAGTTTGAGCAACAGTTATCAGCGAAGGATCGCCGTAATGTTGGATTTGTGCTTCAGGTGGCTCGCGCAGCGACGTCACAAGCCATTGGCCAAGTCGTAAAAGACCTCGTTGAAACTCCTTCGACCGCGCCGAAACCCGGCAAACGCACGCGCAAGATGGATCTGGACGAGGACTTGAGGGGAACGGGGTGAACGAGCTGGCAATTCAACATCCGTTGCGGCGACCAAATGGTCAGATTGTCGGGATGGAGCAACGTCGTCGAATCGGTTCCGGAGTTATACCGTGTGTACTTAACGACAATCTAGTCACTGATCCAGTGAAACTCGGCCACTATTGCTCGGGCGCACTGACCTCTCGTGCCGATGATCTCATCGTTTTAGCTGGTGTTGTCGCTTTTGCAGATCGGATGATTAAGCGGACCACGGCAACTTCTTGGCTACGAGATCTGCACATCACGGTTCCCGTTCTTGACTTGGATTTTTGGAGGCAGGCGAACATTGAACGATCAGCGCGAGAACTGCTAAACCTCCTCACGGGGGATGCATGGCACCTGTCGTTCGTGGCCCGAAAGAAAGCTCTCGCGGTGGCTCAACAGGAACCGCTTGGTTTGAAAAACAGCCAGCCATCGATCGTCATGCCATATAGCGATGGAATGGACTCGTTCGCGGTAGCCCGGCTACTGAACCATACGGAGCCCGGCACTACCCTTATGATGGTGACGACGGGACATCGTCGCGACGCCGACAAAAGTGTTCGAAAAGGCACGCCAAGTAGTCAGCGGTTCCGGTTCGCCGTCCCGTTCAGGGTTAAGTCGAAACAGTTTCGTGAGTCATCGTTCCGTTCGCGTGCGCTGATTTACGGCACGATGGGCGCCATAGCGGCACAACTGTCTGGTAGCAATCGAATTGTGGTCGCTGAAAGCGGTCAAGGTGCTTTGGGGCCTTGGTTGGCGCCCGTCGGCAATGAAGCCATCGACCTTCGCATGCATCCTTTGTACACGGTGCAGCTCGCTCGTTTCGTTCGAGCTGTACTCGACCTGGACGTTACGTTTGAGCACCCTCGCCTTTGGTCGACCAAGGCGGAAACGCTCAAAGCTTTGGTCGACGCCGACAATGCTGACGGATGGCAGCATACCCGTTCGTGTGCATGCGATGCGCGGCATATGTCGCTGAACAAATCGTTGGCTCAATGCGGAGTTTGCGCAGCTTGCCTTTTAAGACGAGTCTCAATCCATGAGGCAAAGCTTGATGAGACTGCCGACCTCTACATGTGGCCCGATTTAACCGCGCCGACCCTGCGACAAGCTTCGCATGCGGGTGCGAGGCAAGCGACGGAAAATGATATGGATCTAGCGGTTTGTGGCACTTTATCTCTTCAGCAGTTGTGTGATGCAGGAGAGGACCTTCCAGCGAAGGCCTGGGAGCTCGCCGCGGGAATAGGGGCACCTGCTGAGCGCCCGGTGATAGAACAAAAGCTCCGTCGCCTCTTAGGCGCCCACACGGAAGAGTGGCGACGCTACGTCGATGCGCAGGGACCAAAGTCGTTCTTGGCTAATTGGACTCGTTCGCCATCATGAGCGGCATGCTCGAACAACACGATCCGATACAACTCGGCGACCGCCTTCGCGGAGCACGGATTCGGGCAGGATTGACGCAAGAGGAGGCGGCCAAGTCGCTCGAATTGGCGCGCACGACGTTAGTTGCTGTGGAAAAGGGTCAACGCCGCGTTCGCGCTGACGAGTTGGAAGCATTTGTTCGAGCATACGGGGTCACCGTCAACGCGTTGTTCCGGCAATCGGCGATCCACGTCGATCTTGTTCCGCGGTTCCGGTCGCTACGCGATTCATCGGAGGCTGGCAAGGAAGCCGCGAGGCTTCTCAATGACCTCGTTGCTGCCGAACTGGAACTGGAGGGATTGGTCAGCCGTCGCCTCAAGAAAGACTATCCCGCGGAGCGCCCCATATTGCCAGGTGACATTCGAGACCAGGCCGAGGATATCGCGGGTGATATGCGTCACCGGCTCGGACTCGGTCTGGCCCCTATAGCGGACATCGTGTCGTTGCTCGAAGTCGAGCTAGGGATCCGAGTCTACATTCGGCCTCTCAAAAGCTCCATCTCGGGGCTTTTCGTTTTCGACGATGAAGTGGGCGCATGCATCATGCTGAACCAAAATCACCCACGCCCGCGACGTGCACTCACGGCTGCTCATGAGTTTGCGCATCTGATTACTGCTCGTCACGAGCCCGACGTGCTCGAGTCCACGGCCGGGCCACAGTCCCGCGCGGAACGTTTCGCCACCGCCTTTTCTCTATCTTTCATGATGCCGGCGGCAGTCGTGCGCAGCCGTTTTCGCGAGAGCCAGCAGATATCCGAGCGCTTCTCGCCTCGACACCTAATTCTCATGGCACATGCGTTGCACGTCTCTCAGGAGGCTATGTGTAGGCGGCTGGAAGATCTAAAGTTGTTGCCCTCGGGTACTTGGGAATCACTGATCAGTCGCGGTTTCTCGGGTGAGCAAGTTCAAGAGGTTCTTGGAGACAGACCGAAGGACGATGGATTGGCAATACCACCCAGATTATGGATGCTTGCGGCGGAAGCGCATCGTCGCGAGCTGCTGACAGAGGGCCAAATCGCCCAATTGTTACGCATGGACCGCTTTGAAATCCGGCAACTGCTCGACATGCTTGGAAGCAATGACGAACACGATCTCCATTCCATCGCAAGGGAATAGTGTGAAGCGCACACTGGTGCTCGATACGAGCGCGGTGTTGAACCTGCTCGCATGCGGTGCACCCTCACGTTTCATGCAAACGCTTGGTAGCACGTTCGTTGTGCCGCACCAAGTCGTCGCCGAAATCGTGCAAGAGCCAAAAGGGATGGAGCATGAGAATGAGTCCCTCGCCTTTTTGTTGAAGTCACGGCAGGTATTGGAGCATCGTCTTGCAGGCGGCAACTTCGAGGCGTTCATCGAACTTGCGGCAGCGCCGTCTCCTGACGGACTAGATGACGGTGAAGCGGCAGCGATCGCAGCGGCCGAAGAACTCGCGTGCAGCTGCGTCATCGACGAACGAAAGGCAACTCGGATCGCTGTGGCGCGTCGCCCGCATTTTCCAGTGCTCTCTACTGTCGATCTCTTCGTAGAAGCGCACGACCGGGCGTTGTTCGATGCTGGCATACTTGCCGATTTCGTTTATCGCGCTCTTTCACGCGCGCGTATGCGCGTCCTCGACAAACACGGCGATTGGGTCGTCGCTCTGATCGGTCGCGAGCGCGCGAATTCGTGTGCGTCGCTCAGCAAGATCTTGCGGCACCGCGCTTAAGCGTTTCAGTTGAGCGAGCTATTACGCCCCCCATTTACGACGTAGGTTCATCCAAGAAGCTTGACGCTGAATCGCACTCGCCTGAACATCAGTTGTGAAGACTCTCGAGTGGGGCCTACTTGTAGTTGGCGGCTGCACTCTGCTTTATCGCTTACGTATTTTTCTTAGGGGATGTCATGCCAGGACCAGTCAAGATCAAGGTAGACCTTTCTGCCGGAACTATTGAAGTCGAGGCGGATGCCGAGAACATCGATGCAGTTTTCAACCGTCTTGATGCGTTCATACCGCGCTTGTCCAACGCATATGAACGCTCGACTTATAAAATCGATGGGGCGTCGAACGAAAGCACGCCGTTAGCTTCGCGAACCGTGACACCAACGCCAGACGCTAGCGGAGCTGGTCCAGCTGAGAAAGGCGTCGAGGCGCGGAAGGTGTCTAAAGGCGCCCGCGGAAAAGAAGCGTACTCCGCCGTGGATCTAGGACTAACCGAGCCTCAGCGAAAGGAGCTGCGCGACTTTTTCGCCGCAAAACAGCCAAAGAGCCAGCATGAGCAAGTCGCCGTTCTCGTGGACTGGCTTAAGCGTGAAGGTAACAAGCCGACGGTAACCTGGAACGACATCTTCACAGCATTCCGTACCGTAGGTGCGAAGTCCCCCGCCAAGATCAGTTCTGTTCTCGGGAACATGGTGGGAATGAGTTGGGTAAAGAACGTCGGCGGTGGGCAGTATGCTCTAATCCACGTGGGCGAAGACTTTGTCAAGTTTGACTTGCCCAAGGCCAAGGGCGGAGAAAAGGCGTAAAGTCCAATGACCAATCAGCCCGTTAGCGCCGACGACTTCATTCAATCAATAGCGGGTTTCGACACTCTTGAGATAACCCTCCAGTGCGACCTGTTGTCCTTCTACCTACTCAACCATGCTGGCGTCAGTGGGATTACGGGCACGAGCATCTCGTCGCTAAGAAGCGCTCTACGCCTGCCCCCATATGGACGCATTGCTGCATACCTTTCTGAAAACTCTGCGAAGACTCGCAAGAAGCCTCGTCCGAAATACGTAAAGCAAAGCGCCGGCTATACGCTCGAGCGTTCGTATGGCTCATCGTTGGCGTCTGAGTATCTTGGCAGACCCGGCTCCAAGCACCTTGCCTCCGGTCTTCGCTCCACTCTTGCCGCAATATCTGACCCTGCTATCACAGCATATTTAGATGAAGCGGTTTCGTGTTTCGAATACAAGCAGTACCGCTCGAGCTTAATCATGTCTTGGTGCGTGGCCTACGGCCTCGTTCGCGCTTGGCTTTTCCGGAACAATTTGGCATCGTTGAACGCGGAAATTTCCACATGGAAGAGCCCTAAACTCATTAAGTCGTTGGATGATTTTCAAGAGCTTACTGAGGGCGTGGTCATCGAGACCGCTCGGAAGGCCGGAGTCATCTCAAAGGAACAATTCAAACTTCTTAAGCGCCTCTTAGACGACAGAAACTCGTTCGCTCATCCAACCACGCGAAATATGACACCAGCGACTGCAGAAGCTTATGTTGAAGCGGTGCTCAAGGATGTCATTCCGGCTTTCGGTTAGCGCTGCGCCACATCAGCCGCTAACAATTCGGTTCAAACGGCCTCTGTGACGGGTTGCGCTACTATCATGCGGTGGTCATCAGCGGGCCGCTGTGGACATTGCCGAGGCCCCGGACTGCAAACTCAGGCGAAAAGCCTACGATCTGCGGACCAAGAGCAGTGGCATGTGCGGCTCTGTCGCGCAAGTATTCGCGTCGCCGCTGGATGGCATGTTCGAAGGATTCCCTGCGGCTAGCGGTTCCTCCAAACACGTCGAGAAGCCGCTCCCCTACGATTAGGGGTGCTAGCAATTGGCGACATTCTCGCTTTCAAAGCTCACGGGGCACAGAGGCTCTACCGGCTGCTAGCTCACTTAATCTACAACTAGCTGAGTGTCTTGCGTATGCACGGACCGAGATAATTTCGCCAGATCAATGTCGCGCCGTTTCGCCCAATCTGCAAGATTTTGAGGTCGGTAATTCGAATTTGCATTCCAGTAATCAAAGACAGATTTATCGATCGTCTCGTTGATGGAATGTACGATCTCGCCTGAATTCTCAACCGGAGCAATTCCTATCGTGCGATAGTGCGGCCTTCCTCCTTGCAACAATATTTTCGGAACCCCACCCAACATTTCTGATAGCGAATCACGGATGGGGCAGCTAAGGAATTCCTCCTCGATACCGATGTCGTCCAGGAAGATTAAGCCGTGAAGCTCCGCTTTTTCCATTATCCATTTAAGTGGCAATTGAGCCAGCAAGTCGTTTCTGTAGCCTCCGCCAACATTTGAATGGGCTCCGATGAACCAACGTTGTTCGACTCGCGTCAACTCCCGCTCAGGCGTATTGAGGCCGGTTTTGGATATCGTTTTATTCCACAAAGTTGGTTCGAAAGCGGTTCGATGCTCATCGATTGCGAGTGCGTGAAAACCGTACGAATCATTGATGTGTAAGTCCGTCTCGAGAAAGCTGAAAGACTTCTTGCTGACTCGCGGGAGAAACGGAAAAGGCGTACCTAGCGAGCCTACGGTGTCCCAGACGCCCTGGAAAAATACCGGTGCGGCGCGCGAGTATTTCCTAATCCATCTCTCATCTTGCGTCAGACTTTCTGCCTTCTTCAACAAAGATAAGATGGTGATATCCCGCTTGCGGTAGTGACCGTATAGCTGCTCAACCGGAATGGGTGACCCACGCTTAAGAAGGCCGCACGTGGATATGAAGCCGGCAAGACTCCGCGCTGTAAATGCTCCTCGACTAAAACCAAAAATATAGATGTACGCGCCGTCGACATAGTTCTCAATAAGCCATTCGTACGCGGCAATTACCTCTTCATTGATTCCAATGCCGTAGAGCCCTCCCCTAACTCTTTCGCCGCGTTGAGTACCCACCCCTGCGCTATAGTAGGTTTTTTGCAGCTCATTCTCTGCTGCGAGGGCTTTAAGCCTCCAAACATTTGTATTGTCCTTCACGGTGTTCCATGTCCCGTCAAGGAATAAAGCTAGTCGCAAGTCTTTTTTCGCCTGGCATATCACTCTCCATGGTGGCGCTGTATGCCAAACCTAGGCGTAGGCGCGAAACTGTGGCGCAAGTTGCAGCCTCGTTCAAACCCGCAACGACACTGTAAATCAGGGTGCTAGAGGGAAGATTTTTGCGAATTTATAGCCTCGGAGCGAGGTAAGCTATAGGCCTATGGCAACTCCATCCGACTCGATCAATGCGGGCGACATTCAAATTCCCCGCACTCAAGCAGCATGCCGAAGCTCGCCGGAGATTCTCGGCCGGCCCTTCGCCACGACCAACAGCAAGCGGAAGTCCACACCGCAGCGGGTCTTGCGGACATCAAGGTGTTCAAATTTCTCCGCCTCTGAAACTTAAGTATGGGTGTGCGAGGGTATGGAACTGGCAACAGTCCAGCATCGCAAACGATCGTATCCAAACCCTTCTTGGTCGTCGCGATGCGGAAACGGAGACGGGCGTCGAAAAACGCGTAAAGCGGCGCCCACAAGAGCGTCTCCACGACCAACAAGCCAGGCGAAACCCCGCACCACAGCGGGGTTTCCGGACATTGCGGTGGTCAATTTCTCCGTCTCGGAGACTTGGGTATGGGCCCGCCAGGACTCGAACCTGGAACCAAGAGATTATGAGTCTCCTGCACTAACCGTTGTGCTACAGGCCCATGCGGAATCGCCGCGCTCGTCGCGGGGCTCTTCAGCCACTCGACGGGCGCAAATTAGAACACGGTATGCCGGCGCTGCGAAGTGTTACGGTTTTTGATGAGTGACGCGCCAGATCGAGTTGGAGCCGTCGTCGCTGACCAACAGCGATCCGTCGGAGGCGACCGTGACGCCGACCGGCCGGCCCCAGACGTCGCCGTTGTCGAGTACGAAGCCGGTCATGAAGTCCTGGTACTCGCCACTCGCGCGAGCGCTGCCGTGGCGCGGGACGCGAATGACTTCGTATCCAGCGCGTACCGACCGGTTCCACGAACCGTGTTCTGCGGCAAAGATGTCGCCCTGGTACTCGGCCGAGAACTGCGCGCCGTCGTAGAACGTGATCTGCAGCGATGCGTTGTGCGGCTGCAAAAGCACATCGGGGACGATCGTCTTGTCCTTGAGCTCGGCATGCTTGCCGGCGTGGCGCGGATCCTGGTGCGCGCCGATGTACCACCACGGCCAGCCGTAGAAGCCGCCTTCCTGCACGTGGGTGATGTAGTCAGGAACGAGGTTGTCGCCGAGTCCATCGCGTTCGTTCGTCGAGCACCACAGCTCGCCGCTCTTCGCGTCGACCGCGAGGCCGACCGGGTTGCGGATGCCCGCCGCGAAGATCTTCATGTCCGAGCCGTCCGGCTTGAACACGAGGATGTTCGCGCGATTCTGCTCACCGCTGTCGTCACTGACATTCGATTTCGAGCCGACCGCGACAAACATGCGCTTGCCATCGAGCGAGAAGCGCACGTCGCGTGTCGAGTGGCCGCCGCTCGGCAAGGTTGCGAGACGTTCGGGTTCGCCGCGCGCGCGCAGGTCGCCGCTGTGGTACGGCAAGCGCACCACCGCGTCAGTGTTGCCGATATATAGCCACTGCGGATCGTTGCCCGGAGGGAAAAACGCGATGCCGAAAGGTTCGTGCAGGCCGCTCGAAAAAATCTCGCTCTGCTTCGCCTTGCCGTCCGTGCCGATGCCGCGCAACACGCGGATCCGACCTGCGCGCGTCTCTGCGACGAACACGTCGCCGTTCGGCGCGGTGCGCAGCAGGCGCGGATTGTCGAGCTCGCTCGCATACAGTTCGACCTTGAATCCTTCCGGCACCTTCGGCCACGCATTGTCGGGACGCGCGACGACGCGCGGGCCGTTGCCGGCCGAGGACGTCGCATACGGCACCGGCAGGTCCGCCGCAGTGATCTTGCGCACGGTGCCGGGCGCCTCGAAGCGGAAGTCGGTGAACGGCGCGCCTGGCGGCGCCGCCATCAGGCCATTCACAGGCATGCCGGGACCGCCGGTTTTCACGGGCCCGCTCTTGAGCTGACCGGACTTCAGGAAACCTACGATCTGCCAGCGCTGCTCGTCGGCGAGCTGCTTCCAAGCCGGCATGCCATTCGCGATGTCGCCATTGGTCACGAGCCAGAACAGCTCGCCGTCGGTCGCCTGCTGTGCCGAGCCTTTCGCGAGGGCCGGGATGTTGCCCTGGCCTTCGCCGGTCGGTCCGTGACAGGCGGAACAATTGGCCGCGTACAGCGCGCGGCCTTTCTCGATCGACGCGGCGTCGGTCGCCGGATTCTTCTGCGCGCGCGCGGCCGCTGGCACCTTCACAAACGGGCCGTCGGCGGCCGCGAGCAGCGCCGGTGCGGATGTCATTGCGATGGCGAGCGAGATGATGGCGGCGAACGGGCGTTGCATGGATCGCTTCCTTCCTTGATCGAGAATGTCCGATCGTAGCGCTGAATTCGTTTAGCCGGAATGAACGGCAGACGCTACCGTCGGCGACGCAAAGCAAAAGGCCGGCTTGCGCCGGCCCTTCTTCATGCATCGCGGACGGCACTCACTCGAGATCGAGGAACGAGCGCAATTGCTCCGAACGGCTCGGGTGGCGCAGCTTGCGCAGCGCCTTCGCCTCGATCTGACGGATCCGCTCGCGCGTCACGTCGAACTGCTTGCCGACCTCTTCCAGCGTGTGATCGGTATTCATGTCGATGCCGAAGCGCATGCGCAGCACCTTCGCCTCGCGCGGCGTGAGACCGCCGAGCACGTCGCGCACGGTCTCGTGCAGACCGGTGCCGGTTGCCGCGTCGACTGGCGATTCGATGCTCGTGTCCTCGATGAAATCGCCGAGATGCGAATCCTCATCGTCGCCGATCGGCGTCTCCATCGAGATCGGTTCCTTCGCGATCTTGAGCACCTTGCGGATCTTGTCCTCGGGCATCTCCATCTTGACCGCGAGTTCCTCGGGCGTCGGCTCGCGACCCATCTCCTGCAGCATCTGGCGGCTGATGCGATTGAGCTTGTTGATCGTCTCGATCATGTGCACGGGAATGCGGATCGTGCGCGCCTGGTCGGCGATCGAGCGCGTGATCGCCTGGCGGATCCACCAAGTCGCGTAGGTCGAGAACTTGTAGCCGCGGCGATATTCGAACTTGTCGACCGCCTTCATGAGGCCAATGTTGCCCTCCTGGATCAGGTCGAGGAACTGCAGGCCGCGGTTCGTATACTTCTTCGCGATCGAGATCACGAGACGCAGGTTGGCCTCGACCATCTCCTTCTTCGCGCGGCGGGCTTTCGCCTCGCCGATCGACATCGCACGATTGATCTCCTTGATGTCCGCGAGCGAGAGGAACAGCGCGCGCTCCATCGACACGAGCTTTTCCTGCTCGGCGATGATCTCTTCGCGATGCGACTTCACCGCCGACGACCACTTCTGCTTCTTGCGGATCATCTCGTCGGCGAACTTGAAGTTCGTCTCGTTCGACGGGAACGCCTTGATGAAGTCCTTACGCGGCATGTGCGCCTGCTTGATGCAGACGTCCATGATCACGCGCTCGTGGCCGCGGATGTTCGCGACGACCTCGCGCAGCTTGCGCACGATCGCATCGATCATGATCGACGGCAGCTTGAGCTTCAGGAACGCATCGGCCATCTGCGTGCGCAGCTTCTGCGTCTTCTTGTCCTCGGTGCCGACCTTTTCGGACGACTTCTGGAACTTGCCGTACAGCGTGCGCAGTTCTTCCATGCGCCGCGTCACCTCGGCGGGATCCGGGCCAGTCTCACCGGGGCCGGCTTCCTCGGCGTTCTCGGCTTCCTCTTCTTCGTCTTTCGCGACCGGGGCGCCAACTTCAGCCTCGAGCAGCTGTTCGTTGACCTCGAGCCCGGGCACTTCGATGTCGGCGAATCCGGTCAGCACCTCGGACAGGCGCTTGCGACCCTCGACGTGCTGGTCGTATTCGTCGACGAGCAACTGGATCGACCACGGGAAATTCGCGAGCGAGTTCTGGACCTGATTGAGGCCCTCCTCGATGCGCTTGGCAATCGCGATCTCGCCCTCGCGGGTCAAGAGCTCAACGGTGCCCATCTCTCGCATGTACATGCGCACGGGATCGGTCGTGCGACCGACTTCGGCGTCGACCGCGGACAGAACAGCCACGGCTTCCTCGGTGGCGGTCTCGTCGTCGGTAGCGACCGGCGTTTCGGGCAGGATCGAGTCGCCATCGGGCGCAACCTCGTGCACCTCGATGCCCATGTCGTTGATCATGCCGATGATGTCTTCGATCTGCTCCGGATCGACGATATCGTCGGGCAGGTGATCGTTGACCTCGGCGTAGGTCAGGTAACCCTGTTCCTTGCCCTTGATGATCAGGGTCTTGATTTCGGATTGCTGCTGGTTATGTGTTTCTGCGTTCATCGATGTGGGGTCTGCGGGGCAAAGACTTTGAAGTATAGGCAGGGTGTCAAGGAAGGGCCGGCCGCGGGAAACGATTCGACGGGCCTAGTTGGCCTCCAGCCAGAACGTGACCGGGCCGTTGTTGACGAGGCTAACCCTCATATGGGCACCAAAACGACCGATTTCCACGGTTGGATGGCGATTTTTGGCGATTTCCACGAGGCGATCGAACCAGCGTTCACCTTCGGCAGGCGTCGCCGCGGTGCTGAAACCGGGGCGCATGCCCTGGCGCGTGTCGGCGGCCAGCGTGAATTGCGATACCAGCAGCAGTCCGCCGCCGGTCTGGGCGAGCGACAGGTTCATCTTGCCCTGGTCATCGGCGAACACGCGATAGCCGAGCAGGCGCTCGAGCAGGCGCTGCGCCTGCGCCTCGCCGTCGCCGGGCTGCACGGCCACGAACGCGAGCAGGCCCGCTTCGATGCGCCCAGTCACTTCGCCTGCGACCTCGACCCGGGCTTCGCTCACGCGCTGGATCAGGGCAATCATCGATTCCTCGCATCTGCAGGCCCGGCGGGCGATCGTTCGTGATACTCGGGGCTGTGGCCGCGCGGGTCAACGCTACGCGGGCTGGCACATGCGTATCCGGCGATGCGCTGTCGTGGCCGACCCGCGCCGGCACGCGCCGGATACAATCGAACGCTTCCGTCCCTCGTGGTTTTGCATGCGCTGGCATATCGCGATCCTCTACGGCTTGTTGCGTCTGGCCGGCCTGTTGCCATTGCGCGTCCTGCACGCGTGCGGCGCGGCGATCGGCTGGGTCCTCGGCCGCGTCGACAACCCGCTGCGGCGTAAGGCCGAACTGACCCTGTCTCAGGTCAATACGCAATTTGGCGCCGAAAAGCGTCAGACGTTCCTGCATCGCGCGCTGATCGAGGCCGGCAAGTCGTTCACCGAGGTCGCGCGCATCTGGACCGCGGATCCGGAACGCAACCTCGCGCTCGTGCGCGAAGTGCGCGGCGGCGAGCTATTCGACGCGGCGCTCGCGTCCGGCCGCGGCCTCATTATCGCCGCACCGCACCTCGGCTGCTGGGAGCTGCTCAATTACTGGCTATGCAGCCGCACGCCGCTCGCAATCGCCTATCGCCCGCCGCGCCAGCCCGACCTCGAACCGCTGCTCGTGCGCGCGCGCGGGGGGCTGGCCGCCGAGCAGGTACGCGCGGAGGGCACCGCCGGCGTCCGCGCGCTGCTGAAGCGCCTCAACCGCGGCGGCGCCGTCGGCATCCTGCCGGATCAGCAGCCGAAGCAGGGCGAAGGCGAGTTCGCGCCGTTCTTCGGCACGCCCGCACTGACGATGGTGCTGCTGTCGCGCCTCGCCGCGCGCACGCAGGCGACCGTGCTGTTCGCGTTCGCGGAGCGCCTGCCGAAAGGCGCGGGCTATGTCGTCCACCTCCTGCCCGCACCCGCCGGGATCGCCGACGAAAAAGTGGGCGTAGCCGTCGCCGCGCTCAACCACGGCATCGAGGATTGCATCCGTCTCGCGCCCGCGCAGTACACCTGGCACTACAAACGCTACTCGATCCGGCCGTTGCTGGAAGTCGCGCGCGCGGAGCCCGCGCGCGCCGAAGACTAGGCGCTTTTTTCGAGACGGCGCACGAACACGGTCATTTCCTTGACTGCCTGCTTGTCGCCGCGCCGCGTCGCCGCCGCAATGCCCGCGCGGTAGGCGTCGCGCGCGCCCGAGGCATCGGTCTGCTCGAGCGTCTTGGCGAGCAGCTTCCAGGCCACCGAATAGTCGGGATCGAAATCCAGCGCATGACGCAGTTCGGTGACGGCCTCGGCGGCTTGCGCTCTCGCGAGATACGCATTTGCCAGCGACACGCGCAGCAGCGCGCCATCCCGCGGACCGCCGCACAAACGCCGCAACGCTTCGAGTTTGCCGTCGTCGTGCGCAGACGTACTCACGTCGCTGCGGCGCCTAGCGATGTACGTCGTGGGTCACGGCACCGATGCGCCGCGACGGCGGCACGAAGAATTCCGGATGCGCGAGCGTGCGGCGCATGTCGGCGAGTCCTGCTTCCCAGTGCTCGCGCGTCGTGCTCGGCGCGAATGCGTAATCCTTGTACTGCTCTTCGAACGGCTTGGTCTTGTAAATCAGGTGGATGATGTTGAACACGCGATCCGACAGCCACGGCTCGAGCTGCGCGAGCATCTGCGCGCTGACGTGGTCGCGCGGGATTTCCTTGAGCAATGCGGTCAGCGTCGTGCGCATGTCCTGCCAGTCCTTGATCACCTTCGTGTTGAAGCGCGTGCGGCTCGAGTACTGGATGTCCTTCTGCCGCTCGAACACTTCCATGAGGTTGCGCGGCAGGATGCCTTCGGCACGCCACAGGTCCACTTGCAGCACGAGGCTATCCTTGCGCGGCGTCGCGCCGAGCACGTGATCGAGCGGCGTATTCGAGACCACACCGCCGTCCCAGAAGTGTTCGCCGTCGATCTCGACCGCCGGAAAGGCCGGCGGCAGCGCGCCCGAGGCCATCACATGCTCGGCGCGGATCGTCGTCGTCGAATTGTCGAAGTTGATGAAGTTACCGCTGCGCACGTTGACAGCGCCCACGGACAGCCGCACGCCGGAATGGTTGATGCGATCGAAATCGACGAACTCCTCGAGCGTGCGCTTGAGTTCGGACGTGTCGTAGAAGCTCGTCTCGGCCGGGCCGTCGCCGATCTGCGGCCATGGCGGCGGGAAGCGCGGCTTGTAGAAACCCTGTTGGCCGTAGAACAGGGCCGCCAGCGCGCCCTGCGAATTCGTCATCGACAGCGCCGTGTTGTGCGTCGGCAGCGCGTCGAGCAGTCTCTGCTGCCAGTCGAGATATTTCTCGGCGAACGGCAGCGCAGGGACCGAGATGCGGTTCCAGAACGCGTGCAGTCGATCGATGCGATCCTCGGGCGCGTTGCCGGCGAGGATCGCGGCATTGAGCGCGCCGATCGAGATGCCCGCGAACCAGTTCGGCCGGATGCCGGCGCCGTGCAGTCCCTCGTAGACGCCGCACTGGTACGCGCCGAGGGCGCCGCCGCCCTGCAGGACGAGCGCGACGGTCTCGTAGCGACGCAGCGAATTGATCACGGCGGGGGCGGCCTTGCCCGCGCGCGGCGGGCCCGCCTTTGCACTCGCGGTGGTCGTGGGCGGCGCCGGGCGGCGCTTGACGGGCGCGGCTTTGGCGACGCGCTTGCGCGCAGTGGTCCGGGTCGGTGGCGTCATCGTGGATTCCTTGGGTGCATGCGCAGACAGCATTCATGCGGCTGCGATCGCGCGGGCGACGCGAACGCAGCCGGGATTTTTCGTAATCGTGGCGCGTATCTTTCGCGCGTCCGATCGCCTATTGCATGAACCAGCCGTGGCTTACGACGAGTGACTGACCGGTCAGCGCGTTGGTCTCGAAGCCGGCGAGGAACAGCGCGCAGTT
>Ga0105238_10002520_pt1 | contig 18311 bp, 8 predicted proteins | sample KBSC34metaG_FD_81526 | JGI IMG/M metagenome (GOLD analysis project Ga0105238, IMG submission 81526) | Corn rhizosphere microbial communities from Kellogg Biological Station, Michigan, USA - KBS C3-4 metaG | ecosystem: Host-associated > Plants > Roots > Rhizosphere > Soil | place: Michigan, USA... | reverse complement strand
GACCCGTGGGTGGTGGCGGTCCAGGGGGACCACCCCGCTGCGCCGCAAGCGGCATCGTCGCGAGCACGGCGACCGCCGTGCAAAGGATCGAGAAGCGACGCATTCTACGAGGCCTTCGAAAGCGTTCGATGGATCGCCTCGACGAACTGCGCCGGCGTCCACTTGGGATTCTTGCCGTAGCGCCCGTCGTAGTCGCGGGTCGGGCGCGCGGCCTTGATCTGATCGAGCGTCATGCCGCGCTTGGCCATCTCGCGGATGCGGTCGCGCATGATCGTGACCATGTCGCGGTAGTAGGCGACGTCCGCCGTGTCCACCAACCGGCCGTGTCCGGGTACGACGATCGTGCCGCCCTCCATCATGTGCTCGACGACGCACTGGTCCAGGATCCAGTTGAGCGCGTCGATGAGGCCGTTCACCGAACCGCCGCGCGCCACGTCGATGATCGGGTAACTCGTCATGTTGATGACATCGCCGACCGCCAGCACGTCGGAACCGCGGAAGTAGACCAGGCTGTCGCCGTCGGTGTGCGCCGACTCGGGATGCGTGATCACCACGCCCTCGCCGTTGAAGAAGTTCAGCTTTTTGTCGCGCCCCCCGTAGCTCTCGGTCGGCACCAGTTTCATCTGCTTGGACGCGCTCAGACGGAGCGCGGCATTCTCGTGCGCGATCACCGCCGCGGTCGGAATGCTGTTATCGAGGTTGCGGACGCCGAAGCTCTTGCCCGCCGCGCCGATGACCGCGTTGCCGCCGACGTCGTCCGGGTCGTCGCTCGTGTTGATGATGGCGCTGATCGGCCGCGGCGCCCGCGGACTGGTGGTCGTCGGCAGCAGTTCCGAACTGCTCCACCATTGACACCCCTGCACGACGCCGACGCACGACTTGAGCGGCATCGGGGTGGCGGTGACGCGGCGCGACAGGTCGCGGATGACCGCGAGCGTCTTGTCCGCCATCGCCGCCGATCCGGCGTCGACCAGCATCACGCCGTCCTTTCCGACCGAGACGGTGATGTTGGCGCCGGCACCCGAGATCAGAAAGATGTTGCCGCGCACGGGCAACACGCGCAGTTCGGCGTCCACGGGGCGCGCGGGCTGCTGCGCGGCCAACGGCACGACGGCCGTCGCCGCCGCGGCGGCGAACACGAAAAGGCGGGGCAGGCCTGAAGGCCTGCAGCTACGAGCCATGGCCATCAGAATCCCGAACCCGACAGGGCCTTCTTGTCGCCCTTGGACCAGCCGCTGCCGGGCTGCAGCGTCTTCTTGAACTCCGGATACATCGTGGCCGCTCCGCCGGTCGGGCCGTCGGGAAGCCCATAGCGCCGACGAAGATCCTTCAGGAACTGATTCTCGCCGGGCAGATAGTGCGGCACCTGCCCCTTCTCGAGCCCCTCGTAGGCCGACGTGCACGGATGCGCCGGTACCTGCGAGTTCAGCGTCAGCCGGTATTCGGCGCTGCGGACCAGCGGCTCGGCCAGATACACCGGGTCGTGCACGATGTTGATGATGGTGAGGATGTCGCCGCGACGGATCCAGAACGTGGTGACCTTGGCCTGGTCGCTCGCCATCGCCCCGTTACGACGGATGTAGTCCTCTTTCAGCTGCGTGGTGCTGATGCGCAGCATGTCGCCTTCCCACACGGCGGTAGAGAACCCACCCCACGTGTGGTTCGCTTCTTCGGGCGGCGTGTCGCGGCCGTCGAGATACACCGGCATGTTGGTCGACTGGTGCCACTCGGGTTGATACGCCACGACCTCGCGGGAGAATGGATCGACTTCCTTGCTGATCCGCAACTGCGTCGGCCCGCGATTGATGTAGGACCAGCCGTGCGGGCGGCACTGATACTCGGGAAGGCTCAGGATGGAGGCGTCCCAGCTCTCGGCGCGGGCCAGGCCGTCGGCGTTGAGCGGCAGGCCGACGAAGTCGCCCACCCAGGGGTTCTCGGTGCTGTCCATCGCCCGGACCGGCGTGTACTCGCCGGTGAAGTCGACCTGCGCGCTCGCCGTGCGCGCGCATGCCACGATCGCGAGCAACCCCATCGCCGCCTGCGCATTCCGAAATTTCATGCTCATTGCGCAGCAAGTACACCGCTGGAACCCACATGTGTCAAGCAGACGAGTGCACACGTACCAGCGGCCTTCCGGCGGCCCATGTCAGTGCGCCTTGGAAAATTCCGCTTTGGTACGCGACAGCGTGATCGCCGGCGCCGGCGGCTCCATCGCAACCGCCTTGGGGCGCGAGGCGCCCGGCTTCGGAAGATTGGCGTCGGGCACGACCACCGGCTCGAGCTGCTGCAGGATGATGTCGCGCTGATCCTCGTACCACGGGGGGAGGTTGAGATGCGTCCCGAGCTCGTCGGGGGTCTCATCGACCAAGAAGCCGCCCGGCACGTTGGCCGTGCATTCGACCAGCACGCCGCCCGGGGAGCGGACGTACATCGAGTGGAAGTAGAAGCGATCCTTCACTTCCGACGTGTCGGTGTAGCCCAGCTCCTCGTAGAGCGCCTTCTGTTCGATGAGCGCGTCGTCGGTATCGACGTGAAAGGCGATGTGATGGGCCGTGCCGGCACCGAAGGTCCAACTCCCCTGCGGCCGGTTCGGCTCGTGCAACAGCTCGATCGTGCGATCCGGGCCGCCGTTTGGAATCTCGAAGCGGTGGCAGGCGCCCTCGACGCCCACCTTGCGGAAACCGAGCGCGTGGACGAGGAACGTCTCCTGCTCGTCGACGTCGCGCACCGACATCGTGGCGCCGAAAAAGCCGCGAATCGCCACGTCGGCGGAAATCTCGGGCGTCGTCCACGGCCGCCGCGAATCACCCGGATTCTCCACGACCTCGAGCTCGAGACCCGCGGGATGGGTGACGCGAATCGAACGGGCGCCGAAGCGCTCCTGGATGCCGCTGTGGCAGACACGATGGCGATCGAAGTGATTGGCCCAGAACGGCGTGGATCCGACGGGAACCGAAAAGCTCGTGATGCCAATCTGCCCCGTGCCGCGACGTCCGGGGCGACGGCTGTACGGAAAGCACGTCAGGATCGAGCCGGGGTCGGCGTCCGCGTTGCCGTAATAGAAGTGGTAAACGGGAATGCTGCCGTCCATGAGGACGGTCTGTTTCACGAGGCGCTGGCCGAGGACCTTGGTGAAGAAGTCCACGTCCTCCTGTGCCCCGCCGGGACAGAGCGTGATGTGATGGATGCCCTTCAGCCGCGTGTCCATTCCATCTTCTAGCGGAACGCCTTCACGGCGCTCCTTTGACGCCGGACGAACGGGGCCGGCGGCACCCTTAATCATAAGCTGCCACGGCCGCGAGGTCGAGATTGTCCGAATATTTGCTCAATCAGGCCCAGAGCGGCACGGTGCCGCCCTGGACGCTTCGTTACGTCGCCCGCGATGACCGCGAAGCGTTTACCAGCTGTACTCCGCCGCGAGGCGGAACACCCGCGGGTTCATATACGCATTCGCGTTCAGGAACCCGTTCACGTTCGGTACGAACGTGGTGTTGTAGAAGAGAACCGTGTTCGAGTTCGTCACGTTGTAGATGTCCAGACCGCCGGTCAGCCGCTGGCCGCCGAAGCGCAGGATCTTCTTGAAGCTGAGATCGAGCTGACGGTTGCGGCCCGGGTAGGAGTCGCCCGGCGGAATCACGTTGATGCTGAACGGTCCACCGGTCAGGTTGCGGCCGATCTGCTGGGCGATCGCCTGTCCGGTCGCGTCGGTCGCCGTGAACGTGAACGTCGCCGGCAGCGAGCCCGCGAGCTGGTCGGTGCTGGCGTTGTTCGGGGTGCCGTTCAGGATGACGCGGTCGCGATACACGGTGCTGATCAGCACGTCGGCCTTCGGGATGATGTACGACGCCTGACCGTTGAACGAGGTCTGGAACGGCGACGACACATGGCAGTACGGGTTGGTCGCGAACGTGCCGTTTTCCGGCACGGCGTTACGGATGTCGCACCAGTCGTTGGTGACCTTGCCCGTGCTCGTGCCGCCCGAGAAATTGACGCCCTTCACGTTGCGCACCATGAAGGTGATGTCGACGCCGTCGAACACGCGCGAGTCGTCGCCCATGCCCTTCGTGGACTTGAGTACCAGGTTCTGCACCCGGGTGAACGCGTCGGGCGTCTTGTTGTAGAGCGGGCCCACCGTCGTGGGGTTACCTGCGGGCAGCCGATTCAACGAGTCGCTCGGCACCGCCAGGGTGAACGCGGTCATGTCGTTCGGGCCGATGTTCAGGTCGTCGGTCACGACACCGCCCGTGGTGAACATCGTGAACACCCGCCGGTAATAGCCGATCTCGATCGACGCCTTCGGGAAGATCTCCTGCTGGATCGAGGCGCCGAAGTCCCAGTCAGCCGGCCGGAGGCCCCAGCCATGGGTCAGCGCCGGATCGATCGTCGCACCCACGAACTGGTTCGATCCGAACAGCGGGTTGCTGATCGCACCGCACGTGTCGATGCTGCCGGTGGTCGCCGGGCTCTGGGCGCCGGGGTTCTGCAGATCGCAATCGGGCGAGAAGTTGTTGTTGGTGTCCTGCCACGTGCGCGTCACCGAGGGGTTGGCGAACCCCGCGGCGGCGCCGCCGGGGATGCGCAGCGACGGGTTCGCCTGCGAGAGCAGGTTGCCGACGCTGGCGCCCTGCAGGTACTTGCCGAGGTTCACCTTCACCGCGGTCTTGCCGTTGCCGAAGACGTCGTATGCGGCGCCCAGGCGCGGCGTGATGTCGTTGTAGCCCGTCACGCCTTCCCCTCGATCGAAGTGCGCGCCCGGGAAGAAGCGGCTCTTGGGCTGATCGACTTCGGGGAACCAGCTCCAGGGACGGTCGTAGCGCACGCCGCCCTGCAGCGTCAGACGCCCGAGCGTCCACTGATCCTGCGCGAAGAACGACATCATCTGGGCGCGGGCGTTGTTGAAGTACGGGTTCGCGTACTCGGTGATCGAGCTCGGACGGCTGGGGATGAACGTGCCGTCCGCCGCGCGCGTTCCGCCGGTAAACGTGTAGGCCAGGCTCTGGTTGTTCGTGTATTCGGCGCGGTCGTCCTTCCACCAGTTGCCCTGATAGCCGAACTTCATGCTGTGCGACCCGGTGATGTACGAGCTGCTCATGAACCAGTTGGCGCCGTCGGTCTTGTTGATCAGCCAGTTCTGCGAGCGATACGTCATCGCGCCCACCGCGCCGTTCGGATTGATGATGGTGGCGTTGTCGGTGATGCGAACCAGGTCGCGGCCCGGATTCGGATCGAGCTCGCGGACGCCCCATTGATAGTAGGTGTTGCCGAAGCCCGCCTCGAGGAGCAGCTTGTTGGTAAGCGGGCTCGTCCAGCGCGCGGTCTGCACGCGCTGCGGGCTGAACTCGCCATGGCCGTCGGCATCCGGCGCCGTCGTGGCGCCGGGCGATCCGCTGAAGTTCGCGGTACCCGAGCAGGTCCGGCACACCGGCTGTTCGTCCCATGAGAACGTCAGCTTGTTCTTCGGCGACGCCTGCCACGTGATGCGCGGGGTGTAGTTCTCCCACATGCGATCGTAGTACGCCGGCTTGTTGAAGTCCGGGTTGTAATAGAACTTCGATGCGTCACCGACGTTCTGGTTGTAGTAGACGTTCAGGATGTTGCGGCGCGACCCCTGTTCGCGCACGCTCATGTAGTACCAGAGCTTGTCCTTGATGATCGGGCCGCCGACGCCGATGTTGAAGTCGTAGACGTGATAGGTCGGGTTGGGCGTGCCGGCGCCTTTGGCCTTCAACGCATCGTCGTAGTTGTTCGACTGCATCCCCTTCGAGAAGCCGGAGATGGCCATCAGGCCCGACATGCGGTTGCCGCCCTGCTTGGGCACGATGTTCATCTGCACGCCGCCGGTCTCCGCCTCGCCGAGGCCGCCCGACGTGGTCACCGACACTTCCTGGGCGTTGCTGATGTCCGCGGTGTAGTTCGGCGGCTGGTTGCCGCCGGGCGGGTTGCTGATGTTCATGCCCTCGACGGTGAGGCGCGACTCGACGCCGCGGCCGCCGTGCACCGGGAAGATCGCGAACACGGGGCCGGTGTTGACGTCGGTGATGTTCGACGTCAGCCCGGGCACGGTGTTCAGCAGATAGCTGTAGCTGCGCACCGCCGGGAGGCTGCGCATCGTCTCGTTGTCGAGCGTGATCTCGCGCTTCGTGCTCGCCACGTCGACGACCGGCGTCGTGCCGGTCACGGTGATGGTTTCCTGCACCCCGCCGACCTTCAGGTCGCCGTTCACGGTGACCACGCCGCTGCCGCTCAGCACCACGCCGTCTTTCTTCTGCGCCGCAAAACCGGACAGCGTGAACGTGACCGAGTACGTGCCTGGCTGAAGACTCTCGATGCGATAACGCCCGCTGCCGTCCGTCGTCGCGGTGCGGACCTTTTCGATCAGCGCCGGACTGGCGGCCTCTACCGTGACCCCCGGGAGCACCGCTCCCGAGTTGTCGGTCACCATCCCGGCGAGCGAAACCTGGGCAAACGCGGCCGATTGGCCGCCAGCCAAGCACGCGACGACGAGCCCTATCTTGACGAATACGCGCATTCTCTCAACCTCATTGCTCTCGACCTGGAGAGCAGATCGCCGGAACGGTGCGCACCTCCGCGCGCCGATCCCGCATTCGAACGCTGCGGTTGTGCAAGCGCTGAACCAGACATTACGTTGCGGAAGTCCCCCATTTTGGCTAGCTCTATGGACGTAGTCCGAATGGGAAATTCCGTTCGTTGGATCGTTGCCCAGAGTTTTGAATTGTTTTTCGCTATGGGAAAACCGAATGGGCTAGCGAAAGCACAAACGGCCCGGGGAATACCCCGGGCCGTTCGCCTTGCTCGAGCAGGGCGTCTAAAGACCGCCCTCTACATCACATCACCAGCTGAACTCCGCGTTCAGGCGCGTCACGCGCGGGTTCATGTAGGAGGTCGGGAAGCCCCACCCCGGCGTCCCCGGCACGAACGTCTGGTTGAACCCGAGGGTTACGTTGCTGTTCGTCAGGTTGTAGAAGTCCACGCCCAGCGTCAGGCGCTGGCCGCTGAACCGGATGATCTTCTTCACCGACATGTCCCATTGACGAATGCGCTCGCCATAGGTGTTTCCGGGCTGCAGCAGGTTGACCTGTAGCGCGCCGGTCGTCGTGAGGGGACGGCCGATCTGAGCGGCCGCGTTATCGAGGTCCGCCTGCGTCATCGTGTAGGTGGCCTGCAACGACGCGTTCTGGTCGGTGCCGATGTTCGGCTTGTCCTGGAAGACGGTGCTCAGGTTGACGTCGATCTTCGGGATCGTGTAGGTCGCCAGCGACCGGAACGAGGTGAGGAACGGCGACGCGTTGTGGCAGTACGGGTTCAGCAGGTAGCTCTCCGGCACGGCCGCGCGGATCGCGCACCAATCGTCGGTCACCTTGCCCGTGCTGGTGCCGCCCTGGAACGTGAAACCGTGCGCGCCACGGACGTTGATGTTGACGTCCACCCCATTGAACACGCGCGTGTCGTCGCCAACGTCCTTGGTGGACTTGATCAAGTTGTTGACCTGACCGAACACGTTCGGGTTCACGTTGTACAGCGCCGCCACCGTGCCGCCGCTGTTCGGCAGGCGCGGATCGGTCGGCACGGTGAGATTGAAGCTCTTCACGTCGTTCGGACCGATCGCCAGGTTGTCGGTGACGGTTCCTCCCGTGAAGTACTGCGTGAAGTCCCGCCGGTAGTAGCCAACCTCCACCGACGCCCGTGGGAGGATCTGCTGCTGCACCGACGCGCCGAACGACCAATCCGACGGGCGCACGTTCCAGCCGCTGAAGAGCCCCTTGTCGTAGTTCGCTCCGACCAACTGGCTGCTGCCGAAGGCCAGGTTGTCGATCTGGCCGCACTCGCCGTTGGCCTGCGGGTTGTCCAGATTGCAGTCAGGCGTGAAGTCGAAGTTGCCGTCGGACCAGCTTCGCGACACACAGGGATTCGAGAACCCGAGCTGACCGAAGAAGCACAGACCCGTCGTCGACGGGCCAGCGCCCATCGGAATGCGCAACGCCGGGTTCGCGCCGTACGCCAGATTGCTCACGCTGGCGCCTTGCAGGTACTTGCCCAGATTCACCTTCAACGCCGTCTTGCCGTTGCCGAACAGGTCATACGAGGCACCGAAGCGCGGTGTGATGTCGTTGTAGCCAGTCACGCCGTCGGTCTTGGCGAAGGTGGCACCTGGGAAGAAGCGCTGCTTCGGAATGACCTGTTCCGGGAACCAGCTCCACGGATGGTCGTAGCGCAGCGCGCCCTGCAGGGTGAGCCGATTCATCGTCCAGCTGTCCTGCGCGAAGAACGACGCCTGCATGGCGCGGGCGTTCACGATGAACGGGTTGATGTACTCGTTGATCGAAATCGGGAAGAACGGCACACCCGGAATCGACACGCCGACGTAGCCGAGGCTCTGGTCGTTGACATGCATCTCGCGATCGTCGCGCCAGTAGGCGCCCTGATAACCGATCTTGATGCTGTGCGATCCGGTGATGTAGGACGCCGCCCCGTTGAACTGCGACCCGCGAGTGCGGTTGTTGAGCCAGAACTGCGAACGGTAGCGCATCGCGGTCGTGAAGGTGGGCGTCACCGCCTGCGTGAGGTTCAACATCTGAACGAAGTTCTGCGTAGACGTATCGTCGAGCTGTTTGCCGCCCCACTCGTAGTAGGTGGTGCCAAATCCGGCTTCGAGCAGCAGCTTGCTGGTGGCAGGCGACGTCCATTTCACCTGCTGAATCCGCTGCGGACTGAACTCGCCGTGGCCGTCTGACTCGGGCGACGAGAACCACACGAAGTTGGGCGATCCGGTGAGCGACGTGGTGCCCGTGCACTTGCGGCACACCGGCTGCTCGTCCCACGAACCGGTGATCTTGTTGCGCGGGGAGAGCTGCCACGTGATGCGCGGCGTGTAGTTCTCCCACGTGCGATCGGAGTACGCCGGCTTGTTCAGATCGGCTTCGTAAAGGAACGAATTCGGATTGCCCGCGTTCTTGTTGTAGAACGTGTTCAGGGTGTTCTGCCGGCTGCCCTGCTCGCGGACGCTCATGTAGTACCAGAGCTTGTCCTTGAGGATCGGGCCGCCCGCCGCGATGTTCATGTCGTAGACGTGATACACCGGGGCCGGGACGGTGACGCCCTGCGCTTTGAGCTCGGGGGTGTAGTTGTCGGCCAGCATCCCCCCGGAGTAGCCGGAGATGAAGGCGAGGCCGGAAAACGTGTTGCCGCCCTGCTTCGGAACGATGTTCATCGTGAGGCCGGCGGTTTCCATTTCACCGAGGCCGCCGGAGGTGAGCATCGTCACTTCCTGCGCGTTGCCGACGTCGGCGGTGAAGTTCGGCGGTTGGTTGCCACCGGGCGGGTTGCTGATGTTCAGCCCGTCCACCGTGAGGCGCGACTCGACGCCGCGACCGCCGTGGATCGGGAAGATGGCGAACACCGGCCCCGTGCTCACGTTATTCACGTTCGTCTGCAGCCCCGGCACCGTGGTCAGCAGATAGCTGTAGCTGCGCACGCTGGGCAGGCTCCGCAGCGTCTCGTTGTCGAGCGTGATCTCACGACGCGTGCTCTGCGTGTCCACCACCGGCGTTTCGCCGCTCACGGTGATGGTCTCCTGGACGCCGCCGACGCGCATTTCGGCATCGGCGCTGATAACCGCGGATCCGCTGACCTGCAGCGCCTCGCGCTTGACCGTGGCGAATCCGGCGAGCGTGAAGGTGACGGTGTACTCACCGGGACGCAGGTCCTCGATACGGTAGCGACCAGTGCCATCGGTGGTAGCGGTGCGGACTTTCTCGATCAACGCCGGGCTCGCGGCCTCGACGGTGACGCCGGGAAGCACGGCGCCCGAGGCGTCTCTCACGACGCCGGCAATTGTCGCCTGCGCGAACGCGGCCGACTGGCCGAGCGCGAGACAGGCGATCACGAAACTTGCCCGAACAAACAGACGCATGTGGAGTGACCTCACTTGGAGCTATTCCAGTGACCTATACCGAGAACCATACTGCGCCGGCATACCCGGCCCCTTAAACGCAAAGACGGAACGCGGCCGGGAGGCCACGTTCCGTCTTTGTTACCCCGAAGATACTTCGTTCTTGCCCTGAGGCCTAAGTCCTAAGTCCCAAGCTCTAGAAGTCCCATCGCGCCGCAAACTTCACGAAGCGCGGCTGGATGACCGTGGTCGGCAGCCGCCACACGGGCCCGATGCTGCCGAGTTCGGTGATGACCGCGTCCGAGTTGAACGCGTTGTAGAGGTCCACGTTGAAGTCGATGCGGCCGTGGCCGACGTTGACGATCTTGGTGAACCGCAGGTCGATCTGATTGAGCCGGTCTCCCCAGGCCGATCCGGGCTCGATCGTGTTGATGGTGGCCTGCGCGTTGGTGAACGGCCGCCCGAGCGTGGTGAGCGTGCCGCGGTTGGCGTTGTTGTAGACGTTGGTCGCCACGATCTGCGGACCCGGCAGGCTCTGAAGCGTACCGCTCACCCGCACGCCGTACCAGGGCAGCTGGTACGACACCAGCCCCTTGTACTGCGTGAGGAACGGCGTCACCTGGTGACAGAACGAGGCCGGCGTGATCTGGCCCGCGGCAGTGCCAGTCACCTGCGGCTGGATACCCGCGGCGCCGCTCACCGTGAGCGCTTCCGGCACGTCGTCGATGACGTCGCAGTTGTCGGTCATCGTCTTGCCGGTGCTCAGGCCCGCCTGCATGAAGAGGCCGTTCTTCAAGCGGGCGTCCACCGAGAAGTCGACGCCGTTCCAATGCTGCAGCTGCGTGCCGTAATTGGACGCCGCCGTGATGACGTTCTTCTGCGCGACGAGGAAGTTGGGATCGTAGAGCCCGGTCACGGTCTGACCCGAGTTCGGCAGGCGCGGGTCGGTCGGCACCGTCACCGAGTACTGCGTGAAGTCGGTCTTGGCGAGGTTCAGGTTGTCGACGACGAAGAAGTTGCCGTAGATGCGGCGGAAGTAGCCGACGCTCGCCGAGATACGCGGCGCGATCTCCTGCTGCACGCCACCCGAGAACTCCCAGTTGTAGGGACGGGCGCCCCACCCATTCATGATCTTCGGGTCGTATGCGGTCGCCACGTTGGCGCTGCCGAAGTTCGACGTCAGCCAGGGGCCGCATTCCCCGTTGGCGGTGCCGATGGTCAGATCGCACTGCGGCACGAAGTCACCGGGAATTCCACCCGCCACCGCCGTGCGATCGTCCCACGCACGGTTGGTCTGCGTCACCAACGTGCTCGCCGGGTTGTTCGCGGCCGCGTAGCGAATCGAGTCCTGCTCGACGCCGCGGCTGAAGCTGGTCTTGAGCGCCGTCTTGCCGTTGCCGAACAGGTCGTAGGCGGCCGACGCGCGCGGCTCGAGGTCCTTCCAGTTCGGCACGTTCTCCACGGCGCTGTACGCCTGGTTGCGGTTCGGCAGCCAGCGGTGCGCCTTCGCCGTGAACGGCTCCGTAGATTCGTTGAGGAAGTCCACGCGCAGGCCGCCGCTCACCGTGAGGCGATCCACCGTCCAGCGATCCTGGGCGAACAGCCCCAGGTTGTAGTTCAAGTTGTTCTGCCAGCCGGAGACCGGCGCCTGCTGCGTGATCAGCGCCGGAACGCCCGCCGTCGTCGTGTACCAGATACCGCCAGTGGAATCGTTGTTGTCACCGCGCCAGAAGTGACCGCGCTGCAGCTCGAAGCCGACCTTCATATTGTGCGAACCGGTGACATAGCTCGACGCCGCATTGAAGCTCTGGCTCGGCAGCCGATCGTCGAAGTCGAAGCTGGTCGGCGCGCGGTAGACGAAGTTGCCCGCCGTCTGCTCCGTGATGGAAATGCAGCGCGGCGCGAGCGCGCCCTGGCTCGGACAGATACCGACCTGATCGGGATCGAGCTTGATCGTGTCCGGGCTGGCGCCCGCGGCCAGGCCCGCTTCGAACAGCAGCTTGTTGGTGGCCGTGTACGTCCACTTCGTCGTGGAGAGCTGCGTGTGCCACGTGGTCATGCGCGCCGCCTCGGGCGAGTAGTTGAAGACCTGAATCAGCCAGTGCGGGTCCACCTTGTACTGATAGGCGTACCAGCCCGAGATCTTCTGCTTCTCGTTGATCGACCACGTCACGCGGGCATTGTTGTCGTAGGTGTAGGTGCCGCCGTATTCCTGCTTCGACGTGTCGGGCGTGCGCACGACGGTCGTCGGATCCATCGCGTAGTACTTCGAGGCCAGGTAGTACTCGTTGGTGAAGTAGCGGGACGTGGCGTAGAACCACACTTTGTCCTGCTTGATCGGGCCGCCGACGGCGCCGTTCAGATCGTAGAGCGTCTTGAGCTTCGACGCGGCACCGGACAGACCACGCGCTTGCAGATCCGGCGTGATGTTGCTCGCCTGCAGGCTCGGGCCCGATCCGTTGGCGAGCGCCGACCCGCTGAAGCGGTTGCCGCCGGCCTTCGGGATGGCGTTCATGATGACGCCGTTCGTGCCGGTTTCACCCGACTGTCCTGACAGCTGAATGTCGACCTGGTCGAAGAGCAGCGGCGACAGGCTCATGTTCGTCAGGTTGGAGCTGATGTACATGTTGCCGATGCGCAGGCCGTCGATCATCGACACGCCGTCGTCCGGCCGGGCGCCGTGCGCCGACACCTGCGCGCCGGTCTGGTCGCCGAGCACGCCGCCCACGTCCGTGTTCGAAGCGCGGATGGCGGGCACGAGCGCGGCCATCTGAATCCACGAACCGCCGGACGGCAGCTCCTTGAACGTCTCGGAGGTGACGGAACGCGCCGTCGCCGCCGACTGGATGTCCACGATCGGGCTCTCGCCGGTCACCGTGATCGTTTCCTCGACGCTGCCGACCTTCATCTCCGCGTCCACGGTGGAGGTGAAGTTCACCGACACGTCGAGCGCATCGCGCTTCACCGTGCTGAAACCAGGCAGCGAGAAGGTCACCGTGTAGGTGCCGGGGGGCAGGTTGACGACCCGATACTGACCGCTGCTGTCCGTCACAGCGGACCGCACCTTCTCGATCAGCGCGGGGCTGGCGACTTCGACGGTCACACCCGGCAGCACGGCTCCGGACGCATCCTTGACGTTGCCGGCCACCGTGCCGAGCACTTGCGCGCCAGCGGCCGAGGGAAGGGACAGTGCCAGAAGGGTCAGAACCACCCGGGACCAGGCTCGTGCTCTCTCGTGCATCGCTTGTCCTCCGCGTGCGTGGAAATCGTGCTCGGGCGAGTAAAAATTTCGCGCTGCGAATCTGTTTTCTTTAGGCGGATGAGACTTTACGCCCCGTCCATATGGCTGTCAAGAACCTCAGCCACTGATGCGGATGCTGGAAAAGTGGAGGGTGGAGGCGGGGAACGCAGGGAGGGCAGGGATGGCGGGGAGGGGCAAGCGCTTTCCCTTCCCTGCCCTCCCCGCGTTCCCCGCCCTCCCTGCCTCGAGGCGCTTAGAAATCGAACTGCGCGCTGATCTTGGCGAACCGCGCCGACAGGATCGACGTCGGCGTCAGCCAGGCGCCGTTCGGAATGAACGCCTGGTTGTAGCTCAGAGCGGCGGCGGAGTTCAGGACGTTGAAGATGTCCACGCCGACGTTGGCACGCGTCCCTCCGAATCGCAGGACCTTCTGGAAGCGCAGATCGAGCTCGTTGATGCGCTCACCCAGGTTGGCGTACGGCTCGAGGATGTTCACGGTGACGTTCGGCGCGTTGCCCGACAGCGGACGGCCCAGGATCGGCGCGATCTGCGCGTTCGAGATGGTGTAGTTCGCTGAGAACGCGCCGGCGGTCTGCGGCGTGCCGAACCCGCTCACGTTGATGCCCGGCTTGCTCGTGAACGTGCCGCTCACCTGCACGTCGACCTTCGGGATGATGTAGCTGCTCAGCATCTTGTACTGCGGCAGGAACGACGTCTCGATGTGGCACCACGGGTTGACCAGTCCGACCTCCGGCACCTTCGCGCGGATCTCGCAATTGTCCGAGGTGGCATAGCCGCCGCTGAAGCCGCCCTGCACCGTGAAGCCGCTGCGAGGACGGGCACTGAAGCTCAAGTCGATGCCGTTGAACTTCTGGTACTGGTTCCCATAGTTGTCGGAGTAGGTGATGTAGTTGTTGGTCACCCCCGACAGCGACGGCGTGTTGAGGTCGTAGAGCGGTCCCACCGCGTAGCCGCCGCCGCCAGGAAGCCGCGGGTCGGCCGGCGCGGGCACCGAGAACTGGTCGTAGTTAGCCGGCGTCGTCGCGAGGTTGTCCGTGACCGTGAAGCCGTAGAAGTCGCGGTGGACGAAGGCGATCTCGACGGACGTCCGCGGCAGCACTTCTTGCTGCAGCGACACGCTCCAGTTCCAATCCGACGGGCGCACACCCCAGCCCTTGAGGATGTTCGGATCGATCGTGTTGCTGAAGTTCCCCGTACCGAAATTCAGGTTCGACGACACGCCGCAGAAGTCGCCGCCGGAGGCGGTGTTGTCCTGCACCGCGTTGTTGCGCAGGTCGCAGTCCGGAATCCAGTTGTGGTTGCCGTCAGTCCAGGTGCGCGCCGCAGTCGTGGCGATGCGCGACGTCGGGTTGGCGAGGCCGTAGTTCGACGCGGTCACCGTGGACTCGAGGTATTTGCCGACCGCCGCCTTGATGGCGGTCTTGCCGTTGCCAAACAGATCGTAGACCGCCGTGGCGCGGGGCGTGATGTCGTTGTAGGCATCCACGACCGGCGTGCGGCCCCACGAAAGCGGCGCGACGAAGAACCGGCTCTCGAGCGTCTGCGGAGGCGCCCAGCTCGACGCGTGATCGTAGCGCAGCGCGCCCGAGACCGTCAGCTTGTTGAACGTCCACTGGTCCTGGAGGAACAGCGCGTGGTTGCGCATCCACAGGTCGTTCTGCTGGTTGTGGATGTACTCCGTGAACTGGTTGGCCACGCCGTTGTTGACGCGGTAGCGCAGATCGTTCGAGCCGCGGTTGGCCGACCGGAGGTCGCCGAGCTGATTGGCGGTGTAGCCGAACTTCAGGCTCTGACGGCCGGTGACGTACGAGGCGATCGCGCGCCACGACGTGGTGATGTTCTTGTTGCGGCCGTCGCTGAAGAGATCGGTCGTCTGCGATCGGTACATCAAATTCGGAATGCCGCCGTTTGCCGGGCATCCGGCGGAACACTGCTCGATGACGCGCTGCATCGCCTCGGTGTTGGGATCTTCCTTGGCGCGGCCGCCCCAGCGGGAAAAGAAGTAGCCGAAGCCGCCCTCGAGCAGCAGCTTGTTGTTGTAGGGCGACGTCCACGTGGCCTGCTGGAACCGCATCGGGTACAGGTCGCCGTATCCGTTGGCTTCCGGCGAGGTCGTGGCGTTGGCGTAGTTGCCGCCGTTCTCGCAGCTGCTGCAGACGTTCTGCTCGTCCCAGAAGATGTTCAACTTGTTGCGTGGCGTGATCTGCGCCGTGATGCGGCCGCTCCCGTTCACCCACGTCTTGTCGTTGAACGCCTGCCGTGACTTGTCGGGCACGTAGAGCCACGCATTCGGGTTGCCGGCGTTCTGGTTGTAGTACATGTTCGTGATGTACGCCGAGTTGCCCTGTGCACGCCCTGTAAAGAACATCCACACGCGGTCCTTCTTCACCGGGAAGCCGGTGGACCCGTCGATGTCGTAGCTCTTGATGAGCGGGCTCGGCGTGATGTTGAGCGACTTGAGGTGGTCGTTCAGGTTGTCGCCCTGCAGAGTGCCGTTGGCCCACGACGCGAACATGCTGGCCGACACTTTGTTGCCGCCCGACTTCGGCACGATGTTCATCACGGGTCCGCCCGATTCCACCTCACCGAGGTTGCCCGACGTGATGAAGTTGATCTCCTGCGAGTTGCGCGGGTCGGTGAGGTAGTTGGTGCCGCCGGCCTGCGGCACCGCGATGCTGATGCCGTCCACGAGCAGCCGCGCCTCGGTATTGGCGCGCCCCGGCGAGAGCAGCGTGCCGTGCGCGCTGAACGTGCACGAGTTGCAGGGGCCGGTCGCGACGTCCTGCTGTCCACCCAGCACACCCGGCACGAGCACCAGCAGCGAGTTGTAGCTGCCGGCCGACGGGATGGCGTTGATCACCTCGTTGGTCAGCACGGTCTGCCGCTTGGCGCCCTGCACGTCCACGACCGGCGTCTCGCCGGTCACCGTGATCGTCTCTTCGACCGCGCCCACGCGCATGTCGACGCTGATCGAGGCCGTGGCCGCGCCAGTGAGCTCGACGCCCTCGCGCGACACCGAGCTGAAGCCGGTGAGCGTGAAGCGCACCGCGTAGGTGCCGGGGCGGAGATTCTCGATGCGGTACTGGCCCGTGCCGTCGCTGACGGCCGTGCGAACTTTCTCGATGAGCGCCGGGCTCGACGCCTCGACGGTGACACCGGGCAGCACGCCGCCCGACGCGTCGCGGACCACACCCGCTATTGCCGCCTGCGCATAAACGCTCGACGGGAAAAGGACCAGGACGACCAACCCCAACAGCCAAAACAGGGAACGACAAACACGCTTCATCGACACGCTCCAGTTGCGAAGCATTACTTCGTTGTGCGAAAGTTGATTCGTTATACGGAAGTCACGTATACGATTGAGCCGGACCTGAAGTCAATTCCGAACGTTAGGTAAGGATTCTGCCGGGTACCGCCCGGCTGGTCCAGCACAGCAGGCTATAATCCTGGAACTTCGCATGGCGAAAACACCGAAGGCCGCCGAGTTCGTCGCATCGCTGGAGCGCGGGCTGCGCGTGCTGCAGACGTTCTCCCGCGAGCACCCGCAGCTGACGCTGAGCGAGGTCGCGGTGCTCACAGGGCTCACCCCGGCAACGGCGCGCCGATCGCTCCACACGCTGGAAATGCTTGGCTACGTTGGGCGAACGGGGCGGCGGTTCCTGCTGCGCCCGAAGGTGCTGGCCATCGGGACCGGCTACCTGAGCGCCATCAACGCCGAAGTGGTGCTGCAGCCCTTCCTGCAGGAAGTCGTGAACGAGCTCGGGGGAAGCGCGTCGGTGACGGTTCTCGACGAACTCGACATCGTCTATATCGCCCACGCATCGCTGAACCGCGCCATCCGCCTCACGGCGGGTGCCGGCTCGCGCTACCCCGTCTACCCCACGTCCATGGGCCGGGTCCTGCTCGCCTTCCAGCCGCAGGTGGCGATCGACGCCTACTTCGAGCGCGTCAACATGCGCCGGCTGACCGAGCACACCGAAACCGATCCCAATCAACTGAAGAAGATCTTGAAGGACGTCCGGACGAAGGGTTACGCCGCCATTCAGGACGAGCTGGACTACGGCATCGTCTCCGTGGCGCTGCCGATTTTCGGCCCCCACGGCCGTATCGTGGCTGCGGCGAACTGCTCGGATGTGACCAACCGGCTCGATCGCGACACGATGATCAAGAAGCGGCTGCCGGTGCTGCGCCAGGCCGTGCGGCGCATCGAGGGGATGCTGACCCAGCACCCCGAACTCACCCATTCCGTGGAGTCGATCGCCTCGGACTTCGTCCGCACCGACGCGATGGCGCGCGTCGCCCCGCCGCTCGAAGCCATCCGCGCCCGCCGCCTGGCCCCCCGGGCGAATAGAGCCTAGACGGGCCGCCTGGAGGCGGCCCCTACGTACGTGGAACGAGGCCGGGGGTTCCGCCCGGCCTCGTGTGATGTCCTACCGACGTAGGAAGTCGGAACCGGCTGACACCAGCTCCTCGGGGATGCGGACGTTGCCTTGTCCGTCGTCGCACTGTATACGCCAGTTACGCTTCCGTTTCAAGCGGCAGGTTTGGGTGACACCCGCCGGACGAACGGAACCGACGCCGTCATCCCCCGCCCTTCCTGCACCGTCACGATGGAATTGACCGGCGGCTTGTCGATGCGCTCGACGCCTCCGGCCGGCCATCGAACCTCGACCCGGTCGATGCTGGCCGCCGTCCCGAGCCCCACGTGCAGGCGCAGGTCGCTCTGCCCCAGGTAGCTGCTGCCGGATTTCACCTCGCGCACCTGCGTGCGTCCGCCGGCCGTCACGCTGACGCGCGCGCCAAGGGCGTCGCGGTTGCTCGTGACGCCGATCAGCCGCAGCTCGATCGCGTTGCCGCTCGTGCCGTTGCGGAGCAGCTCCGGCGCCTCGCCGTTGTTGGTCACGAGCAGATCGAGGTCGCCGTCGTTGTCCACGTCGCCGGCAATCAGGGTGCGGCCGACTCCGGGCCGCGCGAATCCGGCCCCGGCGGCGCCGCCGATCTCCTGCAGCCGCCGGCCGTTCAGATTGCGGAAGAGAAGCTTTCTCTGCGCGTGCGTCGACCCAGGGCGGAACACGGCGGTGTTGTCGATGACGTGACCGTTGACGATGGCGAGATCGAGCGTGCCGCTGTTGTCGAAAT
>Ga0105238_10002519_pt1 | contig 18312 bp, 26 predicted proteins | sample KBSC34metaG_FD_81526 | JGI IMG/M metagenome (GOLD analysis project Ga0105238, IMG submission 81526) | Corn rhizosphere microbial communities from Kellogg Biological Station, Michigan, USA - KBS C3-4 metaG | ecosystem: Host-associated > Plants > Roots > Rhizosphere > Soil | place: Michigan, USA... | reverse complement strand
TCCAATTACTTTTCTTGATCCTGTAGGACACGAGGCCCTGGAAATTCCCATCAGGCTCGGCATTACAGGCACCCCCTAGCCCTATGGCCGCCACGGTCATGTTCCGAAACTGATACAGCACCTTGGTCACCCCGGCCAACGGGCACGACACAATCATACCCTTGGTGATCGTGTACCGTACGGCACTGGTGGCGTAGGTCCCTTGACCCAGGTACGCACTATAACTGTCCGCTCCCCACTTGCCCGACCCTGGCACCAGGGCCCCCACACTCGCCGTAACCACCCACTTGGGTGTGTAGTTTGGGGTCTGGGCCCACAGGCCCGTGGCCAACAATAACATCGCTAATCCAACTCTTGCCATCTCACCCTCTTTTTCCGTGGCGTCACCACCACAATATCCATACCCCCCTTGGCCCACACATCGTACTGGGCCCGCTGGGCCTCCTGTACACACCCCCGGCTTGGGTACTCAGTTTTCACAAACACCAGTAGCTCCGGCTGGGGGGCTCGCGTGGCCTTGTAATACTTCGCATTGCGGCACTTTTTACAGTAAACCTGCTTCCCGTCCGGTCGCCGTTTATCACTGTGGAATTGGTCGGGCTCCAGGAAATCCTTACATCCCGGACACCACTTCACCCCTTGTTCACCTTGCATCAAACTTTTCATCTGTAACTCTTCCCGCTTCTATGAATCGCTGTAATTCAGCAGGTTCAACCACAATACGTTTTCCCAAACGGATAACCCGTAATTTCCGTTCTCGGGTCCACTTACGTAAAGTCCAGTGTGAAACGCCTAATGCAGCCGCAGCTTCTTTCAGTCCAATTGTTAATGTAGTCATATTAAAACTCCTGTCCAGTCCCACAGTTAAATATCCGGTCGGCAAATCCCAACGCTTGCCAACAGTCCATAATGACCCTGGGCCTATCTTCCAAAATCACATGGACGTTGTACTTCGGTTCCACAAACACCTGATAGAGTTCACGTTTGATAATAAAATCCTTCCGGTTATCCCCGTCCTCCCGCATATACAACGCAAACGCGCCCAACCCTGCTATCTGCCGCAGCCAGTCAAACGTAACCTGCCGCCATTTAGAGTAGCGTCCCGTAATAAACAACAGGTCAACCCCAGGCACAGCGCACATCCGCTGTACAGTATCCAGCACATGCGGAACAACCTTGTCCTCAAAGTACCTTGTCGGGTCATCCCAATCCCTTCCATTAACGGTCGCTATGGTCCCGTCAATATCACAAATCACACACATGGGCTTGGCCGGGTCGTACGCGGGCGGGGGCGGACAAATATACTTCACATACATATCCTTAATCACACCTTCCCCAACCCCATTGGCCCGTGCCCTATCCCTCTTAATACACTCACTCATCGGAACATGGGTCAGATCCACCACTTCCACCTGGGCCCCGTGGGTCTCCGCTATCCCCGACAGGTGTTTGAGGTGCCTCGGGTGCAGGTTCGTGTCGTCCACCACCACACTCTTCCCCTCCAACAACGCTAGCGTGATACACGCATCCCGCGCTGCAAGTACAAACCTCTCGTTGCTCGGGCTCCATCTCCTCAAATCCAACATTGCCCTCAGTTCGTCTTTGTTCACACGCTTTGCATTGCCCGCACCCAAATCCGAAATGAGCGTGTGGGCGTGGCCGGTCTTTCCGCTTGCTGGTAGTCCCTTCAACATGTACAGGGTTTTCATTTTCTCTCCAAGACGGGATCACATCCTTGCGGGTGTCCCAAAATTTCCAGTTCATAGACCCAAACTTTCATGTAACCTTTTGCAAAAACGCAGTGTAATTGATGTTTTTGAGTCACGATGTGGGGTGTGACTCACGAGTTTTGACACGGGTGGTGTTGCAAACAAAGGACTTACACACCGAAAAAAATTTATTTTTGCCCCTTTGAGTCACACCACTCAAACCCACGCCAATCGGCCATTACACTGTGCCGTGTCAAGTGTTTAGAATCATAGGGTTAGGGGGATTTGAGTCAGAGTCACTCATTTGACTCACACCCCGTGTCTAAAATTTCACCCCTAACCCACACATTCCACAGGGTTTGGGGTGTTTGACACGAAACCCCCCGGACCCCACCCCAGTATATTAATGGGGCCATTTTTGCCCCTTGACATACACGCACCAAATATGTTATAATGCGTGTAAGGCGTAGTGTACTACGTACCTACGTAGTCATCGGGGGATGATATCCCAAGGCCGGAACTCAAAGATGGGAAGGGGCTCTGGGGGTGGAGGTGGGTAGTTTGCCATCTCTCGTATCCTCGGCCTTTCCAACCTTCCCTCATCCTCCGATCCCCTCAACGCTTCCCGTTGCCATTTGTTCAACGGCAACCCCTCCAACTGTCGGCACCGGGCTTCCCATCGTTGCCGTGCCCGTCGCTCCCCGTCATAATCGGCCCGCTGGAACTGTAATAACCGGCGTAGTTCGTTGTTTTGGGCCCGCATGCGGGTCACCCGCCGTTTCAACCCAACAATCTTCCGCTCCGCTTCCGACAGCACTTTTACTTTTTGCGACATTTTGCCTCCGCCCAGGCCATGACTTGGGACGGCATACGGTGACGTGCCTGCGGCCCGCCACCTAGCCTCCCTGTGAGTTCCAACAGAGTTGGGGGGTTAGTGTACCAGCGTAGTACCTCTTCATCGGTAAAGGTGGTGATGCATTTTTCCACAAACCACCCACACCACTGGGGCCACATAAGGATGTCCAACGGGTCCACGGTCCCTTCTTTCAAACGAAATTCCACGGTCCCCCGCATCATCCAGGCGTGGAAGTTGATAGCTTTGCGGCGGGCGGCATGCTGGTACTTATGTTCTTTCAAACGTACCAGTTGGTCCTTGATCTTGGCCCGCGTATACGCCAGCGCATTGGTGTTACTGTATGCTTTGGGGTCCGGCATTTGCAGGCCGTACAACCACCCGTAAAACATATTCATGATGTTGAATGCGCCGGTTTGGGCAAACCACTGCCGTGCTACAAACAAATCAAACTCATGCCGGATGGGGATGCAATATTTGTTTCGGATGCGGGCTTTGGAAACCAGGGTACCGTACACCCAGGGCTCGATAGCCCCCCAGGCAAACAGAATCCGTCGTAACTCTTCGGGCGTAGCCCCCATCGCATCCACATGGACGTGGTAGCCGGTGGTGGGACCGGCCTCTGCACCGTGCTTGCTCATTTGGGCAGTGATGGAGGTGAGGGTGGCTGGGAGTTCGTCCCCCAGCATGGGTGATACCACGAGTTCCAGTTTGGACGGTTCCACCGATCCATCATGATCGAAAAAGCAGTGTACAGGGGGGTCCTGGATACGGTAGGACTGGGGGGAACCGGTTGCCTCACTCCCATCCCACACCCCACACTCGATTTCCACCCCGATTTTGCGGCGAAGGGGGTTCACGAGAAAGGTGGTGGGTTTTACATCCTTGGTATAGATACAGTTGCGAAATGGGAACTCACCCTTGGGGACCATTTCCTCGTGATGGTCTTTGCATACGATGCATCGTTGGCACATGGATTTGTGCAGGACCGTTTTCATGCACAGCCTGCACCGCACACACTTGCAACGGTTGCAGTAGGCGCATTTTTGGCAGGCGGGGCAGAGTTTGTGTTTGCCGGTGGTAGCGCATGCGGGTGTCCCACCAAGTTTAGATACTGTCAGCATACTTTCTTATTGCCTCCGCATAGCAAGATAATGTGTATTCGTCCCGAAGGGCAGGGCGGGAGTTCACTTCCAACACACACGGCATACCGTCTGTTAGTTCTAGAAGGTCCACCGCTCCAAAGTCATAGCCCACAGCCGCGACTGCGGCCTTTGCAGCTTCCCGTAGTGCTTTGTCCGGTTTGGGCTTGTGGTCCAGTGTCCACCCCAGGCGGCGGCTCCGTATCCTGGCCCCCCAGCCTGTTAATCCTAAATCTCCACATACTTTTAACCCCCGCCCAATACTCTCGCCACGAAAAATATGGAAACGCCATTCCCGGATACTCTGTTCCCACTCCACAAAGTAGTCAGAGTTCTGCCACTTGCGCTGCCCACGCACACGGGGCCGGTCACTAAACCGGATGTCCTTTCCCTGTGTATGGTCGGTGCGGCGGCCCATCACCACCCCGCCCGCACGCACCGTGTCCAAGGCATCCTGTAGTTCGTTGCTGTAGGCAGGGTGGGGGACGCCTGCGGCGTGTAGGGCTTCCAACTGTTCCCAGCCATCCAAGAGCCTACCCCCATTAAGGGCCCCCGGCACGTTGGGTCCACCCCACCGCACCCCCACCTCCACATCCGGGAGGCGGGCGGCCAGGGCCACAATGCTTTCGGTTTGTTTGCCAAAGATTTTCACACATCCTCCCGCACATGCTCCACAGGCCCATCCGATGTGGGTTTGGGCCACGTCCGTGCCCGGTTAATGTTTAACTTTTCCCAACAGTACGCTAGGAGTTGGGGGCCAGACAGTCCAGCCCGCCGACTGGCGTCCCGCACCAAAAACAAACAGTCCACATACTCCAACGGGTCAGTGGGGTTGTCCAAACATTCCTGGACCTCTTTGGCAAGGTGTTTCAGTGGGCCAATCGGTCCCCGCTCTGCCGGGGTCCCAAACGTCGCATCCCCCCAAGCATCCACCTCACGAAAGAATGCTTCCCACCCGCCCTCCCGAAGGTCCTTTATCGTCTGCATTAAGAGGGCTTCACGGGGGTTCTGGGCCACCCGCGCCACATCATTCACCGCATCCCCATCCTGGGGTGGGATTACTGGCTGTATCATGCTACTGGTTTCCTTTCCAAGGTCCCACTACACCGATCGGATGGGTGGTAGTGTTTTATAAGTAGTCGTACTTCGCACTGCCGTGCCGCCCGTTTCATGGCCTCGGGTTCGATGGCCGCCGTGGGCCAGTGCACCCCATGACAAGAGGGACAGTACAGGGCGTGGGAGGTGTCCGGGGCTAGCGGGTAGTCCCGATCTACAGCCCGGAGCACCCGATGGAATAACCGTACCTTCCGGGCATCCCCTTCCACCTTAAACTTCGTATGCACAGACTTCATATTTTGTTTGAGTTCCCGTCTCCGCCACAGCGGTAATGTAAACTGGGGTAGGTTGGTCCAGTGCTCCGCATCCTCACCCTCCCCGATACTGGTTTCTGAAACCCAGGTGGGCACGATGGCTTGGGTCATACAGCAACCATCTCCACCCGGAGTTTGTCCAGACAGTCCTCACATACAAGGTCGTTGGGTCCGATGCGACGGATACACCCGGTCATGGCGCAAAGGTCGGCAATGTCGGAGTTGGTACCGAAGGCATAGCGGTTGCCAGTAAACCCACCGTGCCCACCCCCACCTTTATAATGGGTCACCACCTTGGGTTCCACCCAATCCTTACCCCACTCCATATCCTCGTGAACCAACAGCCCGTGTTTGGGGGAGATACTATACTTCATGTTGGCTCGGGTTTTGTAAAAAAATTTTACCGTCCCCCCACACAACTGCGCTGCCACCCGCACTGCATCCTCGGTGCTGGCAAAGACTATCTCGCCCGACACCATTTTTGCAAAGTGGAGATTGGTGGTGCCCCCGAACCGGGCAAAATACCGCTTGCGTTGCTCGGGTTTGCCGGTGGGGAATTCCCACCACACCACATTCCCCCACCCACCAATGTCCCGAAGGCTCCGGTCCTCCGCAAGATGGTAGAAGATATGTTCGGAGTCTACTTCGATTTGTTTGCGGTTGTACTTACGGGCCAACTCGGCATGGTTGGCCACATGGCCGTTATGTAGCCCGATAACAACTTTGGCGTCCGTTTCCACCCGAAATGGGTGGGCGTTACGTTCGGTGACAGCACCGACACTGGCTCCTCGTGTGTGGTAGGCGGGGGCTTCCAACCCCATCTCCACAAACGAATCCAGTATGGACATGTTGTCTTTGTAGATGTAGTCGCCGTCCGTGACACCCCACGAGTCGTTACCCCGTGTATTCATCATCAGGGCCAGGGGTGCTGTCATGGCCATGGTGAGTGGGGTGGATTTGCTAAAGCCAAAAATTCCGCACATAAGTCACTTGTCCTTTGTTTTTCCCCAAAAAGAATGGGAGTGTAATTTGAGTCAGACACGATTAGCTCCAACCCTCTTGTGCCAAATCTAGCCAAAGAGCATACATTTAGCATGGTCTCTGGACCCCCATCACAGTAGCCCACTCGCAAGCTACAAGTTACCACTTGGCCCCAGGGCGTAGTGCCTCTCCCCTGCCGCAGATAGAGTTTCGATCAAGAGGGTTGGAGTTAACCCACACAAGACTACTTTATTGTGTGTGGGACAAACCCGGAAAGTTCTTGGAGAGTACGGTGTTTGAATACTTTTATGTGACCGTAAGTGATGTTCCAGCGTTGGGCGATTTCCCCCAACTCCAAACCGTCATAAAAGTGTAATTGGATGAATTCTTGCTGGCGAGGGTTGAGCCCGCGTACAGCATGTTTCAGTTTGGCCGTACGTTCTTTTTGTAGGAGGAGGTCCAGGGATGTGGGGGCACTGGCCGGGATAAGATCAATTACGGCCTTCCCTTCATCCACCGGGGCATCCAACGACACCGAGTGCCGTTTTTGCCAACGCCGCTCCCCCAACATCGCGTCCCGCATACGATGTTTGAGGTTGGTGTTAGGGCGTTGGAGTTGGGCCAGATGGGCCGTTTGGACCAAATCGTCTTTGTACTCGGTCCCCCCGATTGCATGTGCCATCGCTGGGAGGTTCACGGGCGGGCCTCCATAATGACCCGGCCACCCACCTTCACACCGTAGTTTTTGGCCCCATACCGTTTAGGGTGCCCACAGCCCGTACAACGAAACTGGGTCTCTTTGTCCTTTTTGAACGGATTGTGCCACGTCATTTTTTGGCAGTTGTTACAGTAACGGGATTTCATGTGGGGGCTCCTATTCCCAGGCGGATGATAATGTGATAAACGGCACTACAATGAAGCGGGGTGCAGAAGCGAGGGGCCCGGTGCAAGTACCCTGGCCAGACGGGGCTGCTATAAACTGTTCTCCCTCTTTTGCGGGTCTAAAACCCACAATCATGAGATTGTGAGAACAAAGTAATCCCGCAAGCGTAGTTTGTGTACAACTGTATACATCCGATGGCTTTATCTCCACCTCCACATACTGTTCCACCACTCGTTTTTCTCGGGTCTTATATATCATACTTTCTCCTTAAACTTGGTCAAGGGTTTTTCCCCAGAACCCCCTAAACTGGCTACACCACACCCACGAGGGTTGATGGTGTTTTGGCGGGTTTGGACCCTGCCTCTAACCCCAACATCATGTGCGGACCCACTCCACCCAAACGCTAGTAGCTCGTGGCTAGTGGAGCCTCCGGTCATCTGTGAGGGGGTTAAACCTTTGCCCATTCGTCTTTATCGTCGTTGTTGTGGGGGCCCCATACATCATCCAGCTTCCACGCCTCGGCCACAGAGGCTTTGGTGAGGCCAGCGGCCTGGAGGCCCATGATAGCGATGTCCAGAGTGTGTTTGGCGTGTTTTGCGTCTTTGTACAGTTTCTCCAACATGTTTAGATAAAACTTGCTGTGGGTTTTAAGCATGGCTGCTGCCTTGTCCGCGTCACAGTTTTTAACAATACTGGTGCTATCCGGGATGGGGGCATACTTGCCGTCCAGTATCAGACCCATCTTGAATGCATACCGCCCCACATCCATCCCCAGGTTGAAGATTTGTGGGGATTGGAGGAAAAATGCACCGGGGGTGCGGTATTCCAATCGTGCCACCGAGGAGGACCCAGGGAGCCTGTACTCTCCAGGGCGTCCATAATACTTTCGTCGGATGGGATTTTCCAGGTCGCGGCCCAGGGCTGTGAAAAACGGCCCGGTGATCCGGTCCATCATGCGGACGGTACCACCCGGCCACCAGGGGATGTTTTTGGCCATTACAGTGGCACTAAAATGCTGGTGGCACCCGGCAAACCGATAGCGCAGTTGGCGAGGGTTGATGACTGGGGATTTGTATTTTGTGTAGACATTGTTGGATGGTGCACAACCCAGAGCTACATGCTCTTCGGCTGCCTCCACCAAAAGTTTGGTGGGCACGGGCACCACATCCTGGCATTTCAACACAGCCCCTTTTGTGTGGTGACGTGCAGCGTCGTGGATGGACAAGAGCCCTTCACGAACGTAGTCCGCGAGGTAGGCGTGGCAACCACAGGGGGCTGTGGTTAGTTCTGCCTGCACACCATCCCAAAACACAGATCCGTGGAGGTTGTTTTGCTTTTTCGGGAGGTACAACCACGCGGGGATTACGTCCCCGTTTTTGTCAAACGCAAAGATTTCTGGGTCCGTTCCAGAGGTAGGGCCCCCCGTATGCCTCACCCCCACAATCCTCCCACACACCTGGAACTCTTCGTCTGTGAGTTTTTTGGTGATAACGGCCTCGGACAGGTCTTTGAAGGGGACCATGGTATGGTCCGTATCTTGTATCCCATGGTAGACATACGCTTTTCGCTCCCAACTGTACATCTCCGAAATTACGGCCAGCCGGTCCTTAAATTTCACCAATTGAAGGTCATACATACACAGTTCTCCTTACAGAGCGGGTTTTGGGTGTTTGTAACAGGTCTGTACAACACACCAGATTAAGGGATGTGTTGTACACGCCTGTCACCAGGACGTGTTCGCGTCTCCAGGCTACTGAGTTGCAGCAGCCGCGTGCCGCAGATCCACGATAATGCCAGAGCCCCCACCCGACACCTGGGGTAGCTCCCCATTCCATTTCAGGATCTTTTGATATTCCACAAATGCCGGGGTAAGGGAGTTGGATAACTTGCCATTGGCCTCCGCCTGGGCTTTGGCCTTGGCCAAAATACTCTCCGCTTCTCCCTGTGCCTCCGCCACGGTTTTTGCCGCGTCGGCCTGGGCCTGTACCAGTTCGTTTTGTTTTTGGATAGCAAGCTGGGTCGCTTTTACCTTCGCATTAATACTGTCGATGACTTGCTGGGGCGGGCGGGGGATACCGATAATCCCGAACTGATCCAACACCACACCGATGGGGGTGAGTTCTGCCTGGACGGCCCGACGCACTGTGGCGATAAAGTCTCCATTGTCCCCCATGATGGTATCGACCTTGTACTTTCCGCCCAGTTCATTAAACTTATCACGGGTTACATTTCGCATAAAACCCATGGTGAAGATACCCAGGTCATCCGAACGAAATTTGAGATAAAACGCGGCGGCCCGGTCGGCTTCGATGTGATAGGACAACGACACATCGGCTGCCACTTGCATGCTGTCGGCAGTGGAGAATGTGATTTCCTCGTTAACTGGATTCCCCTCACTCTTGTCGTGGGTCCACTGCACCGTGTGGCTGAAGGTCGGGTATTCAAACACGGACTCGGTAAACGGGTTGTACGGGACCCACGCGGGGCCCACGCTCACCCCGGACATCCCTCGGCCCGATCCCGCATACGTACTCAGCAGGCCCACATACCCCGCCTGCACGCGGGTGCAGCCGGTGCCAGCCAATATCGCCAGGGCCAGGGCCCCAATCAACCAAACTCGTCGCATGTTCTAATCCTTCCTTTTCAGTGGCAGTGGCCACAGTTTTGTCATGATCCAGCCAGCGGCAAAAAACCACGTGGCCAGGGCTACAAACCCGAGTACAAGTAACTCGGTGTTGGGAGTGGATAACAGGTATGCTGATAGATCGAAAATCCGCAGCGTACCACCAATGAGCAAGATCGTACAGACAACTCTAAGAAACAGGTAAAGCATCAGGAACCTCCAAACGTGGGCCAAGCACAAATAATGTTTCTGGGTAGTTGGACCCGATAACCAGTGCGTAGTGTTCATCCAGCACCAGGGCTGGTATCCATGGGCGTCGGCCCAAACTCACCCAGTACAGACCGGGGCGAAAATCCACCCCCACAACCACAGTGCTCGGTGGGGGACTTGACACATCCATTACAGCCGTATTAGTATTAGTCATATGACACACATTAAATCTGTGCTTGCAGATATTCAAGCAAAACGCGAAGCACTCGGCGTTGAACTGAGTGAACTGGATGTGGTGGAGGCGGGGTTACGGAAACTTGCTGGAGAGCCCGGTGGGCCCGTACTAACTCCGCCCAACACCGCTGTGTTGGAGTTTGCCAAAGGGACCCTGAAGGACTTTAGTGTCCGCGAAGCGGCTCTGAACGTTCTGTCCCGCGCCAACGGCCCGGTTCGTAGCACCGAACTCGCAAAGGTGTTGCGGGCGGGCGGGATCAAGACCAAGGGTAAAAACTTCGCCAACCAAGTGGCCAACGTGCTGTCCCGGATGACACTGAGCCGGGAGACCGTGCGGACCAAGAACGGGTATGCGCTGGCCGCCCACGGGCGAACGGTGTGGGAACAGACCCAACCGAAACTGGCCCAGGTCGGGGTCGGGGTGCCGACTAACTAGGAGGTCGAACCATGAAAGTCCGTGTACGACTGAATAGTTACGAGCGGAACTGGGGGTACCTAGGCCTGGGGGCCCTCGGCGGAGCCACGCTGGGGGCTGTCCTGTACCTGGGTGCCGCGCTACTTGCTTGGATTAGGGGTGGGTGGCATGGGTAGCAAAAACTAGGGGTGGCAAAACCATCTGCCACCCCTTTACCCATGATTTGATGTGCTTCACAAAGGATAGCCGATAAAGGCGTCCGATACTTGCCCCCACAATATCACGGTCTGTGCCACTTGTCAAGCTGGTGCTGGATTATTTTGTCCGAGGTCAGCACGAGGGGCACAGGCACATAGGTTTCTCGTACGGACGGGATGGGCAGGCGTACGGCCCGCACTGCCTCCGGTCGGTCGTGGCCAGCCCTCCGGTCCCGGATGAACGAGGCCGCGTCCCGGTGGTGGCCAACAGGGACCCTGGGCCGCACTTTTAAGGGCTCGTAACGTATTTGAGGGGCTGTGTTCAACCCACGCCCACCTCGGCCCAGAGCCTCTGACTCTACGCGACGTAGTATACCAGATTGCTGGTTTCGTAGGGCCCGCTGTTTGTCCACTTGCTGTAGGGCTACTAGGTCAGTTTTTCTCACCGTGCGGATACCTTTCGTCAAAGAGAATTGCTTCGATCTTGCAACGCCAGACTTTGAGGCCAGAGCCCCGCATACTATCCACCAGCTTGTTCATGCGGGTGTGGAGGTCCAAGTAATTGTCGCTGTGGCCGGTGCAAAATGTATCCCGGTCGCTACGTTCAGCGGTTACAGCCCTGGGTTTTTGCATGTACAGCTTGGCCAGTTTGAAACCATGTAGCTTACACATACGTTCCAAGGGTTCCAAGTAGTAGTCGTCGACCGGTTCGATTGTAATGTGGGATTCAAATTGCATCAAGGCACCACCGTATAAATCGTGTTCTCCGTTTCGATTGTCCCGTCCGGGTGACGGGCAACCACCAGCGATGTCGCTTGGTACTGGGCCTTGAATTCACTTTGCCGGGGGTGGTCCATAATCTCCCCCACCAACCTGTGGCCGTAGTCCCGTTTTACGCGAATTTTGGCTGTAGGCTTTGGCATATTCCAACAATCCGTTGGTACTCTTGAGGGCTAAAGCCCACCAGTGCCCGCGCTTGAACCGTTACATCGTCCGTGTCCGGAGCGGAGGATAAGCCTCTGCTGGGAAGCAAGCGATTCCAAGTGGAGAGTATTTCCAGAGGGGAGTATAAATGCTGTCCTTCATTCAACGTCTGAACTCGATGCACATGGGCCACTCCATTTACACGGAGATTGATTTTGCACTGTGGGCAATCGGGGATGAGTATGGTAGGTGGAAGCACAATCTTCCGGGCCCCCGGCACCCATAGGGCCCGGTCCAGGTCCAGCACTACCCCGGCCTCCACCGCAATGGCCAGGGCTCGTAGAAAACCTCGCCGTTTCATTTCCACACCATTGCTCCAATCGCCTCGGGGGTTGCTTGTAGCATGATGTACTGGTTGGCCGTGCCTACCGCGCCTGCCAGCCTCATGCCTTTGCAATTTGCCGGCCCCACCATGGCGATGCAATTTTTCACACTTGTCAGGACCAAAGTCGGGTCCACCGATATCCCAGACACAATTGCATTACGGGTCTGGGTGGTGAACTGGATGTGGATGTGGCCGGTGTTAATAACCAGCACCGTCCGCATACACTCTTTCATGTAGCCGCACGCCACAAACAGGTCGAGTTGGTCAAAAAACACCTGATCGTTAATGGTGACACGGAACTTGCGTTGGCCAGGGCCAGTGGCCGTGTTCTCCAGCCACCGAAACGACACGAGGTATGCCCCAGGGTCCACCAACAGGTCATAGCTAAAATTCCCAAACCTTACCGTGGTGTCACCGGGGGAGTTGGGTACGGTAGTTGTGCTCCCACCAGTAAATCCAAAGTCGGTCGGGGACCCGGCGTCCACCGTCATAGAAGTTACCTGGGCCGACAGGCACGGAGATAAGATTGCCGCAAGGGCTAGTGTGCGAAAGATGTGAGTAGTCATAGGCTCCTAGAGTGTAACCCAACCCAAACATAATTACAAGACACAAACCACAGAAAGTTATGGTCCCACGCGACATGTGCCCCCCAATGCCGCCACCACCACCCGCATGACATCGAACACGTTACAGCCCGTGCCCCCGGCCAGCCGGTTCACACACGTGCTCGTGCCGATGGCTTGGCTAGCCATGAGTTGGACATCCAGCACATTGGTAACACCGTCTGCGTTGAGGTCGCATGGGCTGGTGCCTGTGGACAGCCGCCACGCAAGGTAGTTGTCTATACCTGGGACCCCAAACGCCTCCCCAAAATTTTTTCCATAATTCCCATACACCCCACCACCATACACACAGGGCGCGGGCTGGGTTTGGCATGTGGGGGCTGCTGTCCAAGTGTCTGTCACCCACCCATCACAGGCAGGGCCCGAACACGGGAGTGTGGCCGCACCGATGTTAGCGGCCCCGGTGAGACCCGCCGTGGGCCCACCCATACTCGCACTAAACGCCTCATCGCCCCAGGTTTTGTAGGTCGTATCCCCGGTCGTGCTGTACAGCCACCCCAACAATCCTACATATGTACGGACCAAATTCCGGTCGCCCGTACTTCCAAAACAAAACAACGCAAATGTGTTGTGGCATGGGTAGGCCGAAGGGGCCACACCAAATGTGGTACCAACCGCATCTGTGGTTTCGTTAAAGAACCCAAATGCTGTGTTAATGGTACAGGATGTGTTGGAGGTGCAAGATGGGATTTGGTATACGGTGGAGGTCGCGTCAAACCCGATAAAATGTGTGCCGTCGCCATACCCCGAGGACACAAAGGTCGTGCCGACGCCGGTAAGGGTAACAGAGCCCCGAGTGATAGAGACAGTGCCAGAGGGCCTTACGCTCTCTTGGTCACTGGACTGACTGTTAACCTCGTACTGTGTACCCCGGTTCGTGTTGTCCCGTCCGTAGTTAATAATCCATGCTGCACCGGCCTTGATGGTTGTGAGGGCAGATGCAGCAAGGGTTGGATTATTACATCCACTCGAACTGTTTAATACTTCATACGCTGCCACCAGTCCTTTCAATTGAATTGCACTGCGCCAAGGCGAACTCTCCCAGACAAGTGGGTAGCTGTAGGCCAGGGGGGCCGACACATAGCTGTGGTTAAGTGCGAATTCGTACTCGCCCCAGGACCCGTCCGCAGATTGTTTTTGTATCCAGACAGGTACATACGTACCCAACCACGTGCAGTATTGTGCATGGCGTGTGGGGTCCGTGTCCACCTTGGCCCCCAACGCGATGTTTAGCAACATATACCCAGCCTCACGGTTATCACAGGCGGGGCACCCATCCGGGGTCCAAAACGGTACATGCTGGGCAATCCAAGCGTACAAACCGGGGAGCCGTTCCAGGTGTCCGTCCAGGGCCCGAAAAAACTGTCCCAGCATGGCACTGGCACGCGGGGCCACCGACCGATACCCGTGGTCCAACGTCCACTGCCACATGATGTCGGCGTAAGCGCGGCCCCAGGTGAGGTATTTGGTGGTGCCGGTGCGATAGTACCAGCGATTAATACCGTGGCCAGCGTCGTAATAGTCCCAGGTTATGGTGGGGTTTTCTGTGGTCCAACTTTCAAAATTAGTTACGTTACCGTCTGATTGTGTAACGGGTGGGGGCATGAGGTAACCACGCATGCCAGTGCTGGTGGGGGCCCCGTTGTGTTCGGAGGAAAAAATTTGTGTAGCTGTAACAGAGGAGATAGGGACCAACATACGGCCCGTACCCACCCCATCCACCGAATCCCACACAAACACTACCCAAGAGACGTTGGTTAGTGCCGCCCGCTGATCCACCGTGCTAATAACCTTGTCATCGCCTTGACTCCACGAAAACGTACCGGCGAGTTGGGTGCCAAGGGCGGGGGCCGCTGCCAGGGCCTTGGGGGCCATGTTGTCGATGGTGGCTGCCTCTGCGAGGTCACCGAATATCCACGGGCTGTTGCCTGCCGGGATGAGGGGGCCCAACAAATTGTCGGCCACCGCCCCCAGGCCAGTGATAATACGACCATTGGCATCCACCGGGAACGGATGCCCCACCGCATCGTTGTTAAGTTCGGTGGAAAGGGGGTAACGTGCATCCCCCGACGCTGCCGACGCATATTCGTATTCGAGAGTGAAAGTGAAAAACCCCCCATACCCCTGCGCCCTACCCCAGGTCACAATGTCTGCGATTTGCCGGGTACCCGTGTAACTATCGAACTCGTTTAGGCTGGGGATGGAGAGGTATTGACCCAGGTGGGTGCTGTCGTATTGTTGGTTGGCCAGGACAAACCGTGTGGTGTCTGCGGCCAGATCCCGATACAGGACGGTGGTGGGGCTGAAGGAGTCGTTAACCAGGGGTTGTTGGACTTGGGGCCACCGCCTACCATAAAACGGGATACCCACACCGATCTTGGCTGCTGGTACACCCGCCGTGGTAAAAGCGCGGGTCATCCAGTCACATGTAATAACTGAAGTGTTCCCGGATTGGAGTGTGGCGTGGTTGAACCACGAGTATCCGTTGCCTGCACTATCCATGTCATAACACATGACATTAATACGGTCGAGGTTACTGTACGCTTGGCCCGCCACAGAGGGGAGGGAGCTAAAATTCCCCATAGCCGTGGTTATCAATTTTGTCGGCATAGCGGCCCGAAGGGCTGCGATTAGGGCCACATAGTCTGACACGTTAACATTGGATTCCCAGTCCAGGTCCACCCCATCATACCCGTTGGAGGTAACTGTGGACACGATGTTGTTAACGAATGTGGTGCGCGTGGCTGCGGCTGCACTCTGCCCAAACGCATTGTGGAAACTGTCGTTGTCTTTTAGACACAAGAGCACATATTTCCCCGCTGGCCGGGACGCGATAAGGAGGGCCCGGTCCTGCAAGTTGGAGACATTGACCGAACCATTACCGATATTGGAGCCGTTGACACCGGCGTATGCGGCAAAGTCAATAATCGTGTCGTACTTGGACCATGGGATGTTGGCCACCGACAGCACACCGTTGTTGTCGGTGAGGTAACCCGTGACCCATTGGGCCCGTACCGGCACACACATGGCTAGTGCAAAAATCGTTAGGTAAATTAGACGTTTAATCATGGGAAATAGGACTGAATTATGCTCCGATTATTTTTTTTGGGCCCGCCACTATGCCCAGTGAAACGGGCCCGAGAGTTATACGTATTGGTTCCTAAAACCAAGGTATGATCGAGTTGTTTTGTAACATCCCCCCCACACATGCGACTGCAAACGCTCAAGCTAAAATAACGTGTACTACCGCTGTACGAGGGGCCCATATAGTTTTATTGGAGGGCCCCGAGGGATTTGAACCCTCGTCCGTTACACTCTGTCGTTCGCCCGGTGTAGCTGGGTGTGTTGTTTAATCTGATTCTTTTTGGTACACACAAAGAATCAGTCGTGAGCGGGCCAAGGAAGAGGGCCCATTTAATCGTTAGTCTAAGTCTCTCCCACCCCAGTGCAGGGGCGGGCCCAAAATCCACCAAGGTAAACTCACTTGGCATAACTGATACGGTGCCTTGTAGGCGTGCGCTTACGCCTCGTTAGTTGGTATGGAAGGGCTGGTTGTGGATCTACCCCACTTCATCCTCTCAGGGAACCCAGCCCACATGTGTGTGCCCATACCCTCCAGCACCACAACAGGATTGGCCTTCACCGGACTTACTCGAAATGCCGGTTCGATATCAAGATAGCACCAAAGCCCAGGACAGGCTATCTCCTCTAATCGGTCCCCTAGTCCACATGGGGTACTTGGCCAAACTCGCTACTTCCCAAACACGTACGCTAGAACTTGTTCACCCACCCCACCAACCCCAGTGGGTACGGTCATGTCGTTGGCCCGTGCCAACGCCTGTTTGACGGCTCGTTGCAACTCTTCCACCCTTGCCAACATATCCCCCTTGGCCGCTGTGGTGATGAGCCCGCTCCACTCCAGAGTTTGCACTGTCCCAATCGGTTTGTCAAGCATTAATTCTTTGACTTGTGCCGGGTGTTTGTCGGTGGCTGCATACATCACCACCGGACTAAACACTTTGTCCATCCTGGGCTTGATGACCTCTTGTGCACGGTAGATCGGGTCGCCCTCCACCGATTCTTGTGGGTCCAGCACAAATCCTTGTGCAGGGTCCAGTGTGGGGATAGTGGCCACAAACGTAAACAGGTTATTCAGGTGGTTGTGCATGCGGAGGAGCCCGGTGGCGGGCACGTCCGTGAGAAACACCTTGCCGTTGTCCAACACCACACTAGCACGGGCTGTGCTGTTGGCTTCGTCCACAGAAAACCCCGTGTCCATGGCCTTGGCCAGCATGCGGCCCAACCACGTCAACTCCCGCCGCACAGTGGTCTGTAACTCTTGTTGTTGTTCCACCACAGGCTCCCGCCCTTCGGTGTTGGGCCGGAAGGTTACAATCTTCCGGGAAAAATGGCTGTGTTTTTTGGTGGTAAAGGTTTTGGTAAGGTCGGCCATGGCTGTTTTAGCCTGCCCCAAAACCTGATTATTAATCGCAAGCACTTCATGTAATTTGGGCACACAATCTCCTTGGGTTTAATTTGTCCCAGTAACTTTCGATAACTTAACAACTCATGGGCCAACACCCGTACACTGGGGTCTGGGTGAAAATCCCGCATACTACATAAATCTTGGTGGGCCAGCATTTGCCCGTTAGATGATGACATGGCGCAAACAGGTGGCCGACGCCTACGGTCCTGTTTAACTGCCGGTTTGTCAAGAATGTGACTCATGCTGGCCCCTAACCCAACCTAGTGTTGCGTCGGGCTAGTATACCGTGCTATTTATGGCGCACACCACTACAAACAGGCCGAGGACACAGGCCGCCAGGGTGCACAGCACAAGTAGGATACCGATTGCCCACCACACAGAACTACTCTCCTGCGGAGGCGGCCCGTGCTTCCTGTTTGTTGGGGTAAAGGCCCAACAGTAAGGATATGGTGGAAACTTGTTTGTCGTTTTTGTCACCGCCCAGCCGGTGGTAGGTGATTTGACGTTCGAGGACCACTGGTTCCACTTGCCGGGTGATGCGTTGGCCACGCTCCACCACGGTCTCTTCGCGGGGGGCCTCTGGCCACTCAATTGCAATCATGGCTTGGCGGGGGAACTCCACGTCGATTTTGGACAGCATAGCCCTGCCCCCATGGGTCTGTTCCACATTCTGCCCGGTAACCTCGGAGGGGATACGGATAACGTACTCTCCGGTTTCTTGGTCGAACTGGGCCTTGACCCGTAATGGCTCTGCCGCCAGATCATGACCATGCTTTGGTCCAACCGCCGCATTCATGGCCTGTCGCATCTTGTCTAGCCGACCGAGGGTCGTGGTCTGGCCGGGTGTGAGGTGGGTGATGGTTCTGGGTTCGGACACGTTGGTAAAGCCTCCTTTGTAAATGCACAACTGGGGTATGGGTGTACCCGTTTCTTTTCAACTACCTACAGACTGCTCGGTCGGTGAAAAGCCATCATGCCAGAAAAACCTACACATTGCAAGAGGCCAGAACGAGAAAAATGTGTGAAACTTGTGCACAAGGATGGAAGTGCAAGAAAGGAAAGGAAATATAGTTGTAACATTTCTGCTTCCGCCTTGTGTTCTCCCCGTTCTGGCTGTGTTTTGCATGGGGGTAAGAACGACGCTGGGGCCCGAATAGTTACAGGCCCCAGACCGGTGTGGGCTACTTGCGTCGTAAGTGGCGGAGAAGGCGGGAGATAAAGGTGCGGAGGGAGTGGGTGAGGGAGGGTTTTGGGGTACGGGCGGCCAAAATGACCCC
>Ga0105238_10002516_pt1 | contig 18340 bp, 13 predicted proteins | sample KBSC34metaG_FD_81526 | JGI IMG/M metagenome (GOLD analysis project Ga0105238, IMG submission 81526) | Corn rhizosphere microbial communities from Kellogg Biological Station, Michigan, USA - KBS C3-4 metaG | ecosystem: Host-associated > Plants > Roots > Rhizosphere > Soil | place: Michigan, USA... | reverse complement strand
TGGACGTGCTGATCCTCGCGGTGGCCGTGATCGTGGTCCTCTTCTACTTTGGCGTCGATCCGACCGCCGCGCTGGCCGGTCTTGGGATTGGCGGTATCGCCGTGGCGCTCGCCGCGCAAAAGACACTTGAAAACGTGATCGGCGGCGTTTCGATCATCGCCGACAAGGCGGTGTGTGTCGGAGACGCGGTCAAACTAGGCGACGTGGTCGGGACCGTGGACTACATCGGACTGCGCTCGACGCGCATCCGCACGCTCGATCGCACCATCCTCACGGTCCCGAACGGCCAGATCGCCACCGCGAATGTCGAGACGCTCTCGGTACGCGACAAGTTCTGGTTCCGTCATTTCCTGAGCCTGCGGCAGACCACGAGCTCGGGTCAGATTCGTCAAGTGGTCGACGGTGTTCAGGCCTATCTGCAGCGGCAGCCGAGCGTCGATGCGAGCGAGGCGGTCCGGGTCCGGTTCATCCGCCTCGGCACCTCGTCACTCGACATCGAAGTGTTCGCATACCTGCGCCTGTCAAGCTGGGACGAGTTTCTCGCAACGCAGCAGGAGCTGCTGCTGGAGATCATGGCGATCGTCGAACGCGCCGGTGCGTCGATCGCGCTGCCGTCGCAGCTGCTGCACCTGGTCGACAGCGACGCGGCAGCGAGTAGTGCGGTCAATCTCCGAGTGTCGCGACGAGCAGCGCCTTGATGGTGTGCATGCGGTTCTCCGCCTGCTCGAAGGCGAGGTTGTAGTCCGACTCGAACACCTCGTCGGTCACTTCGATCCCGGACCGCAGCCCGTGCGCGTCCGCGATCTCTTTGCCGGTTGTCGTTTCGCCGTCGTGGAGCGCCGGCAGGCAGTGCATGAATTTGACCTGCGAGTTCTTCGCCGCTCTCATCAGCTCCTTGTTGACCTGATATCGCAGCAGCAGCTCGATGCGTTCTCTCCACAGCGACTTGGGCTCGCCCGTCGACACCCAAACGTCGGTGTGAATGAAGTCGACGCCCTCGACGGCCTTCGTCGGATCGTCGGTGATCGTCAGCGTCGCGCCCGACCGCTCCTGCAGCCCGCGCGCGATCTTGACGTAATCGTCCGCCGGCCAGAGAACCTTCGGCCCGCACAGGCGCACGTCCATGCCGACCAGGCACCCGGCGATCATCAGCGAGTGCGCCATGGTGTTGCGAGTGTCGCCTAGAAACGCGTACTTGATCTGGTGAAGCGGCTTGTCGCTGTGCTCGCGCATCGTCATCACATCGGCGAGCATCTGCGTCGGGTGGTACTCGGCGGTCAGCCCGTTGAACACGGGTACGCCCGACCACTTCGTCAACTGCTCCATGCCGTTCTGGTTGGCGCCGCGATACTCGATGGCGTCGAACATCCGGCCGAGCACGCGCGCCGTGTCCTTGAACGATTCCTTGTGGCCGATCTGCGCGCCGGCCTGATCCAGGTAGGTCACGTGCGCGCCCTGGTCGTAGCAGGCGACTTCGAAGGCGCAGCGGGTGCGCGTGGAGGCCCGTTCGGAGATCAGGCACACTTGCTTGTCGCGCAGATGCTTCTGCTCGGTGCGGGCGCGCTTGGCGTGCTTGAGATCGCGCGCCAGGTCGAGAAGATAGCGGAAATCCCGCGGCGAGTAGTCCTGGAGCCTGAGCAACGAACGATTGCCGAGACTGAAACTCATGTCAAAGGCTCCTCGAACGATCGGTCGCGCCGACAGACCGCGCACCATCAATAGCTATAGGCAAGAAACACCATCCCGTACCCGAAGTTCCTGCTGCGGTCGAAGGCCTCCCGAGCCGCCGTCTGCGGGTTGGCGAACGCGGCGACGACGCTCAAGGTGAAGTTCCCGTTGATCTTCCAGTCCACGTAGAGGTCGCTTTCGAAGGCGAGGCTGGTGGCGGTCACGCCGGGCGCGAACGTCTCCGGTTGGTCGATCAGGTACTTGAAGAAGAGCAGTCCGCCGCTGATCGAATCGCGCGGGGTCACGTGCACCCGCGCGAGGTGCGTCATCAGATTGGAGTTGGACAGGAAGTACTCGCCAGCGATCTCGCCCTGCCACCACGTGCCCCAGTCGTGAAAGCCCGGAAGCAGCGGGTCGAAGTTCTCGTTGCGGGCCGTATCGCCGTCGTCGCCCTGGAAGAATGCATAGCGATAGGTGAGCATCGGCTTCCACGTCACGTGGGACAGCTCGTACGAGCCCTGCAGCGTCCACGCGTTCGAGTGGAGCAGGTCGCCGTTGCGCTCCGAGGCGTATTCGAATTCGACCGTCGCCTGCGGCACGGCGGTGATGGGCGTCACGTACGCGCGCAGGTTGATCACGTTCAGCCCGTCGCGTTCGGGTTTGAGATCCGAGTGGGCCCAGAACTTCATGTACGTGGCGCCGAGCGTCGAATGCTCGCCGATGCTGTACTCGTAGTTGATGCCGGTGAGGCGTGTGCCGATGTCGTTCTCGGGCAGATCGTCTTTGTCGAGATAGAAGCCTTCGATCAGGTGGTGCGGCCCGGGTGTGAAACGGGCGATCGTTCCGAATGAGAACGCCTTCCGCGCGTTGGTCCAGTAGCCGCCGCGGCTGCCGCCTTCCGCGGCGCCGTCGCTCAGCAGCATGCCGTGACCGAGCTTGTACGGCACCCGCCCGATCGAGACGTCGAACGTGTTGTCATCAAAACGCTCGAGGAAGGAGTGGTTGGACCGCCAGCCGATGTAGAAGTCCTCGGGCTTGAACGACGACACGTCGTCGCCCACCAGGTTGGGCGCTGAGCCATACGTGCGCGCGCCGACCGCGCTCAACTTGCCGTAAATCTCGCTGTCGTCCCGGAACCTGTGGTGCCCAGAGAGCGCCGGCTTGACCGACCCTTCGAACCACTGATCGCTCAGGTCCGCGTCGATGTCCTCTCTCGGGTTCCGGTACAACGAGTTGGCGAAGCCGAAGGTGCCCCACGTGGCGTCGAAGTTGAAAGTCCATTCGACGGCCTTCGGAAGGCCGGTGGTACGTTCCTCGGGTTCAGCCGCTGCGGCCGCCGGCGGTTCGGGTGCCGGCGTGGGCTGCCCCGGGGTGTCCTGCGCGCGCGCCGGCGATACCGTCATGCCGGGCATCACGAGCAGAATCACCCACAGCATCCACCCCCTCATCGCGCCTTACCGCTGCGGCGACGGCTGCCGTCACGCCGCCACATGACGCGGCGGCAGAATGCACGCCTCTACTTCTTTGCGGTCACGTTCGACAGCACGATGGTGGCCGTGCCGTAGTCGTCGGTCACGACCGCGCCGTCTTTGTTGAGCGCGATCTTGGTCGCGGGAGCCAACTCGCCGTGGCCCGCCCCGGACGCGGGGACGTCGAGGAACAGCAGTCCGAGGTCGAAGCCGGCTCGCGAAGGGGCCGCGGGGAGACCCGCACCTACGAAGGCAATCGGCGTCGCGGTGACTACCGTCATCAGGCGGCCGCCGCCGCCCGGCTGCGCGAAGGCGTACTTGACGGGCGTCTTGCTGCTGCCCACTTGGACCGTTCCGATCGCCGCCCACTTGTCGATGAGCGCGTGGATGCGCGCGGTGCCGCCCGCCTTGAGCGCGGTCAGGACCTGCTCGCGCTCGCTGTCCGTGGACATTCGATCGAGCGTGACGGTGAGCGGGGCGCTGGCGGTCACGCCGCCGGCTGTCTTCATCTGCGCCGTCGCGGTGAGCGTCTCAGCGGCGAGCAGCCGTCCCGTGAGCGCGAGCCCGACCATCAGTCCCGAAAGGACCACGACTCGAAACGGCCGTACATCGAAGGGTTTCTGCATGGGTCATCGAAACAGCATGGGACGTGCCAGCCGCGCGCGCGATGTGATCGTTGGGCCGCGTGCGCCCAGTCCGTATCTCGCCCGAAATGGCGCTCCGAAGCGTCGGAGTTTCTCCGTTCGAATAGAGCGCCTGACGGAGTGACATCGATGCCGGACGGCGGGCGGAAGGCGGCAGTCTCGGGCTCCGTCATGTCGGAGTCTCGGGGCCTGCCGTCGCTCGCACCGTGTGCCGCGCGGTCACTTGGCAAAAAACCTTCGAGGAATTCGTGGTTTCGGCTGGTCATGGGCTGGCACGCCACCTGCTCCATATGCGCGGGATGCCTCGGCAAATCGAGAGAGAGAGGGATGTCACGATGACCACGAACGCACGAAGGCTGTGGCTCGGCGTCCTGCTGGCCGCATGCAGCAGCGCATGCGAAAAGCCGGCAGCGGTGGTGGCCCCTCCGCCGCCCGAGGTGTACGTCGTCGGCATCGAACGGAAGGACGTGCCGGTGTACCTCGATCTCGTCGGGGAGACTACCGGCTTTCAGGACGTCGACATCCGGGCCCGGGTCGAAGGATTCCTCGAGACGGTGGATTTCCGCGAAGGATCGTTCGTGCATACGGGCGACCTCCTCTATCAGATCGATCGAAAGCCGCTCACGGCGACGCTCGAGGGCGCGAAGGCGGATCTGGCGACATCCCAGGCACGGCTCGACAAAGCGACCGGCGACGTGAACCGCTACACGCCGCTCGCGGCGAAGCAGGCAGTGAGCCAGGAGGAGCTCGACAACGCCCGCGCGGCGCAGACGGCTGCCAAATCGCAAGTGGAAGCGCTGAAGGCCGCGGTCGAGAAGGCGACGCTCGATCTGAGTTACACACGCATCACGTCGCCGATCGATGGACTGGTCGGCACCACCAAGGTGAATGCGGGAAACCTGGTCGGACGAGGTGAAAGCACCCTGCTCACGACCGTGTCGAAGATCGATCCCATCATCTTCAAAGTCGGCGTGACCGAAGCGGACTACCTGCGCTTGATCAAGCGGGATCCGTCGCGCGCCGGTGGCGAACCGCGCGCGGCCGGGATCGAGCTGACGCTCGCCGACGGCACCGTGCATCCGCAGACCGGTTCGCTCGGCCCCATCGAGCGCGAGGTCAATGCGCAGACCGGCACCCTCGGCGCACAGATCATCTTCCCGAATCCGAGCGCCGTACTGCGACCCGGCCAGTACGGCCGGGCGCGGGTGCTGATTGACACGAAGCGCAACGCAATGCTGGTGCCGCAGCGCGCCGTGCAGGAGCTGCAGGACCTGCATCGTGTGGCCGTCGTGAGCGGCGGCAACAAGGTCGAGTTTCGCAACGTCAAGGTCGGCCCCCGTGTGGATGCCCTCTGGGTCATCGAAGAAGGGGTTCAGCCCGACGACATGGTGGTGGCCGAAGGCCTCCAGGCGATCACTGACGGCATGACGGTGCGCACGAAACCGATGTCGGCAGCCGCCACCACTCAGGCCTCGGCGGAGGCAAAGTAGCGATGGCCCGTTTCTTCGTCAACCGTCCGATCGTCGCGATCGTTCTCTCGATCATCATGGTCATGCTCGGCACGGTCGCGATGAGCGGCCTGCCGATCGCGCAGTACCCCGAGATCGTGCCGCCGATGGTGCAGGTGACGACGACGTTCATCGGCGCCAGTGCGACCGACGTGGAAGCCTCGGTCGCGAGCCCGCTCGAACAGCAGATCAACGGCGTCGAGCAGATGATCTACATGAAGTCGACCAACGCCAACGACGGCACGTTGACGTTGAAGGTCTCGTTCGAGGTCGGCTCCAACCTCGACATGGACAACGTGCTGACGCAGAACCGCGTCTCGCAGGCCATGCCGCAGATGCCGCAGTCGGTCAAGAACTACGGCGTGACGGTGAAGAAAGCGCTGGCGTTTCCGCTGCTCGTCATCTCGATCAAGTCGCCGAAGGGCACCTACAGCAACAGCTTCCTGTCGAACTACACCACCATCAACATCAACGATGCGATCGCCCGTATTCAGGGTGTCGGGCAGATCAATTTGTTCGGCGGCAGCGACTACGCGATGCGCGTGTGGCTGCGGCCGGATCGCATCGGACGGCTCGGCCTGACGGTTCCCGACATCGCCAACGCCATCGGGCAGCAGAACCAGCTGACTCCTGCCGGTCAGATCGGCGGCCCGCCGGCGGCGGCCGGGACCGAGTACACCTACACCGTCCGTACCCAGGGGCGTCTGCTCAACGAAGAAGAATTCGGCGACATCGTCCTCCGCACGGCGCCCGATGGGTCGCAGGTGCGCCTCAAGGACGTCGCCCGGATCGAGCTCGGCACGATGCTCTATAACGCCGTCGGCCGTCACGACGGTCAGCCGGCTGCCGTCATCGCGGTCTTTCAGATCCCGGGGACCAACGCCCTCGACGTCGCCGCCCGCATCAAGGCCACGATGGCCGATCTGTCGAAGCGCTTCCCGAACGACATGGAGTACCTGATCTCGCTCGACACCACCCTGCCGGTGTCGGAAGGGATCAACGAGATCGTGCACACGCTGCTCGAAGCGGTCGTGCTCGTGATCGTCGTGGTGTTCGTGTTCCTCCAGAACTGGCGCGCCACGCTCATTCCGCTGATGACGGTGCCGGTGTCGCTCGTCGGCGCCTTCATGTTCTTCCCGCTGCTCGGGTTTTCGATCAACGTGCTGTCGTTGTTGGGGCTCGTCCTGGCGATCGGCATCGTGGTCGACGACGCCATCGTCGTCGTCGAAGCCGTGATGCATCACATCGAGCACGGAATGTCTCCGAAAGAGGCGACGGTCAAGGCGATGGAGGAGGTCTCCGGGCCGGTCATCGCCATCGGTCTGATCCTGACCGCCGTGTTCGTGCCGGTGGGTTTCATGGGCGGCATCACCGGTCGTTTGTATCAGCAGTTCGCCATCACGATCGCCATCTCGGTGCTGCTGTCGGTGGTCAACGCGCTTACGTTGAGCCCGGCGCTCTCGGCGATGCTGCTGAAAGCGCCGACCGGCAAGAAGAGCCTGCTGACGCCCTTCTATAACGGCTTCAACAAAGTCTTCGGCCGTACCACTGACGTCTACGTCAGCTTTACCGCAATCCTGGTCCGGAAGATGTTCCGGAGCCTGGCGTTCATCGCCATCCTCTGCTTCGCCACCTACTCGCTGGTGCAGCGCATCCCAGGCGGCTTCGTGCCCGAAGAGGATCAAGGCTTTCTGCTGGTCAATGCGCTGCTGCCCGACGCCGCGTCGCTCGAGCGCACCGACGCCGTGATGCGGAAGGTCGAGGCGGTCCTGAAGAAGAACGAGGCCGTGGATGGCTTCAACACCATTACCGGCTACAGCCTGGTGACCGGCGCCTACTCATCGAACATGGGCTTCTTCTTCGTGCAGTTGAAGCCATGGGAGGAACGCCACTCGGCAGAGTCGAGCGCCGGGGGGGTGGCGGCGGCGCTGAACCGTGCCTTCGCGCAGGAGATTCGCGAGGGCGCCGTCGTCGCCTTCGGGCCGCCCGCCATCCCGGGACTTGGCACTGGCGCCGGCTTCACCATGCAGCTGCAGGACCGCAGCGGCAACGGTCCTGACTACGTGGCGGCACAGACGCAGAAATTCATAGCGGCGGCGCGCAAGCGGCCCGAGATTGGACGCATTCAGACGCTCTATCGCGCTGAAGTCCCGCAGATCTATGCGGACATCGATCGCAGCAAGGTGTTGAAGTCCGGGGTGTCGCTCGGTGACGTCAACACGACGCTCGGCGCGTTGCTTGGCAGCTCGTACATCAACGACTTCAACAAGTTCGGCCGTGTCTACAAAGTTTACGTGCAGGCCGAGCCCGAGTTCCGCCGCGACGCCAAGCAGATCGGCCTGTTCTTCGTCCGCAATCAGGCTGGCGGGATGGTGCCGCTCGACACCCTGGTCTCGACGCGATCGAGTGCGGGGCCCGAGTTCACCAACCGGTTCAATCTGTTCCGCACGGCGGAACTCACGGGTGTTCCCGCCGAGGGCTACTCGTCGACGCAGGCGCTCGATGCGCTCGAGGCGACGGCCAAAGAAGTGCTGCCGTCGGACATGAGCTTCGATTGGGCCGACATGTCGTTTCAGGAGCGCCGCGCGCCCGGCGTCGCTGGCGTGTTCATGCTGGCGATCTTTCTGGTCTTTCTCGTGCTGGCGGCCCAGTACGAGAGCTGGGGGCTGCCGTTCAGTGTCCTGCTCGGGACCCCATTCGCCGCCTTCGGCGCGTATCTGGGCCTCTATCTGGCACGGCAGTTCATGGGACCGAGTTACGTGAACAACGTGTTCGCGCAGATCGGTCTCATCATGCTCATCGGGCTTGCCGCGAAGAACGCGATTCTCATCGTCGAGTTCGCGAAGATGGAGCTCGAAGCCGGCAAGGGGCTCGTGGACGCGGCTTTGTCGGCGGCCAAGCTCCGGTTCAGACCCATCCTGATGACTGCCTTCGCCTTCATCCTCGGCGTGGTGCCCCTGCTCACTGCAACGGGTGCCGGCGCGGAGTCACGCAAGGTCATGGGCATGACGGTCTTCGCCGGCATGTTGATCGCGACGATTCTCGGTGTGCTCCTCATACCGATGCTCTTCGTCTTCATCGAAAAGGCGACCGGCGGCGCCAAACATCCGGCGCCGGCGCCAGCGGCGCCGGGCACCAGTACGGGCACGGGCACGCTGGCCGTCCAGCCCGGTGCGGGGGGGCACTGAGATGGTCCGTGTCGGTCTCGTCCATGGCTTCGTGCTGACGGCGGCGCTGTCGTCGTTCGGCTGCGCCGTGGGGCCCAACTACAGCCGGCCCGAGTTGATGCCGCCGCAGCAGTTCCGCTTCGATGAGAAAGTGGCCCAGGCCGAGACGCTGGCGGACGCTCCGTGGTGGCAGGTGTTCGACGATCCCACCCTGCAAGCGCTGATTCGTGAGGCCATTACCCACAACCTCGATCTGAAGGTGGCCGCGGCGCGGGTCGAAGAGGCGCGCGCGCGCGCCGGTATCGCCAAATCGTTCCTCTACCCGCAGGTCGACGGGCTGGCGAACTACACGTTCCGCCAGGCGTCGGGATCGTCGGACTTGCGGAATGAGGACGGTACCCACGGAACCGGCGTCTATGGATTCCAGCTCTCATGGGAGCTCGATCTCTTCGGCCGTCTTCGCAAGGGGCAGGAGGCGGCGCTCGCGCTGCTGCTGGCGAGCGATCACGGCCGCCGCGGCGTGCTGATCACGCTGGTCGGCGACGTGGCCTCGAACTACTTTCTGCTGCAAGAGCTCGACGTGCAGCTGGAGATTGCGCGCCAGACGCTACGGCTGAACGACGAGACAGTGACCTATTTCCGAAACCGTCTCGACGGCGGCGTTTCGAACCGCCTCGAGCTCGATCGGATCCAGGCGAATCGGGCGCTGACCGCGGCAGCCATTCCACAGCTCCAACAGCAGATCGCGATCGTCGAGAACCTGCTGTCGCTGCTCGCCGGTCGGGCTCCGGGCGCCATTGGGCGCATGCAGGGGCTGGGCGATCTGGCGCCGTCGATTCCACCCGGTCTGCCGGCGTCGCTGCTCGAGCGCCGTCCTGACGTCGCACAGGCCGAGCAGCTGCTGGTGGCGGCCAATGCCGATATCGGCGCGGCCAAGGCGCTCTTCTATCCCACCATCAACCTCACGGGCTTTCTCGGCGGGGTGAGCGGCGATCTCAACAACTTCCTCGGCGGCGGCGGTGGTGTGTGGTCGGTGGGTGCCGGGCTGCTTCAGCCGATCTTCCAAGCGGGCCGCATTCGTCGCAACCTCGAGGCGATGCAGGCGCGTTACGACGCGGCGCTCGCCGAATACCAGAAGGCCGCCCTCAACAGCTACCGCGAGGTGGCCAACGCGCTGGTCACCATTCAGAAACTGGCCGAGGTCCGCGTCGAGCAGCAGACCGGCGTGGTCGCGCTGCAGGACGCTTCGGAGCTCTCGAGGGCCCGATACGACGCCGGCCTCGCGAGCTACATCGAAATCCTAACCGCGGATCAGGATCTCTTTCAGCAGCAGATGCTGCTGGCGCAAACGCGAGGCGCCGAACTTCGGGCTCGCGCCGAACTCTATCGGACGTTGGGAGGCGGATGGCGGCCATGAGTAAGAAGAAGGACGAAGCGACGGACAACCAGCGCGAGAAGATCTCGAATAAGGATTACGAGAAGGAGATGGGCAAGCTGCAGGCCAAGCTGTGCCTGCTGCAGGACTGGATCAAGGATTCCGGCAAGCGCGTCGTCATCGTCTTCGAAGGGCGCGATGCCGCGGGGAAGGGCGGCACGATCAAGGCGCTGACCGAGCGGGTGAGCCCGCGCGTGTTCCGCGTGGTGGCGCTCCAGGCGCCATCAGACCGTGAAAAGTCCTCGATGTACGTTCAGCGCTACATTCAGCATTTTCCCGCCGCGGGAGAGGTGGTCATCTTCGACCGCAGCTGGTACAACCGCGCCGGCGTCGAGCATGTGATGGGTTTCTGTAGCAACGAGCAGTACAAGCGGTTCCTGCATCTCTGCCCGATGTTCGAACAGCACATGATCGAAGGCGGCATCACGCTGATCAAGTTCTGGCTCGAGGTCGGCAACAAGGAGCAGGAGCGGCGGTTCAAAGCCCGCATCGACGATCCGCTGCGGCAATGGAAGCTCAGTCCGATGGATCTGCCGTCGCGCGAGAAGTGGTACGAGTACTCGCGCGCGCGCGACGCGATGCTCGACGCCACCGATACGGAAATCTCCCCGTGGCACATCGTCCGGTCCGACGACAAGAAGCGCGCGCGTCTCAACACCATCGCGCACCTGCTGAAGCTGCTTCCCTACAAGAAAGTGAAGCGCCATCCGGTGAAGCTGCCGGACCGTTCCAAGAAGCACGCGTACGACGACGAAACGCCGCTCGCGACGCGGCGTTTCATACCTGAGATCTACTGAGTCGTGCGCGAGCGCCACCGCGGCCGCGTGTTGGCGTTGCTCGCAGTCGTGTGGCTGCTGCCGGCGGTTCTCTACGCGCAGGCAGCGGCGCCGACCGCCGTCGTCGTCGCCGAACCGTCGTCGTCGCCGGCGCCGCTCGTGTTTGCGAACCGTCCGATCGTGACGTATCGAGCCAAGGTGCTCGGTCGGGAGCCGGCCGAGCGCGCCGTCTCGGCGCATCGGGCGCTCGACGATCTCGTTTCCCTCGGAGTGACGGGACCGATCAGCGCGCGCCCGTTCGAAGCCGGGATCGCGATCTCGGTCGGGCCCCGAAGCGTGATCGTGCTCACCCCGCCCGACGTCGACGAGCTCACGGGCGAGACGCTCGACGCCGCGGCGTCGGCGGCGGTCCCGCGCCTGCGGCAGGCGCTCGACGAGGCTGCCGAAGCGCACAATCCCGCGCTGATGATGCGTGCCGCTGCCGCGGCGGGGTTCGGTCTCGTTGCGGGTTGCGTGCTGCTGTGGGGGATCGCGAGGCTCCGGCGTTTCCTCGTCGCGCGCCTGGCCGCTGTCGCCGAGCGCACCGTGGCGAGATCGGGGCTCGCCGACGCGGAGTACGTGCGGACGTCGCAGATGCTGGACCGCGCCGCGCGCGCTGTCGTGTTCATGCTCCAGCTGGCGGTCCTCTACATTCTCTGCACATTCGTCCTTCGCCGCTTCCCCTACACGCGGCCGTGGGGCGAGACGATGCGCGAGTCGCTGCTCGACATGCTCTGGCAGCTCGGCGGCAGCATGGTTGGTGCGCTGCCGGGGCTGTTCACCGCGGTCGTCATCTTCGCGATCACTCGCGCGATCGTCCGGCTGGTCGGCATGTGGTTCAACGCGATCGAGGCCGGGCGCCTCACGTACCGCTGGATTTTTCCAGAGACGGCGCAGGCGACGCGCCGGCTGTCATCGACGTTGATCTGGCTCTTCGGGATCGTCGCGGCTTATCCCTACCTCCCGGGCAGCGAGACCGAGGCGTTCAAGGGTGTCGGCGTCTTCCTCGGGCTGATGGTGACGCTGGGATCGAGCGGGTTCGTCAACCAGATCATGGGCGGACTGATGGTGACCTACTCGCGGGCGCTGCGCGTGGGCGACTTCGTCAAGATCGGAGACGTGGAGGGCACCGTGATCCATCTCGGTGTCCTGTCGACGAAAGTTCGATCGCTCAAGAACGAAGAGGTGACCATTCCGAACGCGGTCGTCGTGTCGCAGACCACGACCGACTATTCCCGGCTGATCGGCGACGACGCCGTGATGACGGAAACCTCTGTGACGATCGGCTACGACACCCCGTGGCGCCAAGTGCAGGCGCTGCTGCTGCAGGCGGCCGAACGCACGCCCGGGCTGAAGGCCGCGCCGCGCCCCATGGTGTTGCAGACCGGGCTCGAGGACTTCTACGTGAAGTACACGCTGATGGTGTACCTGGAGTCGCAGGCGGCGCGCCTCGGCGTGCTGGATGCGTTGCACGCCAACATCCAGGATCTGTTCAACGAGCACGGCGTGCAGATCATGTCGCCGAACTACGTCTTCGATCCGGCCGCGCCGAAGGTCGTGGACCGTGCCAAGTGGTTCGCGGCGCCCGCCGATCGCGCGGCGCTCAGCGATGCCAGACCAGCCCGATCTTGAGATTCCACTGCCCGCTCTGATTCGGGCCCCACCACACTTCAGGCTTCACCCACACTCCGAGGCGGCCGCGGAAGGCCCGGCCGACCTGCACGCCCGACTTGAAGCCCGTGCGGCCCTCGTCTTTCCAGTTCGTCTTCGTCTCCGAGTCGAGCATCACCCACCACCGCTGCCCGATCGCGTGGAGCCATAGTGGCGTCACGAGGAGATAGTTGAAGTCCGGCCGATTCGCGTCGCCGGCAAACGACGCGAAGTTCTGGACCTTCACGAACAGCAGCGTCCGCGGCCCGAAGATCACCAGCGGCCCGGTCAACGGAGCTGCCGCCCATTTACCGGCGCCGAGCAGCGAGTCGCTCGCAGTCGGCATCAGCACGCCGCTGCCGGCGACCAGCGCGACACGGCGAGAGAGCGACTTCACGACAAGTCCTTGCGCGTAGGCGTCGCCGATCCCGGCTTGGGTGGGCACCCCGGTGGCACTGGTCGCCGTGGTCGGCAGTTCGAACCGCAGGATGAGCCCGGTCCGACCCGGCAGCCACGGTTGACTGCGCAGGATCGCCTGGTCGTAACGCAGGATCACGGCGGCCTGCGAGACGTCCGGCGTGCGTGAATACCATTCCGGCCTCACGCTGAAGAGCACCGGCCGCGCCGGGTTGCTGTCGTCGCTCGCCTCTTGTGCCGTCGCGCTCGCGGCAGCGCCCAGCGAAACCGCGAGCACGAACGCGGCACGACGAAGCATCCCCGACGCCCTGTTCAGGGCCGGATCGAGACGGCGGAGCTCAGCGTGAACTGCAAGCGGGTCTCGGCGTCGAGTTTCAGGTGCTCCGTCCCGGACGCCGATACGATCGCACCGGTCGCGGCGCCCGCGACGGCGCCGATTGCGGCACCCGTTCCGCCGCCGGCGATGCCGCCGACGATGGCACCGAGGCCGGCGCCGCCGCCTATTTTGCGCGTCGACTTCTTGCCTTCGCCCTTGCCCTTCTGTTCGACCACCGTCGTGACGATCTCGTAGCTGTTGCCGCCGAACGAGATCGAGTTCGCCTTCAGGGTAATGGCGTCGGCCCCCTTGAATTTACCGGCCTGCGCCACCGAGGTCGCCTGCAGCGCGACCGCCGCACCGCGGGGGACGACGACGTTGCCGCCGATCATCACGGGGTCGTCGAGCACCGATTTGAACTTTGCACCGGCCTGGCTCGTGTCGACATCGATCGCCTGGGTGAGACGCACGTTGAGCACCGTGCCCATCGGCAGCGACACCGGCGCGGGCGCGCGAGCCGGATTGGGCGCCGGCGGCGGTTCCACCTTCTTGGGTGTGAACTCCAGCGAGGCCACGTCGCTGACCTTGAAGTCCGCGATCTGACTGCCGGAGAGCAGCATGCGGACGACCTTTGCGTCCGCGCTCACGAACGAACCGTCGACGACCTGGCCGGATCGCAGCTTGACGCGATCGGCCGACAGCGTCTGGCTCGCCGTCACGACGGCGAATGCCACCACCAGGATGAAAGCAAACGGATGTTTCGACATGGAATTCAGCCTTCCTCGACGAGTCACTCGACGATCGGCAGCGACGCCGCGATCTGCAGATCGAGCAGCAGCAGGATCTGGTTTTCGATCTGGAGGAACCGCGCGGCCACTTTCGGTGAGACCACAGTGCGCAGGCGGTCGTAGTACTTCGTCTTGAGATCGGTTCGCTGCCCTTCGAGCTCGAGCGCGCGGTGCGCCAGCGAGTCGGCGCGGGCGTCCGTCAGGGCGGCATAGTTGTCGGCGTATTCCTTGATGAGCGCGATCCGGGCGTCGTTCATCTTGCTCAGATCGGTCTCGAACGCGCGGTAGACAGGCCAGAAGGCCTTGTCGTCCGTCTCGTTCAGCTGCATCAGCTCCGCGATGATCGCGACGCTCTGCGCGCGCACGTCCGAGCGCAGCAGGTCGGTATAGGCGCGCAGGTTCGCTTCACGTGTTTCGTCGGCCTTTGACGCCTGTGCCAGCGCGAGGCCTGGGGTCATGAGACACCCCACCGCCACCGCGATTCGTAGTGCGGACTGCCTATGTGTCCATCGATTCATGATCGAACTCTCCCGCGAATAGCCGTCTTTACCGCCGGCGGCCGCCGCCGCCTCTCGGCATGGAACGGGCGCCGCCGCCGCTCGGGCGGTAGCTGGATCCGCTTCCGCTCCCCGAGCGCGACGTGTTGGCGTCACGCGCACGCTGGGCGCCCTCCGCGCGCGCGGCGGAGTCGCGGTTCAACTGGTCGTTGCCCTGCGACGGCTTCCAGCTGCCGCCAGGGTCGTAGCTCTCCCAGCCGCCGCCCTCGCCACGCTTGTAAACGTTGCCGTCGCGGCCCGCGTAAACGTCGCCGCCTTCAGTTCTGACGACGCCACCGCTGCCCTGAGGTCCGCGGCGCGTCACCGCGGCGCCGCCGTCGCTGCCTCTCGTGACGCGCGTGGTGTTGCCAGTGAAATTGTTGGTGACGCGGGACGTCGTCGCCCAGTCGTCGCCGCGTGTCACACCCGTCCGGCCCCAGCTCCCGTACACGCTCGATCCCTGACGGGTGGCGCCGTAGGTGCCGGTGCGCGGGTTATACGCCTGGCCGACGCCGCGCGCGCCGTAGGGTCCCCACGCCGCGGCGCCGCGCGAGTAGGTGCCGGTTCGCGGGTTGTAGCGCGCGCCGATGCCCGCTCCGCCATAGGGTCCGTACGCCGTGATGCCGCGGCTGTACGCGCCGGTCCACGGGTTGTACGAGGCGTGATACCCGTAGGTTGGGTAGTAGGGACGGTAGTATGGGTAATACCCGCCGTACCAGACATAGGGCGGGTAGTAGTAGCCGGTGCCCCACACCGCGCAGCCCCACGCGACCATCATTCCGCCGTACGCCGCCGCCGTGGCGTACGTGACCGCGTCGTTGCTCTCCTCGACGACCGTGACCTGCGTCACGGGAAAGGCCGGATTGCTCGCCGGAATCTCGTAGACGGCGTCCGGCACCTTGCCGGTCACTTCCCAGGGGCCGGTCGGGCCTTTCCCTACGAACCACACGCCCTGGTAGCACATGTAATAAAGGTCGCCGACCTTGATGATGTCCTTGTCGGCGTTGACGGCGCGCGAGACCGTGGTCTGCTCGATCGGTTGGAACATCGGCGCGTCGCCCTGATAGTCCACGGCCGGCGCCTGCACCAGCTTCTTCTCCACGCGCGCGGTCTCCGGCACCTGCGCCAGCAACACGGCTTCGGCCGCCTGGCTCGTGCCGGGCACGGACGCGAGCACGCGCGAGCGCTGGTGGGAGAGCGGGATCTTCTTGAAGTCGTCGGGCAGCGTCGTCGTGGCGAACGTCCACGGCCCGTCGAAGGTCGGCGCCGAGAACCAGCGGCCCGACACGAGGAAGAACACCGGCCCCTGATTGCCGAGCCTGAACACGTCGCTTTCGGTGTTGCTGACCCACAGCAGGCCGGTACCTGTGACCGTGAGATACGACGGCGCTCCGGTGAGCAGAATGAGCTCCGCCGGCACGGTGCTCACGAAGACCTTCGGCGCGGCGCTGGCGGCAATCGGAAGGCCCGGCACCGCCTCCTTGACGTCCTTCCAGTTGTCGTCGGGCGGCAGTTTGCTGAACGCGTCGGGCAGTTTCGCGCTCAACGGCTTCCACGGCCCGCGGTACGACGTGGCCGTCAGCCAGCCGTGGTTGTTCCGCAGGAACAACTGCTTGCTGGGCACGTGCTCGAAGAGATCCCAATTGGTGTTGACCGCGAACCGGAGGTCGTTGTCCTTGATCGGGCTCCACACGGGTTCGCCGTCGATGTTCACGAGAATCGCCGGTGTCGTGCTGTTGAAGACGGCCGGCGGATCGGCTTTCACACCGGCGGCATTCTTCGGAATGATCAGGCTCTTGTCGACCTGTGCGAGCACGTGGTCGAGCGACATCACCATGTCGCCGGCGGGCACCAGCTCCGCGATCCGATCGGTCACCTCCTTCAGCGACTCGGTGGCGAGGCCTGGAAAGTTGACCTGCGACAGCTTTATCGATTTGAGATTGACCAGGCGCTCGGCGACCGACACGCTGGTGTCGGCCTCGATCTTCACCGTGCCCAGCGCCGGCTTGGCGGCTCCAGACGCGGAGTAGGAGACTGCCGCGTACATGACGGCGTGCTGCTGGTTGTCCCAGCTCGCGACCTGAGGCTGGAAGATGCGGAGTGCGCCGCCGCTCGCCGTGGCGTAGTCGCGCGGCCAGGGCAGCGCTTTGGCCGGAGTTGCCGGCGCCGGCTTGCTTGGAGCCGGCGTGGTCGTGGCCGGCTTACTTGGTGCCGGCTTGGTCGTGGCGGGCGCAGACGTGCCCGACTGGGCGCCCAACGCCAGCGGGTCGAGCGACGGCCAGAGGAGTGCGCCTAGAGTGACGACGACCGTTGCGCGCGACGCGCGCCCAGCGCTGAGCATGACGTGTCTCCAACTGAGATGCCGCGAGATGCACCGGGACGATGCGACCGCGCGGCGCTCAGCTTCGCCGGCGACGGATCTCTTCCGCGAACTCGAGCCCCCGTTTGCCGTTCGGGAGCTCGAACTCGACGACCGGCGGCTTGGTTGCGTCGTCTATAAGTGAGGCGAGCCTGGTGAAGCTGTCCGACCGTAGTCGCACCCGCAGGTCCTCTTCCGTCTGCCATTCCTCGGTGTATCGCACCGCACCGCGGTCGCCGACACCGGTCGAAATCGAGCAGCCGACGCAGCCGTGTGCCGTGCGGGTCGCGCTCATGAGTGAATGCAGTGCAGCTGTAATCGGACCGGTCTCAGCGACCGGCACGACCCACTCGACAGTCATGCACACGTGGCCTTTGGCCATTTGTTGCCTCCCAGCGCCGGAGCCCAGGGCGTTTGAAAGATGGACGCCGGATGCGCGGCCTCTCCTTCTGGAAAAAGCAGCTCGCATGCCACCTCGCGGTTGCCCCGCCAATTGAGCTTCAGGTGATTTTCGTTCGGGGACAGCGCTCTGACGCGCGTCCCGCCTGCCGCCCGAGCGTGCCGTCATCTACGCGCGGCTGGAGCGGTTCCGAAATGTCGTATTGCCTGTTGGGGGTATTTCGGGGGGCCGGTTCGGCCCCCCGGGGTAGGGACAGCGGCCGTCGCCGCTCTCAGCGGGTCTGGCGCCTGATTCCGAGCCGAGCCATTCGGCTTTCGAGCGTCGTCGGCTTGAGGCCGAGGCGTCCGGCCGCGCCGCCGGGGCCGCGCACCCGCCAGTTCGTGCTCTCGAGCACCGCCCGCACATGCTCGATTTCGAGGGCTTCCAGCGTCATCCACGATTTCGGCGCCTTGGTGGCCGACACCTTGGGCAGCTCGATGGTCAGGCGCGACTTGGTCGCCACGATGACGGCCCGCTCGATGACGTTTCTGAGCTCGCGGACGTTGCCCGGCCACGGATACTCCTGCAGCTCCCGCATCGTGTCGCGGGACACCGACTCGATCGTCTTTCCAAACGACCGGGCGTACTCGTCGAGGAAGGCCCAGACGAGTCCGGGAATATCGGCGACTCGCTCCCGCAGCGGCGGCACAACGATCGGGAAGACGTTCAAGCGATAGAACAGGTCCTCCCGGAACGTCTTGTCGGCGACCGCCTGCTCGAGATTCCGGTTGGTCGCCGCGATGATCCGCACGTCTACTTTGATCGGCAGTGTGCTGCCGAGCCGTTCGATCGTGCGCTCCTGCAGCACCCGCAGCAGCTTGGCCTGCACTTCCAACGGGAGCTCGCCGATTTCGTCGAGGAACAGCGTGGACTGGTTCGCCGCTTCGAACCGGCCAACCTGACGCGACAGCGCGCCGGTATAGGCGCCGCGCTCGCGGCCGAACATCTCGCTCTCGATCAGCGCGCTCGGAATGGCCGCGCAGCTGACGCGGATCATCTGGCGCGAATGTCGAGGGCTCAACTCGTGAATGGTCTGGGCAAAGACTTCCTTGCCTGCACCGGTTTCGCCCAGCAGCAGCACGGTCGCCGGCGTGGGCGCCACCTGCTCCAACTGTTCGAGGGCCCGCTT
>Ga0105238_10002515_pt1 | contig 18343 bp, 18 predicted proteins | sample KBSC34metaG_FD_81526 | JGI IMG/M metagenome (GOLD analysis project Ga0105238, IMG submission 81526) | Corn rhizosphere microbial communities from Kellogg Biological Station, Michigan, USA - KBS C3-4 metaG | ecosystem: Host-associated > Plants > Roots > Rhizosphere > Soil | place: Michigan, USA... | reverse complement strand
CGGGTTCTGGGTATCGGGCAGGGGAAAATCCATGCGTTACTCTCCCTTGCCCAGCACCAGGGTCGAACAATAGGCGCCGGTGAAGCCGCCATAGACGGCGATCTCCGCCGAACTCACCTGGTTGGCAGCCTCGCCGCGCAGCTGCCGCACCAGCTCCACCACATGCGAGATGCCGAGCACGTAGGAGTGCGACAGCAGCCCGCCATGCGTATTGAAGGGCAGCCCGCCGCGTGCCCGCCCGCGCCGGAAATCGAGCCGGTCGCCTTCGACGAAAGCCCCGCCCGAGCCCTTGTCGCAGAACCCCATATCCTCGATCTGCATCAGCGCGACGATGGTGAACGGGTCATAGACCGCCAGCACGTCGACATCCGCCGCCGCGATCCCGGCCATGCGATAGGCCGCGGGCGCGCTGAAGACCTGTGGCGTGGAGGTGATGTGACGATGCTGGGCGAAGAACGTGTCGGCCTCGTCGAACGCCTCGGCCACGCCGCGCACGATCACCGGCGCCTTGGCGCAGTCACGCGCCCGGTCGGCGGCGGTCATGACATAGGCCGCCGCACCGTCGGAAATCAGGCAGCAATCCTCGATCCGGAAGGGATCGATGAAGGGCGGGCGCCCCAGGTAATCCTCCAGCGTCAGCGGCTTTTCGCGCATCACCGCGCCCGGATGGGTGTTGGCATGGCGCCGGCTGGAGACCGCGATGGCGCCGAGCTGGGCCGCGGTGGTGCCGAATTCATGCATGTGCCGGCGGGCGATGGCGGCAAAATAGACCGGCTGCGGATAGAAGCCGAAGGGGACCTCGAAGCTGCCCTTCATCAGGTCCTCGCGATGATACTCGCCTGGCCCGCCGCCCGTATTGGCCTTGGTCTGCGACGCCCAGTCGACCGTGAAGGCATTGACGATCACCGATGCCTGCCTTCGCCGCATCGCCAGCGCGGCCTCGTAAGGGGCGGTGCCGGCCCAGGTCATCGCCCCGCCCTCGGCCGAGACCCAGAGATCGCGATCGGTGCCGAAATGGCGGCGGAAATCGTCGGCGGTGAACTGATCCTTCATGCCGCCGCGGAACATGATGCCGTCGACCTGATCGGGCCTGATCCCTGCATCGTCCAGCGCGTTGGCAACGGCCTCCGCCGCCATGGCGATGGGGTCCCGCCCGGAGTTGGCGGTGTGCGCGGTCTCGCCGACGCCGACGATCGCCACTTCGCCCGCGATATCCTCATAGGGCGTGAGGCCGCCCCAGTTACGATTGGCCATGTTCAACGCTTCAATTCCGAGCAACGGTCTTTTCAGGGACTGACTGATATGTCAGTTTAGCCGTGAGCCGCCGAGGCGGTCAATGCGGGAAGAGTAACGGGAGCGGGCGATATGGGGGTATGGGATCTGAGCGATCCGGCGGAGCGCAATCTGGGGCTGATCCTGAGACGGCGCGCGGAGCGGATGCCGGAGCGGATTTTCCTGATGGAAGGAACGCGCACCATCTCGTTCGGCGAGGCCAACGAGGCGGTGAACCGCTATGCCGCCGGCCTTTCCGCACTGGGTCTGGGCCGGGGCGACCGCATCGCGATCTTCATGTATCGCGGCATCGAGTTCATCTTCCTGGTCCTGGCCGCCAACAAGCTGGGCGCCGTCTGGGTGCCGGTGAACACCGACTATAAAGGCGAATGGCTGGAGGAGACGGTCAATGAGAGCAAGGTCCGGATTCTCGCCACCGACGACGAGCTGCTGCCCCGCGTGCTGGAGGTGCGCGACCGGCTGACCTGCGAGCGGGTGCTGGTCGCCCATGACGGGCCGCGGCCCGCAGGCGACGTCGACAGCGTAAGCGAGTTCATGAGCCTGCCGGGCCGCGAGCCCGACATGAGCGGCATCGCCTTTGGCGATACGGCCGCGATCCTGTGGACATCGGGCACGACCGGCAAGCCCAAGGGCGTGATGCAGAGCCACAATGCCTGGATCCGGGCCGGCGAATCGGGCAACCGCAACTTCAACACGACCGCCGACGACGTCGCCTATAACTGCCTGCCGCTCTACAACTCCGCCGCCTGGTCGGCGAGCATCTTCCGGTCGCTGATCGGCGGCATCCCCTGCGCGCTGGACCGGCGCTTCTCGGTCGGGGAGTTCTGGAACCGGATCCGCCATTACGGCGTCACCCAGACCATGTCGCTGGGCGCGATGCATATCTTCCTGTGGCAGGCCCCGGCGCGGGCCGACGATGCCGACAATCCGCTGCGCATCGCCTCGATGGTGCCGATGCCGAGCCACCTGATCGGCCCGTTCTGCGAGCGCTTCGGCCTCGAGGCGAACGTCCAGGGTTTCGGTCAGAGCGAGATTCTGGGCTTCCTCTCCAAGATCGACCGGCCGGGGGAACCCGCCAAGCCTAACGTGCTGGGCCGGATCGACGGCGATATGGAGAGCAAGCTGCTCGACGACGACGGCAACGAGGTGCCGGTCGGCGAGCCCGGCGAGTTCTGCGTCCGCCCGCGCGGGCCGCATATCATCTTCAACGGCTATTTCGACCGCCCCGAGGCGACGGCCGAGTCTTTCCACGGCGAATGGTACCGCACCGGCGATCTTGGCCGGCGCGACGAGGACGGCGATTATTATTTCGTCGACCGCAAAAAGGACTCGATCCGCTATAAGGGCCGCAACGTCTCCTCCTTCCAGGTCGAGATGGTGGCGGTGAAGCACCCGGCCATCGCCGCCGCCGCGGTCTTCGGCGTACCCTCGGACGAGCTGGAGAGCGAGAGCGAGATCAAGCTCGACATCGTGCTGAAGCCCGGCACGGCGGCGACGCCCGAGGAGGTTGCGCGCTTCATCAACGACAACGCCCCCTACTTCCTGGTGCCGCGCTATATCGAGATCCGCGACGCCCTGCCCTACACCCCCACCAACAAGATCGAGAAATACAAGCTGCGCGCCCAAGGCGTGACGCCGGAATCCTGGGACCGCGTCGCCGCCGGCTTCAAGCTGGCGCGTTGACCGGGCGAAGGGCGCCCAGCAATATGCCCGCATGGCCGATGTCATAAGAAAAAAGCCGGCGAAGGACGCAATCCTCGACGCCGCGGTAATCCTGTTCGCCAGGCTGGGATTCGAGGGCGCTAGCTTCAGCGAGATCACCGACCTCTGCGGCGCCAAGCGGCCGCTGATCCTCTATCACTACGGCACCAAGGAGGATCTGTGGCGGCTGGCGGTCGAGAGCGTCTCGCGCCGCTTCGACGAGGAGATGAAGGCCCGGCTCGTCATCGATGATGACGCGTCGGACGAGACCAAGATGCGGGCCAGCATGACCGCCTTCATCGACACGCTGGTCGCGGTCCCGGAATTCGGCCAGATCCTGCTGCGCGAAGGCACCACGCCTGGACCCCGGCTGGACTGGATCGCCAAGCATTTCGCGCCGCCGGTGACGCAGACGATCCACTACAAGGACAAGGCGCTGGAACATAAGGTGCGGCGGACGATCCTGCGCGACGTTTATACCGCCACGTTCCTGGCCATCGTTGCGCTGGGACCGCTGCTGGAGGTTTCGCTTGCCGCGGCGCTGCGCCAGGGCGCCGGCGTCTATCCGCTGACCAAGGCCAAACGCGACGAGGTCATCGACATGATGGTCAGGCTGGCGCTCGGGTAGCCTCGAGAAAGGGCAGTATCGCCTGGTTGAAGGCGTCGTTGCTGTCGCCGGCGACCATATGGCCTGCGCCGTTCAGCTCCGCCAGTTCGGCATGGGGCACCAGTTCCTGGAAATGGCGGATGGCCTCTTCGTCCACCACCTCGCTCAACGAGCCGCGTACCAGCAGGGTCGGCACCTTGATGTTGCGGGCGGCCTCGTCGAAGCGGCGCTGTATGTCCGGATCCCATTTGCGCGGCGTCATGAAGGCCGGGTCCCAGTGCCAGCGATAGCGGCCCGATGCCGGGTCCAGACGCAGGTTCCGGCGCAACCCCTCGGAGCTGCGCGGCCGGCGGCGCTGCGGCAGATAGGCCTCGACCGCGTCGGCTGCCTCTTCCAGGCTGGTGAAACCGTCCGGATTGGCTTGCATGAAGGCCTGGATTTTCGCGGTGCCCCCGCGATTCATCTTGGGCGCGATATCGACCAGCACCAGGGCGCTGGCGATCGGTCTCTCCGCCTCACCGATCGCGACCATCGCGGTCAGCCCGCCCAGCGAGGCGCCGACCAGAGCCGGCCGGCCGGGAAGGGTTTCGAGAACCGCGCGCAGGTCGCCGACAAACCCCTCCATGCCATAGATGCCGCCTGGCGCCCAGCCGCTCTCGCCATGGCCGCGCGCATCGAGCGTGACGACGCGGTAGCCGCGGGCCGCCAGCGCATCGGCGGTGCCGCCCCAGGATTGCCGCGTCTGGCCGCCGCCATGCAGCAGCACGACAGCAGGCCCGTTGCCGGCGCCACCGACATCGGCGGCGATCCGCACGCCGTCCGCACCCTCGAAAAAGCAGGGTCTCATTATCCCCTCAGGCCGCCTCTACACAGAATGCCGGGCCCGGCCCGATCAACGCTCCGACGGCGGGACCAGCTCGGTCCGCCACAGCTCCGCGCGGGTGCGGTAGCCTTCGGCGATCCGCTCCCAATGCGCTTCGTCATTGCCCTTGTAAAAGATGTTGTAGCGGGTGGCGTTGCGGAATTCCAACAGTTCCACCCCATCCGGACCGGCTTCCAGCGTGTAGGCATGATCGGCGGGAATGAAGACGCCGTCGCCCTTCTTCAGGGTCGTGGCGCCCATGCGCGCCTCGCCGCCGATGATATAGTAGATGCAGTCGGAGCTGTGGCTGTGGCGCGGCAGGTTGCTGCCGCTCTTGAACCAGACCTTGACGAGGCTGAGGCCCTTTTCGTCGTCGTCGGCGAACAGGTGGGTCGACTGCTCGGCCAGGCCTGCGACGGCGCCGCAGGCCTGCGCCTTGGCAAATCCGGCGATCACGCCTTCATCCATGCCTTCGACCGTCATATGGTCATAGTCGCCCTTCGGCGGGCTGTCCCCACGGAACATCCGCATCCGCCTGCGGCGCGTTCCGGCGGGCGCGGTATCCCCGTCATGTGCGTCGGGCATCAGGCCGCCTCTACATAGAATTGCTTGGCCCAGCGCCGGAACGGCGCGATAGGCCCGTCGCCCTCGCAGAGGAACGGCCGCTCGCGATAGATCTTATTCTCCCAGATCAGGATATCGTCGGTCAGCTGCCGGTTGACCTCGGTGTAGAAGGCCTGGCCGATCCTATCCACCTTGGGGTCCTCGTCCGGGTTCTTGTAATAGACCTGGAACACCTGCTCGGTCAGTTCGCTATCGATCGGGCAGTTCACCGTGATCATGCAGATCTCGATCAGCGTCTTGTAATGCACGACGCCGAAGCCGTAGCCGATCGAATAGGTGTCGAGCGTGCCCTCCACCGGCCCGCGCGAGCTGGGGAACACCTGCTTGCTCTTCATCGACAGCATCGGCCCCTCGAAGCTCAGCCCCTCATACTGGGCTGCGCCGGGATGCTGGTGGATGGTCTGGAAGTGGGCGGAGTCGACGGTGTTCTCCGCCATCTCCTGCAAGCAGGTCTTGATCGTGTGCGACCGGGAGAGCGGCCCCTTGAAGCCGCCGGCATCGAGCTGCGGCACGGTCAGCATCTCGAACAGCGGCGCCTCCCTGTTCGGGTGATACCAGGCCATCAGGTTGCCGTAATGGACCTTGGTCGGGAAGGTGAAGAGGCAGGCGCGCTCGTTCAGCCGGCTGGCATAGGGCACCGAGGCCACCGAGCCGTCGCCGTTGAACTGCCATTTATGGAACGGACACTGGACCGTGTTGCCGATCACCTTGCCGCCGACGCCGATATGGGCACCCAGATGCGGGCAGTAGGCCTCCTGCAGATGCAGCTCGCCATCCTCGCCCCGCCAGGCGACCACATCCTGGCCGAAGCGCCGGAGCGTACGCATTTCGCCGGGCGCGAGCTCGTCAGCCCCGATGATGTAGAACCAGCCATAGGGTATCGGAAAATCATAACGGGCCATCGGCTTTCCCCTCGTTCGCGGCAGAACCGGATGAGACAAAACTGACACATCCGTCAGTTTTCTTGTAAAGCAAATTCAGCCAGCGGGTCAATACCGGCGGCCCGACAACCACAAAAGCCCGCGAGCGGTGGGCTCGCGGGCTTCCAGTTCCGGGATTTGGCCGAGATGCGGCTTTGCGCTGCGCGCCGCGGATCGGCCCGGTCAGCGCTCGGACGGCGGGACCAGCTCGGTCCGCCAAAGGTCCGCCCGGGTGCGATAGCCTTCGGCGATCCGCTCCCAATGCGCCTCGTCGTTGCCTTTGTAGAAGATGTTGTACCGGGTCGCGGCGCGGAACTCCAACAGCTCTACCCCGTCCGGACCGGCTTCCAGCGTGTAGGCCTGGTTGGCGGGAATGAAGACGCCGTCGCCCTTTTTCAGGGTCGTCGCGCCCATGCGCGCCTCGCCGCCGATGATGTAATAGAGGCAGTCGGAGCTGTGGCTGTGGCGCGGCAGGTTGTTGCCGCTCTTGAACCAGACCTTGACGAGGCTGAGGCCCGCCTCGTCGTCCTCGTCCGCGAACAGGCGGCTCGTCCGCTCGGCCAGACCCGCGACGGCGCCGCAGGCCTGCAGCTTGGCGAACCCGGCGATGACGCCTTCATCCATGCCCTCGACCGTCAGGTGGTTGCGTTCGTGGTCCGCCGGGCTGTCCCCGCGGAACATCCGCATCCGCTTGCGGCGCGTTCCGGCGGGCGCCGTACCCTCGTCATGTGCCTCGCTCATCGGCCGCTTCCCCGTGATTGCTGGAATGGGCGGCATCTTTCCGACGGAATCCGAGCTTGTCAATGTCAAATTGACTTATTGTCAGACAATCTGATAATGAGCGTCTCATGAACGAACTTCCCCAGCTCATCCGCCAGGCCGCGTCGCTGCGCCACCAGGTCACCGAGAACCTGCGGCTCGCCATACTCGACGGCCGGCTGCTGCCCGGCCAGAAACTGATCGAGCGGGAGCTTTGCCAGCGTCTGGAGATCAGCCGGCCTCTGCTGCGCGAGGCGCTGCAACAGCTTCAGGCGGAGGGGCTGGTCACCAGCGTTCTGCATAAGGGTCCGTTCGTGACCCTGATCGGCGCGGACGAGGTCGACGAGATCTATCAGGTGCGCACCGCGCTGGAGAGCTTGGTCGGCCGGGCCTTCACCGAGAACGCGACCGATGCCGAGGTGACGGCGCTCCGCGCCGCGCTGGAGGCGCTGAGGCCATCGGTCGCCGAAGACAGTCCGCGCGACCTGCTGGTCGCCAAGGGCGGCTTCTATGCCGTCTTGTTCGAAGGCTGCCGCAATCGCGTCGCGACCCAGATCCTGACCCAGCTCAACAACCGGATGATGCTCTACAAGCGCCTGTCGCTGAGCGCCCCCGGCCGCCCGGGCGAAACGCTGGCGGAGCTGGAGGCGATCGTCGCGGCGATCGAGGCACGCGACGGCGACCGCGCGGCGGAACTGTGCGCCGTCCATGTCGCCAATGCGCGGCGGACCGTGATCAGGCAACTGGCCGCCGAGGCCGACATGATCGAGGAAACGAGGCAAGCCAATGGATAAAGGGACCTATGACAAGGGGATGGAGATCCGCAAGGCGGTGGTCGGCAGGGAGTATGTCGAGAAATCCCTGGCGGCGGCGGACGAGCTGACCCGGCCGCTGCAGGAGCTGATCACCCAATATTGCTGGGGCGAAGTCTGGGGCCGCGAGGACGTCATCGATCGCCGCACGCGCTCGGTCCTCAATATCGGGATGCTGATCGCTCTCAATCGCCCGCATGAGCTGAAACTGCATGTGCGCGGGGCGCTGAATAACGGGCTGAAGCCGGAGGAGATCCACGAGCTGGTGCTGCAGACCGCGATCTATTGCGGCGTGCCCGCCGCCCTGGACGCCTCGCGCGTGGTCAAGGAAGTGCTCGGCCAGCATGCCGGCGGCTGACGCGCCGCGTATCGGCTTCGTCGGGCTGGGCAACATGGGCCAGCCGATGGCGGCCCTGCTCGCGCGGGCGGGCCATTCCATCACGGTCTACGACGTCGATCCGGCGCGAACCCATGTGGCGGCGCAGACGGTTCCCGTCGGCATTGCCGCCGATCTGCATCGGCTCGGCGCCGCGAGCGACATCGTCATCACCATGTTGCCCAACGGCGACATCGTCGCCCGCGCCGCCGACGAGCTGGCCGGATCTCTGCCGGGCGGCGCCGTCCTGGTCGATATGAGCTCGTCGGCGCCGCTCGGCACCATCGCCTTGGGCGAGACGCTGGCGGCCCGCGGCATCGGCCTGCTCGACGCGCCGGTCTCGGGCGGGGTGCGGCGCGCGGCGACCGGAGAGCTCGCCATCATGATCGGCGGCGACGAGGCCGCGATCGCGCGGGTCCGCCCCATTCTCGAAGTTCTCGGCAGGCTGTTCCCGGTCGGCCGCCTCGGATCGGCCCACGCGCTGAAGGCGCTCAACAATTTCGTGTCCGCGGCCGGGCTGGCGGCGGCCTGCGAGGCGCTCCTGATCGCCGAACGCTTCGGCATCGAACCGGACCTGGTGGTCGAAGTCCTGAACAATTCGACCGGCCGCAACAATTCGACCGAAAACAAGCTGCGCCCCTTCGTGCTGAGCGGCAAGTTCGATGCCGGTTTCGCGGCGGCGCTGATGGCCAAGGATATCGGCATCGCGGCGCGGCTCGCGCGCGACCTGAACGTGCCCGCGCCGACGCTGGAGGCGAGCGCGCATCTGTGGGCCGAAGCCGCGGCGGCCTTGCCCCCGGGCAGCGACCACACCGCGATCTATCGCCACCTCGCCGGGGACTAGCGATGCCGGATTATGAGGTGCTGGCCATCCGCTATGCCGAGGCTTTCCGCCCGGTGGCCGACCTGTTCATGCGGCCGGCGCCGGACCTGCCGCCGGTCTGCCGCATCGATTACTTCGTCTGGCTGGTCCGCGGCGGCGGAAGGACCATACTGGTCGATACCGGCTTTGGCCCGCGCGCCGCGGCCGAGCGTGGACGGACGCTGCTGCGCAGCCCGGCCGACGCGCTGCGCCAGCTCGGCGTGGCGGCGGATGAGGTCAGCGACATCGTCCTCACCCATCTGCATTACGACCATGCTGGCAATCTGAGCCTGTTCCCCAACGCCCGCTTCTATCTGCAGACGCGCGAGATGGAGGGCGCGACCGGCCCGGACATGGCGTTCGCCCCCTGCCGCACCGCCTTCGATATCGAGGATGTGACGGCGATGGTCCGCCACGTCTTCGCCGAGCGCGTCGTGTTCGTCGACGGCGACCACGATCTGGCGCCCGGCATCGGCCTGCACTGGCTGGGCGGCCATACGCGCGGACTGCAGGCGGTCCGGGTGCACACGGCGCGCGGCTGGGTCGTTCTCGGCTCCGACGCGCTGCACTTCTACCGCAATCTGAGCGAAGCCAATCCGTTTCCCGGGCTGGTGGACCTGCCCGGCATCCTGGCTGCGGGGCGCCGGGCGCTGGCCCTGGCCGACAGCGGCGATCACCTGATACCGGGGCACGATCCGCTGGTGCTGACGCTCTTCCCGCCGCATCCGGACGTCGCCGACGTCGCGATCCTGAGCCGGCCGCCGAATGAAAGGGTGCTGTTCGATGAGCGATGACCGGAATGAGCAACCGCTTGTGCCGGCACTGGGCCGGCGGACCCTGGTCGGCGGCGCGGTGAAGCTGGCGACGGTCGCGGCCGCATCGTCCCTGTTCGAAGCATCCGCGGCGTTGGCGGAGGTCGATCCGCCCGGCGCGCTGCGCGTGCCGGCGCAGCTGATCCCGGTCCCGCGTTCGATCAGCCCCGAGGCGCAGGCTTTCCTGGCCCAGGCCGCCAAGATGCCCGCGCCCGCCGCAGCCGAACCCGCCGTCACCGACAAGGCGGCCTGGCGGGCGCGCGTCGCGGCGATGGACAAGATGTTCGATCCGATGATCGATCGCCTGTTGGCCAATCCGGCCAAGGTCGAGCGGAAGACACTCGGCGGAGCCAATGTCTGCGTCGGCACACCCGATACGATGCGGCACCCGGACCGCGCGCGCATGACCATCCATGGCGGCGCCTGGACCTTGCTCGGCGGCCGGTATGTCATGGGCGAAGCCGCCGAGGCGGCGGCGGAAGCCGGCTGCACAGCCTTCGCGGTCGACTATCGCATGCCGCCGGATTTTCCCTTTCCCGCCGGGCTGGACGATTGCGTCGCCGCCTATCGCGAAATCATCAAGGCGTTCGACCCGAAGAAGGTGGTCATCTCGGGCCCGTCGGCCGGCGCCAATCTCTGCGCCGCGGTCACGCTCAAGATCCGCGATCTCGGCCTGCCCCTGCCCGGCGCGGTCGGGATGATGAGCATCCCGGCCGACCTTACCTCGGCGGGCGACACGCTGAACACCAACAGGGGTGTCGACGTCATGCTGCCGCGCCCGCTGGACACCGCGATCGCGCTCTATGCCGGTGGGCACGACCTGACCGATCCCTATCTGTCGCCGCTGTTCGGCGACTTCGCCAAGGGCTTTCCGCCCGCCTTCCTGCAATCGGGCACGCGCGACGTGCTGCTGTCGGACACGGTCCGCATGCACCGGAAACTGGTGAGCGCCGGCATGGAGGCCGAGCTTCATGTCTGGGAAGCGATGCCGCATGCGAGCTTCGGCCAATCCGCCGCGCCGGAAAATCGCGAAGTCCACACGCAGTTCCTGAAATTCATCGACAGGCATCTGGGGCCGCGCTGAACACCCGGACCGCCGGGGGAAAAAGCGCGCGAGCAAGGGGGAAGACCATGGACATCGCCAGCAACCGGCCGGGGCTGGAAATCGCCCGGCTTATCGTCCTGCTGTCCGGCGGGGCGCTGGCTGCCATGGTGCAGCTTGCGATCCTGCCGTCGCTACCCCAGATCGCCGCGCACTATGCCCAGCAGGGAACGGCGGTGCTGGATGGCGCCTCCATCGCCCAGCTGGTCATGACGGTCGCGGCCCCGACGATCGTGGTGGGCGCGCCGCTGATCGGCTGGCTGTCGGGCCGGATCGGCAAGCGCCGCGCCCTGCTCGCCTCGGCATTGCTGTATGCGCTGGCCGGCGCCGCCGGCGCCTTCGCGCCGAACCTTTGGATGCTGTTGTTCTCGCGCATTGCGCTGGGGCTGGGTGCGGCCGGGATCATGGCCGTGACGACGGCCTATCTCGGCGATTATTACCCGCCCGAACGGCGGGACCGCCTGATCGGCTGGACGGCCTTCATCGGCGGCGGCGGCGCACTGGTGGTGCTGGTTGCCGCCGGCGCGCTGGCCGAAATCGGCTGGCGGGCGCCGTTCGGGCTCTATCTGATCGGCTTGCTGATCTTTGCCCTGACCCTACCGGCGATCGCGGAGCGCCCGCCGGCTGTTGTTGCCGCGCCATCCGCCGAGCCGGCATCGATCGGCGGCATCGCCGGAATACTGACGCTGATCGTGCTGATCAGCCTGGTGCTGTACATGCCGTCGATCCAGGGGCCGTTCCTGCTCGAGGCCAAGGGGTTCGGCCGGCCGGCGACCCAGGCGGCGATCGCCGACGCAACCACGGTCGGCGCCATGACCGGCTCCTATCTGTTCGGCCTGCTGCGGCCGCGCCTCAGATTCACGTCCATCCTGTTCCTGCTGCTGATGGCGATGGGGATCGGAACCGTGGGCTACGGCGTCGCGGACAACATTGTCGCCATTGCGCTGTTCGCCGGCCTGTGCGGCTTCGGCAGCGGGTTCATGGCGCCGCTGACCCAGAGCGCGATCCTAAATATCGTGTCGCCGGCCGCCGCCTCGCGCGCCATCGGGCTGGCGGTCGGCTGCATCTTCCTGGGCCAGTTCCTGCATCCGTTCGCCCTTGCGCTTCTGCGCGCAGCCGCCGGCATCGAGGGTGCGTTCCTGTGGGTCGGCATGGCGACGATCGGCGGCGGCCTGCTGGCCCTGCTTTGGCGCATCGCCGCGCGGCCGGCTGCCATGCCGGTCAAAGGCTAGGACCGCGGGCGGACTTACCGTTTCAGGAAAATATCCCGGATATAATCAAATATAATCCCTCAATATCCGGGATATATATACCTCGCATTCACAATATATTTAAGAAAGTTACTCTATAAAGTAACTGTCCCGTCAGAAATCATCCGCAAATCCCCGGATAATATCACGACAAATTCGGGCAAATCGGACCCGTTTTTGAGGGATTTAATCATGAAAAAATTCGGGATCGTCATGCTCACTTTGCTCGCCAGCGCGGCGCAGGCGCAGGAGATGAGCGAGATCGTCGTGACCGCGACCCCACGCCGGCAATTGCCTAAGCAGCTGGTGCCGATGGTCGACACGCCGCAGCAGGTCGTCGCGATCACCGGTGGCCTGCTCACCGAGTTCCAGGTGGCCGATGTGCAGACCGCGCTGCAGATGAGTTCGCTGGTGTCGAACCACGGCAACGACGCAGCGCCGGGCAACGATGTCGAAATCCACGGCTTCACCACCCAATACGACATGTATATGGACGGGCTGCCGGAATACGGGAAATTCTACCGCGACGCGGCCTATTACGACGATATCGAGATCGTGTCGGGGCCGTCGTCCGTCCTCTTCGGCCGGGGCTCCACCGGCGGCGCCATCAACTTCAACACCAAGAAGCCGCTGGCCGGCGATGCCTACCGGCTCCAGACGAGCTTCGGCACCGATGACCGCGAGCGCGTGACCAGCGACATCAACCTGGATCTGGGTGACGGCTGGAAGGTCCGCCTGAACACGGTCGCGGACCATCATGGCGTGGCTGAGCGCGACGACGTCGAATACAAACGGCTGGGCGCGTTTCCCGAAGTCTCCTATCAGGGCGATGGGTTCCGCGTCCTGGCCTCGTGGCTGCATCAGAACGATTTCGACCGGCCGGATTACGGCGTGCCGTTCTACGACACCAACCATGGCGGCTTCGCGGCGCTGAACGGGCCGCGCGCGGCCAATTACGGGTTCGCCGACGATTTCGACCGCACCAACGTCAATATCCTGACGCTCACCACCGAAACCGACCTGACCGACCATGTGATGCTGCGCGCGCAGGCCCGCTGGTCGAACTATCTGCGGGCATTCCAGGTGACGACACCGCTGATCACGGGCATCCTGCCAGGCGAGCCGGACGCGTCGACACTGGTCTCCCGCAAGATCCAGGACGGTTATTCGCGCGACGACTTCCTCGATCTTCCGGTCGATGTCGTGGCCGATTTCGATACGTTCGGCCTTTCCCACAAGCTGATCGGCGGCATCGAGTTCCAGCGCATCGGCTCTTCGCCGAACGCCTTCACCTGGACGCTGGCCAAGGAGGTCGCAACCGTTCCGTTTGGCGATCCCGACCCGTCATTGCCGATCGCCGGCACGCGCACCCTGACCACGGCCGCGTCCGGCCGCATCTATTCGCAGGCCGCCTATATCTCGGACACGATCACACTGCCCTATGACCTGCAGCTCCTGCTGTCGGTGCGCGGGGACCGGTTCGACGCCACCTGGCGGGTCAACGGGGCGAACTTCCGCCATATCGACATAAAGCCGTCGACCCGCATCGCGCTCGTCTATCCGTTCCTGCTCGATGACCGGCAGGCCTCGGTCTATGCCGCCTACGGAACGTCGTTCGACCCGCAGGCGGAAGGGCTTTCGCTCTCGTCCAAGACCGGCAGCCTCGGGCCGGAGGAGACCGAGAATTACGAGATCGGCGCGAAGTGGCAGATCGGTCCCAAGCTGCTGGCCTCGGCCTCGCTGTTCCACACAGAGAAGACCAATCTCAGGGAGAACGATCCGAACAATCCGTCCCTGGCGCTGCTGGTGGGCGACGGAGTCGCGCGCGGGCTGGATCTTCAGCTCTCACGCCGCCTGTACGATCACTGGGACGTGACCGTCGGCTATACCTATCTGCTGACGGAGATCGAATCCTCGATCAATAAGGATCTCGGCAATTCATTCCGCAACGCGCCGCGCCACCGGGTGGCCGCCTTCCTCACCTATGAGACGCCGGAATACGAGGTGGGCGGCGGCGTGCAGTATGCCAGCGACCGCTATGCCTCGGCGCTGCCCGACGCCGCCGGGAACCGCTTCCTGGCCCCGGCTTACGCCACCCTGTCGCTGATGGCGGGCTATACGGTGTCGGAGAATATGAAGGTCCAGTTCAATATCGATAACGTCACCGACGAATTCTACATCAGCGGCGTCGACGACACGCGTGCGACGCCCGGACCGGGCCGGACCTTCGTCTTCTCCGCGCGCTGGAAATACTAGGCCCGTGGACCCTAGGCCGCCGCCCGCCCGGGGGTGCTGTTCATGGCGATGTCGTTGGGCGCGTGCAGCACGCAGCTGGTGCCGCCCGGCGTGTACATCATGGTGACGCAGCGGTTGCAGCGGATACAGCCGGACTTCTCGCTGGAGTGGTTTTGCAGATGCAGCACCAGGGCCGGATCGAAGATCAGCCCCCGGCCCAGCGCCACGGCCTCGAACCCCTCGCCCATCGCCTGCTCGACATTGGCCAGCGATTCGACGCCGCCCAGATAGGCCAGCGGCATCTTCACCGCGGCGCGGATCTTGCGGGCATGCTCCAGCAGATAAAGCTCGCGGAAGACGACGTTCTTGGGCTCGGTCAGGTTCTGGATGGCCATGCCCGCGGCGATGATCCAGTTCGGCGGCCTGGCACGGTTCTCCTTGGGGAAGGAGGAGCCGAACATGGTGGTGATCGATTCCACGTTCATCCCGGCGCTGAGCACCAGCATATGCGCGCCCTCCGCCTCCAGAACCTTGGCGATGCGGGCGCCGTCCTCCGCCGTGTTGCCGCCCTTGACCCCGTCGGTGATTGAGAATTTGCAGATGACCGCGAGGTCCTTGCCCACCGCGTCCAGCACCCGGCGCAGCACCATTGCCGGATAGCGCACCCGGTTCTCCGGGCTGCCGCCATACTGGTCGCGCCGCTTGTTGTAGAGCGGGGAGACGAACTGGCTGAGCAGATAGCCGTGGCCCATATGGATCTCGACCGCGTCGAACCCGGCCTCGCGCGCCAGGCGGGCGGCGGCGGCAAATTCGTCAGCCACCTGCTCCATGTCGGCGTCGGTCATTGCCTTGCGCAGGAACCGGCCGCTCATGACGCCGACCTTGTTGAAACCCCCGCTGGAGGAGAAGGGGCGGCCGGTGGTGATCTCAGGCAGGAAGGTGAAGCAGCCGCCGTGGGTGATCTGGGCCGAGGCCGCCGCGCCGTGACGGTGGACCGAGTCGGTCAGCGCCTTCAGGTCCGGCAGAGACTCACGGTTCATCGTCACCTGGTCGACGAAGGTCCGCCCGTCCGGGCTCACCGCGCAATAGGCGACGGTGGTGAGACCGATCCCGCCCTCGGCAAAGCGCTCATGCCACTTTACCAGCATCGCCGACGGCACGCCGCCCCGCGCCATGCCTTCATTGGTGGCGGATTTGATGAAGCGGTTGCGCAGAGTCAGCGGCCCGACATTGAACGGGCTGAACGGCGATGGGGCGGTCATTGGGTCTCGACGATCCTTGATATGGAGCAGCACCCTTTATCGCACGGGACTCGGCCCGGAACAGATGGAAAGCGGGGCCATCAATGAGGCTCCATCGGCATCAGCAGATGATGGCTGAGATCGCCCACCAGCTCCATATCCTCGCGGCGCTCGACGATCCGCCACTGGCCGTCGATCTTGGCGAAGCGGTCGCGGTAAGTGCCGCCGACGATCGGCTGCAGCGGGAAGCCCGGAGCCGACTGGAAAACCATCACATAGGATTGCGCCCGCGCCCGGTCCGGCGCCTCGAAATCGATCGCGATGTTCGAGATCATGTGCCGGGTCCGCGGCGTGCCGGTCTCGGGATAGATCCGCACCCATTGCCGGTAGACGTCGGCGAAGGCCTTGGGGTCGCCATGGGCATGGAACGGCCGCTCGAAGCCCGGCGCATGGATCTCGGCATGGGCGAACAGCGCGCCGATCGCATCGATATCCCCCCGGTCGGCGTAATCCGGATAGAGATGGATCAATTTTTCGATCGCGGCATGGTCTTCGAAATTCATGGCCTCTTCCCCGTTCGCGGCGGACGGTCGGCATCCCCTCGGGCACGAGGTCGGCGCTCGCTTTTGTCCGCGAAGTTATTATACCTGAACCGTACGCCCTCGATCGTGGAGATTTGAAATCCCGGCTGACAGCAAGCAAGCCGCCGTCACCTTGCGCGACGTAGCCCGCATCGCGGGGGTTTCGACGGCGACCGCGTCGCGTGCGCTGGAAAGACCGCAAGCGGTGGCCGAAGAGACCAAGCGCCGGGTGCTGGAGGCCGTCGCCAGCAGCGGCTATATCCCCAACATCTCGGCCCGCAACCTGCGCAAGATGGAAACGCGGCTGGTCACGATCCTGATCCCCGACGTGACCAACCCGTTTTTCAACGAGATCGTTCGCGGCGTCGAGCAGGTCGCCCGCGAACATGGCTATTCTGTCCTGCTGGCCGATACCGAGAACCTGCCCGGGCAGGAGGCGGCTTACGGCAACCTGCTCGCCGCGCGGCGCACGGACGGGCTGATCCTGCTCAATGGCCGGGTTCCCACCGGGCTGCTGCCGCAGGACCAGCCGCGCGGCACGACCCCGCCGGTGGTGGTCGCCTGTGAATATGTCACCAATATCGACCTGCCGACCGTGCAGATCGACAATATCGACGCCGCCCGCAAGGCGACCCAGCATCTGCTCGATCTCGGCCATCGCCGGATCGGCTTCATCACCGGTCCCTTATGGAACGTGCTGAGCCGCGACCGGCTGCACGGCCATCGCGATGCGCTGCTCGATGCCGGCCTTACCTTCGACGATGCGCTTGTGGCGCAGGGCAATTTCTCGATCGCCTCGGGCGTTACCGCGGCTTCGCAGCTCCTGGGTCTGGCCGAGCGCCCTTCGGCGATCTTCGCCTCGAACGACGAGATGGCGATCGGGGCGATCCGGGCGGCGCGCGACCGGGGCCTGAGAGTGCCCGAGGATGTTTCGGTGGTGGGCTTCGACGACATACGCTTCGCCGCCTTCGTCGACCCGCCGCTGACCACCGTGTCGCAGCCGGGCAACGAAATCGGCCGCACCGCAATGACCTTGCTGCTGACGATCCTGGCCGGACAGCCCGTCCAGCAGCGCCGGATCATACTGCCCACCCACCTTGAGCTCAGGGCTTCGGCGATAAAAGCCGGGTAGTCTATTCCGCCGTGTCGCCCGACGCGTTCCGGACAGTGACGGCGGGACTTCTGCTATTCGGGGCGAAATCGTTGTGATAGGTAACCATCGCCAGGCCAGCCCCGGCCGATGCGTTTCCGGTTGCCCGGTGGGGACGGACCGCAGAGAAAGCTGACGGCCCCAATCGACGAGATCAGCGACGATGACGACGCCACTTCCGAAGACCGGGAAATCACAACGGCGATCCGGGGAATCCTCGGCCGAAACGCCGCCGGCCGTCCCGGAGGCGCGCTCGCCGTTTTCCTTCGACGACTATGACAATGTGATCGGTTTCGTCGTCAGCCAGGCAGGCTACAGGCTGGCGCAGGTGCTGGATGAAGTCATCGCCAGCCTCGGCAGCGACATACGGCCCCGCGAGTTCCCGATCCTGAACCGGCTTCATCAGCACGGGGCATTGAACCAGGTCCAGCTTGCCGAGCTCACTTACAAGGACAGGCCGGCGATCACGCGGATGCTCGACCGGCTCATTGCGCGCAAGCTGGTCAGCAAGGTTCCCGATCCGATCGACCGGCGTGCGTTCGTCGTCTCGCTGACGCCGCGCGGCACGGCGCTCCGCAATAACATCGTCCCGTTGATGGTGGATCGCCTGCAAAGCGCCTGCGGCGGCATTCCGCTGAAGCATCTCGCCATCACCGTTGCGACGCTCAAGCAGATCTCCTCGCAAATATGAGATGAAACGGGTTCCCAGCAATCCATTTCGCGCCAATTTAGTTGCAAATTACAACTAACAATCCTATGACCGGTTCCATGCTTTCCCGATGGCCTGGAGCCTTCGCTTGAACCCTGGATTTCACCCTGCCCTGCGGACGCGGCTGTGCTCGATGCTCGGCATCGATGCGCCCATCGTCCAGCCCGGAATGGGCTGGGTGGCCGACGGCGGGCTGGCGGCGGCGGTGTCCGAGGCCGGGGGCCTGGGTGTCATCGGCGCGGCGACGATGACCCTGGCCGAGTTGAGGCAGGCGGTCGGGATCGTGAAATCGCGGACGGCCCGGCCGTTCGGCGTGAATATCCGCTCCGACGCGCCGGACGTGGAGGATCGCGTCAAGCTGATGATCGCCGAGCGGGTGGCGGTCGCCGGTTTCGCTCTGGCGCCGGGCGAGCGCCTGCTGAAGACGCTCAAGGATGCCGGGCTGGT
>Ga0105238_10002513_pt1 | contig 18352 bp, 20 predicted proteins | sample KBSC34metaG_FD_81526 | JGI IMG/M metagenome (GOLD analysis project Ga0105238, IMG submission 81526) | Corn rhizosphere microbial communities from Kellogg Biological Station, Michigan, USA - KBS C3-4 metaG | ecosystem: Host-associated > Plants > Roots > Rhizosphere > Soil | place: Michigan, USA... | reverse complement strand
CTCACCTTCCTCTTCGCGGCGGCCAACATTCCGATGCTGCTTCGCCACGGCCTCATGAAGGAGGAAGCCACGCCAACCGAACCGGGACCGATCGAATGAGCGATTCCATCCTCTCCATCCGTGGCCTTCGTAAGACGTACGGGACCGGCGTCGATGCGCTGAAGTCGGTCGACCTCGACATCCGCCGCGGAGAGATTTTCGCGCTTCTCGGCCCGAACGGGGCGGGCAAGACGACGCTGATCAACATCGTCTGCGGGATCGTCACTCCGAGCGAAGGCGAAGTTCTGGTCGACGGCAAGAACTGGCAGTCGGGTTTCCGCTATGCGCGAGAGCGAATTGGACTGGTCCCGCAGGAGCTGACGACGGAAGCCTTCGAAAGCGTCTGGAATACCGTCAATTTCTCGCGCGGACTGTTCGGAAAGCCGCGCAATCCGGCTTACATCGAGGAGCTTCTGAAGCGGCTTTCGCTTTGGGAGAAGCGCTCATCGGAAATGCGCTTCCTGTCCGGCGGAATGAAGCGGCGGGTGATGATCGCCAAGGCGCTTTCCCATGAGCCCGAGCTGCTCTTCCTCGATGAGCCCACGGCCGGGGTCGACGTCGAACTGCGCCGCGACATGTGGGACGTGGTGCGCAAGCTTCGCGCGGACGGAACCACGATCATCCTAACCACGCATTACATCGAGGAAGCCGAGGAAATGGCCGACCGCGTCGGCGTGATCAGCAAGGGCGAGCTGATCGCCGTCGACGAAAAGCGCGACCTCATGGCCAAGATGGGGAAGAAGACGCTCGACGTGGTGCTTGCCGACCCGCTCGAAAGCGTTCCGCCCGAGCTTTCCGAGTGGAACGTCGAACTCGAAGATGGCGGGCACCTGTTGCGCTACCAGTTCGACAGCCACGCTGAGCGGACAGGCATCGCCTCGCTGATGCGGCGCCTGACCGACCTCGGGATTGCGTACAAGGACCTGTCCACGCACCAGTCGAGCCTCGAGGAGATTTTCGTCGAGCTCGTCCATGGAGGCCGCCAATGAACGGTCACGGGATCGCGGCCATCTACCGCTTCGAGATGGCGCGGTGGAAGCGCACGCTGTGGCAAAGCCTGGTGACGCCGGTGATCACGACGGCGCTCTATTTCGTCGTGTTCGGATCGGCGCTGGGAAGCCGGATGACGAGCATGGACGGCGTCAGCTTCGGCGCCTTCATCGTGCCCGGCCTGACGCTTCTTTCGGTCTTCATGCAGTCGATCTTCAACGCCAGCTTCGGCATTTATTTTCCGAAGTTTACGGGCACGATCTACGAACTCCTGTCAGCACCAATCTCAAGCTCGGAGGCGGTGCTCGCCTATGTCGGCGCCGCCGTTACCAAGAGCGTGATCCTGGCGTTGGTGACGATTGCCACAGCGACCTTCTTCGTCCCCGTTCACATCGATCATCCGCTCGCGATGATCCTCTTCCTGGTCGGGATCAGCGCAGGCTTCTGCCTGTTCGGTTTCGCGATCGGGGTGTGGGCGCAGAATTTTGAGCAGCTCCAGATCATCCCGATGCTGATCATCACGCCGCTGACCTTCCTCGGCGGAGCCTTCTATTCAGTGAAAGCGCTCCACGACCCGTTCCGGACGATCACTTTGTTCAATCCCATCGTCCACGTGATCAGCGGCTTCCGCTGGAGCTTTTATTCGGTCGCCGACGTCCCCGTCTGGTCGAGCGTGCTCGTCACGCTGGCGATCATCGGCGTCTGCATGGCAATCATCGCCTGGATGTTCCGGACGGGTTACCGGCTGAAGCAGTAGCGCCGCCGTTCGCCAGCGGGTCCAGACATCGGGCGACCTCGCGAATCTGTTCATCGGTCAGCTTGTCGAGCTGTTCCAATGCAGGGATGGCCGGATCGTAGCCGGCTATTTCGGAGGTGTGCGCCTCCATCCATTTGCGATAGCCGTCGAACAGCCGCGCCCCGGCAATGTCGTGGGGGCCGCTTCCCTCGAGCGTGCGATCGATATTTTCCAGCGCCATTCGCGGATAATCGCTCAGCGCCAGCTCGGACAGCTTGGCGTCATATTCGAGTACGGACTGATCTTTCCCCGTTACTCCAAGGCTCGCGTCGATCGCGTGCCTGCCCTCATGGATCATGATGGAGTGATTGAACGTCGCCCGTGAATATTCGGCGAGGAACAGACGCCTCAAATCCCGCTTGTCCGCGCTTTTCTTGCCCGCGGACCTTTTGACCTCTTCGGCGGCTTGCAGGCGGAGGCGGTCATTGAGGCCGTCCAGGGTCGCCACGGGCCGCTGCCGAAGCTGAGCAACGTCCTCCGCCGCCCGCTTCGCCTGTCGGGCGACGAGCTTCTGACGTTCGGGACCGTCTTGCGTCAGCCGGTAAGCATTGAGCGGTCCCGCGACATACGCCGGGCGGACCTGGATAATCGTCCCGTTCGACTGCCACCCGCCAACCATCGCCGACCCGTCCCAAAGCCAGGACGTGAAGCCGTTGGAGATCATATTGTCGATCGCCATGAAGTGGATTTTGGCGCTGTGCCCGTATTGGGTGACCTGCTCGTCGCGGTTCTCGACGACGTGGCCGAGGTGGATGCTCGGATAGCCGTTGGTCAGGCCGACGGTGCCGACCAGACCGTAATATTTGAGCAGCGCGATTTGCGGATCGCCGGTCGCCCCCGCGGCCTTCATCAGGCTTGCCGTGGCCGACTTGGCCGCGGTCTCGAGAGCCTTGTCATCCTTTCGACCATGAGCGAACTCGCGATTGACGCGCAGGATCTCGGCCGTGAGCTTGTCGCGCTCGGTCCAATAAGCCGTCAGCCGCTTCCAGGTCGGATTCCCCGCGACGGATCCCGGAAGGCTGTGGGTCCTGGCATAGCGGCGGGATTCTTCGCCGAAACCGGCGCGCATCAGCAGTTCGGCGAGATTGAGCTTGTTCGTCGTTGTAGCGTTTCCGGCGAGGCCGCGCGTGAAGCGGCGGGTCGCGCCGAGGTCAGCCAGTGCTTGCGGCGCATCGCTGTCATCGAGCCAGAAATAATCTTTCCAGGCTGCGAGCGCCGACGGCGCATCGTTGGTCAGCAAGGAAATCTGCAGGCGAGCCCGAGCACCTTCAGCGCCAGCGTCGGGGGTCAGGAGCCGCGCATCCGCCACAGCATCGGCGATGAGCGACTTCCGCCGCGAGGGATTTGCCCGGGCGAGGTCGAGGCGCGCATTGATCGCGTGGACTCGCATTTCGTCCTGCTTGCCCGCCTCGCCACAGGCCTTGAGCGCGCCATCTTCAGCGTCGATCGCCGCCTGGCCGCGCTTGGCCTCCCTCAGCACTCGCAGCTTCATAATGCCGACATCGCATGGCTCTGCCGCTGCGTCGCTCAGCTTCCGAAGCGCTTCATCCGCATTGCCGTCGACCAGCCAGGCGATGCGGGCCAGGGCGATCTTCGCGTCGGCGCGATCGTCGGCGGAGACATTCGGATCGGCCGCGATGGAGGAGAAGAGCTTCCCCGCCTCGGGAATCTTGTTGTTGTCATAAGCATCCTGCGCGTCGCTCAACGACGCAGCCACTGCCGTGCCCGCCGCCGAAACTAGCAAGGCGGCCGCAATCAACCTGATCATTCACTTCTCCGACATGGTTGTTGCAGCTAAAATCCGGGCGTTCGCGTACATTGTCTTGGACAAAGTGAAGGTGAAGCGTTGTCGCGAAGCGAACCGCACGCATTCCATGGCCTCGAAATTCCGGTGAGGAGTCTCTCCGGTGCGCGGGCGCTCCGGATCGTTCATCCGGCGGGTCAGCTGATCCAGCCTCATCGTCACGACTGGCCGCTCCTCACCCTGCCGGCCCTCGGCGGTTACGAGGAGGAATCCGACGACGGATCGGTGGCGGTGACTGGCCCCGCCGTCATTCTTCACCCGCCGGGCCGATGCCACGCCAATTGCATCCACCACCTGGGGATGGAGACCTTTTCGATTGAGTTCGATCCCGAATGGGTGGGCCTGAGCCGCCGCGATCTGCTCTTTGACCGCTCCCATTACTGGATCGGCGGGCCGGTAACACTGGCGTCGAAGGCCCTGGCTCAAAGCTGGAGTGATCGCGAAGAAAATGAGGAGAGCGTAAGGCGCTCGACCATCGCGTTCATCCAGATGGCCCGAGGAGCGCCAATTCACTCGCAACCGGCGTGGCTGGCTGGGGCGAGGCGTCAGATCAGCGTCGGCGACGGCACGACTGCAAGCCGGATCGCCGAGACCTTGGGATTGCACCCGCGCTGGCTGGCGCACGCCTACCGGCAAGCCGCCGGCGAAGGATTAAGGGATACGGTTCTGCGCACGCGAGCCGAACGGGCGGCTCACATGCTTCGATCGACCGATCATCCGATTGCCGAGATCGCATTCGCCAGCGGCTTTTGCGATCAGAGCCATCTCACCCGCGTGCTCGGCCAACTGACCGGGCGGACCCCAGCTCAAGTGCGCGCCGAGCGCGAACCGTTGAGTCGTTTGCTGGCCTAGGCGTCAGGTCAGCTCGGGCTGCTGGGCCCCTTCCTGCTGGTTCGCCCGCTCAAGGCCGTTGCCATCGAGATTCTGTCCGACGAAGTCCCAGTTGACGATATTCTGCAGGATCGCGGTTGCGAACTTCGGTCGCTCGTTGCGATAGTCGATGTAATAAGCATGCTCCCACACATCGAGCGTGAAGAGCGGCACCATCCCGTCATGAGCGATCGGGGTGTCGGCGTCGTGCAGCGAGGTAATCCTCAGCGCTCCGCGATCGAGCACGAGCCAGGCCCAGCCGCTCGCGAAATGATTGACCGCCTCCTCGTGAAGCTTCTGAAGCATCGCTTCGCTGTTCCCGAAGCCGTCCTCGATGAGCTTCGCCAGCTTGCCGTCGGGGTGCTGACCCTGGGCCGGCGCGAGACATTGCCAAAAGAAACTGTGGTTCCACAGCTGTGCGCTGTTGTTGAACAACTTGTTGTTGCCGGCACGCTTCGCTTCACGGACCACCTGGATGAGCGATGCTCCGCTCAGGCTGTCGTCGGCCTGGATCAGCTCATTTGTCTTGTTGACGTAAGCACGGTGATGCTTGCCGTGGTGGAACTCCAGTGTCTCGGCCGACATGTGCGGCGCAAGTGCATCCTTGGAGTAGGGTAGATCCGGAAGCTGGAAGGCCATGTCTCAAGCAACTCCTTGATTAAGGGAAATCGGCGTTCAAACGTCGATCCCGGTCTTACTCCCCACCCGCTTCGACCGAAATGCTCGCAAGCTGCGGATTTTCAACCCTGCAAACGACAGCGTAACGATCATTTAAGTCGAACGCCCGCGCTCATACTCCTCCGCAACTCACGCGCAAAGGCGGTGCAGTTACTTGAGGCGCGCCGAAGCGAGCCGGACGTCGAGCTGGCTTTCTTCGGGCAGAACAACCCTGAACTTGCGGTTGGCGAAGTCGATCGAGACCTTCTTGAACGCGCGGATCGCGTTCATTCCCAGAAGGAGCGCCGGCTCGCGATCGAGTTTGAGCTCCTTGAACGAATGCGCGTCGGCGAAAACCACCGCCAGGTTCCTGAGCTTCAGTCCGCCGATATCGAGGTCGCGCACGATCATGATGTCGCCGGGAAGAAGTGCCCCCGTCACCGACAGCATTTGCACCTTCTGCATCGGATCGACCAGGCCGCGATTGACAAGCTGCTGTCGGAGCGCCTCGTTCCCGATGCTCAGCTCCGCTCCCGTATCGATCACGACGCTTACGGCCTGACCATCGGCCTTCGCATCGGTCATGATCAGCCGGCCATTCCTTCGGGCGGCCTCGATGACGATGGTGTCGGGCTCGTCGCGGAAAGCCGCGCGCGCCGCGGGCACAATCGACAGGGTCTGCTTCTCGAAGTCGAACAGCACGCTTTGGGAGCGCAGCGAATCGACGCCAATGATCCCGTCGGCGCCAATATCCGTGCTTTCGAGCAGTGGCGCGCCTCTCACCTTCACTGGCTTGCTCGTGAGCTGAACCGACGGAAGGTCGGCGGTAGAGACCGTTGCGACTCCGGTTATCGAATGGACAGAGGCATTTCCGTCGGCCGGGAGGCCGAGTCTGCCGGCGAGCTGTCGCGAAATCGCGGTGCGGTCAGATCCAGTGTCCACGAGGAAACGGAACGGACCGTAGCCGGAAACCCGCACCGGAACAGTGAGGCGTTCGTCCTTTCCGCTCTTGAATTGAACGTCCTCGGTCCGGGTCGTGCGATCGACGCCGGGAATGCCGGCCACTGCGTCCAGCTTGGTCGTTACAGGTGGATCTGCGACGGCTGCTGAGCTGCTAAGGGTCAGAAGCGCGAGAAGGCTCAGGCGCATGGTTCGATACCTCCGCTTTCGTACCAAATGTACCGCGCGGTGAGTGCGCGAGCAATCGTTGGAAGGTTCCAGCAACCATCCGAAGCAACCATCTGGTAAGCCTTCGCTGCTACCTCTCCTCGGAGTGGGGCCGACCCGGATTCGTCCGGGCGGATGGGGCAATTGCTTCGCCGGAGCCGCACGTGGAAGAAGAATCAGTCGAAACTACCCTTTATTCCCTGTCGGCTTCGCCTCCGACGCAGCCTGACCGGCGCGTCGGGGAACGCTATCTCCGACTGTTGCGTGTTGGCGCAATCATGGTCGAAGGGCGCCGAGAGCTGTGCCTGATCCGGAACATCTCGGCCGGCGGAATGATGATCCGCGCCTATTCGAACCTGCCGATCGGAACGTCCCTTTCGATCGAGCTCAAACAGGGCGATCCGATAAGCGGCGTCGTTCAGTGGCTGAAAGACGGACTGGCCGGCGTCTCGTTCGATCATGCCATTGACGTCATCGGACTGCTCGCGACGTCGGGAGATCGGCCGAGGCCGCGGCTTCCTCGGATCGAGGTCGAATCCACAATCTGGGTTCGTCAGGAATCGGAGGTGGTGCGCACCCGGGCGATAAATATTTCTCAGGGGGGTGTATGCGTGGAGGCGCGTGCCACCCTCAGCGTTGGCGGCGACGTCGTTGTGACCTTGCCGGGACTGACGCCCGCGGCGGGCGTGCTCAGGTGGAATGCCGGCAATACTTACGGCATCGCCTTTAACCGATCGCTCGTTCTCTCCGAGCTCGTAGATTGGCTCAAGGATCAGCAGGATCAGGAGCAGCGGCGAACTGTCGCCGCCTGATTATTCGCCGAGCGAGCCGATCGGCGAAGCGGTCATCCACCGCTCCAGCATTCGCCGCTCGTAAGACGACAACGGCCGGCAGGCGAGGCCAGGGCGACGGAAGTCGCCCGGCTGCTGGGTCTTCGGCTTGGGCGCCGGCACGTGGCGCAGCACCTCGTCCGGGTTGAGCTGCTCGTCGAACGCAATCCCGGCATAGCGCCCCTGAACCCAAACGACGCGGCCGGGAACGCTAAGTTCGTTGCGCCCGAATATGGTCCTGGTGCCTTCGGGAGGAAGGGTCTCACCCTCGATCAGCGCGCCCTCTTCCGAGAGGTTGCGGAGCTTGACGGCGACCTGCGCGCCGGCGACTTCGACCGCGGCGGCAAGGAGCACCGGAGACCGGCGTGAGCGACGGTTCTTGATCATGCTGCTCTCGTCCATCGGTCCGCTGTAAGCGAACGCGGTAAAACTTCGTTTAACGCCGATGCAGGAGAAGCATCAAATTATTGGCCGGCATCGCGCGTGTTTCAGCCAAATCAAAGTGCCTTTTCGCCGAATCGGCGAAATCCTCGACGCGCCGGAGACCCCAGCGCGGATCACGGCGTTGAAGGTCGGCGTCGAAGGCGAGATTGCTCGCCACTGTGGTAATATCGCCCTTCAGCCAAGGTCCGTAGAGGATCAGCGGCGCACCTGATGAAAGGATCCGCGCGGCGCCTTCGATCAACCCGAGCGCGGAGCTCCACGGACTGATGTGGACCATGTTGATGCTGAGAACGGCATCCGCGCGATCGATGGGCCACTCGGGCGAAGACGCGTCCACCGTGAGCGGTTCGCCTATGTTTGGAAGCCCTGCTTCGTCTCGCCAGGCGCGAATCGAAGCAAGCGCGTCGGGATGAATGTCGCTGGGCTGCCACGTGAGACCCGGCAAATGCTCGGCGAAATAGATCACGTGCTCGCCCGTTCCGCTGGCGATCTCGAGCACGAGTCCGCTCGGCGGCAGCCACTTGCGCAATACTTCCGTGATCGGCTCGCGGTTCCTCAGCGCGGCAGGAGCGGAGCGGCGCCTCGCGACGGCTGGCGCCTCGTAGAAACGCTCGCCGCTCATCAGCCGCGGCCGCGCGCCTCCTCCAGCAGACGCTTCGCGCGAAGGTACATCTCGAGCCTGGTGAGCGAGAACATGCCAAGCGCGAAGGCGATCAGCGGGTCTGTCAGCATCGCCGGGCTAATATCGCTTTCCTGACCAAGGACGCTGCGCGCGGTGGTCCGGACGACGATCAGCGCAATGAGGAAGATCATCGCGGCCGGCGATGCCTTCTGGTTGAGGGCATGCGTCTCGGGATCGACGTGGATGTGCATCATCTTCCCCCGCTGCCACCCAACTGCGGCGCCGACCGCCAAAGCGGCAGCCGAAGCGATCGCCACCCATCCGGTCGGCGGAAGCTGGAAGAACATCAGGGCCGCAACCACGAGATAGAGCGCGGGAACGATCCACAGGCTATTGAGGTTGAGCGGCCGCATCTGCCCCATGCGCCGCATCCGTAGTCCCATGACGATCACGATAATCCCGATCGTGATCGCAAGGCTGATCCAGTTCTGATGAACCGGTTGGGTCTGTACCTGCATTCGAACCCCCTCCCCCTTAACTACTCCGCTGCCTGCGCCGGCTCGGCCTCCCGGTAAGTAAGCACCGGCTTCCTCGCCGCGAGCGTTTCGTCGAGCCGGCGGCGCGGGGCGTAGATGGGAGCGCCTTTGAGGCTCTGATCCCCCGCCTTCGCGCGCTCCGAGATCGACCGCAGCGCGGCGATGAACTGATCTAGGCTGGCTCTCGATTCCGTCTCGGTCGGTTCGACGAGCATCGCCCCGTGAACGACCAACGGGAAGTACATGGTCATCGGGTGGAAACCCTCGTCGATCAATGCCTTGGCAAGGTCGAGCGTGTTGACGTCATTCGCGAAGCCTCTGTCGGAGAAGATCGCCTCGTGCATGCACGGCCCGCTCTTCGCGAATGGAGCATCAAGGGCGCCTTCCAGGCTCCTAAGGATGTAATTTGCGTTGAGGACCGCATCCTCCGCAACTTGCTTCAGGCCGTCCGCGCCGTGGCTGAGGATGTAGGCGAGCGCTCGCGTGAACATGCCCATCTGACCGTGGAACGCGACCATGCGGCCGAAGGCGTTGGGATGCTCTTCGCCGGCATTCTCCTCCTCGACCAGGCGGAAGCTGCCGTCCGGCATTTTCGCGACGAAGGGCAGCGGACCAAAAGGCGCGAGGGCTTCGGAAAGAACGACCGGGCCCGAGCCGGGGCCGCCGCCACCGTGAGGCGTCGAGAAGGTCTTGTGCAAATTGATATGCATCGCGTCGATGCCGAGGTCGCCGGGGCGGACCTTGCCGACGATCGCGTTGAAGTTGGCGCCGTCGCAGTAGACGAAGGCGCCCGCGGCATGGACCGCGTCGCTGATCGCCTTCATGTCGGGCTCGAACAGGCCGCAGGTGTTCGGGTTGGTGATCATCACCGCCGCGACGTCTGGACCGAGCCGCGCCTTGAGTGCTTCGAGGTCGACGCGGCCGGCGGCGTTCGCGGGGATGTTCTCGACGCGATAGCCCGCAAAGGCTGCCGTGGCGGGGTTCGTGCCATGCGCGCTTTCAGGGACCAGCACGACCTCGCGCTTGTCACCGCGAGCCTCGAGCGCGGCGCGGATGCAGAGCAGCCCGCACAGCTCGCCATGCGCACCCGCCTTCGGGCTCATGGCGACCCCGTACATGCCCGTAAGGTCAAGCAGCCAGAAGGCGAGTTCGTTGATGACCTGGAGCGCGCCTTGGACCGTCTCCTGCGGTTGCAGTGGGTGCACGTCCGCAAACCCCGGCATGCGCGCGACCTTCTCGTTGAGGCGCGGGTTGTGCTTCATCGTGCACGAGCCCAGCGGGAAGAGCCCGAGGTCGATCGCGTAATTCTGCCGCGACAGCCGCGTGTAGTGGCGCACCGTCTCGGGCTCACTGAGTCCGGGGAGACCGATCGGGCGGGTGCGTTCGAGTCCACCCAATCGCGCTACTCCCCCTTTGGGGGAGCCGTCGGCAAAGCCGACGGAGGGGGTCTGTCCTCCCGCACCCTCTCCGGCGCTTCGTGCCACCTCCCCCTGAGGGGGAGGAGTTAGATAATCGAAATCAACGCCGGTCTGCTCGTTGTTACCGATCTCGAAGATCAGAGGCTCTTCGAGCATGAGCGCGCGATTTCCGGCCACGGTGTGCGTCTCGCCTTGCTCGTTCGCGGGGGTCGACGGCCGCAAGCCTGAAGGATTGATGGTCATTGGACCACCTCCTTCAGCGCGGCTTCGAATGCCGCGATGTCTTCGTCCGTCACCGTCTCCGTGACCGCGACCACCAGGCCGTTCTGGAGCGCGTCAACATCCGGATAGAGCCGGCCGAGCGAAACACCGCCCAGAACGCCGCGCTCGACCAGCGAATGGACGACCGGCCGCGCTTCGATCGGTAGCTTCAGGGTGAATTCGTTGAAGAAGGCGTCATTGACGAGGCTGACGCCCGGGATTGCCGATAACCGGTCGGCGGCCTCGCACGCGCGCGCGTGATTCAGTTGTGCGAGCTGCCTCAAGCCTCTTTCACCAAGAAGGGTCAGGTGAACCGTGAAGGCAAGCGCGCAAAGCACGGAGCTGGTGCAGATGTTCGACGTCGCTTTCTCGCGGCGGATATGTTGCTCGCGGGTCGAGAGCGTTAGCACGAAGCCGCGTTTGCCCTCGGCATCGACGGTTTCGCCGGCAAGCCGGCCCGGCATCTGCCTGACATGTTTCTCCCGGCACGCGAACAGGCCGACATAGGGCCCGCCGAACTGAAGTCCGACGCCGATCGACTGGCCTTCTCCGACCACGATATCGGCGCCCATCTCGCCGGGCGACTTGATCGCGCCCAACGCGACCGGCTCGGTCACCACTGCGATCAGGAGAGCCCCCGCTGCATGCGCAGCCTCGGCAATCGGCGTCAGGTCGGTGATCCGGCCGAGAATATCGGGGTACTGGACCACGACCGCACTCGTTTCCGGCCCGATCTTGCCGATGAGCCGTTCGGTGTCCGGATCGGCGTCCAGCTCCGGCAGTGCAACCGCGAGCGCGTCCTCGCTGAACTGGGCGAGAGTCTCGGCAACCTTCACGTAGTGAGGATGGACGCCCGACGAGATCAGTGTCTTGTTCCGGCGCGTGATGCGGTGCGCCATCAGGATCGCTTCCCACATCGCAGTCGAGCCGTCGTACATCGACGCATTGGCGACTTCGCAGCCGAACAGGCGCGCGACCTGCGTCTGGAACTCGAACATCATCTGCAGCGTGCCCTGCGCGATCTCGGGCTGATAGGGCGTGTAGCTCGTCAGGAACTCGCCGCGCTGGATGATGTGATCGACGCTCGCCGGGACGTGATGCCTGTAGGCGCCGCAGCCGAGGAAGAAGGGCACGTCGCCCGCCACCATGTTCTTGCGCGACAGCGCGGCCATGTGCCGCTCGACCGCCATTTCGGAGGCGTGCATCGGAAGGCCGTGGATCGGGCCTTTCAGCCGGGCGTCTTCCGGCACATCCTTGAACAATTCGTCGATCGAGCCGGCCCCGATCACGCGCAGCATCTCGCTGCGGTCGGCGTCGCTCAGCGGCAGGTAACGCATCAGGCGGGCTTCCTCATGATGAAGCGAAGACGGACATAATCGGCGACATTGGATCCGACGCGGTCGGCGATGGCAGCGGCGATTTCGGCGCGTTCATTTTCCGGAACTTGCGCGCGGTCGAGCCAGCCACGGCGGAAGGTCGTCACCCATTCGGCTACGCCGTGCTCGATCGGCGTCGGGCGCTCGATCAGGCGCGCATCGATCTCGTCGAAACCTGCCGCCTCGTAGACGCGGGCAAATTCGTCGGGAGACGCATACCAGTTGCTCGCCTCCACGGGCGGAACGTAGCCGCGGATGATGAGCTCTTCATCGAGCGCCTCGCGCAACTTCTCGAGGTTTCCCTCACCGCCCATCTCGCCGGCAAATCGGCTGCCGGGCTTCAATGCGCGGAAAATCGCCCGCGCGGCCTGCTCTTTTTCGAGAACCCAGTGAAGAGCCGCGTTCGAGAAGGCGGCATCGAATTCCGCGAAAAACTGCATGTGTTCGGCGGCGAGCAAAAGCGCGTCGACGCCATTGGCACGGGCCGCAGCAATCATCTGCGGCGAGTTATCTATCCCGAGCACAGTTGCACCCCGCTCGACGATCTTCTTCGTCAGCGTCCCCTCGCCGCAGCCCACATCGAGGATGCGTTCGCCGGGCCTCGGATCGAGAAGGTCGAGTGCAGCGCCACCAAGCTCGGCAACGAAGCTTCCGACGCGCGCATAATCGGCTGCGTCCCATTTGCTGGTCGAGACGGCGGCTGAGGTCAAAGCGTCTTCACCCAATCGCGGTAGGCAGCTTCGTCCATGAGCCCGTCGAGCTCGCCGGGATTGTCGAGCTTCAATTTGAAGAACCAGCCCTCACCTTCCGGATCGCTGTTCACGACCGACGGGTCATCCGCGACCTTGCTGTTGCCCTCGGTCACTTCGCCCGAGACCGGCGAATAGACGTCGGAGGCAGCCTTGACCGATTCGACGACGGCCGCTTCCTGCCCCTTGCTCAAGCGCTTTCCGGTTTCCGGCACTTCCGCGAACACGATGTCGCCGAGCTGTTCCTGCGCATGGTCGGAGATTCCGACAGTCGCGGTGTCGCCTTCGACGCGGACCCATTCGTGCTCTTTGGTGAAGTAGAGGCTCATTGCTAGGCTCCCTTGCGGTGATAGCGGTGGGGGACGAACGGCATCGGCACGACGCGCGCGTCGAATAGCTTCCCGCGCTGCTCCAGCTTGAGGGCGGTACCCTCGTCAGCGAACGGCGCGGCGACATATCCCATCGCGATCGGGCGCTGAAGCGAGGGCGAGAAACCGCCGCTCGTGATCTTGCCCACCTCGTTGCCCTCGCCGTCGAGAACAAGCGCTCCCTCACGCACCGGCTGGCGACCTTCGACTTCGAAGCCGACGCGCTTTTCGATCGGTCCGTTCTCGAGTTCGGCCATGATTCGAAGGGCGCCCGCGAACCTGCCTTCGACACGGCGGCGCCTGTTGATGGCGAAGGTGAGGCCCGCCATCACTGGAGTCGTCTTGTGATCGAGGTCATGCCCGTAGAGCGGTAGCCCTGCCTCGAGCCGCAAAGAGTCTCGAGCGCCGAGCCCGATTGGTTTCGCAAGTTCGTTTGCGGTGATCGCGTCGGCGAGATCCGCCGCTGCAATTCCCGGTACAGAAATCTCGAACCCGTCTTCACCGGTGTAGCCAGAGCGGCTGATCCACAGGTTGTGCCCGTTCCACTTGAACGGTCCGCCCTGCATGAAACCGAGGTCGCTGACTCCGGGGACGATCGTCTCGAGCACTTCAGCTGCGCGCGGTCCCTGCAGCGCAAGCAGCGCCTGCTCCTTCATGTAATCGATGACGATGTCGCTCGGCAGGCGACGCTCCATGTCCGCGATGTCGCCATGCTTGGTCGCGCCGTTGACGACGATGTAGAAATCCTGGCCGCGGCGGGTCGCCATCAGATCGTCGATGATCCCGCCTTCCTCGTCGAGGAGGAGCGAATATTTGGGCTTCATGTCGGCCGCGGCCTGGAAGTCCCCCGGCATGATCTTCTCGAGCGCAACGTCGACACCCGAGCCGTGGACGAACAGTTGGCCCATATGGCTGACGTCAAACAGCCCGGCGTTCTCCCGGGTCCAGAGATGCTCGGCGATGATGCCCTCATATTGGACCGGCATTTCATAGCCGGCGAAGGGGACCATGCGGGCGCCTCGGGCGCGATGCCATGAATCGAGCGGTAGCTTCTCAAGTGATTCAGCTTGTGTCCCGGTCCCGCCGTCGGGGTCGCCGCTATAGGGCGTACCCCGGGCCTGGGTCTCGTCGGTCGGGCCGTTGTGGACTTCCCTGCTCATTCGATGCGCTCCGGCAATAGGTGCGACCGCCGTCGCTCCGCCTGAGCGCCCGGCTGCCGCCCCCGTCTGTCCCTAGCGCCTGAGAGCTTTGCCCCTTCGGCGGCCCTCCCGATGAGAGGACACTTTCCAGACTGTCCTGGCGCACGCGGTCCCTGGGCCTGAGAGATTCCGGGGGCGGTTGCTCCTTCGGCGCCGCCAAATCCTCTATTTTGAGGACTCGACGAACTCTCCCGCGTAGCCATCGGCAGCATCAAGGCCACCGGCGACGCGGCGTGCCTTGGCGGTGCTTTCGAGGCGAGTCAACGCGTTAGCGCGTCGCGTTATACTTGATCTGGTCCTGGGTCAGCTCAAACCCGACGAGATGTTCGAAGGTCGCGTTGGCGACCGCCTTCTGGACCGCTGGATCGGACAGCGGGTCGACCGCAGCTTCGGCTTCGCCGGCCTTCCTCGGACGGGTCAGGATCGCTCGCACGTTCTCGGGCAGGGTCGCTGCTCCGCGATTGACGCGGATCGTCGCCTGCACGCGGGTCCACGCATGGATGTCGCCGGCCGCGAAGTTCAGCCCCGCCTGCCCGACCTGCTTGGCCTCGATTTGCGCGCCGCCGCGCAGTGCCACGTCGAAATAAGGAAGGACGACCTGACGAGCCGGGCCGGCATCCCGGCGGAGGCCGACGACGGTGAAGGTCACGGTCGAAACCACGTCATTGCCGGCATCCTGGCAGGTCGACCTGAGATCGGTGATCGCCGCGGTCACGTCGATCGCCGTCGAGACTTTGCTTGCCGGCGGATTGAACAAGGTGATGTCCCCCGTCCCGGCGGGAATCCCGGCGATCGGGCAACTGCTACGGACTGCGTAAACGCCACCACCGTTCTCGGGAGTGAGTTGGCCCGTGGCTTTACAGGCGCTGAGAAGGGTTACGACAGCAAGGGCGGCGAGGCGAAGCTTCACTTGGGATCAGTCCTTACGAGGGCGAAATCGAGTGAGCGCGTCATAGGAACCCCCTTCTAAGGCTGCAAGCGAAGCCTTAGATGCCTGTCCAAATGCTGAACCGCCCTGCTCTGAAGGTCCTGATCGCCGCGCCGCGCGGCTTTTGCGCGGGCGTCGACCGGGCGATCCAGATCGTCGAGCTCGCGCTCGAACGGTTCGGAGCGCCGGTCTACGTCCGGCATGAGATCGTCCACAATCGTTTCGTGGTCGATCGGCTGCGGAGTCTCGGGGCGGTTTTCGTGGACGAGCTGGACGAAGTGCCTGACGACCGCCCGGTGGTTTTCTCCGCGCACGGCGTTCCGAAAGCCGTGCCGGCCGAAGCGCGGACGCGGGGTCTCACCTATGTCGACGCGACCTGCCCGCTCGTGTCGAAGGTTCATCGCCAGGCGCAGCGGCTGATCGAGGAAGGGCGGCACATCCTGTTCATCGGTCACGCGGGCCATCCCGAGGTGATCGGCACGTTCGGCCAGGTTCCCGATGGCGCGATCACCCTCGTGGAAACGGTCGAGGACGCGGCGAACGTATCCTTGCCGGACGGCAAAAGCCTCGCGTTCCTCACCCAGACGACGCTGTCGGTCGACGACACTGCGGCGATCGTCGAAGCCCTGAAGCGCCGTTTCCCAGCCATCCGCGCGCCCCGCAGTGAGGACATTTGTTACGCCACTTCGAATCGCCAGGCTGCGGTGAAAGCAATCGCTCCCGAATGCGAGCGGATGCTGGTGATCGGTGCTCCGAACAGCAGCAACTCGCTGCGTCTCGCCGAAGTCGCCGAGCGGATGGGGGTGCCCGCGCGCCTTATCGAACGAGCGGCGGAAATCGATTGGGACTGGCTCGGCGTGCCGGAAACGATCGGCCTCACCGCGGGCGCGTCGGCGCCCGAGGTGCTGGTGCGCGAGGTGCTGGACGCCCTCGGCGAGCGATTCCACGTCACCGAGGAAATCGCCGATCACAGCCCCGAGCGAATGATTTTCAAGCTCCCGCGCGAGCTCGTCGCCTGACGTGACCGAGCTTCCGATCGTCGAAATCTTTACCGACGGAGCCTGCCGCGGAAATCCGGGGCCCGGGGGCTGGGCGGCCCTGATCCGAATGGGAGAGAAGGAAAAAGAAGTGGCCGGCGGCGAACCGCTGACCACCAACAATCGAATGGAACTGATGGCCGCGATCAAGGGGCTCGAAGCGCTGAAGCGGCCTTGTCGGGTCCAGCTCCATACCGACAGCATCTACGTTCGCGACGGGATTACGCGCTGGATCCACAATTGGCAGCGCAACGGCTGGCGGACCTCGGACAAGAAGCCCGTGAAGAACGCCGAACTATGGCAGGAGCTCATCGAAGCCGCCGCCCCTCACCGGATCGAATGGCATTGGGTGAAGGGCCACAGCGGCCACCCCGAGAACGACCGGGTCGATGCGCTGGCCTGTGCCGAAGCGGACGACCAGCGGCGCCACCACCGTTTGTAATCTGAAATTCACTTGAGTCGCCGCTTCCCGAGCGTAGCAAACGCTCGTCACCAACTCTCTCGTTCCCCTGTTGGACAGTTGGTGGGGGAGGCGTCTGGCAAATGCGCCTCCCCATCTCCTCGCCGTCAGTCGAACCGCAGCGGCGAGAACACCGCCGGATCGATGTGATCGACCATCGCATCCGGTTCGTCGCCCAACAGCGCGGCCGCGGCCAATTTCGCCGCGGCCGGAGAGGTCTGGATCCCGAAACCGCCCTGGCCCACGCACCAGAAGAATTTCGGCTCGCGCGCGTCGAAGCCGTACACGGGCAAGCGGTCGGGCGCGAAGCTCCTGAGGCCGGCCCAGCTCCGCTCCACCCGCTCCACGGGCCAGTCCACGACCTGCTCGAATCGGTCGATCGCAGTGGCGACGTCGAATTCCTCCGGGGCGGCATCGCAGGGCTCGCTCGGGATCTCGTCGTGGGGACTGAGCCACACGCTATTGTCGCCCTCACCCTTGAAATAGAAAGAACTGTCGGCGCCGTCGACGAGCGGCAGGTCCTTCAATCCGGAACGGCCGAGCCGAAGTTGAACCATCGTCCGGCGAAGTGGTTTGATGCCGAGCCCGGGAACGCTGGCGACCCGAGCCACCTGGTCAGCCCAAGCCCCCGCTGCATTCACAATCAAAGAGCCGACCAGGGTCGAACCGTCTTGGAGGGTAATCACCCAACCGTCCGAGGCCGCTTTCGCGCGCACCAGTCTCGATCGGGTCGCGATTGTGCCGCCGAGGCGTCGGAACTGCCGAAGATAAGCCCCGTGCAGCGCCGCTGCATCGATGTCAGCGCATCCAGGCTCGAACAACGCTCGTCGCCACTGTGGCCGAACACCCGGCAGCAGGCGCTCGAGCTCCGCTCGTTCCACCACCCGGCTTTCGACCGAGTCCGGCAACGTCGGAAGCTCATCGCGCGTGATGTGGAGATCGCCACGCATGCGAAGAAATCCGCTGTCCGAAAATTCCTGCGGTGGGAGTGACAGAAACTCCTTCGAGGCGAGCGTGAGCTTCGCAACTTCCGGACCGCCGTAGCTCTCGAGATAAAAGGCCGCCGAACGGCCGGTCGCGTGGTACCCGCACTGGTCCTCGGCCTCGATGATCAGCGTCTTTCGTCGGCCCGCGATTTCGGCGCCGAGGCTCGCTCCAGCGATTCCGCCACCCACGATGATGACTTCGAAATCAGTCATTTCGCCGGCCGGTTACGAATTGGAAAGCCGCGCCGTCTAGGGGTAGCAGCATGTTCAACGGTGCATTTACCGATTTGCTGCTCATTTTGCTCGCGGCGATTCTCGTCGTTGCGGCGGCGATCGACGTGCGCACCTTCACCATTTCGAATCGGCTGAACCTGACGGTCGCGCTCCTTGCACCACTATATTGGGCGTCGATCGCGCTGTCGCCGTGGCCGGAAATCGCCGCTCACGTTGCCGCGGGGGCAATTGTTTTCGTGCTTCTGGCCGGAGCTTTTTATGCAGGGATGATGGGCGGGGGTGACGTCAAGCTCGCAGCCGCTCTCGCGCTGTGGTTTCCGCCGCTTGCGACGGTCAAGTTCCTTGTAATCATGTCGATTGCCGGCGGCGTTCTGACCTTGGTTATCTTGGTCTTCCATCGCTTGAAGAAGCGCGAGGGCCGGCCGGAAATTCCTTACGGAGTCGCGATCTCATTCGGAGGTCTCGCGATTCTCGCCCAACGCTTTCTTAACCAATTTGTCTGATGTGTGAGGCTGTTACGGGGCCCTACTCGGGGGAGGCGATCGCGCCATGGATGTGAAGAAGCTCGCTCTGCTCATTGG
>Ga0105238_10002511_pt1 | contig 18359 bp, 17 predicted proteins | sample KBSC34metaG_FD_81526 | JGI IMG/M metagenome (GOLD analysis project Ga0105238, IMG submission 81526) | Corn rhizosphere microbial communities from Kellogg Biological Station, Michigan, USA - KBS C3-4 metaG | ecosystem: Host-associated > Plants > Roots > Rhizosphere > Soil | place: Michigan, USA... | reverse complement strand
CTCGCACAGCGGCTCGCCCAGGTTGCCGCCCACGAAAGTCGGCGAGCCGGTGGCCCGCACGATGTTTCCGCACAGGGTGGTGGTGGTCGACTTCCCGTTCGTGCCGGTGACCGCGACCATCGTCCCCTGGTTGAACCACGACCCCAGCTCCAGTTCGCCCGTGATGGCCACGCCGGCCCGCCGCGCCGCCACGATCTCGGGCAGCTCCGGCACCCCGGGGGACAGCACGATCAAATCGGTCGTCAGGAACGTCGCCTCGCGGTGACCGCCCAGCTCCTCGCTGGTGCCCGGGGCCAGGTTCGCGCGCGCGCTGGCCAGCGCCTCGGGCCCGCGGCGGTCCGTGACGGTGACGATGGCCCCCTGATCCGAGCACACGCGAGCGGCCGCCTGGCCCGACCGGCCCAGGCCCACGACGAGGACCTTCTTTCCCTTCAGTTCGATCACGGTTACGCCCCAGCGTCCGCTGGATCATCAGGATGGCGCAACCAGGACGAACGCGCCAAAAAACGTATCACTACGCCGGGATGTCCCCGTTCCGAGACACCCCGTCGATCCGCCCGGATGACTCTTCGACCTTTGCCCCCGGAGGCGGAGGCGCTCGATCACTCTCAGTAGCGTCGTGACCTGACCTGCGCGGCGAGTCAGGCGAGAGGCAGCCGATAGCGCACTTCATGTATCGATATCTGCCCGAATCGACCGGAGTCCCGTTCCGTTCCGTCGAATCGCCAACCGAGACGCTCGTAAAGGCGACGCGCCCGCGAGTTCCGGTCTATGACCCACAGATAGGCACCAGTAAGCCCGAACGATCGAAGCTCTACGATGGTCGCCGACAGAAGGGCGGAACCCACCCCCTTCCCCCAACGGTTGGGCGCAACATGGATGGCAAACACCTCGCCCATATCGGATGGCGCGTCCTCGTCTCGACCTGGGCCGAAGGCGGAAAATGCGACAGCGTGCTCTTCTTCCTCAGCGATCAGAAAATAGGGCGGCCCGACGCGTGCTGGGTCGAGGTCGATCACCCACCGGGCATATGACTCAGCTGTGTCGATCCGGTCGAGGAACTCTCGTGGAAGGATTCCGTTAAATCCGACCTGCCAGGCCGACGTGACCACCTGGGAAAGTGACGACGCATCTGCAACGTGGGGCTTCCTGATGCGTATCTCCCGTTTCGGCGATCGAATCACAGCACACCTCGGTCCGCCCAATGGTTCCGCCCGCCATCGCGTAGATGTCGCCATCGATGAACTCGTGCTTGACGTTGCTCGACGACTCGTACTCCAGGTACGCCTCGTACGTGTGGCGGTGAATCCCGGGAACCGAGGCGGCACGCATCATAGGTAGTATAGCGGTGCCCCATGGGGCCGACCAAGGCCGCGGGCTGACGCGGCGGTAGCCGTCAAGGCTTGCGGTGGCGCTGGAAGAACTCCCACGCGTGATCGGCGAAGTCGATGTCCTGATTGGTCTTGCCGAAGGTCGCCCACAAGCCCTGCCAGTTGGTCCTGGGGTTCGGCCACCAGTGGCCCATGCCGGTGGCCTTGTAGTACCAGAGCTCCTGGCCCTCCGGCCCCAGCGGATAGCGCTGTCTCTCGATGGTGCTGCTGACGAGCCCGGTGTCGGGCAGGTACGAATCGCCGGCGATCAGATCCGGGAACGCTTCGTTCGTGGGCGAGCCCGAGATCTTCAGCGCCGCCAGCCACGCGTCGCGGGTCTGTTCCATTCCGGGGAAGTGGGCCTGCGGGTACCTGGTCGATGGCCCGGGCGCATACGCCACGAAGGGATCGGCGGTGGCGGCCAGGAGGGCGATCGAGATTTGCTCGTGGCCGGTCCGGGGATGACAGGCGTGCAGCCATTCTCCGGCGGGCTGGAACGGGACGGGCGCCACGGGCGCGATGGCGGCGACCAGATCGGGCGCCTCGAGCGCCAGCTGCAGGGACATGCCGCCGCCCATCGACAGCCCGGTGGCGTAGATGCGCTTGCGATCGATCGGCAACTCCTTTGCCAGCTGCTCGACGATCTCGCGCACGTAAGCGACGTCCAGCCCCTCGCCGGCGTGTGGCGCCCAGCAGCCGGGCAAGAAGCCCCCTTTGGGGACCGACGGCTTGTCGCCAGGCCAGAACGGGTTCGGCAGGCCGTTGCCGTACACGACCACGAAGCCGTCTCGATCAGCCAGCGTCTCGAAGCGGGTGTGGGTGTAGTAGAGCGCGGCGGCCTCCGCGCTGGCGCTGGAGCCGGGGAAGATGAACACCAGCGGGACCGGGCCCAAGGGCAGGCGTTCGGGCGCGTACACCAGGTAACGCCGGATAGCCTGCCGGGCACCGAGCCAGGCGATGCTCTGCGGATCGGACCATTGCTGGGTGAACGTGGCCACGCAGCCGCGCGATTGTGCGTCACCGGGAGCAGCGGGGAGCCGCACCGGCGGCTCACTGCAGACGGCGAGCCGAAACGGCTTCGTCGCGCCGGTCGGCTTCGGCGGCGCAGGGGCCAAGCAGCCGGCCAGCAGGAGCGCTGCGCCCGCCAAGAAGGGGAACCTGGGTTTGATCGGCATCGCTCTGGTCGAGTATGGGGCCGGCGACCATGGCGCACCTTTCAAGATCGAATGGGGCCGGTTGTGAAGGCTGGCCCGCTTGCCGTGACGAGTCCGACACCGGCGTGAAGTACGGTCTCAGTCGGCCGTTCGGCTGACGTCGACGAGCACGGCATGGACGCGCGGCGCATCGACCGCGCCGACGAGTTGCAAGCGAACCACCATCGTCGTGTAGAGCCAGCTCGTCGCCACCGTCATCCACGCGCCGTCGCCTCCCGCTTCCTTCCTCGCAGCGTCGAACGCCGCTTGCGCACGCTCGCGTTCCGCTGAGCCGACGAAGCGGCTCCAGGCGTCGGCACCGCCGACGACGCGGGGCAGGTACTGGACGATCTCCACACCCTTGTCTGGATCCTCGCGTTGGAGCCGCCGGTACAGCTGCAAGGCACTGGAGAACGTCCGCAGATCGGGCGTCGCGCGCACGCAGCGGAGCCAGGCGGCGAACGCGGCGTCTTCACGCGGAACGCGGCCATCGCACCTCTTGTCCTCGCCAACGGTCCGGAAGAAGAACGCACCGTCGCTCAGCGCCTCGAGCTTGCTGCCCGCGCCGTCACCGGCACCGAGCGCCTCGACCCAGGCCAGCGCCGTCGTCTCATACGCCTCCTGCAGATCCTTGCTCCGCGAACCAGAGGCCTTGCAACCTGCGCCCCCGAACATCGCGACGACGAGCGCGAACGTCACGCAGCGGAAGACTTGGCGTGAGCGCCCGATCGCGCTCGCTCCCGCGAATCCATCAGTGGACTTAGTTGCCAGACGACGCGTCCACGGACCCGAGTTCGGGAACAGAAATGTTTTCTATTTGGGCCGTCGGTTGACCGACGCAACATGGCCCGGGGTTTGGGATCACGTTTACGCTCGCCACGAAATCCGCTGCACCGCTTCTGAACGAGATCGTAACTTGGCAGACTCCGTCACCGGTAACGCTAAAAAAGTAGACGCCCGGCACAGACCCCGTCACGGGCTCCGACCTGCAGGGGCCCGTCGGGGTGATGGAAGCAATGTCGTCTACCCGATCGGTTGGCATATCCACGTCGAAACTACTAATCGGGCAACTGTGGTGACAGTCAGCACCGGCCCCGCTGCAGTTGAGCGCGAAGAGCAGCGAGGCGATCGGGAGGAAGCGTCTGGAGATCCAACGGCAACTGGGCAAGCCGCGCAACTGTGCACTGAGGGAAGAGGTCACGTTCGGCCTGATGATGGCATGCTCGTCGTCCGGCCGGCCATCGCGTCGATGTCGCCGCTGATGAACTCGTGCTCGACGTTGCTCGACGACTCGTACTCCAGGTACGCCTGGCGGTGAATCCCTGTGGCCGAGGCAGCACGCATCATCGCTAGTATAGCGATGGCCCCGTGAGCCTGGGCCAACGGCGGGATTGGCCGTCGGCACCGCGCCCTCAGAATAGGCCCAGGAGCCCCACCCCACCTCCGCCGCGGCCGGCGAACCAGGTAGGCGCGAGCGCGATCCCCCGAGCGGACGCGGGGGATCGCGCGCGAACGAAGGATTTTCCTCGAACAATTCTGAGCCTCCGGTCGGCAACCAAACCCCATAGCGCTCGTCCGCTGTTCGTCATCACTGGATGCCAGATCACAGCCACCAAGCCGACCGTACCGGCGGCCGGCCATGAAGACGGCCTGATTACCGCAGCTTCAACGTCAGGATCAGCCCCAAGATCGCGCAGGCGAACGAGACGATCCAGAAGCGGACCACGATGCGGGACTCGGGCCAGCCCAGCTTCTCGAAGTGGTGGTGGATGGGGGCCATCAGGAAGATGCGCTTCTTGGTGCGCTTGTAGTAGCCGACCTGGATGATGTCGCTGACGGCCTCCAGCACGAACACGCCACCGATGATGGGCAGCGACAGCTCCGTCTTGGTGGCCAGCGCCACGAAGCCGAGCGCGCCGCCCAGGGCCAGCGCGCCCACGTCGCCCATGAACACCTGCGCCGGGTGGGTGTTGAACCACAGGAAGCCGATGCCCGCCCCGCCTATGGCACCGCAGAAGATGGCCAGCTCGCCGGCGCCGTGCACGGGCGCCACGCCCAGGTACTGGGCGATGTTGAAATCGCGCAGGGTCGTGCCCGCCGCGTACGACAGCAGCAGGAACGTGAAGGAACAGATGATCACCGGGCCGATGGCCAGGCCGTCCAGACCGTCCGTCAGGTTGACGGCGTTCGACTCGGCCAGCAGCACGAACACCCCGAACGCGATGTAGAGGCCCAGCGGCAGCGACACCGGGAACTTCTCGAAGTTCAGCAGCGGCGGTGCCAGGCGCAGCCGCACGTCGGCAGGCAGCGCGTTGCTGGTGAATAGCCAGATCACCGCCACGCCGCCGATCACGAACTGCCCCAGCAGCTTCAGCCGCCCGGGCAGCCCCTTCTTGTTCTTGCGCGAGATCTTCAGGTAATCGTCGACGAAGCCGATCGCGCCGAAGCCGACCGTCACCAGCAACGCCAGCCACACCAGCGTGCTGCGCAGGTCGCACCACAGCAGGGTGGCGGTCACCAGCGCCAGGATGATCAGCGCCCCGCCCATGGTGGGCGTGCCGCGCTTGCCGGCGTGGCTGGCCGGGCCGTCCTCGCGGATGACCTCCCCCAGCTGGCTGGCCCGGGCGCGGCGGATGAAGCGCGGCGCGATCATGAACGTGATCAGCAGCGACGTCAGCGTGGCCAGGCCGACGCGCGTCGACACGTACCGGAACACGTTCGCTCCGGGGATGGTGTCGCGAAAATGATGGAACAGATGGAACAGCAAAGGGGGCGATCTGTTTCTACGTCAGCGGCGGCCGGTTGCGAAATTCTCGACCAGCGCGTCGATGGCCCGCTCCAGCTTCATGCCGCGGGACGCCTTCACCAGGATCCAGTCGCCCGGGCGCGTCCAGGGGGCCAGCTTCGCCGCCGCCTCGGCGGGATCGGACAGCGCCGCGATGCGACCAGCGTCGAGGCCCCCCTCCCGGGCGCCGAGCGCAATCTCCGCCGCCAGATTTCCCACCGTGACCAGACCGGCCAGCTTGCCGCCGACCTCCCGGCCCACGGCTCGATGTTGAGCGGCCGGGTCGCCGCCGATCTCCAGCATGTCGCCCAGGATGGCGAAGGCGCGGCCCGCGCCGCCCGCGGCGGACGACGTCACCGTCTCCAGCCCGGCCCGCATCGACGCGACGTTCGCGTTGTAGCAGTCGTCGAGCACGATGCGCCCGGCCACGTCGAGGGCGTGCGAGCGGTGCGGCGGCAGCTCGGTCTTCGCCAGCGCCTGCGCCGCCGCCGGGATGGGCACCCGCAGCGCGGCCGCCACCGCCAGCGCCGCCGCGCCGTTGCGCGCGTTGTGCAGCCCCGACAGGGCCAGGCGGGCCACCACCGGCTGGCGGTGCACGGCGTAGCGGACCACCAGCCCCGCCACGCCCGCCGGCAGGGCCTCGATGATGACGACATCCTTCGGCCCCGGACCGCCGCCGTCGAAGCGAAGCTTTCGCCGCTCGGGCAGGTGCGCCGCCTGCGGCTCGATCAAGGGGTCGCCGCCCGGCAGCACCGCGATGCCCTCCGGGCCCAGCCCCGCGAACAACTCGCCCTTGGCGCGCGCCACCTCCTCGATCGAGCCCAGCAGCTCCAGATGGGCGCCGGCCACGTTCGTGATGACGCCGACCTGCGGGCGCGCGATGTCCGCCAGCAGCGCGATCTGCCCGCGCCCGCGCATCGCCATCTCCAGCACCCAGAAGGACTCTTGCCCCGACGCCGCCAGGATGGTCAGCGGCAGGCCGATCTCCGTGTTGTAGCTGCCGGCGGTGCGATGCACCGGGCCGGCGACGGACAGCGCCGCCGCGCACAGCTCCTTGGTGGTGGTCTTGCCGTTCGAGCCCGTCACGCCCACGACGTGACCGCGGAACTGGCTGCGCACGGCGCGCGCCAGATCGCCCAGCGCCGTCACCACGTCCGCCACACCGATGATGGCGACGCCGCCCGCGCGCGCACGATCGATCAGGTTCGGCGGAATGCCGCGACTGGCCGGAACGACGACGGCCACCGCGCCCGCGGCGACCGCGCCCGCCGCGTAATCGAAGCCGTCGACGCGCGCCCCCGGCAAGGCGAAGAAAAGCTCACCCGCCTGCGCGCGCCGGCTGTCGGCGGCGGCGCCCGCGAACGTCAGATCGGGGGCCGGCGCTGTCAGCCAGGTCCCCTTCATCGCCCCCACGGCGAACGACAATGTCCGACGAGCCGGCGTCACGACGCAGCTCCCGCGGCGGCGAAGGCCGCCCGCGCTTCCTCTCGGTCATCCAGATGCACGCGTTCCGTCCCCAGGATCTGATAATCCTCGTGCCCCTTCCCCGCCAGCAGCAACACGTCACCGGCCTTCGCCGCGCCGACAGCGGCCTGGATGGCCTTCCGCCGATCGACGATGACGCAGGCGCCGCGCGCGGAGGTGGCCAGCGCCGCCGGCTCGATCGCCGGCAGAGCCTGTCGCCGCACCCCTTCCACGATCATCGCCACGATCGCGTCCGGATCCTCGGTGCGGGGATTGTCCGAGGTGACGATGGCCAGATCGCTGTCGCGCGCCGCCACCTCGCCCATCAGCGGGCGCTTGCTGCGATCGCGATCGCCGCCACAACCGAACATCGTGATCAGCCGTGCCCCGGGCGCCACCAGCGGCCGCACCGCCTCGATGGCGCGCTCCAGCCCGTCGGGGGTGTGCGCGTAGTCGACCACGCACAGGACCCCTCGGTCGTTGGCGACGGGCTCCAGCCGCCCCGGTACCCCCGGCAGGCGGCGCAGGCCCGTCACGATGGCCTCGGCGCCAAGCCCGCGCGCGATCGCCATCCCCACGGCCAGGACGATGTTCTCCAGGTTGAAGGCCCCCACCAGCGGCGAGTCCACCTGCAGCGGGCCGATGGGGGTTCGCAGCGTCGCGTGCGTGCCGGCGCTGCTGGCCGACAGCCCCTCGACCACCACGTCGGCCCCCGGCTGGCCGTGCGCCGCCACCGTGATGACGGGCCGGCGGCCCCGCACGTGGGCCCGCATCGCCACGCCTTCCGGGCGATCGATGGGCAGCACCGCCACGCCGGCGGCGTCGTCCAGCAACCGCTCGAACAGGATCGCCTTGGCGTCGAAGTAGGCGGCCATGGTGTGATGATGGTCCAGGTGGTCCTGCGTCAGGTTCGTGAACCCCGCCACGCGAAAGCGGCAGCCGTCCAGGCGGCCCTGATCCAGGGCCAGCGACGTCGCTTCCATCACGGCATCCGTCGCCCCGACCTCGCGCATGTCGGCGAGCATTCGCTGCAACGCCAGCGCGCCCGGCGTCGTCAGCGAAGCGGACTGCATGAACGCCGGGGCGTCCGTGCTCCCCGGTCCGCCGCCCACGCGGTAGGCGACGGTGCCCACCACACCGCTGACGATACCGGCGGCCCCCAGAATCGACTCCAGCAGGTAGGTGGTCGTCGTCTTGCCGTTCGTGCCCGTCACCGCCGTCAGCGTCAGCTCGCGCCCGCGCGGGAACCGGTTCGCCGCCAGCGGCCCCAGCACCGAGCGGACGCGCGGAACGGTCACCACCGCCCCCGCGAAGCCGGCTGGCACCGTGGCGCCCGACTCGACGACCAGCGCGCGCGCGCCCGCGGCCACCGCCGCGGCGATGTTGGCAGCGGTGCCGTCGGGCTGGCCTGCCACGGCGGCGGGCAAGGCCACGAACAGATCGCCCGGCGTGACCCGGCGCGAATCATCGCGGACATCGGTGACGTCGACATCCTGCGGACCCGCCCGTTCGACGAGACCGATACCCTTCAGCAGCTCGTCCAGCTTCATTCCGGTCGCCCGAACGATACCCGACAGACGGTGCCTCGTTGCGCGGGACCGGGACCGGGCGCCTGCGCCAGCGCCACGCCCATCGGCGGATGCTCCTCGTCGAACGCCAGCTGAACGCCGCTCTGGCGGGCCACGCGCAGCGCGGCCGCGATCGTCAGTCCATGGAAGTTCGGCACGTTGATCTGCGCGGGAAGCGCGTCCTCGTTCCCTTCGCTCTGCTCGCCGTCGCCGGGCGCCGCGGCCAGGATGCCGGCCGGCCCTGCTGCCGGCGCCGGCGCGGCGTCGTCGCCGTTGTCCAGGTCGGCGTCGCGCAGCTCGGCCACGTCCGAACCGGGCAGCTCGTCGTCCACGCCGTCGTCGTCCGCGCGCGTCGGGTGCGCGCCCTTGCCCTTGGGCGCCGCCTTCGGCTCCGGCTTGCGCTCGCCCGCCTTGGCGACGGCCTGCGCCTGCGGCGGCACGTGCAGGTAGCGCAGCGCCTGCTCGGCGATCTCCTTGAACACGGGCGCCGCCACCGCGCCACCCAGGTGCCCGCCCTGCGGCTCGTCCACCATGACGGCGATGGCGACCCGCGGCTCCTGCGCCGGCGCGAAGCCGATGAACGACGACACCCACTTGCTGGAGTCGTAGTGACCGCCCGACACCTTCTGCGCGGTGCCCGTCTTGCCGGCCACCGGATAACCGTCGATGGCCGCCGCGCGCGCGGTGCCGCCCTGCTCGGTCACGCCCAGCATGATGCCGGTCATCAGCTTGGCCGCCCGCTCGGAGATCACGCGCACCGCGGGCCGCTCGGGCAGTGGCTCGCTGCTGCCGTCCGGACGCACCACGCGCCCCACGACCCGGGGCGGGTGATACACGCCACCCGAAGCGATCGACGCCAGCCCGGAGACGATCTGCAGCGGCGTCGCCGTGACCCCCTGGCCGAACGACACGTTCGCGAACCCGATGTCGCCCCACTTCTCGACCGGACGGAGCATGCCGCTGCGCTCGCCCGGCAGGCCGAGCCCGGTGCTGTGGCCGAAGCCGAACCGCCCCAGCGCGTCCGACAGCCGCTCCTTGCCCAGGCGGCGCGCGATCTTCGTGGCGCCGATGTTGCTCGAGAACTTGAACACCTCGGCCACCGTCAGCGCCCCGTGCGGGTGCGTGTCGTGGATGGTGTACTTGCCCACCATCATCCGCCCCATCATGCAGTCGAAGGAGTCGGTGGGCCGCACCACGCCCGCGTCCAGCGCCGCCGCGATGGTGAACGTCTTCATCGTCGAGCCAGGCTCGAAGGCGTCGGTGATGGCGCGATCGCGCGCCCCGTGCTCGGCGGCGCTGCTGGGATCGTTCGGGTTGTAGGACGGCGTCGAAGCGACGGCCAGCAGCTCGCCCGTCTGTGGGTCCATGACGATGGCGATGACCGCCTTGGCGTGGTGCTGCGCCTGCGCCTCCTCGATGGCGCGCTCGGTGACGAAGGTCAGGTAGCGATCGATCGTCAGCATCACGTCGCTGCCGGCGTCGCCGCCGGATTCGGTCATCCCGTCGACGAACAGCTCGCGGCCCAGGGCATCGCGCACCCCTTGCAGCGAGCCGGTCTGGCCGCGCAGGTAGCGATCGAACGCCAGCTCGACCCCCTCTTGTCCGTGCCCATCGGCGCCCGAGTGGCCCATCACCGTCGCCGCCAGGGCACGGTTCGGATAGAAGCGGCGCGGCTCGCGCGTGTAAGCCAGCCCCGGTAGCTCCAGCGCCTTCACGGCCTCGACCTCTTCCGGCGTCACCTTGCGCTTCACCCAGGCGAAGAACTTCTTCTGGCCCAGGCGCTGCGCCAGCTCTTTCCAGTCCAGCCCCAGGACACGAGCCAGCTTGCGGGCCGCGTCGTGGATGTCGGACAGGCGACGCGGGTTGCAGTAGATCGAATCGACGTCCGCCGTCGAGGCCAGCTCGGCTCCGTTGCGATCCAGGATGCGCCCGCGACGCGGCGGCAGCTCGACCTCGCGGACGTACTGCTCCTCGGCCTTGCCGCGCAGGCGATCGGCCTCGCCGCCCACCTGAAGGCTGTAGGCGCGCCGGCCCACGGCGGCGAACAACATCGCGAAGCCCACGCCGAACACGGCGATGCGAATCTTCGTCCAGCGCGAGATGGCGCCGTTCATTCGTCTGCCTCGCGCGCCGGCGTCTCGTGGTTGCCGGCAGGATGTGCGGGCGGCTTGGCGGCGGCCGGACCGGCAGTGGTGACCTTGGCTACCGCAGGCTTGGCGGCGGCCGGCTTGGTCGCCGGCTTGGCATGCGGCGCCGGGTGAACGGGCGCGAGCGGCTGCGGGACGGACTCCAGCAGCGACCGGGGATCGCCGATGGCCCGGATCGCGTCGCCATCGGGCGGGCCCATCTTCAGCTTGTCACGGGCGATCGTCACCACCCGGCCGGGATCTTTCAGCATGCCGATCTCGATCTGCAGCCGGCGCTGCTGCTCCTCCAGCTCGGTCGCCACCTTGCGCTCGCGGCCCAGCGCATAGGCGACCTCGATGCTCTTGATGCGCACGGCGACGTGCGCCAGCGCGCCCGCGGTGATGATGGCCAGCACCACGCCCCCTACCCCCAGTCCCCGCCGTTCGTCGGCGCGGACGGTCGGGATCGGCGCCGCGATGGGCGTCGACGAGATGGGCGCCACCAGCGGGGATGGCAAGTCGCTCATGCGATCCTTTCCAGCACGCGCAGCTTCGCCGAGCGCGAGCGCGGGTTGCGTCGTTGCTCGTCCTCGGAAGCCACCACGATGCGCTTGGTGACGGCGCGGAACTTCGGCGTGTCTCCCGGAACCTCGGGCCGCGGCTCCGACAGCCCGCGAAAGCGCCGCTTCACCATCCGGTCCTCCAGCGAGTGAAACGCGATGATGCACAGCCGGCCCCCCGGGCGCAGCAGCCCGGGCGCGTCCGCCAGGAACGTCGCCAGCTCCTCCAGCTCGCGGTTCACGGCGATGCGCAACGCCTGGAACGTCCGGGTGGCGGGGTTCTTGTGGCGTTCGCGCGCCGGCACAGCCTGGGCGACCACCTCGGCCAGCGCTCCCGTCGAATCGAGGGGCCCCCGCTCCCGCGCCTCGACGATTCGCCGGGCGATGCGGCCGGCGAACCGCTCCTCGCCGAGGTCGCGCAGGATGCTGACCAGCTCGCGCTCTTCGACCCGGGCCACCAGGTCGGCGGCCGTCTCGCCGCGCGTCTGGTCCATGCGCATGTCGAGCGGTCCGCTGCGCTGAAACGAGAAGCCGCGCTCGGCCCGGTCGAGCTGAGGCGAAGAGACGCCCAGGTCGGCGAGGATGCCGTCGGCGGCGCCCGGCCCCCGGTCCGCCATGGTCGCCGCGAGCTCCGAGAAGGGCGCATGCACGAAGGTCACCCGCTCCCCGAACGGCGCCAGGCGAGCGCGCGCGAAGGCCAGCGCATCGGCGTCGCGATCGAGGGCGAGCAGTCGCCCCGTCGGCCCCGACGACTCCAGGATCGCCTGGCTGTGACCGCCCATCCCCACCGTGGCGTCGCAGAAGAACCCGTCCGGTATGGGGTCCCGATAAAAAAGGAATTCCATTATCTCCGGCAAGAGCACCGGTTCGTGGGCGGGGGGCGGAGAGGCAGCCTCGGTCATCATCTAATGGGCCGGACGTCCATTCTTGACGCGCTCCCCCCGAAGTCAATTTTTCGGTCTGCTGGTCAGGTGCAATTGCCCAATCATTGCGGTCGATTGCGTCGTGTCTGAGAAACGTGACATCCGGACGGACCTTTCAGGGAGGGTCCGGCGCCGCAGAATCCTGAGCAATGTGGCAGGTTGGCGCACCACTGTGGGAAACCTGTGGACAGGCAGGCGAACTGTCCCGTCGGCGGCCGATTCCAGCCGCGGCGGAAAGGTGGGACAAGTGGGCCTTCAGGCGCGGGCGATCACACGTAACCCCGCTTGACGATTAGGATAAAGGAAGATACGATGCCCAACGGATTTTTCACGGAATACCCACGGTACGGGTGCAGGTTCACCACAGGATGGAAGCAACATCAGGAGAGATGGGTATGGACGCCAAACTATTCGAATTAGATTCGCGGATGGAAGTCCTTCGCGAGAAGCTGACGAAGTTTCCTCCGGCGGTGACGAAGGATTATCGGGACCGTCTCGACGTGTCCTGGTTGTTCCATGACAACGCGCTCGAGGGCGTGGTTCTGTCGTACTCCGAGCTGAAGGCCGCGATTGATCAGCGGATCATCAGCGACGTGACCCTCATCCCGATGTACGAGGAAGTCCGGCTGCACAAGCAAGCGCTCGACTGGGTGCGAGAGGTCGGGCCGCTGGCCGACAAGACCGTCGACAAGTCTGGCAAGGTCGTGACGGGCAAGAAGCCGGTCGACGTCGACCTCGAGCTGGTGCGCAAGCTGTACGCGATGCTGACCCCCGAGGCTGCGGCCAAGGGCCACCCGTACCGTAAGGAGAACCCCTTACATCGGCTCTACTATCACGAGATCGCGGCGCCCGACAAAATCGCGCCGAAGATGAAGAAGCTGGGCGAGTGGCTGGAGTCCGACGAGTTCAAGGACCTGCATCCCATCCGCCGCGCCACGAAGGCGCACTTCAAGCTGCTGACCATCTACCCGTGGACGAAGAACTCGGGGAAGGTGGCCCGGCTGCTGATGAACTTCATCCTGCTGCGCCACGGGCATCTGCCGGCGGTGGTGCACTCGATCGAGCGGCAGCGCTACTACGAAGCGCTGCGGTTCGACAACGAAACTCTTCTGAATCTGATCCTCGAATCGATGGACAACAGCATCGAGACGACCAGCCGCTTCTTCACCGAGCTGGACGGGCTGCGCATCCGGCGCGCCTCCTGACCGACGGTCACCGCGATCGTGATCGCGGTGACCCTTCTGTCGCCGTGATCGACTTTCGAGCAGGAGAATAGACTTTCTTCTGACCATCGAACGTCTACCTTCCGCTATCGTGCCGGGAAGACGTCGTCGCGGCTATCTCTCGCGGGAGGATCAGAATGTTCGAAGAGCTTTTGTCCGAGTTCACGTCGTCGCAGCATGGCCAGCAAGCCATCGCGGCTCTGCAACAGCAGGGCATTCCGGCGGACCAGGCCGCGTCTCTGATCGAAAATGCGCTGCCCACGGCGGCCGCTTCTTTCACGCAACAGACGGCCGACCATCCCGAACCGAAGGTGGGGCTGTTCAACCTGTTCGGCGGCCACGCGGGCCGTGATTTCCTGGCCGGTCTGGTCGCGGGGCTGGCCCGCGGTGACGGCCTGGTCGGCTCGGTCGAGGATGGCGCGCTGGGCGTGCTGGTCGGCCACCTGACCGAGTACTTCGCCGACAAAGAAGGCCTCGACGGCGGAACGGCGGGCACCGTCGCCGCCGCGATCGCGCCGTTCATCGCGCACTTCATCCACGAAAAGCTCTGAGCGCCCGCAACGTACCAGGAAAGGTCATACGAAAATGAAGAAGCTGCTGTTCGTCTCGATGTTGCTGGTGTCGCCCCTGGTCGCCGCGCAGGCCCACGCCAAGGGCGGCACGCCGCAGAACCATCACTGCGTGAAGGACGGAAACACCGTCCCCGACAAGACCAAGAAGGAGTGCGTGAAGGAGGGCGGCAAGTGGGAGAAGGACGCGCCCGCCGCCAAGACCGACGACAAGCCGGCCGCGGGTGAGAAGAAGGCCGCTGACGAGGCCAAATAGACCAAGACAAGTAAGCGAGTCACCAGCGACGACGTGCCAGCCCCTTCCGGTGATCGCGCGTGAGCTTCGGCGCCATCCTGACGCTGGCCATCGGCCTGGCCATGGACGCCACCGCCGTCGCCGCGGCCAGAGGGCTGGCCGCGCGGTCGGTGCGGTTCAGGCATGCGTTGCTGATCGCCCTGTTCTTCGGCGGGTCACAGGCGTTGATGCCCCTGCTGGGCTGGGGCATCGGGGGTCTGGTCGGCGACCGCGTCGCCGCCTGGGACCACTGGATCGCCTTCGTCCTGCTGGGCGGCATCGGCGCGAAGATGCTCTGGGAGGCACGGCCCCAGGAGGACGCCGCGAGCGCACCGGACCGAGGTGATCCCTTCGGTCTGCGGCTGCTCGCGCTGCTGGCGTTCGCGACCAGCATCGACGCGTTCGCCGTCGGAATCACGTTGCCGATGTTGCATGCGCCGCTGGCACTTTCTCTCGCCACCATCGGGCTCGTGACGGCGGTCCTCAGCGGCGCGGCGGTCTTCGTGGGACGCCGCTTCGGCGCTCGGTTCGGCCGCCGCCTCGATGCGATAGGGGGCGTGGTGCTCGTCGGGCTGGGCGTGAAGATCCTGATCGAGCACCTGCGCGGCGGCGGCTGACTTAGCCCTCCTAGTGGCTGAAGAGCTGTTCCTGCTCGCAGTAAGCGGTGCAGCTCGAGGTGAGCGCGCAGTGCGTGCCCTGAGGGCAGTTCAGGCCTGCGCAACGATCCGCGCCCGCGCCGCACGACGAAGGCGTCAGCACCGCGGGAAGGTTTTGATTCGTGCAGGCGGCGCCGCCGAGGAGGCAAGCGCCGAGGCCGAGCCCCGCCATTGCGAAACGAAGACGCTTCACAGCGAGCCCTTTCCCGCCACCAGCGGCGCCAGCAACCCGGTTCCCGTCGGCACGAGCGTGATCTTGGCCGGTCCGTCGAGCAACCGCTGCGTCTCCAGCATCTCGAACATCGCCTCCATCACGTCGGGGTCGCGCGCCACCGCCTGCAGCGCCGCCCCCACGATCTGGGGCCGCAGCGCGGTCGCCTTGGCGAACTCGATGGCCGCCTGCCGCTCGGCCGTGCTGGTGATGATGCTGACCTGGTTGGCGCCGTCCTGCTGGATGGCGGAGGTCACCTGGCGCAGCCGGTTCACCACCTTCGCCTCGATCTGCGCGATCATCGCTTCGTCGCGGAAGTGCACCTTGCGGATATAGACCGAACCGATGGCGTAGCCCCACTCGTCGGCCTTCGCCGACACCTCCGTGCGCACGGCCTGGCTCATGGCGTGGCGGTCCTCGAGCATCGAGGCGAGCGGCATGTTCGACAGTGAGCGCACGGTGGCGTTCCCCACGTTGGCGCGCAGCGATCCGCGGGGATCGGCGTTCTTGAACAGGAACGCCACCGGATCGCTGATGTACATCTCGAACCAGATGCCGATGCCCATCGGCGCGCCCTCTTCCGAGTTCACCGCCTGGCTGCGCAGGTATTCCTGATCCAGGCGCATGTCCAGGGTGTAGCAGGTGCCCAGCCAGTTCACGATCAGCGCCGCCGGGCCGATCTTCGGCCACAGGAAGTGCAGCCCCGGCTCGCTCAGCGTCGCCTGCACCTTGCCGAACAGCACGTACACCTTGCACTCGCGCTCGTGCACGATGGTGTAGATGCCGAACAGACGCGCCATCAGGAAGGCGATCGGCACCAGCAGGAAGCAGAGCAGGCAGCTCACCGCCGCCACCACCAGGCCCGAGGTCACGGGCGCACCTCGAGAAAAAGGCGCTCGGCCTTCTGGTACAGGGCCAGGCGCACGTTGCGCAGGTAGGCGCCCAGCACGCCCGGCCCGCCCTGCTTCAGCGCCGTCAACTGGCGCGCCAGCGCGGTCAGCGGCTCGACCTCGGCCTGCGCCTTCAGCGTCTCGATCTCGACGGCGCGCCGCGACTGCACGATCTTCTGATCGGCCGAGGCCTGGGCCAGGCTGATCTCCGACGACACGTGGTTGTGCGCGGTGTTGATGGCGGCCAGCGCCGACTCGACCTCGGGCGGCGGATCGATACCCGTGATCAGGCAGGCGTCCAGGCTGATGCCGTAGCGGGCCGCCGAGGAGCGGCACTCCCGATCCATGTGCTCGTTCAGCTCGCGCAGGTTCTTGCGCAGATCGTTGATCGACACGCCCTCGACGCTGGCCGACTCGCTGACGGCACCGTCACCCGCTTCCCGCGGCCGGGCGGCGAAGTTCGCGATCCGCTCGCGCAGCACCGAGACGAAGTAGCCCATCACGTGCACGATGGGACGGCGCACGCCGAACAGGTACCCATACAGGTTCTGATCCGACACCCGGTAGCGGAGTTGCCCGGTCAGGCCGGTGTTCAGGTGATCCTTCGTCACCGCGTCGATGACCGTGCCGCCCGCGTTCGCCGAGGGCGTCTCGGGATCGAAGGCCATGTTCACGGTCTGGGTGGCCACCGACACCTTGTGGATCTGCTCCCAGGGCCACTTGAAGTAGGGCCCGCCCGGCGGGATCACCCGCACCTGCGGGTAGACGTAGCGCTCCTTCTCGTCGTCGCGCAGCTCCGCCGAGATGGGCGACTGCAAGGTGGTGGCGTCCTCGCCGATGCGCACCGCCCGCCCCAGCACCGTCTTCACCGCCCGCTCGTTCTGATCGACGGTGTAGAAGCCGCGCAGGACGTAGCGAATCACGAACCAGACCAGGAACCCCGCGAACGACCAGAGCACCAGCTCTTGAAACGTCAAGCCTTCTGCATTGGGGATGCTGTCCATGGCACTGTCCGACCCCTTCCTGTCACGTGATGCCTCGCGCCCTCACCCCGCGCGACCGAACATGGTGGCGGCGGTCGTACGCTCGATGACGACATCCAGCAGCGTGCCTGGCGTCAGCTCGGGCGCGGCGGGGATGATCACGGGGCGGAAGCCGTCGGTGCGGGTGAACAGCTCCTGGGCGTTCCGCTTCGACGGCCCCTCGACCAGCACGCGGGCGCGCTTTCCGATCTGGGACCGGTAGATCTCGGTGGTGATGCGCTTCTGGCGCTCGATGATCTCCGCCAGGCGCCGCTGCTTCACCTCCACCGGCACGTCGTCCGGCAGCTTGCGCGCGGCGGTGGTGCCTTCACGCTCGGAGTAGACGAACATGAACGCGCCGTCGAACTGCAGCTCGTCGAGCGCGTCCAGGATGGGGCGGAACTCGTCCTCGGTCTCGCCGCAGAAGCCGACCAGGATGTCGGTGGTGATGGCGATGTCCGGCATGGCGGCGCGCAGCGCCTGCACCAGGGCCCGGTACTGAGCGTAGTCGTAGCCGCGCCGCATGCGCCCGAGCACGCTGTCGGAGGCGGTTTGCAAGGGCAGGTGCACGTGCTTGCAGATCTTGGGCGTGGCGGCCATGACCCGGATGACGTCGTCCGAGAAGTCGAGCGGATAGGGCGACGTGAAGCGGATGCGCTCGATCCCCTCCACGGTGGCCACGGCGCTCAGCAGATCGGCGAAGCTGACGTCCTCGTAGCGGTACGAGTTCACGGTCTGCCCGAGGAGCTGCACCTCCTTGTAGCCCGCCGCCGCCAGGGCGCGCGCCTGGCGCAGCACCTCGCGCGGAGGCGTCCCCCGCTCGCGCCCGCGCGTGTAGGGCACCACGCAGAAGGTGCAGAACTTGTCGCAGCCGCGCTGGATGGTGATGTTCCCGGTGATGCCGCCCGACATCTGGCGGGCCGGATCCAGGCCCTCGTAGGTCTCGTGACGATCCAGCGTCGTGTCCTCGACGCCGGCGCGCAGGTCGCCCGCGCCGCGCGCCGCCCGCACGTCTCGCACGTGGTCCGTCAGGCGCCGGTAACCGTCGGGGCCGATCACCAGATCGACGTAGGGGGCCCGGGCCCGCACCTTGTCCTTGAGGTGCTCGGCCATGCAGCCGGTGATGCCCAGCACGACCCCCGGGCGCTGGCGGTGCTCGGCCAGCATGCTGGCGCGCTGGAACACCCGCTCCTCCGCCTTCTCGCGCACGGCGCAGGTGTTGATCAGGATCAGATCGGCGCGCGCCACGTCGTCCGTGCGCGCGTAGCCGTCCCGGTGCAACAGGCCCAGCACCATGTCGCTGTCGGCCACGTTCATCTGGCAGCCGTACGTCTCGACGTACGCGAGGCGCGCGCCACCCGTCGCCTGGGGCGCCGCGCCGGCTTGGTCGCCGGGTTGGGCCTCGGGTCGGCCGGACCTACGCAGCTGGACGAGCTCGCTCATGAACCGGCGATCTATAGCGCGAAATCCGCCGGTTTTGGCGGTTGTACGCCGCATTGGTTCAGACGCATGATCGCCCGATGCG
>Ga0105238_10002508_pt1 | contig 18368 bp, 17 predicted proteins | sample KBSC34metaG_FD_81526 | JGI IMG/M metagenome (GOLD analysis project Ga0105238, IMG submission 81526) | Corn rhizosphere microbial communities from Kellogg Biological Station, Michigan, USA - KBS C3-4 metaG | ecosystem: Host-associated > Plants > Roots > Rhizosphere > Soil | place: Michigan, USA... | reverse complement strand
CGCCTCATGCGCGACGGCAAGGTGCGCCGCACGCGCCTGGGCCTGGGCGGCCAGACCATCATGCTGGACGCTCGGCTGGCCGCACGCCTGCGCCGCGAAGGCTCGGCGGTGATGGTCAGCGAGGTGCAAACGGACGGCCCGGCGGCCCACGCCGGCCTCCTCGCCGGGGACGTGATCCTGGATTTCGGCGACGCGCCGGTCACCTCCGTGGACGACCTGCACCGCCGCCTGACCGCCGAGCTGGCGGGCCAGGCGACCCCGGTGCGCGTGATGCGCGGGGCGCACATCCTGAGCTTCGACATCGTCCCGGCCCTCGACGCCTGACGGCGGGGCGGCGGCGACGGACATGATCTTACGGCCGAGGCGCGAACCGGCGCCTGGGCGACACACGAAGGACGACGACATGGCAAGCAAGGTCTGGTTCATCACCGGGACGTCCAAGGGCTTCGGCCGGATCTGGGCGGAGGCGGCCCTGGCGCGGGGCGACCGGGTCGCGGCGACGGCGCGCGACGTGAAGACGCTCAAGCCGCTCGTCGACCGGTACGGCGACCAGGTCCTGGCGCTCAGCCTCGATGTCGACGACAAGGCCGCGGTCGACAAGTCCATCGCCGAGACGATCGGGCGGTTCGGGCGGATCGACGTGGCGGTCAACAACGCCGGCTACGGCCAGTTCGGGGCCATCGAGGAGGTCAGCGAGGCCGAGGCCCGCGCCCAGATGGAGACCAACTTCTTCGGCGCACTCTGGGTCACCCAGGCGGTCCTGCCGCAGATGCGCGCCCAGGGCTCGGGCCACATCATCCAGGTCTCCTCGATCGGCGGGGTCAACGCGTTTCCGACCATCGGCCTCTACCACGCCTCCAAGTGGGCGCTTGAAGGGTTCAGCCAGTCGCTGGCCGCCGAGGTCGCTGCCTTCGGGATCAAGGTCACCATCGTCGAGCCGGCCGGCTACGCCACCGACTGGAGCGGCCCGTCGGCCAAGCGCGCCGAGCCGATCGCGGCCTACGACGAGGTCCGCGCCGCCCGCGCGGCCGCCCGGGCCGCCGCCACGCCCGGCGACCCGGACGCCAGCGGGCCTGCGATCCTCAAGGTCGTCGACGCCAAGGACCCGCCGCTGCGCATCTTCTTCGGGACGGTGGGCCTGCCCATGACCCGCGCCGAATACGCCCGGCGCATCGAAACCTGGGAGGCGTGGAACGACGTGTCCGTCGAAGCCCAGGGCGACTGGGCGGCGAAACAGAAGGCCTAGTCTTCCGCACCGCGGCCAGTCGCCGGCGTCGTCCGAAGGCTCGGGCGGCGGCGCCCCGGCTTCGGCTCATCGGGTAATTCTCGTCCCAGAGGCGCCGCGCGCTGAAACCTCCATGCATTGATTATATCGTCTCACGATATATATATGAGTGAGGACGAAGGAGGTCGTCAAGTGCGGTACGTCGGCGCCACCCCGAAGCCCCCCGATGTCAAAGGCGGCCGGCGGTCACACATGGAAAACCTCAAGACAACAGGCCGCGCGGACCGCCAAGGATCCAAGGCTTGGCTGACCGTTGGTTGGGCGGCGATCCTGGGCGCCGGCCTTGGCGTGAGCGGCCTGACCGCCACCCCGGCCCGCGCGGCGGGTTTCTACATTCAAGAGCAGTCCGCCCGCGGCGCCGGGCGGGCCTATTCCGGAGAGGCGGCCGACGCCGGCGTCGAGTCCATCTGGTGGAACCCGGGGGCGATCGCGCGACTGCGGACGCCGCAGGCCTATGTCGGCGGCCAGGCGATCCTGGTCGACGCTCAAGTAGATGACGCGGGATCGACCCTGCAGCGTCCAGGTCGGCCGCTCGCCTCGGTCGGCGGCCAGGCTCGGCAGTCGAAGCCCCTGCAGCCGGGCGTCGCGCCCAGCGGCGGGGTCGCCTATCCTCTGGGCGAGCGCTTCGCGGTCGGACTGTCCGTCACCGCGCCATTCAACTTCACCAACAAGTACGGCGGCGCGAGTTGGACACGCTACGACGCGTTGAAATCGCGCGTGACCGACGCCAATGACGAAGTCGTGGGCGCGATGCGGGTGTCCGATCGCCTCGATCTGGGCTTCGGCCTGGACGCGCAGTATGCGAGCGCGACCCTGACCCAGGCGTTGCCCAACCTCTCGCCGGTCGCGCCGGACGCGCTGCAGCGGCTGTCCGGCCAGGGCTGGGCTTATGGCTGGGACGCCGGCGCGCAGTATCACGCAGGCGACCGGCTCACACTCGCGGCCAGCTACCGCTCGAAGATCCGACACACCTTGCACGGCGACATATCCGTGGCGGGACTGCTCGGTCCGCTGGCCGGCGCGAACCTCGCTGCCCAGGGCACGGCGACGTTCAACACGCCCGCCATGACGACGCTCGGCGTCCGTTGGCGGGCGACCGACCGGCTGTGGCTCAACGCCCAGGTCCAACGGGTCGGCTGGAGCGAATTCCAGGCGATCACGGTCGATGTCGCCGGGGCCACGCAGGTCACGCCGCAGGACTACCGGTCCACGACCACCGTCGCGCTGGGCGTCGACTACGCGCTTGCGCCGGACTGGACTCTGCGCGGCGGCGTGCAGCGCGACCCAACGCCGACCCCCGACGCCAGCCGCAGCACGCGGGTCCCCGACGGCGACCGGTGGCTGTTCGGGGTTGGCGCAAGCCATGGGCTTTCGAACGGCGCGACGGTCGAGATCAACGCCGACTACATCGCGTTCGCCAAGAGCCGGGTGAACCGCAACGACGTGGCGTTCGCCGGAACGCCGGCGGCCACGCCGGTTTCCCTGCGCGGCACGGTCAGCGGCGACGCCTTCGTGCTCGGCGCCGGCTTGAACTGGCGCTTCTAGGGCGCGGGCGAAGCCTCCGACGGCCGGCCCGGCCCGGTGTCTCGCCAGAACCACATGGTCCCAACGAGGGCGTCGGCCTCGTCATGCAAGTCGACACGGCTGTCGAAGCCCATCTTGGCGATGCGGCCGGCGAGAGACCTGGCGTGCTGCTCCGCCTGCCGCCGCGATCCGTAGAGGCGCGACTCGCCGATCAAGCTGTTGCTGACGTTCCAACCGCCCGCGAGGCGACGAACCTTGACGATCTGGCGGCCGGCCCAGGCCGACGGGGCGTCTTCCATGGCCGACATCGTAGCTTTCCTTCGTCGATCAAGACCGCGCGGCGACTACAGTCCACCGGTTACGCCATGCAGCCGTCACGGATGGCGGTGATCGCCGCGGCGTAGTCGGCGGCGCCGAAGATCGCGCTTCCGGCGACGATGGCGTTGGCGCCCGCCTCGGCGGCCTGAGCCGCGGTCTCACAATTCTGACCGCCATCGACCTCGATGACCGGGCTGAGGCCGCTTCGGTCACAAAGCTCGCGCAGCCGCCGGATCTTGGGCAGCATCTCCGGAATGAAAGCCTGGCCGCCGAAGCCCGGATTGACGGTCATGACCAGAATGACATCGCAAAGCGGCAGGACGTATTCGATCAGCTCGATCGGGCTCGCCGGATTGAGGGCGACTCCCGCCTTCCTGCCGAGATCGCGGATCTGAGACAGCACGCGATGCAGGTGGGTCGTTGCCGACGCTTCGGCGGGAACGATCAGGTGGTCGGCTCCGGCCTTGGCGAAATCGACGATGTAGCGCTCAGGCTCGACGATCATCAGGTGGACATTGAGTGGCTTGCGGGTGCTGCGCCGCACGGCTTCGACGACAACCGGCCCGATGGTGATGTTTGGCACGAAGCGGCCATCCATGACGTCGACATGAATCCAGTCCGCGCCTGCCGCATCCACGGCCCGCACCTCGTCGGCCAGCCGTCCAAAGTCCGCCGAGAGGATCGACGGCGCGACGATCACGGGGGGGATCATGTGGCGACCGCTCCTGCCGCGCGGGGAAGCGCTCGGTCGTCCTCGACGGCGTGCGCGAACCGCGCGTCGGTCTTGTGGAAGGTGACCGCCTTGGCGCTGCGCTTCACGGCCATCCGCGCCTGGCCCAAGGCGATGGCGATCCAGTGTCTCGCACGCCGAGCGCTCATGGCGTTCGGGCCGCGGTCGCCGCCGCCGCCGCCGCATAGATATCCATCACCGCGCCCAGCATTTGCAGCGCGTCGGCTCTTGGCCGCTGGAAGGAGTTGCGGCCGAGAATGGACCCGAACCCGCCGCCGGCGTGGATCGAACGAATTTCGTCCAGCAGCTTGTCCTCATCGAACTCCGCCGCGCCGCCGGAGAAGATGACGATGCGGCGCCCCGCGAAGGCGCAATCGACAATGTGGCGAACCCGCTCGGCCTGGGTGGCGATCGGAATATGCTGGTCCTCGTAGACCTTGCGCGCCGCCTCCTGTTCCAGATGAGCGGTCGGCAGCTTGACCTTGATGACGTGCGCCCCAAGCTGGGCCGCGATCTGGACGCCATAGCCTACGACGTCGAGGGCCGTTTCACCGGCCTTGCTCAAGGACGAACCGCGCGGATAGGACCAGACGACCACCGCCAGCCCGCGGCGCTTGGCCTCCTCGGCCTGAGCCCGCAGGTGTTCATACATCTCCAGCTCGTGGGCGGAGCCGGGATAGATCGTCATGCCGATGGCGCAGCACCCCAATCGAAGGGCGTCCTGCACGCTGGCGATCCGGGCCTGGCTCGGGTCCTTGTCGTCGCGCAGGGTGTCGGCGGCGCTGAGTTTCAGGATCAGCGGGATCTCGCCCGCAAAGTCGCGAGCCGCGGCCTCCAGGAACCCCAGGGGCGCGGCGTAGGCGCTGCAGCCCGCCGCGATCGCCAGCTCGAAATGATAGCGCGGGTCGTAGGCCGGTGGATTTGGAGCGAAGGAGCGCGCCGGCCCGTGCTCGAAGCCCTGATCGACCGGCAGCACCACCAGCTTGCCGGTGCCGCCCAGCCGGCCGTGGTTCAGCAGACGGGCCAGATTGCTCAACGTGCCCGGGTTGTCGGCGCCGTACCAGCTGAGGATCTCTCGTATGCGCGGGGTCACGCCTGTCCTCCCATGGACGCCGCCGTAGGGCGGAGAACGAACCGGTCCACCGCCTTGGCGAAGCCGTCGTTTTCATTGGTTTCGGCGACCACGGTCGCCTGCGCCTTCACCTCGGCCGTGGCGTTGCCCATGGCGATGGAAAAGCCCGCCTGGGCGAACATCGCCACGTCGTTGATCATGTCTCCGATCACTGCGGTCCGGCGAAGGTCCACGCCGATCCGTCGGCAGAGGCTCCTGACGGCCTCGCCCTTGTTCGCCTTGGGATGGGTGAAATCGAGATAGTAGGTCTGCGAGCGGTTGATCGTCGCCCGCGTGTCCAGCAGCTGTCGCGCCGCCGCCTCGACCGAGGCCATCAGCGCAGGATCGTCCGAGACGCCGACGAGCTTGTCGATACGCCCCATCACGTCTTCGAAGTCCGTCACCGGCGTCGGCCCGTACCCCAGCGTGAGCCGCTCGTGCGGGACCCTGAGCCCGGCCGGGTCCCGCACCCGCCAGTCGCCGTCGGCATAGACCCAGGCGTCCACCCCCCGCGCCGTCAGCAGGGCGAGCGCCGCGCGCGCCACGTCGTGCGGCAGGCGATGCGCCTCGACCAGTTCCAGGCTCGGCGTCGCCAGGGTCCCGCCGTTGAAGGCGGCGAACGGCAGGACGATGTCGAGCTGTTGGATGATCGGCGCCATGCCCCTGGGCGGGCGGCTGGAGACGATGGTGAAGCCCACGCCCGCCTCGCCTAGGCGCCGCGCCGCATCGATCGCCGCCGGCGTCAGGCGCTTGTCTGGCGTCACCAGGGTTCCATCCACGTCCGCGATCAACAGTGCGATCGCGCCGCGGGCCTTCGGTCTGGGCTCCAGGACCGTCGTCATCCGATGGGCCGCCAAGCCCGGCCGTCACGGGCCATGAGATCGTCGGCCTGCCGCGGACCCGCCGAGCCGGCGGCGTACCCGTGGACCTTGCCGCCATCTTCCCAGGCCTGCAGAAACGGTTCCACCGCGCGCCAGGCGAATTCGATCTCCCGGGCGCCGGCGAACTGGGTGGCGTCGCCGACCATCGCGTCATAGAGCAGCGTCTCGTAGCCGGTGGCCGGCGCGGCCGCAAAATAGTCGGCGTAGCGGAAGTCCATGCGGACTGGCGCGAGCTCAACCTCGGGCCCCGGCCGCTTGGCCTCGAAGGCCAGCGAGACGCCCTCATGCGGCTGGATCTGCAGGATCAGGGTGTTTGGGGCGGGCGCGCCCGTGGCTGGACCGAACAGGCGCCCAGGCGCGCGCTTGAAACGGATCGCGACACTCGTGTCGCGCGCCGCCAGGGCCTTGCCCGTGCGCAGGTAGAAGGGCACGCCCGCCCAACGCCAGTTGTCGATCATGACCTTCAGCGCGGCGTAGGTCTCGGTGCGGCTGTGGGCCGCCACGCAGGGTTCGCGGCGGTAGTCTGCGACCTTGTGGCCCTGCACCAGACCGGCGCGGTATTGTCCGCGCACGGAATTGGCCGACGCCTCGCTCAACGACGGGAGCTGCACCGCCTCCACCACACGGGCCTTTTCCGCCCGTACGGCCTCGGCTTCGAGGGCGCTCGGCGCCTCCATCGCTGTCATCGCCAGCACCTGGAACAGGTGACTGGGGACCATGTCGCGCAAGGCGCCGGCGCGGTCGTAGTAGCCACCGCGTCCCTCCACCCCGACGGTTTCCGCAGCGGTGATCTGCACATGGTCGATGTGCAGGCGGTTCCACAGGGGCTCGAACACGCCGTTGGCGAAGCGGGTCACCAGGATGTTGCGGACGGTTTCCTTGCCCAGGAAATGGTCGATCCGATAGATTTGATGCTCTTCCAGGCATTTGCCGACACGGGCGTTGAGCGTTTGGGCGGAGGCGAGGTCCCTCCCGAACGGCTTCTCGATCACGACGCGCCGGAACCGGCCCTTGATCTCGCGGGTCAGGCCCGCCCCGGCGAGGCGCTCGACGATGTCGCCGAAGAACCGCGGGGCCACGGCCAGGTAGAACAGCGCATTGCCGCCGCCCTCGCCGCCGAGCGCCGCGAGGCGGGCGGCGAGCGCCGAATAGGTGGCCGGATCCTCGAAATCCCCAGCCTGGTAGAACAGTCGGGTCTGCAGCCATTTCCAGATCGCGGCCGCGACTTTCGTCGGGCCGGGTTCCCCGCCGCCCTCGGCGGCGAGCCCGCGCAGGAAGGTGCCAAGCCCGGCGGCGAAGGTGGCGTCGTCCTTGGCGTTGTGATCGACCCCAAGCACCTTGAAGCCGTCATCGAGGCGTCCGGCCTGCGCCAGGTTGCAGAGCGCCGGCATCAGCAGGCGCCTGGCCAGATCGCCGCCCGCGCCGAAGATCACCATCACGCACGGCGGGGCGGGCGGCGAGATGCGCAGCGCCTTCACCGCGTGAGGCTGGGCGGTCATCGCTCGGCCGCGTCTTCCACGTGGCCGCCGAAGCCGAAACGCATGGCCGACAGCAGCTTCTCGCCGAACGTATGCGCCTCTCGGGAACGGAACCGGGCGAAGAGCGCCGCGGAGAGCACGTTGACCGGGACGGCTTCCTCGATGGCCGCGTCGATGGTCCACCGGCCTTCGCCGCTGTCGTCGACCGCGCCGGTGTAACCCGTCAGCCGTTCGTCGCCGGCGAGCGCCTGGGCGGTGAGGTCGAGCAGCCAGGAGGAGATCACGCTGCCGCGCCGCCAGACCTCGGAAATGTCGGTGAGGTTGAAGTCGAAGCGCTCGTCCTCAGGCAAGGCTTCGGAGGCCTTGTTCTTCAGGATGTCGAGGCCCTCGGCATAGGCCTGCATCAGCCCGTACTCGATGCCGTTGTGGACCATCTTGACGAAGTGTCCGGCGCCCACAGGCCCGGCGTGGATATAGCCCTGCTCGGCGCGCGGGTCGGAGCCGGCGGGCCGGTGGGTGCGCGGGATCTGGCCGACGCCGGGCGCCAGGGTGGCGAGGATCGGATCGAGCCGCCCCACCGCGGCTGGATCTCCGCCGACCATCATGCAGTAGCCGCGCTCAAGCCCCCAGACGCCGCCGGAGGTGCCGACGTCGACGTAGGTGACGCCCCTGGCCCGCAGCGCCTTCGCCCGTCGGATGTCGTCCCGGTAGAAGGTGTTGCCGCCGTCGATCACTATATCGGCGCGACCCATCAGCTCACCGAGCGCGGTGACGGTGGCGTCGGTCGGCTCGCCGGCCGGCAGCATCACCCAGACGGCGCGGGGCGCGTGCAGTTGGCTCACCAGGTCGGCGAGGTCCCGGGCGCCGGCCGCGCCATCCTGCGCGAGCTTGGTGACCGCCGCCGGGTCGCGGTCGTACACCACGCACCGGTGGCCTCCGGCCATCAGCCGTCGGGCGATGTTGCCGCCCATGCGGCCTAGTCCGACGACGCCTATCTGCATGGCCCTTGTCCTCGATCCATCAACTCAGGGAGCGCTCGACGGCGCGCGCCATCCGCTGCAAGCCGGCTTCGACGTCGCGGCCCAGGTCGAGCCGCAGGACGCGCCGGCCGCGGTCCGCCAGCACCGCGAGATCGCCGGCCGCCTGCGCGGCCTCGACGACGCCGAAGCTCAAGAGTCGGCCCGGCACGGCGATGTCGTCGGTGGGCTCGGCGGTGATCTCCAGGAACACCCCGGTGTTGGGTCCGCCCTTGTAGGCCTGGCCGGTGGAATGCAGGTAGCGCGGTCCGAAGCCCAGGACCGTGGCCAGATGCTTGCGATCGCGAATGAAGCTTCGCACCTCCTGCAGCGCGGCGATGTGCTTGGGGCTCCGATCCAGGTAGGCCAGCAATCCGATATAGTCGCCATCATGGGCGCGGCGGAAATGCGCCGCGAGAACGGCCTCGACGGCGGAGCCCGACGCCGACTGCCGAAGGGCGTCGCCGTTGCGCGGATCGGCATAGAGGGCGAGCCCGTCGCTGTGCGCGATCGGTTCGGCTGCCGGCGGGCCTCCGGTCTGCTCATAGGCGTCAGTGAGGTCCCGGGTCCTGGATTTGCTGGCCTCAACGTCGGGCTGGTCGAACGGATTGAGGCCGATCACCGCCCCGGCGATCGCCGTGGCCATCTCCCAGCGGAAGAACTCCTGGCCGAGCGTGTCGCGGCTGGCCAAGGCTATGCGCACGACGGGGTGGCCCTGGTCCACGAGGGCTTGGAGGAGCGTGTCCCGCTCCGGCGCGGGGTCGCCCTCGAGCCGGACGTCGACGAACAGCCGGTCCGGACCATAGACCTCCCACGCCCCGCAAGGCTCGGCATCGACGGGGACGAGGCCTCGGCCGCCCTTGCCGGTGGACTCGGCCAGCAATTGCTCCAGCCAGGCGCCCAGGCCGGCGATCCCCTCGGACGCCAGGATGGTGACCTTGTCGCGACCGGCCTTGGCCGCGGCGCCCAGCACGATGCCTAGCTGGACGCCGGGGTTGGCGAGCGGAGGGACGCTGGGCCCGCACGCGCGGGCCATGATCTGGCTCGCGCGCAGGAAGCCGCCGAGGTCGAGGCCGATCGCCGCGGCGGGGACCATGCCGAAATTGGTGAGCACGGAATATCGTCCGCCGACCTTGGGCAGGCCCGAGAAGATCCGACGAAAGCCCTGACGCCTGGCGGTCTCTTCGAGCGGCGAGCCGGTGTCGGTGATGGCTATGAAATGGCGAGATGCCTCGGCCTCGCCCAGCGCGGCGGTGGCGACCTCGAAGAAATACCGATGCAAGAGGTCAGGCTCCAGCGTCGAGCCGGACTTGCTGGCGACGATGAACAGGGTTGTGGCCGGATCGATCTGGGCTTCGAGGCGGCGGATCTGGGCGGGATCGGTGGAGTCCAGGACCAGCAGCGTCGGAAATCCAGGCTGAGCGCCAAAGGTCTCGGCCAGGACCCCCGGCCCCAGGCTCGAGCCGCCCATACCCAACAGCAGCGCATGGGTGAAATGGTCCGCCTTCACCTCGGCCTGGAAGGCCTCCAGCGCCGCAAGGTCGACCGTCGCCCCGCGCGCGGCCGCCAGCCAGCCCAGCGCGTCGGCTTCGTCGGACCCGGTCCACAAGGTCGGGTCCTTGGCCCACAGGCGTCGATTCCACCCCTCCGCCTGCGCCCGCTCCGACGCCTTGTCCGCCGACGCCTGCAGGGCGGACGGCAGGGTGATCACCTGCCGGTTCTGCCGATCGCCCAGGATGTCCGCGCGCTTGAGGGCCACGGCGGCCAGCAGCTTGTCGAAGGCCTCGGCGAATTGACGCACGCCATCGACCACCAGGCGATCCGTCACGCCGTTCAGGTCCAGGCCATGGCGCTCGGCGGCCGCCAGGACGGCCCGGGCCGCGCCCAGGTCCTCAGTCAGGCTGGCCCGCACCGTCCCGTGGTCGCGGAACGCGTCGAGGGTCTTGACCGGCATGGTGTTGATGGTGTCCGGGCCGACCAGGGTCTCGACATAGAGGATGTCTGAATAGGCCGGATCCTTGGTCCCGGTGGAGGCCCACAGCAGCCGCTGCGGCGCGGCGCCGGCCGCGCCGAGCGCTTGCCAGCGGGGCGTGGCCAGGATTTCCAGGTAGCGCTGATAGGCGATCTTGGCGTTGGCGATGGCGACCTTGCCGCGCAGGGCTCGCAGTTCGTCGGCGTCGCCTCCCGCGCCGCCGGAAAGCCGGCGGTCGATCTCCTTGTCGATCTGGGTGTCGATCCGGCTCACGAAGAAACTGGCCACGCCGCGCACGCGGGAAATATCACCGCCGCCCGCCCTCAGGGCCTCCAGGCCCGCCATGTGCGCGTCGGCCACCGCCAGGTAGGCGTCCAGGCCGAACAGCAGGGTGACGTTGATGTTGAGGCCTTCGCCGATCAGCTGGCGAATGGCGGGTGTCCCGGCGGCGGTCCCCGGCACCTTGATCATCAGGTTCGGCCGGTCAACGGCGCGCCAGAGCCGCCGGGCCTCGGCGATCGTGGCCTCGGTGTCCATCGCCAGGTAGGGTGAGACCTCCAGGCTGACATAGCCGTCCGCACCGCCCAGCCGGTCGTAGACAGGGCGCAACTGGTCGGCCGCAGCCTGGATGTCGGCGATGGCCAGGGCCTCGTAAAGTGCGCCGGGCTCGAGATCGCCCTTGGCGAGCGCCGCGGCGATCCGGTCGTCGTAGTCGCCACCCTGCGCGATCGCCTTCTCGAAGATCGAGGGATTGGAGGTCATGCCCTTCAGGCCGTCCTCCTCGATCCAACGTTTCAGCTGGCCGTCTTCGAAGATCTTGCGGTGGAGGTAGTCGAGCCAGACCGACTGGCCGGCTTGTGACAACTGAAGCAGGGGATTGGTCATCAGAGGCCCTTCCTGATCGGGTCCTTGCCTTGGGCGAGCTGCCGTCGGGCCGCCGCAAGGACATGCTCGACGGTGAAGCCGAACTTGGCCTGCACGGCCTGGATCGGAGCCGAGGCGCCGAAACTGCGCATGGCGATGATCTCTCCGGTGGGACCGGCGTAGCGGTCCCACCCCAGGGCGGCGGCCTCTTCGACCGCGACCCGCGCCGAAGTCTCGGGCGGCAGCACCGCATGGCGGTAGGCCTCCTCCTGGTCCTCGAACAGGTCCCAGGACGGCATCGAGACCACCCGCACATTGACGCCTTCGGCGGCAAGGATCTCATAGGCCTGCACGCACAGGGACACCTCGCTGCCCGTGGCCATCAGGATGAGCTCCGGAGGACAGCAGTCGCTGTCGGCGAGCACATAGGCGCCACGGGCGACGCCGGCCGCCGCGGCGTAGCGGCCACGGTCCAGGACGGGCAGAGCCTGGCGCGACAGGATCAGGCAGGCGGGCCGCGCGGACTGGGCCAGGATGACGCGCCAGGCTTCGGCGGTCTCGTTGGCGTCGCTGGGGCGCAAGGTGATCATCCCCGGGATGGCGCGCAGGGCCGCCAGCTGTTCGACCGGCTGATGGGTTGGGCCGTCCTGGCCCAGGCTGATGGAGTCGTGGCTGAACACGAACACCACGGGCAGCTCCATCAGCGCCGCCAGCCGCGTCGGCGGCCGCATATAGTCGCTGAAGATCAGGAAGGTGCCCGTGTAGGGCCGCAGATAGGTGAGCGCGAGGCCGTTGGCGATGGCGCCCATGGCGTGTTCCCGGACGCCGAAATGCAGGTTGCGGCCGCCATAGCTTGCGGCCTCGAAGTCGCCCGCCCCATCGAATTCCAGGCGGGTCTTGGTGGACGGCGACAGGTCGGCCGAGCCACCGATCAGCGCGGGCAGGCGCTGCGCCACGGCGTTCAGCGTCTTGCCCGAGGCCTCGCGGGTGGCGATGCCCTTGGCGTCCGCCGGGAAGGTCGGGATGTCGCGGTCCCAACCCTCGGGGAGGTCCCCAGCCAGCAAGCGCCGGAGCTCGTCGGCCAAGGCCGGCGCGGCCGCGGCGTAGGCCGTGAACGCCGCGTCCCACGCGGCCCGCAGCCGGCCGCCCCGTTCGCCCAGGGTGGCGTCAAAATGTTCACGCACGCCGTCGGGCACGAGGAATTGCGCATCCTCGGGCCAGCCATAGGCGCGCTTGGTCAGCCGCACCTCCTCGACGCCCAAGGGATCACTGTGGATCTTTGACGTGCCCTGCTCGTGCGGCGACCCGTAGCCGATCACGCTCGTCACCCGGATCAGGGTCGGCCGGTCGCCGGTCCTCTGGAAGGTCTCGAGGGCCTGCGCGAACGCCTCGCAATCGTTGGCGTCGTCCACCGCAAGCGTCGCCCAGCCGTAGCCCTGGAAGCGCCGCATCACGTTCTCGCTGAACGCCAGGTCGGTGTGGCCCTCGATGGTCACCGAGTTGTCGTCGTAGATCCAACACAGGTTCGAGAGCTTCAGGTGGCCGGCGATCGAGGCCGCTTCGCCGCTCACGCCCTCCATCATGTCGCCGTCGCTGCACAGGGCGTAGACCTTGTGGTCGAACAGCCGGTAGCCGGGCCGATTAAAGCGCGCGGCCAGCCAGCGCTCGGCCATCGCCATGCCGACGCTGTTGGCGGCCCCCTGGCCCAGCGGGCCCGTGGTGGCCTCCACCCCGGTGGTCATTCGATATTCGGGATGTCCCGGGCAGACGCTGTCGAGCTCGCGGAACCGCCTGATGTCACCCAGGCCGACCGCCGGCCGGCCCTGAGGGCGTCCCGCCCGATCGACCGCCTCGACGCCGGCCAGGTGGAGCAGGCCGTACAGCAGCATCGAGGCGTGCCCCGCCGAGAGTACGAAGCGGTCGCGGTTGGGCCAGGTTGGCGTCTTCGGGTCGTAGCGGAGGAATCGGGTCCAGAGCGTGTAGGCGACCGACGCTATCCCCATCGGCGTTCCCGGGTGGCCGGACTGGGCCGTTTGCACCGCGTCGATCGTGAGCGTGCGAAGCGTGTTGATGGCGGCATTTTCTATCGTAGTACGATCTATTTGCGCGCCGCCGAGCACTTGGAGATCGCCGATCGTCATGACTGGAGCCTCGCGCTTGCCGTCCTCAACCAAGCGTTCGCGAAGTCGCATCGCTCGACCGGACTAAGGGGCGAACGGGCGAAGCGGCGATCGGTTCCCCGCGCAGGGCGCGCCGCCAGACGGCGGCCTTTCCTCAGGCTTGGATGGCCTGCGATGGCGCGCGCCGCTAGGGGCGGAACACCAGTCGCGCGGTCGTGCCCGGCCCGCGCTCAAAACAGATCTCGCCGTGCAGCTGGCTCGCCAGGCTCTGCAGAATCCCCTGACCAAGCGATCCAGACCTGGTCTGCGCGAAGTCGTCCGGCAGGCCGGGACCGTCGTCGGCGACGGTCAAGGCGTAGTCGCCGCGTTCAACCGTGAAGTCGATCTGGATTGCGCCGTCCGAGCGCCCTCGGAACGCATGCTTCAAGCTGTTGGTGACGAGTTCGGCCACGATCAGCGAGACCGACATCAGAGCGTCGAGGCTGAGGACGATGGCCTGGGCCCTGACGGTCAATTGAATGTTCGGCGTGTCGCTCGCGGCGATCAGGTCGCGGCAGAGAGCGTCGAGGTAGTGCTCGACCGCCTGATCGACGGCCGTCGGATCGTGGAGGCGACGATGGACGCCCGACATCATGTCGAGGCGGGTCTGCGCCGCCTCCAACGCAAGCGCGCCGGGGCTGTCCGCCTTGAGGGTCTTGCGCCGGAGCCTGAGCAGCGCCGCCACGAACTGCAGGTTGTTGGCCACGCGATGCTGCAATTCCCGGAACAGCGTATTGGCGTGCTCCCGGGCCTCGGACAGGTCGTTGATCGCCAGGTTGAGGGTGCGGATCACATAGAGTTCGAGGGTCGCCGTCAGGACGAAGATGGCCATGGTGATCACGTTCGGGGTGGCCAGCACGAACGTCCCGTATGGCGGGAAGAACATGACCCAGGCGACCACCGTGCAGATGGCGGCCACCAACAGGCCGATGCGAATCCCGCCGAAGAGACCCGCGAGCAGAATCGCCGGCAGGAAGGTCATTGGGCCGAAGCCCTCGCTCATGCCGCCGAGGCCCCAGCGTAGGACAGACGCCAGCAGGAAAAAGGCGCCGCCGGCCGCGAGGCCCAGAGCGGGCCGGTCGCGCGGCAGTCTTCGGAAGGGCGATGGTCGCGTCATGGCCCGCCTGCGCCGCGATAGGGCCAAGCTCGCTCCGCGCCGCCCGCGGCGCGCCGCGCGGACGGCGCGGCGATCCAGACGGACAGAGCCGGTGGCGTGAATCGACGCTTGCCGCTGGGCTTGGCCTGGCGTTGCATAACGACCATCGCCTCCTCGACCTGTGATGTCGCGCCGCGGTCTTGTGGCGCAGCTGCAGGGTCGGCACATGTAAGGCCTCGCGAGGAATGGCGCTACGCTGCCGGCAGCGGCGACCTGGTCCCACGCGGCCGTCAACACAGCGCCGCTGGGCCGCGGGGCCGGCCTTGCGGGCGATGGATGCTTCGCGCGCCGCGGTGGTGTCGGGCGATAGGGATGGCGGTGACAGTGGCAGAGGCGGAGCTTGAGGTCGTACTTGCCGGAATTCGCGCGTGCCGGGCCTGCGCCGGCGAGTTCGATCACGTGCCGCGGCCGGTCGTGCGCGCGGCGCCCGAGACACGCCTTCTGATCTGCGGCCAGGCGCCGGGACGGCGGGTGCACGAGAGCGGCGTCCCGTTCGATGATCCGTCGGGCGACCGCCTGCGCGGTTGGCTGGGCGTGGATCGCGAGACCTTCGACGGGGACCCACGGATTGGAGTCGCCCCCATGGCGTTCTGTTTTCCCGGGACCAGTCCCCAGGGCGGCGACTATCCGCCGCCGCCGCGTTGCGCGGCGTTGTGGCGGGCCCCGCTATTGGCCTGCCTGCCCAATGTGGAACTGACCCTGCTGGTGGGAATCTACGCGCAGCGCTGGGCGTTACGGGCCGCCGCCAAGGCATCGATGACCGCGACGGTGGCCGCCTGGCGCAGCTATGGACCTGCGGTGATCCCCTTGCCGCATCCATCGTGGCGCAGCACGACGTGGCTGCGGCGCAACTCCTGGTTCGACGATGAGCTCGCGCCCTATTTGCGGACCCGCGTCGCCGAGGTCCTGGCCGGCGCCGCGGACGTTCAGGATCCGTCGGCGCCGCCGCCGCGATAGATCGGGCCTGACGCCGTCGCCCCGGCGCCGGCCGTGAGAACCGCCGGCGTTACGCGTCGGCCGCCCGAAGGAGATCAACCGCCTCGTCGACCGACCGGGTTGAACGGCCAAGCGTGAAGAATGGCCGCCGAGCATCGGGGACCGCGGCCGTCATGACGCCCTCCAGCGCTGGAGGGCGGAGCCCAGATGCATGGCAATGTGGTCGGTCTTGCTGCTCTTGATCTCGTACTGCGGGATCTCGGGACTCGCGTGATGGGTGTGGCCCTTGTAGTCGACGTCCTGCGTGTGGACGCGGACGATCGTGCCGCTGACGCGTCCCGCCTCCGAGTTCCAAACGACCCGGTCGCCCACCTTGAACCGCTCAGCCATCGTGACCGTCCGCGGGCGACGGCGCCGCCGCGCGATCGGGTCCGACGTAGCTGGACCGCGCGACACGGTCGATCAAGCGGGAGGCCGCGTGAAGGATCAGGGGGTGATCCATGAGGCCTGGCTTGGGCGAGAAACACGCGGCCATCGCAAGAGCGATCTCGGCCTGCCGAGCGGGGCGGTCGGCGAGCAAGGCGGCCAGCAGGTTTTCGAGCGCGATCACCTGGACCCGAAGCTGGGCCAATTCAGCCTCGTTGAGCCGCGGCGCGTGGCGCAGTCTCGGCTCGCTGGAACCGGCGCGCTTCTGCGGCCCCTCGCAGAGGGCGCCGCCTTCGTCGTCCCACCTCAAGAGCGCGCGGGCATGTGACAGCGGCGGATCAGGAGAGCTCGGCCGTTTCGTCACCCCTGGCTCCTTAGGTCATCCCACGTCAGGTCCAGCGCCTCGCGGCGACTTGCCTGCATCCGGGCGGGTCGGGTCAAGGATCTCGGGCGATCGCGCGGCCACGGCTTCCTGGGGTCCGCAGGGCGTCGCGCCGCCCTCGTCTTCCCACCTCGCCAGCACACGCTGGCGCAGCGGTTGATCGTCCCGCGGCGGAGCCGTTCCGCGCAGCCGGGTGGGGTTCTCATTGTCTGCCATAGCCAACCTCCGATCGATCCTAGGTTCACCGCAGTACGGCTGCGCCGAGCGGCGTCATCCGGCCTTGTCCATCGCCTCCTCGAACGCGAGTTCGGCGCGCAGTCCTTCCAGATCGCGATGGACGACCGCCACCGCCAAGTCCGTCTCGCCGCGCCGATAGGTGACGGTGCAGTCGTTGGCCTCCAGGCGCCCGTCGATCTTCGCGTTGTCCCAGCCCTCGGCGTGGCCGATGTAGGCCAGGCTGAAGTCGTACTGCTCGGTCCAGAAGAAGGGCACGCAATCGAAGCGTTCGCGCTGGCCGAGCATGTTGCGGGCAGCGGTCTGGCCTTGCCGCCCAGCGACCACCCAGTGCTCCACGCGAATATCCTCGCCGGTCCGCCGGTCGGGCCAACGGGCGATGTCGCCGGCGGCGAAGACGCCTGGGACGCTGGTCTCAAGATAGGCGTTGACCTTCACGCCGCGGTCCAGTTCGAGGCCCGCCCGTTCGGCCAGCGTCAGGTTGGGCCGGACGCCGATCCCCGCGACGATGAAGTCGGCCTCGAGAACCTCGCCGGTTTTCAAGGTCACCCCGCGAGCGTCCAAGGATACCGCGGTCGTGCCGAGATGGAAGGTCACGCCGTGTCGCTCGTGCAGCCTGCGGATATGAATGCCAAGCTCGTCACCGAGGATCCGCTGCATGGGGATCGCGGCGGGGGCCACCACCTGCACCTCGACGCCACGCGCGCGCAGCGAGGCGGCGACCTCCAGGCCGATGAAGCTTGCGCCGATCACCACCGCGCGCCGTGCGGCGGAGCCCTCTGCGGCGAGGGCTCGGCTGTCGGCGCGGGTCCGCAGATAATGGACATGCGGCAGGTCGTCGCCGGCGCCGAGTCGCACCGGTTCCGCGCCCGTCGCCAGCAGGAGCGCGTCGTAAGGGTAGCGGGCGCCATCGGTGAGTTCGACGTAGCGCGCGGCCGCGTCGATGCCGCCGACGCGGGCGTCCAGCCTCAGCGCGATGTCATGGGCCCGGTAGAACTCGGGTGGGCGCAGCGGATTGGCGCTGTCGGGCGATGCGCCGGCGAGAAAGCCCTTGGACAGATTCGGACGATCACAGGGCGGCGCGGGGTCGGCGCTCAACATCGTCAAGCGCCCCACATAGCCTTCGCGCCGCAGCGTTTCGGCCGCCGCCTCGCCGGCGGCGCCCCCGCCGACGATCACGATGTTCTCGGGCAGGCCGGAGCGGGGCGGTAGTGATCGCCGCGGAGCAGGTGCGCGCCGCGCCCGAACGCGCACCAGGCCGTCGGCCTGCTCCACCTCGAAGCAGGGTATGGGGTTCAGGGCCGGGGCGCGCAGGGGCTCGCCGGTGCGCAGGCTGAAGCAGGCGTGGTGCCAGGGACAGCGCACGGTGTCGCCCACCAGGAGGCCGTCGGCCAGCGGCGCGCCATAGTGCGTGCACACCGACCCGACGGCGAACACCTCCTCTCCGCGCCGCGCCAGCAACACCGGCTCGTCGCCGAGGCGGCCCGAAAGCATCGCCCCGTCCGGCAGGCGGCTCAAGGGCACGCCGTCGGCGAGGTCCAGTGTGGCGAGATCGGCGGTTTCGGAGCTCATAGGAGCCCTCCTTCTGGGGCGTCCAAGCCCCCGTGGCTGAAGTCACGCCGTGGCTTGACCGAGCGCGAACGGGCGGCCGGCCTCGACCGAAGCGGCCGTCGCGGGCGCGCCGGTCACCGCCCTGGCGCCCTGGCGGGCGTCGTCTTGCCGCTCAGGAACTCCGTGAGGGCGACGGCCTGGTTGTGACGCTCGTCCTTTGCGCCGTAGATGAGCGTCGTGGGCCCTGCGGCGACGATTTGGCGCAAGGTCTCGACGGCGGGGTTGCCGCGCAGCTCGGCGAAATAGCGGCGGCGGAATTCCGCCCAGCGCTCCGGCCTGTGATCG
>Ga0105238_10002507_pt1 | contig 18370 bp, 15 predicted proteins | sample KBSC34metaG_FD_81526 | JGI IMG/M metagenome (GOLD analysis project Ga0105238, IMG submission 81526) | Corn rhizosphere microbial communities from Kellogg Biological Station, Michigan, USA - KBS C3-4 metaG | ecosystem: Host-associated > Plants > Roots > Rhizosphere > Soil | place: Michigan, USA... | reverse complement strand
TTTTGGGTATTTACAGGCATTCTTGTGTCAATTGGGCTCGGTGCCGGCAGAGCGGGGGGCCAGGTCAGCACAAAAGATGACGCCTTAGGCTCGATTGCCGCATTGCTCAGAGATGTGCCGCGAACAGACTCGGCCACGCCACTGGAACTCGATCAGGCGGAGACGATTGCGCTCCAGAACAATCCTGAGATCGAGGTGGCGATCCAACGCGTCGCAATGGTACGGGCACATGTCCCCTCGGCTGGAGCTCTCGATGACCCCATGGCGATGTATCGCGGCTGGGGCGTACCACTGAAGAGGCCTTGGGACTACAACGCCGCGCAGAACATGTTCAGCGTGAGCCAGACATTTGTCAGCGCCAAGAAGCGAGATCTACGCACAAGTGTGGCGGAATCCGATGTGGAACAGGCCAAGGCGAATCTCGATTTCGTGCGGCTGGACGTCCGGGTACGGGTGCGGAAGGCGTTCTTCGACCTGCTGCTGAGCCAGGATGAGACTCGAATACATGGGCAGCATGTTGCGATCGCGCAAGAGGCGATCGGTGCCGCCCGCATCAAGTACACGAGCGGGAACGTGCCGCAACAGGATGTCTTGAAGGCGCAGGTGGCGCTTACCGGACTGGCAGAGCACATGATCCACTTCGATCGCGATGGGGAGATAGCTCGCGCACGCCTGAATGTACTGCTGGGAAGAACGCCGAATGCGCCGCTAGAGGTTCGTGGAGAGCATGCAATTGTGGCGTCATTGCCTTCTGCTGATTCGCTGATGGAAATGGCGATAAATACACGCCCGGACCTGATGGCGGCCAAAGCTGCTGCAGACCGCAGTCACAAAGAGCAGTATCTGGCAAAGAAGGCTTATACGCCGGACTTCACGGTCTCTGCCGGTTATATGGTGATGCCTGCCGGGCAGGATTTCCGCAATAGCTACATGGTAGAAGGCTCGATGAATCTACCGTGGTTGAATCGCAGGAAACACGATTCCGAAATCGCGGAGGCAAAGTTGAAAGCGACGGAGCAGGATGCAGAACTCGCAGCACTGGGAAATACCGCACGCGGACAGATTGCCGAGGCGCTCGCTGAAGCGCAGTCGGCGCAGAAGCTGGCCCTCCTCTATCAGCAGCAGTTGAAAACGCAGGCGGAAGCCACTTTGCAGTCGAGCGTGATTGCCTACGAGAACAACAAGACAGGATTTCTGGATCTGCTCGACAGCCAGATGCGGGTGATCGATATCGATCTCGCATGGGCGCAGGCCGTGGGAGATTTTGACGCACGGCTCGCTGATCTTGAGATGGCGGTCGGCGCACCGGTAGACCAGATTCTGCAAGCGAATCCGGAGGCGAAGCAATGAAGACCACTTCTTACAAAATTGCACTTGGGGTGATGGCGGCATTGTGCATCGTCCTCGCCGCCGTGGTCACTTACCTGGTGGCTGAGCAGAATCATGCAGCACCCGCGATGGAGACCGCAGAAGACGACCCGGTGCTTGCGAAAGGACCCTCTGCAGACGCGCATCGCGGCGATCAAAAAATTGCGGAAGGAGGCGCATTGGAACCGACCCTGGTCCCAGTACAGCTCTCGCCGCAGCGGATGCAGGAAATCGGCGTGACCACGGCAACCGCTGCGATGAAAACGCTAAGTAATAATCTTCAGGTGCCGGGCAACGTGGATATCAACGAAACGAAGCTCGCGTACGTGCAGACACGCTTCCCAGGCTGGATCCAGAGAGTGTTTGCAAATGCGATGTATCGGTATGTACGCAAGGGGCAGCCGCTCTTCACCGTGTATAGTCCCGACCTGGTGAGCAGTGAGCAGGAATATCTGTTGGCGCGGAAGAATCAGGCAGCTTTCTCAGGAGGCATGCGTGGGGACTCGATGCCCGGCATGGCGCACCAGGAGAGCGCCTGGCTTGTCCAGGCGGCTGTTCAGCGGCTCGAGCAGTTTGGCGTAGCCCCTGAGGAGATTGCGAATCTCGAGAAGACGGGAAAGGAACAGAAGGAATTGACGGTGTATTCGCCGGTGAATGGATATATCACCGAGCGCAACGCGCTACCGAATGCCTACGTACAGCCGGAGACCAAGCTCTATGCCATCGCCGATTTGAGCACCGTGTGGGTGTATGCGAACGTTTTTCAAAGTGATGTAGGCCGAGTACGGCCTGGCGATCGCGCCAAACTCACCGTGGATGCGTATCCAAGGAAGACGTTTAGCGCACGTGTCGATCAGATTCTGCCGCAGGTTGATCAGGCCACGCGAACGGTTCGCATTCGCCTGGCGATGGCCAATCCGGGCGTGGCACTGAAGCCGGGAATGTACGTCAATGTGGACATAGCGGCGGAACTCGGACGGCAGTTGGTAGTTCCCGCATCGGCGATTCTGCATTCGGGACAACGCGCTGTGGCCTTCATCGATCGGGGAGAAGGAAACCTGGAACCGCGCACCGTAACGACAGGGCCGCAGATCGATGGCGAAATTGTGATCCTGAGCGGATTGAAACCGGGCGATCGTGTTGTGAGCTCGGCAAATTTCCTGATCGACTCCGAAGCGCAGCTTCAGTCGGCATCGCAGAACTTTGCACCAGGCGCGCCCCAGCCGGCAGCAAACAGCGCAAATTCCGCAGAGAATGTCTCGATCGATTTCACTTCCAATCCTTCGCCGCTCAGCACCGGCAGCAACACAGTCCGCGCCGCTGTGCGTGGGCCGGACGCAAAACCGTTGAGCGGCTCGCAGGTGACGGTCACGCTCTTCATGCCGGCCATGCCGGAAATGGGAATGGCAGCGATGCACAGCATGGCAACGCTAGTCGACCAGGGTGGCGGAAATTACGAAGGGAAACTCGACGTGCCTATGAGCGGAACATGGCAGGTGACGATCAACATCACCCGCGGTGGACAAGTGATCGCAACGAAGAAGCTGAGTGTGACCACGAGTGGGGGCAGGTAATGATTGCACGAACCATTGCATGGTGCGCACGGAATCCATTTCTCGTGTTTACGGGGGCTGTCCTACTGCTGGTCGCGGGTATTTGGTCCATGCATCGTATTCCGCTGGATGCGCTGCCCGATATCAGTGATGTGCAGGTGATTATTCATACGCCTTGGGCCGGCGAGCCACCGAACGTGATCGAAGATCAGGTCACATATCCAATCGTCTCGGCGCTCCTGTCTGCTCCGAAGGTGAAGAATGTGCGCGCGCAGACCATGTTCGGGGATTCGTACGTGTTCGTAGTGTTTGAAGACGGAACAGATCTCTACTGGGCGCGGTCGCGAGTGACGGAGTACCTGCAGCAGATTGCCGGTAAGCTGCCGCAAGATGCGCATCCCGCGATCGGGCCGGATGCGACGGGCGCCGGATGGGTATTTGAGTATGCGCTGGTGGACCGCTCTCATACCCATAGCCTGGCCGATCTTCGCGCTCTGCAGGACTGGTATTTACGGTATCAACTGCAGACTATTCCCGGTGTTGCTGAGGTCGCGAGCATAGGCGGCTTTGTCCGGCAGTACCAGGTGAATCTCGATCCGGCAAAGCTGTTCTCTTACGGAATTCCCGCCCAGCAGGTGACAGAGCGGGTGCGGCAGAGCACGAACGAAGTGGGCGGTGACGTGCTGGAGATGAACGGCGCCGAATACATGGTGCGCGGCCTTGGGTATTTCAAAACCCTTGCCGATTTAGAGAACGTTCCTGTGGCGACCAAGAATGGCACGCCCGTACTCGTGAAGGATTTGGGCAGGGTGTCGTTTGGGCCGGATGTTCGTCGCGGCGCCGTGGATTGGCAGGGACGCGGCGAAACCGTTGGCGGCATTGTCGTAATGCGCTACGGCTTGAATGCTTTGAAGGTGATTGACGCCGTGAAAGCCAGGTTCAAGGAAATTGCGTCTTCGCTGCCGGCAGGCGTGGAGATCGTGAATGCGTATGACCGGTCGTGGTTGATCAACGAATCCATCCATACGCTGAAGCGCGACCTGATTGCTGAAGCGATCATCGTGAGCTTCGTCAGCGTTGCATTCCTATTTCATTTCCGTTCCGCTCTCGTACCGATCCTCACATTGCCAATAGCAGTATTGGCGGCATTTGTTCCGATGTACTTTCTCCATGTGAGCTCGAACATCATGTCGCTGGGCGGCCTTGCACTGGCCATCGGCGTCCTGATTGACGCAGCCATTGTGATGGTTGAGAACGGCTATCGGAGCTTGGCCGAGCGCAACGATGTGGTCGATAAGTCCACGCGCGAACTCCTGCTCATTGGCGCTGCGCAGCAAGTGGGGCCTGCCCTCTTCTATTCGCTCATCATCATTGTGGTATCGTTCCTGCCCGTGTTTCTGTTGGAAGCGCAGGAGGGGCGCATGTTCAGGCCCTTGGCCTGGACGAAGACGCTGGCGCTGATCTTCTCATCACTGCTGTCGATCACGCTTGTTCCGGCCCTGATGCCGCTATTCCTGCGGGGAAAAATGAGGCCCGAGTCGCGCAATCCCGCCGCGCGCATCACTCAAGCCATGTACCTGCCCGTGTTGCGCTGGTGACTGCGGCACTGGAAGACCGTGGTCGCGCTGAATCTCATCTTCCTCGCCGTGACGGTTCCTCTTTATTCCAAGTTGGGCAGTCAATTTATGCCCGCGCTCTATGAAGGCTCAGCGCTTTACATGCCCAGCGCGCTACCCGGAATCTCCATCACCCAGGCCGCAGCTTTAATGCAGGAACAGGATCGGATCATCAAGACATTCCCCGAAGTAGCGAGCGTCTTTGGCGCGGTGGGACGATCGGATTCGGCAACCGACAACGCGCCGCTGGACATGTATGACACCACCATCATGCTGAAACCGCGCGAACAGTGGCGCCTCGGAATGACACACCAGAAACTCATTCAGCAGATGGATGAAAAGCTGCAATTCCCTGGCCTGACGAATACGTGGACCATGCCCGTGCAGAACAGGCTGGACATGGAACTGACCGGGATCAAAACAGCGGTAGGCATCAAGATCCAGGGACCGAATCTTGCCACCATTGAGAACATCGGCGCAAAAATGCAGCAGACGCTTTCGACTATGCCGGAGACCGGCTCGGCATTCGCTGAGCGCGTCTCACAGGGCTTTTACCTGAACGTAGATGTAGACCGCCCGGCTGCGGCGCGCTATGGATTGACCGTGGCAGACGTCCAGAGAGTAGTGTCGTCAGAAGTTGGTGGCATGAATGTCACCGAGAACATTGAGGGCCGCCAGAGGTTCCCCGTCGCTGTTCGGTACGAGCGCGGTTCGCGGGATACCCCGAATGCAGTGCAGCGGGCGTTGATCGCGACACCAACGGGAGAACAGATTCCGTTGAACACCGTTGCCCGGGTTTCGTATTCGCGTGGACCGGCGATGATTCGCGATGAAGAAGGACAGTTGACCGGATACGTTTATCTCAGCCCGAAGACGAACGATTACGGAGGATACGTAAATCGGGCACAGAAGTTGATCGCGACCACTGTTGCAATCCCCGCCGGATATACGTGGCGGTGGGCGGGAGAGTACGAGTTCCAAACAAGAGCGAAACAGCGCTTGAAGATAATTGTACCCATCGTGTTCTTTGTGATCTTTCTGTTGCTCTACATGGTCTTCAAGTCGGCAATCGAGGCGGCCGTGCTGATCTTTCCCACGCTGTATGCGATGTCGGGCGGTCTGTTGCTGCAATGGATCATGGGCTATAACTTCAGTGTGGCGGTATGGGTCGGCTACATCGCGCTGTTTGGGATCGCCGTGGAAACCGGCGTGGTGATGGTGGTTTATCTGCACGAGGCGTACGCGGAACGTCTTGCGAAAGGCGCGCTGCGATCAGAAGCGGATCTCGAGCAGGCGGTGATTGACGGCGCTGTGCAGCGGCTTCGCCCCAAGCTGATGACAGTAACAGCGGTCATTCTAAGCCTCGCCCCAATCCTATGGGAAACGGGGATTGGTTCCGATGTGATGAGACCAATTGCAGCCCCCATTGTAGGCGGCATGATTACTTCCACCATTCATGTTCTGATCCTCGTGCCAGTGTTCTTCCTGCTTATTCGACGGAGGGCAGAACGTTGAAAGCATGCGGCTCGAGGTTTGGCAGAGTTTCAAAACGCGATTTGGAATGGGAATTCGGCCAGTGTGGAAAGATTGCGAACACCGTTCCGCTGAGCATAAGGAGCGGTTCAGCGCAGCCGGTGCGACGATCATTGGGGTTTCTGAAGATAGCATTAAGCGCCTCGATCAGTTCTCCGCCGATCCGAATTACCAAAGGAATCTGCGCACACCGGCAACGATCCCAAAATTGAGGCTCCGTCCCAGAAAACGTTGTCTTGGGGGCACCTCCGGTTCGGCTCATCCGAGGACGTACTGGGCCCTGAAGGGCAACTCCGAGACGATTGCCCCATTCCTCATCGGTAGGCAGGGGCAAGCCGCTGCCTAGCTTCTGACACGCTTCTGTCGCCGATTCCCGCGTGAACATGCGTCCATATGCCTGTATGAATCCATGGAGCTGCGGTTTATTTACATGCATTTTTAGACGCCCGTAACCTTAGTCACCTGCCTTTGCCGACGTGGGATTGCGGTACCAAAAATGAATGCGCGATATTGAACCGAGGTAGCACACTACGGTGAAGAGCACCTGTTATTGGAATAAGCCATTGCTATGTGTTCTTCTCTCACCTCAGGTTGACGTTCGACCGGTCATATGACACACGGACCTACTAGTTTTGCATTGCGGCTGCCCGCGTCAACGCGGCTGCAAGCCATCGAAGGGGCGAAAAAGGAAGGTATGTCTCTAAATCAGTTCATCACGCTGGCCGTAGCAGAAAAGACCGTGCGGATGATACTTGAGCCGAAGGCGAACCGACGGACGTTGAGCGCAGGGGCACGTGCCAGAATTGCGGAGGGGCAGCGCAAGAGGTGGGCAAAGCAGAAGGCTCAGAAGTGATGAACAAACGGAGAACCAATGCCTAACCGGTTCAGATCGCTGTTCCTAACGTCCATCTTTGCCGCCTGGCGTCATGCTCGGGTTGGTTGGTGATGAGATGAACCGAGCGATGAGGGATCGTAGATTATCAAGCACCATCGAAATCAGCGTTCAAGATGGGCCAAACGGCAGGTCATCAAAGAGGGGCAGTAGTTGCTGATCAGATCGAGCTTCGTCGTAGTTGCTTTTTCGGAGTGAGCAGGTAGTAAAGACCGAAGCTGCCGTTTACAACGCACTCGTCTCTACACGTTTCACACTGGGTACGGTGCTCTATTGCTTCCCAGTAGGCAGCCACTGCTGCCTGTTCCGCGTGTGGGCAGTCAACGACGATCATCCACTGTGTGACAAGCCGTTTGTAGGCAATACAGGCCATCTGCAACCTTCAACATTGTAGACACGAAAGGGGGGAGAACCAAGACCATCCCCCGAGGCTCGGTTCCCCAGGGCAACTTTCGTGCTCTAGGTTAGTAAGCAAGACAATATCTTGGAGTTTGGTAACAACTCAAGAAAACTTTCGTTCAGGTCCTGCCCATTGCTCGGGCGCTAGTCTCTAGGCAATCGCCTTCGGTCGCCATTCGAATGTTTCAGCTTCCGGGGCTCAAGGTACCTATTTGAGAACCAGACAATGATGTCAGCGGCGTTCTGCAGGCCGGCCGGGGGGGAACGGCATTTTCTCCCCGCATCCGTTGCATATCGCTCTGATCGGTTTCATTTGAGCGTCGTACTCAATCTTCAACTCGGTTCTGCTCATCACACCTGCTCCGAGATCCAGCCTTGCGACGTTTTGCTGACTTGCATCTTGCGTCCTTCAATGCTGACTTCATAATGTCTGAGGGGAAGCTCAGTTGGTGCGTGAGTGAAATCAGCTTTTACGTCTTCCAAACGTCGAGCTTGGGTAATGAGACCGGACGGCTCTCACGAGAGCATTGCGCCTCGAGGTTCATTCCTTTGACGCCTTGAATGAGTACAGCCTCGCGAATAGAAAGGGATACTTGAATCCTCGCTCAGCCTCAGATAGAGAAGGAAACCCTCTGCAACCTGCGTTCCAGAATTGCAGAGGGCTGGAATGGGAAGCCGTTCACTGCATTCCGAATTCGATCTGTTGAGAATGACCGTGGAGATAGACTCTCACGCGCTCTGAGAGCGTGACGCGACGCAAATCACATACCGTGCGAAATGCAGATGAGACCATCCATTTCGCCCCTTGAAGGATGCAAGCCAGCAGTTCCCCCGGGGTTTCTAGACGACATGCAGGCGAGAAGCCGACCGCTCTGACTCCAGAACGGAAACCTAAGGTCGGTTTTTCGTTGTCTAGAGTAGAGTCAGTGGCGTGAGGCGATAGTTGCAGAGCCTCTTTGCATCTCACCACCAAACTCCTTTACGCGGGGTGCCTTCATGGCGCTTTCCAACAGAATCCAGCATTTGACACGACGCCGAGTTCGTTGCAGAGGTCCCTACCTGAGATTCATTTCTGTTTACCTTGTATCCCATGACGCCTACATTGTCCGTTGAGGCAGTCCAGGAGAGATTGATCTGGCTTGTGGAGATAGCAGAGGCCTGGAGATCCATGTGGACTGAGCGCGGGGTGGTATCGCGAGAAGGAACGCTTCCACTTCCATTCTTTCCCACAAACGTCGTCACGCTTTGTCCTGGAAGATTGTAGGAGAAGGAACTCCCCGCAAAGAAGGCTTCTTGCGCAGTAAGGTTATACGATGCCGATGTGATCCAGGGGGTAATAATGCCTGCAGTAAAGCCGTTCATTGAGAAGTTGATACTTTTCGCGGAGCCCTTCTGGTTAATGGCCACGATTGCGAACGCGCCCGTTGAAGGATCCTTGAACGCGGAAACGAAGATGCCGCGCGCCGGGCTCGCGTTCGCATCCATCCTCACCCATCCCGGGCGGACAAATTTGCTCCAGTTCCCAGTTGCATATAACCGCTTTGCGGGGTTATAGGACTGATCGGTTAACCCATAGTTCCCCTGCGAAGAAGGATGAGCCAACTCCCACCATTCATAGGCGCTTACGTTTGCGACGGTAAAGAATTGATGCATGTTCAGGGCCATTTTAAGAGCGTTGGTGATCGAGGGATCCCAACTACTGGCATCCGAAGTCTCGCTAAGCCAGAGACGCTTCCCTCCAGTGGTACCAAGAACATATGCGCTCGCCCTCGCAGGGTAAGGATAGCCATGTCCGGCCGCGATCGCTACGTATCGGGCGCATGAGGAATTGCTGAGGCACGCAGCGGTGTAATCAGGGGAGAACCATTGCGAATTGCTCGCGAGCATCAGGGCGGGATGTAATCCGGCTGCGGAAAGCGCAGGCCCCAAATAATTCTGAATGAAATCCTGGAATTGAGTACCCGATCCCCAAATACATGTTCCAACACCACCTGCGAGAGCACCGCCGCTCAACGTTGGTTCATTCTGCACATCCAGATAAGCGATCGGAACGTTGTTCGGCGGCTTTTGGTAGGTGTTGATCAGATTAACAATATAATTCGCGTACTGCTGGTATGCTCCACCACTACCGTCCAATGGAAGCGTGCTCGTAAAGCAATTACCGTTCGATCCTACCGCCCCATCATCAAATGCAGGAGAGGCCTTACTGCCGTCGGATGAACCAGGTTCACCGGCCTCGGTGGTATTGTTTGCGGTCTGGATGATGCTCACACTGGGTGGGGTGCGAGATGACGTAACTGCAGGCTTAAACGCCACCATCACGTTCGATTGCTGGTCGGCTTTCGACGATGATGCGGTGGCGGCGATCAATCCTGCGGAGGTCTGCACCGCATCCATCGTCGTGAAGTTCGCAATACTGCCGTTATCCACACGCCTTGTGAATCCTGGACCTGGGGTAAGCGTCTGACCCTGGCTGTTCCCTTGAAAGACGGCGAAGATAAGCTCTCCTGGAGAATGGGTCGTCGCGGACCCTGTCGTCCAATTTGAGGAGACGCTGGATCCCGTGTCATTTGATACGGTCAAGTCGACAGGCGTTGATGCCGCGAGGCCTGCATATTCATGCACCGCGATGTCTTTATATGCGGTAGGGATGCTAAAGGTACAGGTAATAGCATCCGTCCCGGCAGCAATGTTTGCTGCATACCAGACTGAAGTGCCAAGCGTTTCAGCGGTGTTGAAGCTTTTCCCGGCTTCCGCGAAAGTGTTGTGCAAGGAGTCACTGCAACCGGTGACGACATCGCTCGAAGCGCCAAAGGAGAGTGCAATGACAAGCGTATCCCCTGCTTTCACGGGAGAGGGAAGGGAAGCACCGATCGTCGAGGTCGCGCCGATGCAGGACTCCCCCAAATCGACATAGGAATGCTTCAAGTTACAAGGCGGAGATTGTAACCCTAGTTCCACCTTGGCTCCGCGTGCGACCGCTGACTGAAGCGTCGTAAGGTCAGGAATCAATCCGTTCCATGTATTTGCTGATCGGACAATTGAAAGTCCAATTCCCGCAGTTTGAGAGAAAAACAAGTCTGCATTCGATCCGGTGAGATTGTCGCCGTAGATCCACGTCTGGCCTCCGAACCCATCGATCGTTTGATATGTCGTGTTCCAGTTGACGGTGTCTGTCGTCGTTATCCGTGTTTTCACGACAAAATATGCACTCTCGGGTGCTAGTCCAATAACGGCGATTACTACGAGAACGACAAGCAAACCGAAATCAGGGAGTTTTGCGTCGTCGCCCAGGATCGAGGTGAACATTTTGACCATCGCGCGTTTTTGGTCCGAGTTTCCTTCTTGATTAAGGAATACGCGGCTTCCCGGAAGAATTGTACGGCAATACTGAAAATCTAGCCGGTGTCAGATGTTTTGCCGCTCCCACCACAGCATTCTGGGGTGTCGAAGGCAACTCGGACCCAAGCCAAAGTGGAAAACCCGAGCTGCGGGTAATTCGGCCAGAACTCAATTCGCGTCAACCGAAGAAGTGCACTCCAAGGCCGTTTGCCTGTGCCTTCGTCCAAATCCGTTAGCCATCCATGTTCCCGAGCTATGTGATCAAAGGGAATCGGATCACTGGGAATGGGTCACCTCCCATTGATGACTTCCGTGGCACAAACCGCGATGGAACAAATTGCACTGCCTTCAATTCTGAAGGTAGGATCGCGAACAGCTCAGGAGTCGCCTATGCAGGTGCATCGGGCAACTATCGAAGATTTTCACATCGGGCCACGCATCAGAGATATCGCTAGTGCGAGTTCCGAAAGCCTCATCTCCATGGTCATTGCCGTCTCGTTTCTGCCATGGATTGCAGTCGCACTGTTCGCTGCGGCCGGATGGGCGGCTCTTAACCTTATCGCATACGCAATCCTCATTTTCGCAGCGGGTTATAGCATTGTGGCTGCGGTTTGCCCTAGATCGGCTCGCACCGAGACCTTCTTTTTCGTTCCGTGCACCGGCATTCTTGCAATCTCTGCGTTGAGTGCCTTCTGGCTTAGACTGGGTCTTTCTTTGGTTTGGGTTCCGGCACTTTGGCTTGGATTGGCTGCAGCGGGCTTACTGGCCCTTTGGAGAGACCGCACTATTTGGGCAAAAAGCACCGTCGCGTGTGGCAAGAGCCTAGTCATCTTTTCATTGCTTATTTGCGCCGTTTATTTTGTCCCATCAGCGAAGAACGATCTCGTTCAGCTTCACGACGGAAGCTTCCGCTGGAGTGACTGGCAAACGCAACACTTCCATGCCATTGCGGCGAGCATCAAGAATAGTGAAGGACCGCCGAGGTCTCCGGGGACAGACACTGCCCAACTTCTTTATCACTTCGGGCCTTTGGCACCGGCTGCTGCCATCTCCAGGTTTGATTCGCTGAACCTTGGAGATGCAATGGTCCGTGTCACGCGGGCCGTCTCCCTTTGGGCTCTTGTGCTCTCATGCTTTGGGCTTGGCACAGTGCTATCACTTAAAGCTTCCAACTCGAGATTCGGCGGCATCATGTCCGTTGTAGGGCTTTTCTTCTGCGGATCCCTTGCCTCGAATTTCAACGATCTGATGACTCGCCATCATCGCATCCAGACCCTTCTCTTCCAATCCAATGACTCAAGAATGCTTGTGGATGCAGGCCCATTCGGTCACTTTCTGATGGGGCATTCGCTGGTCCATGGGCTGGGTGCCATTACGGTGATCATGGGTCTGTGCCTGATCGCGAGAGAAAAGGAGCCTTCACTCACCTGGGACGTTGCCATATTGCTGTTGCTACCCGCGCTTGCAGTCCCTACTAATTCTCTGGCCGCTCTCTATTGCTTCGGCACAGTGAGCATCCTGTTGTTTTGGGGACGTCTCGGCCAATTGAGATCCTGGGTGCCGATCCTTTTGATGTGTTGCTTGTTCCTGGCGGCCTGGAAGCTGATGGGGTACAGCCACGCTCCCGACTCTCAGGCAGTGATCAAGGATCATTTGGCTTCGCAGTGGTGGCCGCTTGTGCTCTGGTTTGTTACCGGGCTGGGGTTCAGGATCATTGCATTCCGCTGGATCGTTCGCCCTTTCAAGGACCCCATCTCGGCAGTGGTCCTTTTTAGCCTGGTCGCATTGCTGGCGTTTTCTCTCGCATTCCATTTCAGAGACAACAACGAACTTTACGGCATCTATTTCCTGCAATCTATGCTCAGCATTTTTGCCTTCTCACGGTTAACCCCTGAGAGCTGGCAAGGAGCACCGCGATCCCGGTTGATTTCAGACTGGCTGAGAATCTCAATCAAGGGCGTCGCCGTGCTGTGCGCCTGCGGAAGTTTGATCGTCATTGTGGCTCTGTCAACCCACCATCAGACAGGGATCTTACTCTTCCGCGACAAGCTTCTCCTGGCGTTTCTATTACTGGCAACGCTCATCGCGATATCGTCGCGCATGAGGCGCAACTCTCATTTTGCGAGTGTCGGCTCTGCCGTTCTAATGATGTGTCTTCTGGTCGGCGTCTTTGCCTGGATCACGACCTGGTTCAGATACACCGCGGAAGGATCGAGGACAGATATCGTTTACAGCCGTGGCGTAGTGCAGGGCCTACATCGCCTCGGCAAGCTCATGCCGCCTGGTGATCGGTTTGCAACGAACAAACACTCCCTCCGTGGGGATACCCTTCAATGGCCTTCGGAGCATTCCTACGGTTACTCCGCTTTATCTGAACGTCCAGTCCTTCTGGAGGGCTACTTGGCGCGAGGCGAAAAGTCTCTTCCCTGGTTCAATGCTATGCTTCGCGACAACGACTCGCTTTTCACTACGAATGATCCGCAAAAGGTGCGCGCCATTGCCAGAACATGGCAGGTTCAATGGCTGGTTGCCGCTCCCGGTACAGATATCGCGCTGCCAAGGCCTTTGCCTGGCTGGCTAATCGAACAGCAGAACTGTGGCGACCTCAAGATCTACCATGTCGAGTGAGGTGAGGGCAGAACATCGAACCGATCCAGGCAGAACGCAACGTTCGATTGTCGTAGGGGAGAAAAAATGAGAATCATGTGGTCTGAAAACCGGCTGAGACGACCTCACTCTTCAGGAGCGGCGAAAACGTCCCCCCGATCGGCCGAAGAGTGTGGACGATGAGACAATGCGCACGCCTATGCGCCCTGGCAGAGGTCGCGATCAAAAAAGACGATCTGGGAACTCCGAACAGGCGAAATCTGCACAGGCTGTTGTTGGACGAGGCTCCATTTTGCAAACCGCAAAACACCTCTGAAGGTCGGCCTTCAGCTCTTCGCACAGTCGACATGCAACGAGTACCAGGGACGCGTATCAAAGGAAGGTCCTCGCGTTTCGCAGAATCGGCTTTCCTGAGGATTGGTTCGACAAACATTACCAAAGCCCGCTTCTTTCAGCATTCGAGCTAGCTTCTGGAAGTTAAACCAGTTTATGTGCTCTCCCGCTCTTTTCGCGTCGTAGTTCAATCCCTGCTCGCACCAGTCCAGGAATTCATCTTCTGCCATCGTCGCAAGCCTTTGATCCATATCGGCCTTATCGAGATCTCTCGATTGTGCCACCAGGGTGCAAAAAGCCTCCTCGAGGCTGGAATTATCGCGATCCATCCAGCTCTTGTAAAACTCGGCGTCACGGTTGCGCAGCCGATCATAGAGCAGGTCCGCGTCCGGCACGACGATTCTTAAACCTCCTCCGGGTTCGAGACAGCGGAGCGCTTCCTGGAAAAGATGTTCACAGCACCTGTTGTGAAGATGTTCTATGACGTGTTCGCAATAAAAGAGATGTACATGTTCGTCGCCAAACGGGAACGGTTCGTTACTGGTCAAATCGTAATTGAAGTCAATGAATCCTGGCAGATAGAAGTTGTACCACGGTCCGCGGAGATCCATTGTCTTCCAGTTGGGAACGTACCAGCTACCCGCACCGATGTTCACCATGAGCTGTCGTGGCCTGTCACGCAGATGTTTCTCAGCTGTCCAAAGGCACTGCAGACTTGCCTGTTGCAAACGCCACCGGCAAGCAAAGAACCTCGGTCTCGCCTGAAATGCAAAGAACTCAGCAATTCGGCAGACAGACGGGACCCTCTCTCGTGTGATCGCCAGACGATCGCCAACATCCTTGATCAAATAGGCCCTATTGGCATCGCCCAACCTCCATCTTCGGCAATTGATTGTCTCGACCCTCGGATTCGTGCTGAGGGGACACTTGGCGATAGCAAAAGACCTTTGCAGCTGCTCATCAGCGAATTTTCGCTTAAGCCCCCTTACGGCAAATCGTCCGGTATGAAACGTTTCGCCATGCAACAGCCACGCAACCTTATTCCTGAGTGACATTGGAGTCTCCTGATCTCTTTCGCGGCTGTTGGTGCGAGCCGGCAAAGGGGCGGCGGGGAACCGCAAATCGATCTCACCGAGAGAACGGCGGAGAGGATCCGTTCGGAAATAATCTGAAAAGGCAGTGCCTCTGTACGCTGAAATGCAGGCAGCCCATCAACTCTGTGCAGAGAGGAGCTCGAACCAGCTGATGATGCTCTTTGCCCAGAGAATTTGCAACATCCCAATTGGGGCTTCTGGAGAGCTCAGATGACTCTTCAAACTCAGGGGAGTTCGATAAACACACGACCAATACGATGGCGTCTTAAGAACATCGGTTAATCGCTTTAGCCAGGCTCAAAATATCCTGTATTCGATATCTTTGGCCTGTCGCGTTTCCGATTAACAACATCGAAGCTTTGAACGCAGTTTCTGCCCGATGGCCTCAAGCTGTCCCAGTGTCGCTCGATGTGTTTTGAGAGTCGTCGGCAATACGGAAGTAATTCTGCCGTATTGCCGTTTGCAGGACCCAAACTCGACGGAACAGCTCTGTTAGGCTGTACGTCATTTAGCCGGGATAAGGTCGAACTTGCTCCCACCCTCTTCATAAAAGAGCGCTCCTTCTTTCTTGTCGCCTCCGCTCCAATGCTTGCGACCGCCTGGGACTCGGATGAAATCTCCAGGCCCGACGCGCTTCTCACCATCTTCATCCTTATAGAGATAGGCTCCCTTAATCACGACAATCCAGAGATCGTTGGTATGAGAGTGCATGCCCGAGTCGTGTCCCGGCGCAAACTTTGTGAATGTCGCATGCGCGCCCAGTGCGGGGTCACCCCAGATGATGGCCATCGAAACGCCGGGCATTGGAGATTGGTCGAATTTCGCATTTTGAGCAGCCACATACAAAACTGACTTGCCGCTGCTCGCACCATCCAGGTCTTGCGCACTTCCACCCGGTACGAAAGCAAGCATCAGAGCCACTGTTCCCGACACTAGTAGTAAATGTTTCATCAAATTCCCTCCCTGTCGCCATGGCGACTGTTCTAGTGGACCGCAAAGCGAGGGAACCCTTATACACCTGCGTGCGCCAGATGCAACATGACATTCTTGCGCATAGAATTGGGCCCTGTCCAAAATTCCCCGTCATGGCCGACTAGATCATCGTCCCCGAGAGGGTGTTCTTCGCCTAAGAGAATCTATAACGCACGCCATCCATCTTCTGTCCCAATGCCTCGTTCGTTGTCGTCGGGTTGCAGACCGCCAAGGGGGACTCTCCGGCCCCGGCAAATCGGAGGATTGGTCAGGGACGTTAGCTCTGCGCACCTTTGGATTATGGGGCTGCGTCGCGAACAAACCAGACTTGTTTGTCCGAGTGGTCATTCACTTACAACCTGAACCGCTGTCTGAAGGGTCCTCCGGGCATCTTCCCAGGATGATGGGCACATCTAACGCAGAACCCGGTACTCTCCTCGATCCTCCTTCATTCCGGCTTGTTGAATTCAGAGGAGAACCTATGGGCCACAGAATCCTTGTCAGCCTTGTCTTCTCGCTGTGTGCAGAGGCCGCTTTAGCCCAGGTCGCAACTACCAGCGGTACGTCCACCTCCACCATCGACACTAGTCTCCCGGTCGCCTACATCTACGTCTCTAGTTCCCACTACATTCACGCCTACAAAGCTTGGGCTGACGGCAGGATCACCAGCGTCACCGGATCGCCGTTCCCGTTTGCCGGGATTGCGCACATGTCCGTCACGAAGAACTTCCTCTTTGGCGCGGACTATAGCCAAAACCTCATCAGCTATTCGATTCATTCGAATGGATCGCTGAGCAAATCGAGTTCGGTCAACACCTGGAACTATCAGACAAGCGCCTGTTTCCAGAACGACGAGCATGGAACTCAGGTCGATTACAGCCAGGCCACCGTTTACTACCTAGCATGTTCCGATGGCACGGCGGCTGCAAACCAGTACTTCTCGTTTCATATCAAGTCCGACGGCTCCTTGCAGTTCCTGGGTGGTTCCGGCGGATACATCTTCGCCCTGACTCAGGGCACACCGGAAGTGCTCACGAAGATGGGGGGGAACCCCTTTGCATTTGATTCCTACTGCAACGACGAAACCGATCAGGGCGTGATTCAGATATACAAGCGCCAGACGGATGGGAACCTGATCTTTTACGGAGCCAGCAACCGTATGCCCGCAGCCGCTCCGGGATCAGCCTTTTGCGCTGGCATGGTGGCTGCTGACGCCTCCAACCACCTCGCCGCTGCCGTTTTCCGCATAGACGACCAGCCGCACGATCAGGGATTCATCTACGGCCCGTACTACCTTGCCAGCTACACATCAGATTCGAACGGGAATCTCACCACGACCAGCAATGTGGACAACATGCCGTTGATCCCCGTTGCCGGGATCATTGGCGTAAATGCGATCAGCATTTCTCCAGACACCAAATATGTGGCCGTCGGAGGCAAGAACGGATTGCAGATTTTCCACTTCAACGGCAGCAACCCACCCACGCATTTCACCGACGCACTTCTTACGGGGCACTCCGTTGCTCAATTCGGCTGGGACAAGGCGCGCCACCTTTACGTACTTTCCGCCGTGAACACGCCTACATCACACACGACGTATCTCGACATCTTCACCGTTACGTCAACCGGCGCGAAACAAGCCTCGGGATCACCACACTACCTCGCAAATCTGAACAGCCTCATTGTTCGCTCATTGCAATAACCACCGCGTGTTGGTCGCTAGAGAACAGGCGTAGAACTTCGTAGATTTACGTGGGGCCGCCTGTGCGATTCGGTCGTTTCCTTTCTTGCCTGCCGCCCGGGCGAAGATGCTGCAATCGCGTCAGCGGATACAAACGGATCCGCCCAGAACTTCATTTGATGAGGTTCCGCTGATCATTCTGCCCCATCTGAGAGGAATGGTAATTAGCAATCAAACGCCAATGCCCTTGCTGGTTTACCCATACCCTAGTGAAGCGAGTCTGGGGAACAGGCCTTTCCTTATCTTGCCCCTTCAGGGTTGACTGGCCGGTTTCGACGGCCGTGATTCCATAGACGCGAACCTGGACGTCATCGGTCGTTATGGACTGGAATTTCAGGGCACCAGAGGTGAAATCTGCAAGAACCTGGACCTTGGTCCTAACCGTCCCGCTTGGCCCTACACAAAATCATCTGCATGAAGACGGGCAAGGGCTGCAGCATCCATCTGTGGCTCTCGGACATCTATCGCAATTCGAAAAACCTCCTCAGCCAAAACAACGGACCGTGCTCGACGGTTCTGCACATGCTCAGTTCCTCTTCCAATGTTGGCAAAGAATTGACCTCATTATCGACAACGCCGCAACCTGCGTTCCAGAATTGCAGGGGGGTGGAATAGGAGGCGTTTATCTCATTCCAAAACAAGTCAGTTGGGGATGACCGATGATTGATGGTTCCACAGTGTTGATTGTGGCAATGTGATTTGGATGACTCCGAAGCTTGTCCACGCTTCATCGGGGAGAGCACGGCTAAGTAAAAAGGCCCGCGTCAGTGAACCGAGTCTGCGGGCCTTCCTGGGTTGAGTCCAACGGGCCGAGTTGAACTCGAGAACAACATACGTCGGATGAAGGCCGGAGACAATATCACTTCAGTTGCACGGGTTGTGAGTCGAATCACGATGCAAAGACAGCCAGGACTCGGCAG
>Ga0105238_10002504_pt1 | contig 18379 bp, 13 predicted proteins | sample KBSC34metaG_FD_81526 | JGI IMG/M metagenome (GOLD analysis project Ga0105238, IMG submission 81526) | Corn rhizosphere microbial communities from Kellogg Biological Station, Michigan, USA - KBS C3-4 metaG | ecosystem: Host-associated > Plants > Roots > Rhizosphere > Soil | place: Michigan, USA... | reverse complement strand
GACGCGCTCCAATTCACCGCCACGCTTTGGTGGGCCACGCTGCCGATGCTCACGGTCGCCGGTGCGGCTGGTGCGCTGGCGGAGAGACCGCCGGAAGGCGTGGCACCAAGGCTTTCGGGAGAATTGGTGCTGCCCACGGTGTTCGCCGATTGCACGATATAATAATAGGTGTTGCCGTTGGCCGCGGTGGTGTCCAGCCACGACGCATTGTTCAAACCGCAGCCGCTCACCGGACCGGTGACGCCGTTGGTCACGGACACATAGCCGCTGCCGCTCGTGGTGGTGCGGAGGATGTTATAGCTGGTTGCGCCGGGTCGCACCGGCCAGCAGACCAGGTTGCAATTATTACCCGCATATACGGTCACACTGGGCGGCGGCGGTGGCACGTAACCGGTGAGTTCGAGCCGGATGTAGTCATACATCGCATGGTTGGCGAAGTAGCCGCCCTTGCGCATGTTGATGGTGATGGTGTTCTGCCCCGTGTGCAGCAGGCTGCCGGAGAAATTGAGGCGGTTGTCGGAAAACACTCCGTGGATGCCTTCGCGGATGGAAGCATCGCTGTTATCACTGGAACCGCTGTAGGCGGGGAAATAGCCCGTGCTGCCGACGAGGTTATTGCCATTCACCTGGACGATCAGGGGGCCTTGATAATCCGAAGACAACCCGATGTAAAGTGATGCGGTCGAACCGCCGGCCGGGGCATTGGAGAGGCTGAAGGTGATGGTGGAGGTAGAGCCGTTGTAATTGCCGGAGTCGTCGGTCACCACGGGCTGGATGAAGTTCCAATCCGTCGTCCACCGGCTCTGGCCGACGATGTAATTTGGGCTGCTGGGAAAATCGAAGGGATATTCCAGAAACTTGGTCCAGACGGGCATGGGATTCGTCGGGCCGGGTCCGATGTCGCCCACCCACCAGTCATCACCGTGGCGAAACTTCGCGCCGGTGCGGTCGGGATAGCCGATCTCAAAAACTGTCGGGCCGACGCGCACGGGCGTCCAGGTCACCGTGCCGAGATTGTTCGTCGCTCCGGCGGTGATGGTCACACTGAACTGCGGCGAGGGGATGTCCAGTTCGTTCGGCGCATTGCCGCCGGTTTGCGCCTGTGATTGGAAAGTTCCCGCCGCGCCCGGGCCGAAGGCATAGAGCGTGTAGTTTGCGCCCGCGATGACACCGGGGATGGTAAAATTGCCGTTGCCATCCGTCTTCACCCAGAACTGATACGGCTTGTACCACTTCTGAAAATCATACGTGATCGTCGAGCTGGGATTGGGTTGCAACTCGACGCCGACCCACAGGTTGGAGGCGCTGGCGTTTGGATTATAGGCGTCGTTGATGACGATTTTGCCGGTGACCGCGCCGCGCCCGGAAGGCGGCGCATAATATGAATTGGTGAACCAAGCATACGGCCACGCGCCGGTCTCGGCATCGGCCTGCGCCAGCGCATCGGTATACAACGCCTGCGCGGCGGCATTCGTCGCGGTGATGGTGTTGGTGATGGCGTTGCAATAGATGAAATGCGGGCCGCAAACTTTGGACCAGGTCTCATTGGCGTTCCAGGATGAATCGGAGCAGAAACCATAGTGCGCGCCATGCGGCGTGTTCAGGATCGTCGTGCCCATGTGGCTGGTCAGCTCGCGCCGCATCGGTCCGCTGGCCGTGTATTCGGAGCTGCCCGCCACGTCCCAAAGCCCGATGTTCTTGCCGCCGGTGCCGACACTGCTCCAGCCCCAGCAGCGCAAGGTGCCGTAGTCGCCGCTGTATTTGTATTTGTCCTCGTAACGTCCGGCGTAGATGCCGCTCGTCCACAGGGAACATTCCACCGGCGCGCCCTGCACGCCCACGGCGGTATTGCTCGGATCCACGGGCATGAGTTTGTTGCGCGTGGCATCCACGCTCATCCAGTTGAAGATGGAACCGGAATAGATGTTATCGCGGCATTCGCCCATGCTCATCGCGGCATCCGTGCTCCGATGGATCCAGATTGGCGTGACATAAAACCCGGTCGAGCCGCGCGACATGGAGAAATGGATATCCACCTGGCCGCTGCTCGCGGAGGTGAACAGCTCGCCCACTTCGCAATAATTGCCGTTGTTGGCGACGACGGAATAGGTCGCCGACCCGCTGCTGAAACCGCCGAACTCCCAGTAAAGCTGTCCACCGTTGTTTCCACCCGCCAATACCTGTTGCGTTGTCGTCGAGCCGCTGTTGTTGTAGGTGTAATTGGCCTGGTCGATGACGGCGCTGGTCTTGTTGATGTGGATGGAGATGATGCCGTTGGCCATCGTCACTGTGCCGTCGCCGTTGTCAGTGAGCGTGACGCTCGGGCCGTTGGTGCCGCCGCCGGGGACATTCGCGAGCAGGGGATTGGCGGGGAGCAACAGGCTGGCTAACCCGAGCACGACAGTGGCGAGCGGATAAATGTTTCTCACGGTGATGGTGGGATAATCTACCGCATCCCGGGCGGTAAATCCCTCAACAGTTCTGGTGATACGGAGACGGGCTTGAACTGCGGGATTCCGGTGTGTCCAAGGGCTCCAAAATGGCTGGTAAAAGCGCATTTTTTATGTTGGCATTGGAAGTGCTTGAAGGGGGAGAGGGTTTTGGAATCTGTCCCGGTTGAAGCCAGTTACAATGGTTTTAACGGGTTCGGGGCAGGCCAGATCCGGGAATCAGACGTATGAAAAAGATATTTTTGCTTTTGACGGGTGCCGCGCTGGTCACGCTATGTTCCTGCGCCTCCACGCAACCGCAGGCGTTCCATAACACGGACGCCACGGCGCTCATTGTCCAGTCGCTGGACAGCCATTCCTGCCAGGTCGTGGCCCCGACGCCCATCGCGAAATTGGACACCACGCAGGTGTTCAACCAGGCCCGGACCCTTTCCCGGCACCAGACGGCGGTGGTCATCCTCGAGAATTATTCCGAGCCCGTGATCGGCCCGCAGTTCCATGACCGCACCTTCCCGTGGTTCATCGGCCTGCGCGGGCTGGGCTACCAGAACATCCTCTTCCTGCAAGGCCGTGGCGTGGCGAATGCGGATGGATTGCCGATCCTGGCGGCGTATAATTAAGTTGCGGGGGTAAAAAATAAAAAATTAAGTCCGATTATGTCCGATTAAGTCCGATTAACCCCGGCTGGCTCCCGCTTTTCCCTCCGCCTCGCCCTCCTTGTTTCCAGCTTCTCCAGCCGTTCCTCCTCCGCCATCTGCGCCGCCATCGCCTCCTCCAGGCCTTCCCATGATTCCCCGAGGCTCCCCGGCTTCAGCCCGTTCTCCAGCTCCAGCACCCTCGCCGCGATCTTCCGCCCCGCCACCCCGCCGCCGAACTCCTCCGCCCTGTCGTCCAGCGTCGGCATCAACCGCAGCGGCAGGCTCATCTGCCGGCACTGCTCCTGCAGGTCGCTCTTCAGTTTCGCCGTCAGCTCCCTTTTCACCGCCAGCAGGTTTTTCCCCCGCGTGATCCCCGTCAAGATCGCCCGGTGGTCATCCCGCCGCAGTTGGGACAACACCCGTTGCACCTCGCACAACCGTTCCCACCGCTTCGCCGGTTCCGCCTCCCTATCGATCAATATCTTGCCCAGCCGGGTCAGTTCCGCCGCCAGCAGGGAGCCGAACCGGTCGCTGATCTGCCCTTCATCCATCTGCTCGTCCAGACTGTCGGCCTGGTCCGTCAGTTCGTTCAGCCAGTCCCGCGCCACCTCCCCGCGCAGCCAGTCCTGATGCCCGTGCTGCTTCCATTCGGAGAGATTGTCTTCGTTGATTTCACGCCCGCCGAAATGTTCGGCCAGCACTGCTTGTACCTCGGGCAGGCCGTTCAGCCACGCCACAAGTTGATTGCCCGGCTCGTTGTTCACGAGCCGCCGGTTGATTTGCTCGCGGAGTTCCCGCGGCAACCTCGCTATCTTTCCATATGCCATACGCCCCCATTCAAGCACACCTCCCGAAAATCCGAATTCCTACCGTAGGTTTTGAACGCAGTTTTTTGAAAAAAAGTTGATAATCACAAACCCATTGCCAATAAAGGCCGGAACTGCGTTTTTAGCCTCCATAAACGGCCCCAATAAAAAAATGCCCCTGCCACCTGTTTTTTTCACCATGACCTTCGCCATTTTTCCATATCCCATAATTGAGAATGCACAACATCGAAGCTGATGGGCGGGCTGGTGCTCGCCGGTTCATTCGCGTTTCTCCACATCTCTGATGTTTGATTTGAATCCGTGTCCATCTGTGTCCATCCGTGGTTGAAACTGTTTCGCCCGGATAACCGCAAGCCCCGTCTTGACTCATCGCCCCCGCGTTTTATCATAAGCGTTCGTTTTTATTGCGAATTTTAAAAATTAATCTATGAGCAAAATCGTTGATATCCAGGCGCGCGAAGTCCTCGACTCGCGCGGCAACCCCACCGTCGAAGCCGATGTGAAATTGTGCTGCGGCACCATCGGCCGCGCAGCCGTCCCTTCGGGCGCGAGCACCGGCGAACACGAAGCCATCGAACTCCGCGACGGCGACAAGAAGCGTTATCTCGGCAAGGGCGTCACCAAGGCCGTCGCCAACGTCAACACCAAGATCAAGAGCGTGTTGATCGGTCATTGCATCGGCGACCAGGTCGGCATTGACGCCGCGATGCTCAAGCTCGACGGCACGGAAACGAAGTCCAAGCTCGGTGCGAACGCGATCCTCGCGGTCTCGCTCGCGGCGGCCAAGGCCGCGGCGGAATCCAAGGGCATGCCGCTCTACCGCTACATCGGCGGCACGAACGCCAAGATCCTCCCCGTCCCGATGGCCAACGTCATCAACGGCGGCGCGCACTCGGACGCCCCGATCGATTTCCAGGAATTCATGATCCAGCCGCACGGCTTCAACACCTTCAGCGAAGGGTTGCAGGCCATCACGGAAATCTTCCACGCGCTGAAGGGCGTGTTGAAGAAACGCGGCCTCTCCACCGCCGTCGGTGACGAAGGCGGTTTCGCCCCGAAGCTCAACAGCGTGGAAGACGCCATCGAATCCATCCTCGAAGCCGTGAAGAACGCGGGCTACAAGGCCGGCAAGCAGGTGAACCTGGCGCTGGACGTCGCCGCCTCGGAATTCTACAACCACGACGGCACCTACACCTTCAAGAAATCCACCGGCAAGACCATCACCGGCGAGGAACTGGTGAACTACTACGCCAAGCTCGTGGCGAAGTACCCGATCGTTTCCATCGAAGACGGCTGCGCCGAGGGCGACTGGAAGCATTGGAAGCAGCTCACCGACAAGATCGGTGACAAGGTCCAGCTCGTCGGCGACGATTTGTTCGTGACGAACGTGAAGTTCCTGCAGAAGGGCATCAATACCGGCACGGCGAACTCGATCCTCGTGAAGGTGAACCAGATCGGTTCGCTCACGGAGACGCTCGACGCGGTGCAGCTCGCGCAGTTCCACGGCTACACGGCGGTCCTCTCGCATCGTTCCGGCGAGACTGAGGACGCGACCATCGCCGACATCGCCGTCGCGACGAATTGCGGCCAGATCAAGACGGGCTCGCTGAGCCGCTCCGACCGTCTGGCGAAGTACAACCAGCTCCTGCGCATCGAGCAGCAGCTCGGCAAGAACGCCGTGTACGCCGGCATGACTGCGCTCAAGAAGAGCAAATAAGCTGCGAAGAATTCAAAACCCCGGAGGCCGCAAGGCTTCCGGGGTTTTTTATTATGTAGGGCAGGCTTTCCAGCCTGCCGGTTCACGGAGCTTTCCAGCTCCGTGTTTATGTTTCTAGCCAGGCTACAATCCTAAAAAACGGGGACTGGAAAGTCCCCGGCACCGGCAGGCTGGAAAGCCTGCCCTACATCAATGCGCCGCCGCCAGAAACGCCTGCACGAAATACACCAGGCCAATCACCCCGCACACCAGGCTGACGAACCAGAACCGCTGGCGCTTGGTCAGCGCGGCGATGGCGCCGATGGAGATGGCGATCTGGAAGAGCGTGACGCTCTTGGCAAAAATCTGATGGGTTTTCATTTCGTACCCGGCGTCTTGTTCCAGTTCGTTTCCCTTCTTAAATAGTTCTTCAGTTTCGGTGGCATATTTTTCGGCCTTTTTCTGGTCGGCCTCGTCCGCGGGTTTCCCTAGAGCGGCGAGAATGTCCATCTTGCCCTTTAATTGCGATTCTTTGATGCTCTTGGCTTGATAATGACTCCAGTTATCGGAAGCCTTGATCTGCGAGATCATCGCCTCGTTCGCATGATGCCCGGCCTGCAATGACGCGACGGCCGCCAGCGCGGCCAGCAGCGCGGAGCTGAGGGCGACGCCGAGCGTCCAGCGTTCGCCGCTGTGTTTGGCGTGATGTTCCATGTGTTCGTGCAGGTGTTCGGTCGGGACCTCGGGCTGTTCCATAGATGGGGGCGCAGAATAATTGCCGCCGGAAAAAATTCAATGTTCTTATTGATGCTGCTTCAATCGCGCCTCGGCGAGGTCGATGTCCTGCTGGATGGCGCGCAGGGCCTCGTCGCTGATGGCGCTGTCGTTGCGGAGCTGGAGGATGGTCTTGCGCTCCTGCTCGAGGGCCACCTGCGACAGGCGCTCGTATTCGGCGCTGAAGAGGCGGACTTGCCGGTTGCCACGGCCGGGCGCCGAGGCTTTCAACTGGATGATATGGTCCTCATATTCGACGCGCAACCGTTGCAATGCGTCGGTTTTGGCGCGGTCGCTCACGGCGACTTCGTTAAGCCGGGCCAGCGCCTCTTCGTTGGCCTTGAGCCGCGCGGCGCGTTCCTCATGTTCGCCGCGGCCATCGTCCTCGATGCCCAGCCAGCGGATAAGTGGCGGCAGGCTCAAGCCTTGCAGCACGAGCGTCACGAGAATGACCACGAAGGTTAGGAACAGGATCAGGTCGCGCCCGGGAAACGGTTTGTCCCCTTCAATGGTGATCGGCAGCGCCATCGCCGCCGCGAGGGACACCACGCCGCGCATGCCGGTCCAGGCCACGATGGCCACGTGCCGCCAGGACGGGCTCGGGTCACGCTCGCGGAGTTTTTTGGAGAGCATCCGCGGCAGGTACGTCGCCGGGAAAACCCACAGGATGCGGATGCCGATGACCGCCACGCTGATGACTACCGAATACCAGACGAGCCGGCTGACCGGTATGGCTTCATCGGCGAGCCCCTGCACCACGGCGGGGAGTTGCAGCCCGATGAGGATGAAGACAAAGCCGTTCAGGAGAAAGCCGACCATTTCCCAGACCGGCCGGCTCTCCAGCCGTGTCCGGTAATCGGTGATCTCCGGCATCCGCCAGCCGAGATACAGGCCCGCCGTCACCACCGAGAGCACGCCGGAGACGCCCAGATGTTCCGCCGGCAGATAAGCGGCAAACGGCGTGAGCAACGAGACCGTGGTCTCGATGGGCGCATCCACCACGCGCTTGTGAAAATGGGCGGCCAGCCAGCCCACCAGCAGGCCGACCAGGATGCCGCCGATGCTGACATATAAAAAGTCTTCGCCCGCCTTCGCCAGCGAGAACGTGCCGGTCAGGACGGCCGCCACGGCGAAGCGATAGGCGACCAGCGCCGTGGCGTCGTTCACAAGGCTTTCGCCTTCCAGGACGGTGACGATGCGCCGGGGTATCCGCAACCGTTGTGCGATGGCCGTGGCTGCGACGGCATCCGGCGGCGAGATGATGGCGCCGAGGACGAAGCCCGCCGCAAGCGGCAGGCCCATGAAATAATGCGCGATCAGCGCGACCGCCACCGTCGTGAACAGCACCAGCCCGATGGCCAGCAGCGAGATGGGCCGGAGGTTGGCGCGGAAATCCCGCCACGAGGTGAACAGCGCCGCCGGAAAGAGCAGTGGCGGCAGGAAGAAGACAAACACCAGTTCCGGGTCCAGCCGCAATCGCGGCATGCCCGGGATCGCTCCGAGCAGCAAACCGCCGATGACGAACAGGATGGGGTAGGGGATCTCCAGCCGGCGCGCGACCAGCGCCAGCACCGCCACCGCCAGCATCATGCCGACAAAAATTTCGACGATCCAGGTCATCTCATCCCGCCGTCAATGCGGCGCGTTCATCCAGCAGATGTGTCTTCTCCAGAAAATAATCATATCCGCCGACATACGGCGTGATGGTCCCCGCGTTCACATGCAGCACCTTCGTCGCGAGGTGGCGGATGAAGTGCACATCGTGCGAGATGAAAACGAGCGTGCCTTCGTACCGCTCCAGCGCGAGGGTGAGTGATTCGACGGTGTGGATGTCGAGGTGTGTGGTCGGCTCATCCATCAGCAACAGGTTCGGCGGGTCTACGAGGAACTTGATGAGGTTCAGCCGGCTTTTTTCGCCACCGCTCAACACGGCGGTCTTTTTGTAGATGTCATCCTTGCGGAACAGGAAAGAGCCGAGGATGCCGCGCACATCGTCCTCGCGCATGCCCGGCGCGCACGCCAGCACTTCATCGATGACGGATTTCTCCGGGTCCAGCGTCGCGCTGCGGTGCTGGCTGAAATAACCGATCTTGGCATTGTGGCCGAGGTCGCGCTTGCCTTTCTGGAATTCCACCACGCCCGCGAGGATTTTCAGCAAGGTGGATTTCCCCGCGCCGTTCGGCCCGACGAGCACCGTGCGCTCGCCGCGCTCCACCGTGAGGTCCAGCCCGGAATAAACCTTGTTCGCGCCGTATGCCATGTGGATGCCCTCCAGCGAAATCGCGCGCTGTCCGCCCCGCGGCGGCGGCGGGATCTGGAACCGGAACGGCTTGCGCGGCGCCATCGGCTTCTCGATCAATTCCAAACGCTCGATCTGCTTCAGTTTGCTCTGCGCCTGCGACGCCTTCGACGGGATGGACCGGAACCGGTCCGCGAACGCCTGCAGGTCCGCGATCTCCTTCTGCTGGTTCTTGTACGCCGCCAGTTGCTGTTCGTAACGCGCCTCGCGTTGTTCCAGAAACGACGTGTAATTGCCCGTGTACGCGATCAGCTTGCGCTCCGAGATTTCGTGCACCTGCGTGATGACCTCGTCCATGAACACGCGATCATGCGAGATCAACAGCACTGCGCCCGAATAATTCTTCAGGTAATTTTGCAACCACAGCAGCGACAGCAGGTCCAGGTGGTTTGTCGGTTCGTCCAGCAGCAGCAGGTCCGGCTCCATGACGAGCAGCCGCGCCAGCCGCGCGCGCATCACCCAGCCGCCGCTCATCTCCTTCGCCAGCCGGTTGAAATCCGTGTCCTTGTAGCCCAGCCCGCGCAGCATCTTCTTCGCCTTGGTCTCCACCTCGGGATCGTTCAGCTTGTCGTGCTTGGCATGTGTCTCGAGGTATTCGGGGCTGGAGACATCGCCGGCCTTTTCCAGTTCGTGCAGGCGCTTTTCGAGCAACGGCAGCTCCTCTACGCGGCCGGTGGCGACATCGAGCACGGTCTCGTCACCAAGCGCCTCGCCCTCCTGCGGCAGGTGGCCAACCATGGTCCACTCATCGCGTTCGATGGTGCCGGCATCCGGCTCGCGTTGCTTGAGGATGATGGAGAACAGCGTGGTCTTGCCCGCGCCGTTCGGCCCGACGAGCGCGACGCGTTCACCGTAGTTCACCTGGAACGAGGCGTTCTCGAAGAGCGTCCGTCCGCCAAAAGTCATTTTCAGATCACGAATGATTAACATGGAAAAAGTGTTCTCCGGCCCGGTGCCGGCGGGGATTGGAATACGCCGGCAAAAGGGCGGACGGAAGTTTATGCAGAAAAAGCCCCGCGTCAATGGCGCACGAGGCTGCGAACCTCGTTCTGGATGAAGTTGCCGATGCGTTTGCCGCGGTTGCGGAGGATCTGTAACGGCGTTTTATCCACAAAATAGGTCAGCAGGATGGAATCGCGCGTCTGCACCTCCGGCCCGACGGTTTCCACCGAGTGGAACGTATCCTGGTCCACCGCAAAGGCGTAGCCGGTGTTCGGCGAGAATGACATCTGCGCCGCCTTGCGAAACGACCCATTGGCATCGCGTTCGTTGAAGACCGTGCCGACGTGCTTGATGGAATTATCGCGCGGCAGGTAAAGCTGGATGGTCATGCCCTTCCAATGCGTATCGGGATGGATGCCGATGCGGTAGCCCGGCACATCGCGCGTGAGGATGGGGATCGGATACATGCCGACCTTGGGATAATCCGCGCCGAAGCGCCGCTGGAGGCCCGGAGCCAGCCGCCGCCGGAACGCGTCGCGCACCTCGTTGGAGCGGAGCGCCTCGCCGACCATCATCCACACCTCTTTTTTCGCCGGCGGCAGATGGCGGATATATTCCGGGAAGAGGTCGATCTTGGTCCGGGTGCCGCTGCCGTCATGGGTGCGTGTGTCTTTGGTCCGGCCGGACATCTGGCGATAATCGCCGCGGACCGGCATGGCCTCCATCATCTGCTCATAGATGTCCTCCGGGAAAATCTTGGAAAGCTCCAGGTGAAAGAACGGCTTCTCCAATGGCGAAGAATTGTCGATGGCGCCCACTACGTGCCGGATGATGCGATTCACTTCGGATTTATTCATGCCAATGTCTCTGTCTTGTCTGGCGACCAAGCCGCTTGGTGCCGAAGAATTGACTATATTTGGAATGCCGATTTGCGGTCAATGATTTATGCGATTCGAGGCGGCGGCGAGAATCAGCCCTCCCGCTTCAACAACCAGTGGGTGGCGATCATGATGGCGATGCAGGTCACGGACATCCAGAGCGCGCTGGACATGAAACAGGCCATGGTCATGCCAAAACCGCCCATCCAGGGGATAATGGATTTCTGTTTCCAGCCGTAGACACAGTAGCCGCCGGCGACCGCGCCCCACAGGCAGGAGGCCCAGATGGCGTTCTGGTCGATATTGCTGAGCGCGGTGATCAGGCTGTCCTGTTGATTGGTCTGCTCCATTTCCCTCAATATGCCCTTGCTGCCGGACTCAAGGCAACCCTTCCTTGGCTTTTGCAGGGAGCCATGTTAGGTTGCGGTCATGAACGGCTTTTTCCGGCCAAACATCGGGAAGCAAGGACGCATCGCTCGTGGCGTCACCGGCGCGATTTGTCTGATCACCGGCATCATCCTGGTGGATTTTATCTTGTGGCTCGGATTGGTTTTTGTCGCGGCTGGTCTGTTCGCCATCTATGAAGCCCTGAGCGGCTGGTGCGTCGCCCGCGCCTGCGGGGTCAAGACGAAGATCTAGGGCATTTCTGCAAACGCTCTAACTACCGAACGCCCCGAACAGCGCCCGCATCTCCTCATCCACCATCGCCGGGTCGGCCAGTGTCCGGGTGATCTCATCACGTAGCAGTGCCCGATAGCGTTTGCGCAACCGGTGGATGGCCACGCGCACGGCGCCTTCCTCCATGCCAAGCGCTTTCGCGACCTCCGCCTGCGCGGATTCGCCCTGGCCGGCCATGAGAAAGTTTTTTAACTGCGCGAACAACTTGCCGCGGCCTTCCGCCTCGCATTCCGCTTGCAACCGTTCGATAACCCTGGCCAGCAGGGCGAGGGCCCATTCGCGATCGAACGCCCTGTCCGGACTCGGTTCGCTGGTGGCGGCGACCTGAAATTTTGTGTCCGCCGTCTGCCAGTCGAGCGAAAGATGGTCCGCCCCGCCGCCGCGCTTTTGCGCCCGCGCCTTGTCCCATTCATTCGCCAGAAAATGTTTCAACGCCGCCAGCAGGAACGCGCGGAATTTTCCCTTTTCACCGTTCAGTCCGTTGAGGAAATTTTTCTCCAGCAACCGCGCGAAGAACGCCTGCACCAGGTCCTCGGCATCCGCTTTCGTGTGGCCGCGCCGGCGGACGTAGGCGTAGAGCGGGAACCAGTAGCTCCGGCACAACTCCTCCAGCGCCGTGTCAGACTCCGGCGTATGGCGCTGGCCCGCCGCGAGCACGACCGTCCAGTGCGTCGTGGCGAAGACATCGCCCGGCGTGCTCGTAGAGGCACAATCTGAACTCATGTCCATGATTGTAGGAGACGGCGCAGAGAGTCTCTAACTTTTTTAATCCAGGGCCGGCCATATTCCCGGGCCGGTCATTTTTTCAGTTTCGCCTGTGCGTCCGCCACGGCGGATTTGACGCGGTCGTCATCCATGACAGCCACGGCCTGGTCCTGGATTTTTTGTGCATCCGCCGGGTGGCTGGTGGCGATGAGAATCTCGATCAACTGGCGGGTTTGGCCGATAAAACGGTCTTCATGGTTCTTTTTCATCATGGCCGACGTATCGGGAGGTGAGTAGGCCGGCTGGTTGGTCCAGCCGTTCTTGCGGTTCGTGTCCTCGATCATCTGTCTGGTTCGTTGCTGTAATTCTGCCATCCGCTTTTGGCTGGATAAGCTCATGTCATAACCTTGCCGGATCAAATTGAACCGGGATTGGGGATCGCCCATGTGGTCGTAACACCATTGGTATTCACCTTTGGCCACCAACTGGCTCTCGATGTAATAATAACATTGCTGTCCCAGTTGCGGGTCCTTCTCGCGGAAAGATTTGTAGAGCGCATACGTTGCGTCATCGTCCTGGAGTTCGCGGTTGATTGCCTGGATTTCCATGAACAGTTCGGAATAACCCCGGCCTGCGGCAAATTCGCGTGTCTCGGCATCGCGGATCTCGATCAACGCCAGCTTCGCCTTCGGATAGCGCCGTCCGAGCTCGGCCCAGTTCATGATGCCAAAACTGGTGCGTACCGGATTGGGCTCGCCAAACTCCAGCGCATGGTTGAAATACCAGATTTGATGCTGCAGCGCCTCCTCATATTGGCGTTGCTCCATCAGGGTTTTGATCTCGTCCCGGATTTTTTGCAGGTCCGGTTTCTCCCCCAGGTCAACCGTTGGCGACCAGGTTTCCGCCGCCGCGTGCAACTCGCCGGGATCGATCTTGAAGGCCGCCGGGCCATTGGCCGTTGGCGCGTTAGGGCTCCCCATCGGTATCCCCGTCACCGGATTGATGATGCCGGAGGAGGGGCCGGCTTCCTGCAATCCCGTTGCGGGGTTGAGATGTAAAGCCACCGGACTGGCGGCCGTGCCGACCTTGAACGTGAGCAGGTAGGGAGCAGCCGGATGATTTTTTTTGTCCTGGAAGCCGTGGAATTTTTCGCTATTCAGCCACCAGCCGTAGGTCTTGCCTGGTTCCAATCTCACCTTAACCGCGCAGGTTTTGTGATCGGCCTCGTAATGCGGCTTGCCGATCATTTCCGGCGTGGAATTTTCCCAGGCGGTGGACCAGCTCCATGAGCCGTCGGTCATCTCCTTGCTGAACGTGACCTTGATCTCGTATTCGCCGGGAGAAACGTTTTTGCTGCCGGCCTCCGGCATGGTTTTGACGACCACCGGTGCAAAAGAATCGATGCTTTGCGCCCGGCTGAATGACGCCAGCCCGCATGACGCGGCGGCAAGGATGATGAGCGATCTGGTTTTCATTTTAGGTCCTTTCTATTTTTGTTTGGTCTGGAAGATCAGCGGATAGGGGATGGCCGGGCGATTTTCGCTGTCCTTGAAGTTGAGAAATTGATCCGAGTTCAACCAGAACCCGTAGGTGCGTCCCGGTTCCAGCTTCACTTTCAGCACGCACGTCCGCAGGTCAGCCTCGTAGTGCGGCGCACCGATGGATTCCGGTGTGGAATTATCCCATGCATCGGCCCAGCTCCACGAGCCATCGGTCATCGGCTTGCTGAACCGCACGCGGATGTCCACCACGCCGGGCTCCACGTCCTGCGCGCCGGAAACGGGGGAGGTCTCGACGACGACGGGCGGTTGGCTGGCGAATGTGGAATCCGTTTGAACCGGACTTGAGCCGCTTTGCACCAGCTTGTAGCGGATTTTCACACTATGAGGGTTTTCAGTATATCCGGTGATTTGCAGGATGCCCTGCGCGCCATCCATCGTGGTGAATGCCAAAAGTGGCGAGCCGGCAGCCTCCGGTAAAAGATATGTCCGGTTGGCCATTTCGACGTGTTGAGGATGCTGCAAACTGGTGGGATGTTGGAGCGCTGTCTTCATATCATCTGGTGTTACGGCGTCCCAATCGTTTAAAGGAATATCTGATAATTTCAGGTTGAGAGCCAACAGACACCAGCGTGGCTTGCCGGCAGCATCGTCGCGGAACTGATCCACCGCCAGGTTGACATTGTTGGTCATCCAGGCGAAGTAAAAATCGGCGTCATGCGTCTGTGGCGGTGTCAGGAAAATACCCGAGTCCATCCGCAGAAAAATGTTGGTTACGTTGGGTCCCGGCGGTTGAATCACCCGTTCTATCACCGGACCGAAGAAAAGACTGCGTGCGGCGGCGGGTGATGCGAATCCGACGGCGATATGTTTCGCATCCAAACGTTTCAATTCTATGCCAGCCTGTTTTTGAAGCGCCTTTTCCAATTCTTGAATGGCACTTTCGCGCGTCAGGTTTTGGGGATTTACGTAAGTGATGGCTGCAGGCAACGTCTGCACCCGCGTCTCCATCTCCAACTCGGACCCCGTGAGTGCGGCATAAATATGAAGAACTTTGGAAAGAGGCGTATTGGTGAATAGAATGCTTTTCGCCGGAATAATATCTGAGTCTGGCGACCCCGCTACACTTGAGGTTTTCGTGATTACATCACCGCTTTGCACCAGCTTGTACCGGATGGTTGCACTGCTGGGATGGTCAGGGTCGCCGGTGTGGCCGGTGATTTGCAGGATGCCTTGCACGCCATCGCGCGTGGCGAATTCACAGGTGTTGGTGCCACGAATGACGTCCACGACGCCACCTCGGAGGCGGCGGGCCTTGTCGGCGGCATATGCGGCGGCCACCACAAAATTCTCTGACTTGTTGGTATCAATGTTGGCCAATACGTTCTCTTCCATCCACCAGAGCAGTGGGGGAAAATCATCCACGTTGGCCCACGGACTGGCGATTCCGGGCGGAATGTCCTTTTCCTCGGTACTGCTGTCGTCCCACGAGCGCATATCCAGCGCCTTGATCGCTTCAGCTTCACCGGCGCTTAAATCCGCACCAGCCGCATCGCGCTCCAGGTACTCGCCGGTGGCCAGATTCAACGCACCGTGCCCGGAATCGGTCAGGTTGATGACGCGTTCGATGGTCGGGCCAAAGGTCACCGGCGGATGGATCATTTTATAACGGACCGTGATCCCGGGGCGTTTGCCGGCGGCATTGGTGACTTGCAGCACGCCGATGCCGATCCGGCTGGTCGCGAAAATATAAGTGCCACCAAGCTTCAGGAATGTGTTTGTTGTCCAATCCGGCTCCTTGCCTTCGCCACCCATTTTGATGGCCTCTTCAGGCGTGATATTTGACCAGCGATCGCTGGAGATCGGGCTGGCCAGCAAATAGAAGCCGGCGAGTCCCCGCTCTCCGCCGGGTGGATTGGTGACAGACAGATCCACGCCACTGGCTTTTTTCCAAGAGTCAAAGTCTTCGGCTTTGCCATGGTAGACCGGCAGGATTCTGCCTGTGTCGAGGTCGGCAAAAGCGGCATTGCTGGAATCTTCCAGGGTGATTTCTTGGATAGGGCCGAAAAATAGTGTGGCAGCCGCGTTCACACGATTCGTATCCGCATTATTCACCGGCTTTCGCGAATCAAGGCCGGATTCCGACCACCACACGTAGCCTTGCGCATCCAATTGCAGCTCGCTCCTCAGTCCGCCAAGGTCACCCCTGCCGGACAGAAGCCAGAAGGCGGGCGGTTGGTGATCCAGCACGACCTCGCCGCGTAACTGACGCGGTACGCCATTCGTGACACCACGCCAGCCCTGCAATCCGCCAAACCCGATGACGACGCGTGGTGAGTCCGGTGCAAAGTCAACGTGGATGGAAGAGTAGGTGATCCGCTGATCGGCAAGCAGGAGGGCGATCCGGTTGCTCAACTCGACTTGCAACGCGCCCCTGCGCATATCGGAACGTTTTGATGCGGTGCTCCACACGGCGAGAATCAGTGCGAGGGCTACCAGCGGGCTTACCGTCAAAGCCAGCCAGCGCCAATTTCCAGTGGCGCGATGCCTTTGCAGGGTGGCAAGCCAGCCGAAAATCAGCGCGCCCAAAACCCCGGCGATGCCCAGGGGAAAAAGCACGTAGCGGTTGAGGTGAATCATGGCCGACCACGAGTGGATGGCAGGCGACTGTGATGTGGATTGGTCTGCCATCAACTGGGAAATTTTCGGCGCCGCTTGGTCAATTTTTTTGTCGATGATTCCCGCAAGGATCAGGGCCAGCGTGGCGACCAGGATACAAACCAGGCTGGCGACGGCGAGACGCGAGGAACGCAGTTTAGCCTCTGGTTGCAGGCTCCTCGCTTCGGATTTGGCATTTTCCGAGACGATCGTTTCCACCTGCGTTTTCAAAACGCTGGCCTGCTGGTAGCGGAGTTCGGGTTTCTTTTCCAGAGCGCGCAGTACGATTTCATCCAGCCGCACGTCGATGTGGACTTTTTTGGAGGGCGGCTCAATTTTTTTGCCGGGCAGTTCGCCGGTGAGCATCTGGTAAAACACCACGCCGAGCGCATAGATGTCCGCTCGATGATCCACGCCGCCGGGCGCGGTGATCTGCTCGGGCGACATGTATTGCGGGGTGCCCATGACCTTGCCGGCATCGGTCAAGGCAGTTGAACTGGCTGCCGAATGCCCGTCGGCAGCCGGTTCGTTGTTTTCCCCGCCCATGATTTTCGCCAGCCCAAAGTCTGCGACCTTCGCGCGACCGCGCCGGTCGAGCAGGATGTTCTCCGGCTTGATGTCGCGATGGACGATGCCTTGGTCGTGCGCGAATTGCAGCGCGTCACAGATCTGGGGCACGATGGCCAGGGCCTCGCGCGCAGAGATGCGGCTGCTGGCTAGCAGTTGCCGCAGGTTCACGCCGTCCACAAATTCCATGAGGAAATAGAACTGCCCGCTGGCCTCGCCGAACTCATACAGCGTCACAATGCCGGGATGGTTCAATTTCGCCAGCGCCCGGGCCTCGCGGGCGAAACGGCCGGCAAATGCGGGGTCTTTGCCGATGCCTGGCGGAAGGATTTTTAGCGCGACGATGCGGTCCAGTTGCTTCTGGCGCGCCTTGTAAACCGCGCCCATGCCGCCCTTGCCGATGAGTTCGAGGATTTCCAATTGCGGAAACAACGGGGCGAGTTCGGCGACGGCGGGGGGATTGAAGGCCGGTTGTCTGGCATCGGTGACAGTATCTGCCGCCGCGCCCATCTGCAGTAGGCACGCGGGGCAAAGCCCGGCGAGCGCGCCGGTCGGCAGCGGCGTGCCGCACTTGGGGCATTTATTGGCTTCAGGCATTGGCTGGTCACCTTTTACCGTGTCCATACCCACTTCAGAAGCAAAACCGGCGGGATGTTACCGAAAAAAATCCTTAAACCACGAAATACACCAAATACACGAAAAAACTCAAAAGACGATGCGCTCGTATTCAACTTTAGGGTAATGGCCGAAATTTACGAGCAGGCCAAGTTTGAATTTGGTCGCCCGCAGATAATTCTGAACTTGCGCCCGGTGTTCATCGGTCAGCGCAGTGACAGCCTTGAGTTCCAAAACGATTTTGTCATAACAAATAAAATCAGGCGTATATTTGCTTTTGAGCGGCCTGCCTTTGTAGGCAAGGGCAAGTTGGGGCTGAGACAAAAACGGGACTTTACGGTCAGCCATTTCCATTTCCAAACACTCCTGATAAACCGCCTCCAAAAAACCGTTCCCCTTTTCTTTATAAACTTCGAAACAAGCGCCCATTATATCAAAGCTTTCCAGCTTGTAGATGATTTCCATACCTTTCCCTTTCGTGTGTTTTGTGTATTTCGTGGTTAAAAATTTACCGCAATCTGAACCCGCCCTTGAAAATCACCTCGGCGGCGACGACGACAAGGAACACAACGCCCACCAGCGCGTTCAACCGGAAGAAGGCGATGTTGATCCAGTTCAGGCTGCGGCGACGGGCGATCCAGTGTTCCATCACGAGGCAGCCCAGAATGATCATCCAGCCGATGACATAGGCGATGCGGAAGCCGCAAAGCAGGCCGAACCCCAGCAGCAATCCGCACATGATCATGTGCGCGAGAAACGCGGCGGCGAGCGCGTTTTTAGGACCCCAGGCCACGACGAGCGAGCGCAGGCCATGCGATTTATCGAACTCATAATCTTGCAGCGCGTAGATGATGTCAAAACCGACGAGCCACAAAATCACAGCGGCGGCCAGAATGGTCATCTGGAAAATCTCCGGCACGGAAACATCCGCGCCTTTGACGGCCAGCCAGGCGCCGATGGGTGCCAGCGCCAGGGCGATGCCCAGGAAAACATGCGTGTAATCCGTGAACCGCTTGGTCAGCGAATAAAAACAGACCGCGACCAGCGCCACGGGTGAAAGATAAAAGCAGAGCGGATTCAGAAACCAGCACGCGGCGATCAATCCCGCTGCGGAGAGGGCGCAAAGCAAACCGGCGCTCACCAGGGAAATTTC
>Ga0105238_10002503_pt1 | contig 18383 bp, 17 predicted proteins | sample KBSC34metaG_FD_81526 | JGI IMG/M metagenome (GOLD analysis project Ga0105238, IMG submission 81526) | Corn rhizosphere microbial communities from Kellogg Biological Station, Michigan, USA - KBS C3-4 metaG | ecosystem: Host-associated > Plants > Roots > Rhizosphere > Soil | place: Michigan, USA... | reverse complement strand
TCGATCCAGGGTTCCGGCGCGTCCGGGAACAGGCGGCGGGCAGCATCCAGATTGCCGCCGTGATATCCTGGCGCGTCCGCAACCTTGCTTCCCGCCGTTCCGCTATCCATGCCGTCCATGTCCACAGTCGAACTTGCCGCCGCCGCCGTGCTGGTGGAGGCCGCGGTCGGCTATCCGAACCCTCTGTACCGCGTGATCGGCCATCCTGTCACGTGGATGGGCCGGCTGCTGGGCGTGCTCGAGGGTTCGATGAACAGCGGGGGCGAATCATTCGTCACCCGCCGCCGGCTCGGCGTCGTGGCGCTGGCGATCCTGCTGACGGTCTGCCTCGGCGCCACCGTCTTCCTGCAGTGGTTCATCTCCACCGCCTGGTTCGGCCTGATCGTCACGGTATTCGTCTCGACCAGTCTGGTTGCCCAACGCAGCATGTACGATCATGTCCGCGCCGTCGCCGACGCGCTGGAGCGGGAAGGGTTGGCGGCGGGGCGAAAGGCGGTCTCGATGATTGTCGGCCGTAATCCGGACCAGCTTGACGAGGCAGGTGTGGCGCGCGCCGCGATCGAAAGCCTGGCAGAGAATTTCTCCGACGGCATCGTCGCCCCGGTATTCTGGATGGCTGTCGCCGGCCTGCCGGGTGCGGTGGCCTACAAGGCCATCAATACCGGCGATTCGATGATCGGCCATCGTACGCCGCGGTTCGAAGCCTTCGGCTGGGCGGCGGCGCGGCTGGACGACCTGCTGAACCTGCCCGCCTCGCGTCTGTCCGCCCTGTTTATTGTCGTGGCCGCCTTCTTCACCGGCGGCTCGCTGATCCATGGCGTGCGCGCGGTGTGGCGCGATGCCTCGCATCACCGCTCGCCCAATGCCGGCTGGCCGGAGGCGGCGATGGCCGGCGCGCTCGGCCTCCAGCTCGCAGGCCCTCGCGTCTATGGCGATGAGCTGGTGGTCGACGCCTTCATGGGCGATGGGCGGCGCGAGGCGACGGCGGCGGATATCCGCAAGGCGCTGCGCATCTTCATTGTGGCCTGCGTTATCCAATGGCTGGTGCTGGCCGGCCTGGTGCTCATCACCTTGCCAGGCTGAGCAGCCGGTCCAGGTCGATATGGCTGGCAAGGTGCTCGGCCAGCGCGTCCAGCACCCGCTCGACCTCGGCCTCGTACCGGACGCCGGTGGTCCCGCCCAGCCAGGCGGCACGCTGGCGGTCGTCGGCGAACAGGCCGTGGACATTGGTCGCGCAGATGCGTCCGTCGGCGGATATCGCGCCGTCCGGCCGTCCATCCGTAAAGGTGAGCAGGGGCCGGGCACAATCGGGCCCGGTGGTCCGGCCGACATGCATCTCATAGCCGTGGAAGGGCGCGCCGGCGGCCGACATGCCCGTGACCTCGGTCAGCGTCTTGTCGCCGGTCAGCACCGTCTCGACATCGAGCAACCCCAAACCCGGCTCGCCGCCCGGCGGCCCCTCGATCCCGTCCGGATCGGCGACGGTCCGGCCCAGCATCTGAAAGCCGCCGCAGAGCCCCAACACGCGCCCGCCACGCCGCGCATGGGCCTTGAGGTCGATATCCCAGCCATTGCGGCGGAAATCGCGCAGATCGGCCAGGGTCGCTTTCGATCCCGGCAGGATCACAAGATCCGCGTTACCCGGCAGCGGTTCGCCCGGCCTGACGATCACCAGCCTGACCGAGGGCTCCAGCTTCAGCGGGTCTCGGTCGTCGAAATTGGCGATATGAGCCAGCCTGGGTACGGCGATGACGATTTCTCCGCCGCTGGCATCTGTACGCTTGTCCAGCGCGACCGCATCTTCCGCCGGCAGCTGTACGGCATCGGGGAAATGCGGGATCAGCCCCAGGGCCGGCCAGCCGGTGCGGCTTTCGATGATCTCCATGCCAGGCTGGAACAGGCTCGGATCGCCGCGGAACTTGTTGACCAGGAAGCCGGCGACGGTCGCGGCATCCTCCGCGTCGATGACAGCCTTGGTGCCGACGATCTGGGCGATGACCCCGCCCCTGTCGATATCGCCGATCAGGACCACCGGCACATCGGCTGCGCGGGCGAAGCCCATATTGGCGATGTCATTGGCGCGCAGATTGGCTTCGGCGGCGCTGCCCGCGCCCTCGACCAGTACGATATCCGCCTCGGCCTTCAGGCTCTCGAATGCCTCGACGATCCGGGGCAGCAGCCCGGCTTTCATGCCCTGGAAATCCCGCGCCAGGGCATTGCCGATCACCTGTCCCAACACCACGACCTGGGCGCCGACATCGCTCTGCGGCTTCAGCAGCACCGGGTTCATCCTGACCGAAGCAGGTATCCGGCAGGCCCGCGCCTGCAGCGCCTGCGCCCGGCCGATCTCGCCGCCATCGGCGGTGACGGCGGCATTGTTCGACATGTTCTGCGGCTTGAACGGCCGAACCTTCAGCCCCCGGTTGGTCAGCGCCCGGCACAGGCCGGCAACGATCAGCGACTTGCCGACGTCGGACCCGGTCCCCTGGAACATGAGCGCCTTGGCGATCAAAATTCGATCCCGAGCTGCGCCTTCACCCCGGCGGCGAAATGATGCTTCACCAGGGTCATCTCGGTCACCAGATCGGCGATCTCCACCAGCTCAGGCTTGGCGTTGCGCCCGGTGACCATGATGTTGAGATCGTCCCGCCGGCCTTTCAGGGCAGCCAGAACCTCGTCCAGCGGCAGGTAGTCATAGCGCAGGGCGATGTTGAGCTCGTCCAGCACCAGCAGGCGGATGGTGGGATCGGCCATCAGTTCCCGCGCCTTCCCCCAGGCGCCGGTCGCGGCGGCGATGTCGCGCTGGCGGTCCTGCGTCTCCCAGGTGAAACCCTCGCCCATCGTGTGCCACTGGATCAGGTCCGAAAACCGCTCCAGCGCATGCTTCTCCCCGGTGTCCCAGGCACCCTTCACGAACTGCACGACCCCCACCGGCCAGCCATGGCCCAGCGCCCGCAGCACCAGCCCGAAGGCGGCGGTCGACTTGCCCTTGCCTGGGCCGGTATTGACCATCAACAGGCCCTTCGACGTGATCGTCTTCGACGCCACCTCGGCATCCTGCACCTGCTTGCGCTTGGCCATCTTCTCCGCATGGCGGCGGTCGGCGTCGTCGGTCATCGCATGTCCGTTCGGTTTGGCGTTCAGAGAGCACGCAATCCGGCCGGCGGGCAAGCAGGGCGGTCCAAACATTGACAGCACAGCCTTCGCCGCCGCAAACAGGACCCTGGTCCGACGGTCCCTCGGGAACGAGGGTGAAACGGGAATGCGGGCGGTTCGGGGCAACCCAAGCCGAGGCCGCAGCTGCCCCCGCAACTGTGCGTGGTGAGCGGCGCGTCATCGATGCCACTGGGCAACCGGGAAGGCGGCGCGCTCGCTAGGATCCACGAAGCCAGGAAACCGGCCGACGAACCAGACCTGACGCGACGGGCGGGGTGCCCCGGCGCGGTTCCGCGGCGCCGTGCGAACGGCTTCTCGGCCATACGCACCCGGAGTTCAGGATTCCCTATGCAGCCCCCAATGCAGACAGTCGCAAAGATTCCGGTCACCATCGTCACCGGCTTCCTCGGGTCGGGCAAGACGACCCTGATCCGCCACGTGATCGAGAATGCCAACGGCCGGCGGCTGGCCTTGATCATCAACGAATTCGGCGATGTCGGCGTCGACGGTTCGATCCTCAAATCCTGCGGCATCGAGGATTGCCCTGAGGAGAATATCGTCGAACTGGCCAATGGCTGCCTCTGCTGCACCGTGGCCGATGATTTCATCCCGGCGATCGAGGCTCTCCTGGCGCGCACGCCGCAGCCCGAGCAGATCGTCATCGAGACCTCGGGCCTTGCGCTGCCCAAGCCATTGGTGAAGGCGTTTGACTGGCCCGGCATCCGCACCCGCGTGACGGTCGACGGCGTGATCGCGGTGGTCGATGGGGCGGCGGTCGCCGACGGCCGCTTCGCCGACGATCCGGAGAAACTGGCGGCCCAGCGCGCCGCCGACAGCGCGATCGATCACGAGAACCCGCTGGAGGAGGTCTATGAGGACCAGCTTCTCTGCGCCGACCTGATCGTGCTGAACAAGGCCGACCTGATGACGGCCGAGACATCGTCCCGCGTCACCTCGGAAATCCAGGCGACCGTGCCGCGTGCGGTCAAGATCGTGGAAACGCGGGAAGGCCGCATCGATCCCGCCATCCTGCTGGGCCTCGGCGCCGCGGCCGAGGACGATCTTGCCAACCGCCCGTCGCACCACGATGGGGAGGAAGGGCACGATCACGACGATTTCGAAAGCTTCGTCGTCGATATTCCCGCGACCACGGACCCAGCCGCCTTGCTGGCCCATCTGGCCGGGGTGGCGGAGCAATACGACGTCCTGCGCATGAAAGGCTTCATCGAGGTGGCCGGCAAGCCGATGCGTCTGCTGGTCCAGGGTGTCGGCCAGCGCTTTCGCCAGCAGTTCGACCGCGCCTGGGCGCCGGGCGAGGCGCGCCGCAGCCGCCTGGTCGTGATCGGCGAAAAGGGGCTGGACCGCGCCGCGATCACGGCGGCCCTGGGGAGTTAGACCGCGCCATGCACATGCTGCGCGTCGAGACCCGGTCGATCGACGGCACCGCCGAGGCCGTGGACCTCGACCAGACCCCGGCCGACATCGTCGCGCTGTCCTTCACCGATACCGACCTGTCCGTCCTGGCTGCGGCCTGGGAGGTGGGTCGCGATACGCTGCCGAGCCTCCGCCTCGCCAATCTGAGCGCGCTGCGCCACCCGTTCTCGGTCGATCTCTATCTCGAGAAGGTGATCGCCAAGGCCCGTTTCGTCCTGGTCCGCCTGCTGGGCGGCAAGGACTATTGGCGCTACGGCGTCGATGAACTGGCAATGCTGGCCCGCGAGCGCGGGATCCATCTGGCGATCGTTCCGGGCGACCATCGCGAGGACGCGCGGCTGGTTGAGGCCTCGACTGTGCCGTCCGCGGACCTGCGGCGGATCGGGGCCTATTTCGCTGCGGGGGGACCGGAGAATATTGCTGTATGCCTGCGGTTTGCCGCTGGGCTTTTCTCGGAGCAGCCGGCCGCGCCCGAGCCGGTCGCTGTACCGCCTTTCGGTATATTCGAGACTGCCGCCAGCGCATCGCAGAAGTTTCAGCGCGCTCTCGTCGTCTTCTACCGCGCCTGGATGCTGGCTGCCGACACCGCGCCGGTTACAGCTTTGGCTGATGTTCTAGCCGAACGCGGCTTCGGCGTGACCGCCGTCTACGTGACCAGCCTGAAGGACGAGGCGGTCATCCGGCCGCTGCGGGACCTGATCGCCGCCAAAGCACCCGATGTCATTCTCAACCTTACCGCCTTCTCGGCCGGCCTCGACGGAGGCGGCTCCGTGCTGGACAGCGCGGACGCCCCGGTCTTCCAACTCGTGCTATCCGGCGGCGGCAGGGCGCAGTGGGCGGAATCGCAACGGGGTCTCGGCCCGGCCGATCTGGCGATGAATGTCGTGCTGCCCGAGCTCGACGGTCGCATCCTGGCCGGTGCGATCTCCTTCAAGGGCGAGACCGGACGTAGCGAGGCGCTCGAATTCACCCGGCTGGCGCACGATCCGGAACCCGCCGGCATCGCTCATGCCGCCGATCTGGCTGCCGGCTGGACCAGGCTGCGGCGGACATCACGCAGCGAACGGCTGCTCGCCTGTGTGATCTCCGACTATCCTGCCAAGGGCGGTCGCACCGGCTATGCCGTCGGCCTCGATACGCCGCGCAGCGTCATCGCCATTGCCGCCCGGTTGGAACGGGAAGGCTACGATACCAGCCTGCGCGACGGTGAAGCGGCACTGATCGCGGCACTCTCCGCGGGCGAGACAGCTGCCATTCTGACCGTCGCCGATTATGGGCGGCTGCTGGCCGACCTGCCCGATGTCTTTGCTGAGGATGTTCGCGCCGCCTGGGGCGATCCCGCCGACGACGCGGCGGTCGAGGATGGCGCTTTCCGTATCCGCATCGTCCGCGCCGGCAAGCTGCTGGTCGCGGTCCAGCCGGATCGCGGCAGCCCGGCATCGCGCAAGACCGACTATCACAGCCCGCTGCTGCCGCCGCGTCATGGCTACGTCGCCTTTTACCTCTGGCTGCGTCATATCGAGCGGGTTCATGCCGTCATCCAGTGCGGCACTCACGGCACGCTGGAGTGGCTTCCGGGCAAGGCAGTGGCCCTGTCCGAGGCCTGCGCTCCACAGGCGTTGCTGGGGCCGACGCCGCTGATCTACCCGTTCATCGTCAACAATCCGGGTGAGGCGGCGCAGGCCAAGCGGCGCACGTCCGCCGTGACGGTCGGTCACCTGACACCGCCCCTGGTTGCTGCCGGCGCGCACGGCGCGGCGGCTGAGCTGGAGGGCCTGTTCGACGAATATGCCGAGGCCCAGTCGCTCGACCCGCGCCGGGCGGCGCGGCTGGCCGACATCATAATGGCCCGCGCTACCGACACCGGCCTGGCGGCCGAATCCGGCATCGCTCCTGGCGCCGATCTGGCCGAGGCGCTGATGAAGCTCGACGCCTGGCTCTGCGATCTCAAGGATATGCGAGTCGGCGACGGGCTGCATGTCTTCGGCCAGGCGCCGGAGCCGGCTCGGCGTGCCGAGACCGCTGCGTCGCTGGCTGCGCTGAGTGGCTCGGATATCGACGCGATCGAGGGCCTGCTGGACGCATGCGGCGAAGCCGAGATGCGGGGTTTCCTGGCAGCCCTCGATGGGCGATTCGTCGCTCCCGGCCCGGCCGGCGCACCGGCACGCGGGCGGACCGATGTGCTCCCGACCGGCCGCAATCTTTACGGCATCGATCCGCGTGCCGTACCGACCCGCACCGCCTGGGAGATCGGCCGCCGCACGGCGGAGGAGCTGTTGACCCGCCATGTTCAGGATCACGGCGAATGGCCCCGCAGCATCGTGCTCGATATCTGGGGCAGCGCCAGCATGCGCACCGGCGGCGACGACCTGGCCCAGGCTTTCGCCCTGATGGGCGTGCAGCCGCGCTGGGATACCGGATCGAACCGTGTATCGGGTTTCGACATCCTGCCGCTGGCCGCTGTCGGCAGGCCGCGCGTGGACATGACCCTGCGCATATCCGGCCTTTTCCGTGACGTCTTCCCCGGCCAGATCGCCTTCTTCGACGCGGTAACCCGCGCAGTGGCCGAGCAGGATGAGGCGCCGGAGGACAATCCGCTGGCGGCCAGCGTTAAGGCTGGCGACGCCGGTCTACGCATCTTCGGCGCCGCGCCCGGCCAATACGGCGTCGGCGTCTCCCGCTTGCTGAATTCGGGCGACTGGCAGGAGCGGGGGGCACTGGGCGACGCCTATCTGGACGCGACCTCCCATGCCTATGGGGCCGATGCCGAGGGCGTGCCGGCCGCGCCCGATTTCCGCGCCCGCGTGGCCGGCGCCGACGCCTTCGTCCATGTCCAGGACCTGGCCGACCAGGATGTACTGGGCGCCGACGCCTTCGCCGAGCATGAGGGTGGCTTCGCGGCGGCGGCCGCGTCGCTGGGCAACCGCCCGGCCCTCTATCACGCCGACACAACGACGCCTGACACATCGAAAATCCGCACCCTGCGCGAGGAGGTCGCCCGCACGCTGCGCGCCCGCGCCACCAATCCGCGCTGGATCGCCGGCCAGATGCGCCACGGCTTTCGCGGCGCGGCCGAGATCGCTGAATCGGTCGATAATTTCTTCGCCTACGCCGCGCTGACCGACGTCACCGAAAGCCGCCAGTTCGACCTGCTGTTCGACGCCACGCTGGGTGACGAGCAGGTCCGCGCCTTCCTGCGGGAGGCGAACCTCGCCGCCGCGCAGGGCATGGCCGACAAGTTCGACCAGGCCATCCGCCGCGGCTTCTGGACGACCCGCCGGAACTCAACCTCCGCCATCCTGGCAGCCCTGCGCGAGGCCGCCGAATGACGGCGCCCGCGATCAAGGGCTGGTGCCCGGGGGCGCTGCGTCCGATGGAAAGCGGCGACGGGCTGATCGTCCGGCTGAAGCTGACCGGCGGAATCGTTCCGGTCGATCTTGCACTGCGGATCGCCGATTGGGCCGGGCATTTCGGCAATGGCGAAATCGACCTCACAAGCCGCGCCAACCTGCAGATCCGTGGCGTGACCGACGCAACGCTGGGGGGCTTGCAGGACGCCGTTGCTGAAGCGGGTTTGCTCGATGACGAGCCCGATGGCGAGGCGATCCGCAATGTGATCGCCAGCCCGCTGGCCGGGCTCGATCCAGATGCTTTGCTGGATATCTGCCCGATTGTCGCGGCGCTTGAGGCGCGGCTGGCAGGTGACCCCAGCCTTTACCCGCTGCCGGCCAAATTCTGCTTCGCGGTGGAGGATGGTGGAAGGTTCAGCCTTGGCGACGTGCGGGCGGATATACGGTTCGATGCCATGGTAGGGCCGGCCTTCGCCATTCGGCTGGATGGCGCGCCGAACATGGCGTTGGGGCCATGCCGATCGGATGAAGCGCCGGATATTGCCGCGAGGCTGGCGCGTGTCTTCCTCGATCTGCGCGGTGATGCCCGCCGCATGCGGGAGTTGGTGGAATGGGTTGGAGCGGCGGTGATCGCGACTGTCGCTGGTATTTCCGTATCGGCTTCGCCTCCCCCCTTGAGGGGGAGGTCGGCAACGCACAGCGTTGACGGGTGGGGGGTGATGCCGCCGCCTTCTCGAACTCACCGTCCAAGTGGCGGCAATACCCCCCACCCGGACCTGCGGTCCGACCTCCCCCTCAAGGGGGGAGGCGATGCGGTTTGGGTCGGTCTCCCGTTCGGCCGTATTTCATCGGACAATCTCCGGCATCTGGCAGGGGCGGCAGCCAAAGCCGGTGCAACCGAACTGCGCCTGACCCCCTGGCGCGCTATCCTCGTTCCTTGCCCGTCGCAGGAGCGCGCCGACACGCTCGCCCGGTCCCTGCCGCCCCATGCCTTCATCCTTAACCCCGCCGATTCCCGCCGCCGTGTTGCCGCCTGCGTCGGCGCGCCCGCCTGCCAGCGTGCCACCACCAACATTCGTGAAGATGCCAACCAACTGGCCTCGCTGGTCGGCGAAACCCAATTCCTCCACCTGTCCGGCTGCGCCAAGGGCTGCGCCCATCCCCGCCGGGCATCTGTTACGCTGGTCGGCAATGATGGCCGTTATGACCTCATCCGTGACGGCGCGCCGTCGGATTCGCCGGTCGCAAAAGGCCTGACGCTGGACGAGGCCGCGGCCTATCTGCGAGAGATGGCGGCGAACGATACTCAGGGCCGGCAAACTTGACCGCTTCACTCGACTATATCCGCGACGGCGCCGAGATTTATCGGCGCTCCTTCTCCATCATCCGGGCGGAGGCGGACCTGACGCGCTTCACGCCGGAGGAAGAGAGGGTGGCGGTGCGCATCATCCATGCCTGCGGGATGGTGGAGGTTGCCGCAGACATCGCTTTCGCACCTGGCGCTGTCCTGGCCGGGATCAGGGCGCTGGAGGCCGGGGCGCCGATCCTCTGCGACGCCAAGATGGTCTCGAACGGGGTGACGAAGGCACGCCTGCCCGCCGACAATCAGGTCCTCTGCACCTTGGACGATCCGCGCACCGCAGACCTCGCCAGGCAGCTCGGCAATACCCGCACGGCCGCCGCGATGGAGCTGTGGCGTGACCGGCTGGGCGGTGCGGTCGTGGCGATCGGCAACGCGCCGACCGCGCTTTTCCGCCTGCTGGAAATGCTTGACGAGGGTGCGCCGATGCCGGCCTGCGTCATCGGCATGCCGGTCGGTTTCGTCGGCGCGGCCGAATCGAAGGAGGCGCTGATCGCCGATGGGCGTGTGCCCTATCTGGCGGTGCGCGGCCGCAAGGGCGGCAGCGCCATGACCGCCGCCGCGATCAACGCGCTCGCGAGCGAAAAAGAATGACCGGCCGCCTGTACGGTATCGGGCTTGGGCCGGGCGATCCGGAACTGCTGACCTTGAAGGCGTTGCGCCTCATCCAGTCGTCGCCGGTCGTCAGCTATTTCGCGAAGGCGGGGCGGCGCGGCAATGCCCGGGGCATCGTCGACCAATGGATGACGGGGCAGGCCGAGGAGATTCCGCTCTATTATCCGATGACCACCGAGCATGCCTTCGACAGCCCGGTCTATGTCTCGGTGCTGGCGGCGTTCTACGAGGATGCAGTGGCCAAGCTCTCGGCTCATCTCGATGCCGGGCGGGACGTTGCGTTGCTGGCCGAGGGCGACCCGCTGTTCTACGGCTCCTTCATGCATCTCTATATCCGCCTGCGTGACCACTATCCGGTCACGCTGGTGCCGGGTGTCACCGGCATGACCGGCTGCTGGTCGGTGGCGGGAGAGCCGATGACCTGGGGGGACGACACCATGTCCGTGCTGCCCGGCACCTTGCCGCATGACGGGCTGGTCGAACGCCTCAAGGCAACCGACGCCGCCGTGATCATGAAGCTGGGCCGCAACTTCGCCAAGGTGCGCGAAGCCGTGGCCGAGGCCGGGCTGCTCGGCCGCGCTATCTATGTCGAGCGCGGGACCATGGCGGACGAGCTGGTGATGCCGCTTGCCGAAAAGCTCGACGGCAAGGCGCCCTATTTCTCGCTGATCCTGATCCCCGGCCAGGGGCGGCGCCCGTGACGGGAAGCCTCGCCGTCGTCGGTCTCGGCCCCGGCCCGGCCTGCTGGCTGGCGCCGGAGGCGAGCGACGTGCTGGCGGCTGCCACCGACATCGTGGGGTACCAACCCTATGTCGACCGTGTGCCGGAGCGGCCCGGCCAGAGACGCCATGCCAGCGACAATCGGGTCGAAATCGACCGCGCCAGGCACGCGCTGGAGATGGCGTCCGAGGGCCGGCGGGTCGCGGTGGTATCGGGTGGCGATCCGGGCATATTCGCCATGGCCGCGGCGGTTCTGGAGGCGATCGAAAGCGGGGCGCCCGAATGGCGCGGCCTGGATGTGACCGTCGTTCCCGGCATCTCGGCGATGCAGGCGGCTGCTGCCCGGCTCGGCGCGCCGCTGGGCCATGATTTCTGCGCCATCTCGCTGTCGGACAATCTCAAGCCCTGGTCGATCGTCGAGCGCCGGCTGCGCGCCGCGGCCGAGGGCGATTTCGTGATCGCGCTCTACAATCCCGCCTCGAAGGCACGGCCCGAGCGGATTCACGATGCTTTCGCTGTGCTGCGCGGCCTGAAGCCGGCCACGACTCCGGTGGCTTTCGCCCGCGCGGTTGGCCGCGAGGACGAGCGGATCGCTCTGACCATCCTGGGCGAGGCCGATCCTGGCATCGCGGATATGAGCACGCTGGTCCTGATCGGCTCCAGCGAGACCCGTTTCATCGATCGGCCCGGCGCCAGCCCGTGGATGCTGACCCCTCGGACCTATGGGGCGGGACGATGATCCTCGATCCAGCCCATGACCGCTTCGAGACTCTCCAGCGCCCGCACGCCGGCAGTCTCGGGACGTTCGACCATGACAACCGCGATTGCGAGCGTCCGCGCTGCCTCCAGCTTGGCCTCGGTCGCAGTGCCGCCGCTGTTCTTGGTCACCAGTACATCGATGCGCTCATCCCACATCAGGGCGATTTCATCCTCCAGCGCGAACGGGCCGCGCGCCAGGATCAGCCTATGGTCGGGCAGGGCGCCGGCAGCCTCGGGCGGGTCGATGGTGCGGATGACATAGCGGTGCTGGGGCGCGGCGGCGAAGGCGGCGAGCTGCAATCCGCCGACGGTCAGCAGCACGCGGCGAGGCCCGGTGCCCAGCGCCCGCGCAGCCGCCGCCATGTCGGGAACCGGCAGCCAGCGATCGCCTTCGACAGGGCGCCACGGCGCGCGAGTGAACTGGACCAGCGGCAGCTTCAGGTCGCGGCAGGCTTCGGCGGCGTTGAGCGACATCTGCGCGGCGAAAGGATGGGTGGCGTCGATCACCGCGTCAGTCCCGGTTTCGGTCAGATAGGCTTTCAGCCCGCCGACGCCGCCGAAGCCGCCTGTGCGGTAGGGAATCGGCGGCGTGACCGGGTTCCTGGTTCGGCCGGCCAGCGACAGGACGGGGCTGAGGTCGCGCCGTCCGGCGATATGGCGGGCCAGTGCGCTCGCTTCGGTGGTGCCGCCCAGTATCAACAGCCGCATGTCATCGCCTTGCCGGGAATCGCCGCATGAGCGCGGCATTGAACGCCAACGGCCGCTGGCTGTCGATCATCGGCATCGGTGAGGACGGGCTGGCCGGCCTGTCCGATGCAGCGAAGACGCTGATCGCGGGGGCCGCGCTGGTGGTGGGCGGCCAGCGCCATCTCGAGCTGATCGCCGGCGCGGTCAACGGCGAGACGATGGTCTGGCCGTCGCCGCTTCACGACAGCTTCCCGGCGATCCTCGAACAGCGCGGCCGTCCGGTCGCGGTGATCGCCACCGGCGACCCGTTCTTCTATGGCATCGGCTCGGTGCTCGCCCGGGAAGTGCCGCCGGACGAAATCGTCTGCCTGCCCGGCATCTCCGCCTTCAGCCTGGCCGCTGGGCGGCTGGGCTGGGCATTGCAGGATTGCGAACTTGTCACGCTGCATGGCCGCGCGCTGGAACGTGTCCTGCCCGCATTGCAGCCCCGCCGCAGGGTGCTGGCGCTGTCCTGGGATGGCACCACGCCGGCAAAGTTGGCGGACCTTCTGGTTCGGCACGGGTTCGGCGACACCGCGATGACGGTCTGCGAGGCGATGGGCGGCCCGAACGAGCGCCTGCGCAGCGTCACCGCGCGCGATTTCGCCATGCCGGACATAGGGCCCTTGAATCTCGTGGCGCTGAATATCCCGGATGTGCCGGGCGCCCGTGCCATTCCACTAACGCCCGGCTTGCCGGACGACTGGTTCGAGCACGATGGGCAGCTTACCAAGCGCGACATCCGCGCCGTGACCCTCTCTGCCCTGGCGCCGCGCCGGGGCGAGTTGCTGTGGGATATCGGCGCGGGCTCCGGTTCGATCGGGATCGAATGGATGCTCGCCGATCCCGCCAATCGCGCCATCGCCATCGAACGGGACCAGGCCCGAGCCGGCCGGGTCGCCCGTAACGCCGCCTCGCTCGGCGTGCCGGATCTGAGGATCGTTCAGGGCGGTGCGCCCGAGGCGCTGGTCGGCCTGCCGATACCCGATGCGATCTTCATCGGTGGCGGTTCGACGGCTGACGGTGTGATCGATGCCGCCTGGGCCGCCCTGCGCTCGGGCGGCCGGCTGGTCGTCAATGGCGTCACCATCGAGACCCAGGCCGAGCTGACCCGCCGCTTCAAGGCTCAGGGTGGCGAACTCGTCACCATCCAGATTTCCCGTGCAGATCCGGTCGGCGGTTTCCATGGCATGCGGCCGGCCTTGCCGGTGACGCAATGGTCGGCGGTCAAGCCATGAAGGTCGCGGTCGGGATAGGCTGCCGGAAGAATTGTCCGTCGGAAGCAGTCGAGTCGCTGGTCCGGCAGGCGCTCGATCGAGCGCCGGACGCCAGCCTGTTCGGCCTGTTCACTGTCGCGGATAAACAGGGCGAGGCGGGCCTTGCCGAGGCGGCACGCCGGCTGGGGCTTGGGCTGACCTATCTTTCGCGCGATGCCCTGCGCGCGCGGGAGGCCGATATCCAGACCCGTTCGCGCCACGCCGAGCAGGCATTGGGCATTCCCTCCGTTGCCGAAGCCGCCGCTCTGGTTGGGGCCGGGCAGGGATCGGTCCTGATCGTCCCACGCATCACGGCCGGCGGGGTGACCTGCGCGATCGCGAGGGCTTCGCCGTGACCGTCCATTTCATCGGCGCCGGACCCGGCGCGCCGGACCTCATCACCGTGCGCGGCCGCGACCTGATCGCGCGCTGTCCGGTGTGCCTCTATGCCGGGTCGCTGGTGCCGGCCGCTTTGCTCGAATACTGCCCGCCGGGGGCGCGGATCGTCGATACCGCCCCGCTGTCGCTGGACGAGATCGCTGACGAGTTCGCCCGTGCCCACGCTGCGGGCCAGGATGTCGCCCGGCTGCATTCCGGCGACCTGTCGGTATGGAGCGCGATGGGCGAACAGCTTCGGCGGCTGGATGGGCTCGGCATTCCGTACACCGTGACGCCTGGCGTGCCGTCCTTCGCCGCCGCCGCTGCCGCGCTGAACCAGGAACTGACCCTTCCCGGCGTCGCCCAATCCCTCGTCCTCACCCGGACCAGCGGCCGCGCGTCGGCGATGCCGGACAAGGAGAAACTGGCGACCTTCGCCGCCACCGGCGCGACCTTGGCGATCCATCTCTCGATCCATGTGCTGGACCAGGTGACGGCTGAGCTGATCCCGCATTACGGGGCGGATTGCCCTGTGGCGATCGTCTTCCGCGCTTCCTGGCCGGACCAGCGCGTGCTGCGGGGGACCTTGTCGAGCATTTCGGCCCAGGTGGCGGAAGCCCCGATAGAGCGCACCGCGCTGATCATCGTGGGGCCTGTGCTGGCGTCGCGCGATTTCGCCGAGAGCGCGCTCTACGACCCCGATTACCTGCGCCGGTTCCGGCCGGATCGCCGTCAGGAGCGGGGACGATGAAAGCCGGAACGCCCCAACAGTTCGCCAGCGCGGTCGAACATGACGATTTCGAGCTGGGTGTCGGCGCCTTCCAGCACCTTGGCGGCGGTGTTCCAAGCGGCCGCGATCACCGGCGCGGCGAGGTCGACCCCGGCGGCCCCGGCATGGCCGAAGGCCTCCATGGCGGAGTTGCTGGCGGCGATCTTCCCGGCCAGTTCGGCGTCGTCCGTGCGGGCGGCGAGCCAGTCGAGATCGACCTCGCCGCGGCGGGAATGAAGGTCGAGCAGGCCCTGTCCCAGCTTGGTGATTTTGGCCAGGCCGCCGGCCACCGTCACACGGGAAACCGGATGGCGGCGAAGATATTTCAGCATGCCGCCGACGAAATCGCCCATGTCGATCAGGGCGTTCTCCGGCAGGCCGTAGAGACGCTGCACCGCGGCCTCGGAGGTCGAACCGGTTGCGCCGGCGAGATGGGTCAGGCCGGCCGCACGGGCGACGTCGACGCCGCGATAGATCGAATGGATCCAGGCGGAGCAGGAGAACGGCATGACGATTCCGGTCGTGCCCAGGATCGACAGGCCGCCGATAATGCCCAGGCGGCGGTTCAGCGTTCGCTCGGCGATCTTCTCGCCGTCGGGGACCGAGATTTCGACGGCGACGTCACCCGTGCCGCCATGCTGGGCGGCGACCTCGGCGATGGCGTTGCGGATCATCTCGCGCGGCATCGGATTGATCGCCGGTTCGCCAGGCGGCAGCGGCAGGCCGGGCAAGGTCACGGTCCCGACGCCTTCGCCGGCCATGAAGGCCACGCCACCGCCGGGAGCGCCGTGGCGCACTGTCGCGATCACCAGGGCGCCGTGAGTCACGTCGGGATCGTCGCCGGCATCCTTGACGATGCCCGCGCGGGCGAAGCCCGGCCCAAGCTCCTGCAGCGCCAGGGCGAATACCGGCCGTTGCCCGCCCGGCAACAACACAGGCGCCGTGGCGGGGAATTCGCCGGTCAGCAGCGCCAGATAGGCTGCGCGGCTGGCGGCGGCGGCGCAAGCCCCCGTGGTCCAGCCCCGGCGCAAGGGGCGGTTCGTTTCCATTACCCGCTTGTCCTATCCGAGCGGGACGCGAGTATCCAGTCATGACGCTGCAAGACGTGATCCACGGTTTCAACCTGCCCGTCTTTGGGTCCGGCGAGGTCTGGCTTTCCGGCGCCGGGCCGGGCGACCCCGGCCTCTTGACCCTGCACGCGGTCAACGCGCTGGGGCAGGCCGACATCATCCTCTACGACGCGCTGGTCGATAAAGGCGTGCTGGCGCTGGCCCGGCCGGAGGCCGTGCGGGAGTTCGCCGGCAAGCGCGGTGGCCGGCCCTCGGCCATTCAGCGGGACATCACCGAGCGGCTGATCGAGCTGGCGCGCGAGGGCAAGCGGGTGCTGCGGCTCAAGGGCGGCGATCCCTTCGTCTTCGGTCGCGGCGGGGAGGAGGCTCTGGGTCTCGTCGCCGCCGGGATTTCCTTCCGCGTCATCCCGGGGGTTACGGCCGGGTTAGGCGGCCTGGCCTATGCCAACATCCCTGCCACGACCCGCGACACCAATCACGGCGTCATCCTGGTCACCGGCCAGTACGCCGCCGGCAACGAGCGCAACATGGATTGGGGCGCCCTGGCGCATGCCGGGCTGCCGATCATCCTCTATATGGGCATGAGCCGCCTGCCGGAGATTTCGGCGGCGCTGATCGCCGGCGGCATGTCGGCGGCCACGCCGGTTGCCATCGTCAACAACGCGACCACGCCGCAGCAGCGCGTTTTCGTGACGGCGCTCGGGAAGGCCGGGGTCGATGCCGCGGCCCAAGGCTTCGGCGCGCCCTCGATCATCGCAATCGGCGAGATCGTACGGGTGCGCGAGGCCTTGTCGCCGTTCGCGATCACGCTGACATGACCTGGATCTCCACATGACGCCGGGCCTGATGATCGCCGCCCCGCGTTCTGGCAGCGGCAAGACCACGCTGACCTTGGGGTTGCTGCGCGCCTTCACGCGCGCCGGCCTCAAGGTCGGCAGCGCCAAGTGCGGGCCGGACTATATCGATGGCGCATTCCATCGCATCGCCACCGGTCGGGCCAGCACCAATCTCGATTCCTGGGCGATGCCGCCGTCCCTGATGGCGGGACTGGCGGCCGAGGTTGGGGCGGGCGCGGATCTGGTGATCGCCGAGGCCCTGATGGGCCTGTTCGATGGCGTCCCGGGACCGGCGGGGCATACCGGTTCATCCGCCGATGTCGCCGCGGCGCTGGGATGGCCGGTCCTGCTGGTGCTGGATGCCAGCGGTCAGTCGCAATCGGCGGCTGCGGTGGCGAAAGGCTGCGCGACTTACGACCCGCGCATCCGCATCGCCGGCGTCGTGCTCAACCGGCTGGGCAGTCCGCGCCATGCCCGTCTGGCGGGCGAGGCGATCTCTGCCCTGGGCATTCCGGTTGTCGGCGCAATGATGCGCTCCGACGCCATCGTTCTGCCGGAACGCCATCTGGGCCTCGTCCAGGCCGGCGAGACAGGCGATATCGAACATCGGCTCGACGCGATGGCGGATTTCGTCACGACCCATTGCGATATCGCGGCGATCCGGTCGCTGGCCGCCGAAGGCGCAGCCCTGCCGAACGCGCGCGCCCAACCGGTCCGGCCGCCCGGCCAGCGAATCGCGGTCGCGCGGGACCAGGCCTTCTCGTTCCTCTATCCGCATGTCCTCCAGGGTTGGCGGATGCAGGGGGCCGAGATTGCTTTCTTCTCCCCGCTTGCCGATGAGGCGCCGGACGACGGCGCCGACGCCTGCTGGCTGCCCGGCGGCTATCCGGAGCTGCATGCCGGCCGGCTGGCTGAAGCATCGCGTTTCCTCACGGGGCTGCGGCGTTTTGCTGAAAGCCGCCCCATCCATGGTGAGTGCGGCGGTTACATGGTTCTCGGCAAGACGCTGACCGACGCGGAGGGCACGGCGCATGCGATGGCCGGGCTGCTCGACGTCTCGACCAGCTTCGCCAGGCGCAAGCTGCATCTCGGCTATCGCGAGGCGAGCCTTACTGGGCCGTCATGTCTGGGGCCCGCCGGAACCCGGCTGCGCGGGCATGAGTTCCACTATGCAAGCGTCACCGACCCGGGCCGGGACGAGCCTTTGGCGGCGGTCGTCGATGCCTATGGCAGCGATCCCGTGCCGACCGGCAGCCGACGTGGGATGGTATCGGGCAGTTTCTTCCACCTCATCGCGGCGGTGCCATGACCCAATCTCCGCCAGTCTTCGACGCAGCCTTCCGCGAAAAGCTCACGGCGTTGCTCGCATGGCGGCGCGATGTGCGCAGATTCCGCACGAGCCCGGTTCCCGAGACGCTGATCGACGAGCTGCTCGATCTCGTCCAGCTTTCGCCCTCGGTCGGCAACAGCCAGCCCTGGCGCTGGGTGCGGGTCGACAGCGCGGGCAAGCGGGCCGAGATACGGGCGAATTTCCAGGACTGCAATGCCCGCGCCCAGGCCGAATATCCCGACGCCCATGCCGATGCCTATGCCGCGCTGAAGCTGGAAGGGCTCGACAAGTCCCCGTTGCAGTTGGGGGTCTTCTGCGACAAGGAGACGGCGCAGGGCCATGGACTCGGCCAGCGGACCATGCCGGAGACGGCGGAATATTCGACGACCAACATGATCGCCACCTTCTGGCTGGTCGCCCGCGCAGCCGGGCTGGGTGTCGGCTGGGTGTCGATTCTCGATCCGGAGCGGGTCAAGCAGACGCTGGACGTGCCCCCGGCCTGGAAATTCATCGCCTATCTCTGCATCGGCTGGCCGGAAGAGGAGCATCTCGACCCCGAGCTCGAGCGCCACGGCTGGCAGCCGCGCACGGAAATCGGGCGGCAGGTCAAGATTGTCTGAAATC
>Ga0105238_10002502_pt1 | contig 18383 bp, 15 predicted proteins | sample KBSC34metaG_FD_81526 | JGI IMG/M metagenome (GOLD analysis project Ga0105238, IMG submission 81526) | Corn rhizosphere microbial communities from Kellogg Biological Station, Michigan, USA - KBS C3-4 metaG | ecosystem: Host-associated > Plants > Roots > Rhizosphere > Soil | place: Michigan, USA... | reverse complement strand
GACCCGACGAGGCAGCACTCTCGTCCCGCACGCCCCTCGTGCGTAAGCGCAACGGAGCGACCGACCCGACGAGGCAGCACTCTCGTCCCGCACGCCCCTCGTGCGTAAGCGCAATGGAGCGACCGACCTACTGTTTGCGAGATCGATACGAGACCGTCGGGGGCAAGAAACCGGAGTGTCGGAGGGGGCGTGTTACTGGTCGAGCCACGCGCTGAGAAGTCTTTCTCCCGGAGGTCTCCCATGACAGTGAAGGCTGATCGTCGTACCTGGTTGCAGTTCGTGAGCGGTGGGGCGATGGCCGCCGCATTTCCCGCCAGCATTCGCAAGGCGCTGGCCATTCCGGCGTGTCAACGCACCGGCACCATCGCGGATGTCGAGCACATCGTCATCCTGATGCAGGAGAACCGGTCCTTCGACCACTTCTTCGGCACCATGCGCGGCGTGCGCGGCTACGGCGATCCGCACGCCGTGAAGCTGCCCTCGGGCGAGCCGGTGTGGAAGCAGCCGAACGGCAGCGGCCACGTGCTGCCCTTCTATCCCACGGCGGCGAACCTGGGCCTGCAGTTCCTGGAAGACCTTCCCCACGGCTGGACCGACACCCACAAGGCCTGGAACGACGGCAAGTACGACCAGTGGGTGCCGGCCAAGGGCACCACCACGATGGCCTACCTGGACCGTCACGACATCCCCTTCCACTACGCGCTCGCCGACGCGTTCACCGTCTGCGACGCCTATCACTGCTCGTTCCTGGGCGCCACCGATCCCAACCGCTATCACATGTGGACCGGCTGGGTGGGCAACGACGGCAAGAACGGCGGGCCCGTCCTCGACAACTCCGAGGCCGGCTACGACTGGTCGACGTATCCCGAGCGGCTGCAGAAGGCCGGCATCTCCTGGAAGATCTACCAGGACGTGGGCCAGGGCCTGGACGCCGCGCACTACTGGGGCTGGGGGCCTCCCTACGTCGGTAACTACGGCGACAACTCGCTGCTGTACTTCCATCAGTACCAGAACGCCCCCGACGGCAGCCCGCTGGCGCTGGGCGCCCGCACCGGCACCAACGTCGGCGCCGGCGGCACGCTGTTCGATCAGTTCAAGCAGGACGTGCAGAGCGGCAAGCTGCCCCAGGTGTCGTGGATCGTGGCGCCCGAGGCCTACTCCGAGCACCCGAACTGGCCCGCCAACTACGGCGCCTGGTACGTCTCGCAGATGCTCGACGCGCTGACGGATTGCCCGGACGTGTGGAGCAAGACGGCGTTCTTCCTGATGTACGACGAGAACGACGGCTTCTTCGACCACGTGGTCCCGCCCACCCCGCCGCAGTCGCGCGCCGGCGGCCTGTCGACCGTCGACACCACCAACGAGGTCTTCGCGGGCAACGCCACGTACGCCCCCGGTCCTTACGGTCTGGGCGTGCGCGTCCCCCTGATCGCCATCTCGCCCTGGAGCAAGGGCGGCTGGGTCAGCTCCGAGGTCTTCGACCACACCTCGTTGATCCAGTTCATCGAGAAGCGCTTCGCTGCCGGGCACCCGGGGCTGATCGAGAGCAACATCACCCGCTGGCGGCGCGCCGTCACCGGCGACCTGACGTCGCTGTTCAACTTCCGCAACCCGAACGACGCCGTGGTTCCGCTGCCCAGCACCGCCGGCTACGTGCCGCCGGACAACGTCACGCATCCGGACTACATACCGGACGTCCCCACCAGCCAGGCGCTGCCCGCTCAGGAGCCGGGCGTTCGTCCGGCGCGCCCCGTTCCCTACGAGCTGCACACGCACGGCGAGGTGAACTTCGGCGCCGCCACGGTCGCGCTGACGTTCGCGAACACGGGCAAGGCGGCGGCGGTGTTCCACGTTCGCTCCGCCGCCCCTTCGGGCAACGGCGACGGCCCCTGGACCTACACGACGGGCGCGGGCGACCTGCTGTCAGACACCTGGTCCTTCAGCGGCGGGCAGTCCGCCTACGACCTGTCGGTCTACGGGCCGAACGGCTTCCTGCGCACGTTCAAGGGCAACCTGCGCAACCACCGCCGCAACGACCTGAGCCTTCGCGTGCACTACCACCCCGAGACGGGTGGCCTGACCCTGGAGGTCCACAACGGCGGCTTCGCCAACAGCAACATCCAGGTCGCGAACGCCTACACCAGGCAGACCACGAACCACTCGCTGAATCCCGGCGAGACCCTGCGCCTGCCGTTCCCGCTGGAGGCGAGCTTCGGCTGGTACGACCTGACCGTTCACGCCGACGGCGAGCCGTCCTTCGAGCGCCGGATGGCCGGCCACGTCGAGACCGGTCACGACGGCGTCAGCGATCCCGCCCTGGGACGTCCTTGAGCCACCCCGGAATCCTGGAGACACCATCATGAAACTCAGCACACTCGCTCTCGCTCTGCTCTTCAACAGCTCGCTGGTCGGTCGAGCCCTCGCCGTCGACCAGACGGTCGTCGGTGCCGGCAACGAAGCCGCCGCCCGCCTGGCCTCATCGTCACCGCTGGTCCGCTCGGCCCGGCAGTTCGTCTCGCATCAGATCGGCCGCATCGACGACTTCAAGCTGCAGTCGACGATCCGCGACCTGGTCGAGAACCCCCGCGCCTGCGTCCGTCATCGCGCCGGCGAGACGGCCGCCAGCAAGCAGGCCGTCATCGACGCGCTGACCGCCGCCGGCTTGCTGGCCGCCAACGACGCCGCCGCCTTCCCGGGTGGCGCGCTGGCCGGGGTGCTGCCGCCCGTGGCCGAACCGGGCAGCGTGTGCCCTCACCTTCCCCAGCCGTTCTTCTCGGCGCCGGGCAGCGTCTTCGGCGGTCACCACTCGTACCCCGGTGGTCTGCCCGTGCACGAGAGCTTCAACGATCTCAGCGACATCAGCCTCGCCGACAACTACCGCCGCGTGTACGGCCACACCGGCCCCAGCGGTCTGCCGGAGATCGCGCTCTTCGACACCGACAGCCGCAGCGACATCGACATCAACCAGGACTTCATCCTGGGCGCCCCGCTGCTGCACGACTGGGGCAAGCCCCTCGTGTTCCAGTGGAACGCCGACGGCACCGAGTTCGCCGAGTTCAACTTCGGCGGCAACGGCGCCACCGACAACAACGGCGCCGCGGGCGACTCGCGCACCGGCGCCCACCACATCATCGGCGTCGCCGAGTCGATGGCGCGGGGCCTGCCCCCGAAGTTCGTGATCATGCAGGCGTCGGCCCACTCGAACCCGACCTCGGGCAACGAGTACAAGGTCGTGAACTGGCTGCGAGCCGCCGCCATCCTGGCCGGCATCGACCCGATGGCGAAGGGATACCTGCGCAAGGACAGCGCCGGCAACCCGCGCCTCCCGGCGGTGCAGCACCTGGGTGACATCGATCTGAACGCCGCCACGCCGTCGCAGGTCAACGCTCCGGCCGAGTACCAGCTGCACAACCTGTCCGACGCCGACTTCACCCAGACGGGGCCCTCGGTGGCGGTGGCGCAGCTCGTCCTCGCCAACCTGGCTCCGGCGTTCGGGTACGACCCGGCCGACGCCGCCCGCTACAACACGCACTACCGCAACCCGGCGCTGGCGCACCTCAGCGCCGAGCGCATCTACATCCTGTACACGGCGGGCGGCCTGAACGCCGTACGCACCGAGCTGCACCACCTGCGCTCGCGCGGCGTGATCTGAGACCGGTCGGAGGAGACGCGGAGGGGCGGCATTGAATCCGGAGCCAGAGGCATCGTCCATTGATCGTCGCTCCGACTCGCCTCCGCTCTCTCATTCCCAGGTCGTCCTCCGCATCGGGCTGGCGGCGGCGTACCTGATCGGCATGGCCCGCCTCGGAGCCGCCGGGACCGCACAGATCGTGCTGGTCGCGGTGGCTCTGCTCGTTTCACTGACTGGCCCGGGGGCGCGCCGGTGGTGGATGACCGCCCTGCCGTTCGCGATCCTGGCCGCCGTCTACGACGCCCTGGGCCTGGCCAAGTCGTTCGTCGTCGCCCACGGCGTGCACGTCGCGGGCCCGTACTGGTTCGACAAGGCGCTGTTCGGCATCGAGTGGCACGGCGCGAAGCTGTCGCTGAACGAGCTGTGGGCGCGACATCACTGGCCGGCCGTCGACTTCGTCACCGGCGTGGCCTACCTGACCTATGTCTACGCCGTGATGGCCTTCGCGCTCTACCTCGCCTGGCGGGATCGCAGCGCGGCGGGCCGCCGGCGCACCCGCGCCCTCGGCTGGACGTTCCTGGCGGTCAACCTGGCGGGGTTCATCACCTATCTGCTGTTTCCGGTGGCCCCGCCCTGGTACGTGGCGCTGCACGGATTCGGGCCCGTCGACGCGAACACCCCCGCCAGCCCGGCGGCGCTGGTGCGCTGGGATCAGCTGGTGGGAATCCCCTACTTCGCCCAGTTCTACGCGAAGTCTTCCGACGTGTTCGGGGCCATGCCCTCGCTCCACTGCGCCTATCCCATGCTGCTGTTCTGGCACGCGCGCGAGCTGCGTCGCCCGGCGCTGACCGCGGCCGCCGCCGCCTTCCAGCTGTTGATGTGCTTCTCCGCGATCTACCTGCAGCACCACTACTTCTGCGACGCCGTGGCGGGCATGACGGTCGCGACGGCGGGCTACTTCCTGGAACGCGCGCTGTCGGGACGTCCCCTGCGCCAGCCGAGCCCCGGTGACGAAATGGTGACGGAGGCGACCGCCGCTCCGCTGACGGTGCCCGGCGAGATAGGCTCGTGACCATCAGCGTGCTCGATCCTCCTGTCTCACCGACGCGCGCTGGCTCTTCGCGCTGGGTGCTCGCGCTGGCGCGGCTGGCGTTAGGCCTGCTGGTGATCGTCGTCCTGCTGCGCGCCATCGGCTCGACCGATCTGGCGCGCGCGGCGCGGGCGGTGCGCGGCGCCGGCTGGTGGCTGGCGCTGGTGCCGCTGCCCACGCTGGTGGCGATGTCGCTCGACAGCTGGGCCTGGCGAAGGATCTTGCAGGTGCTGGGGCGCACCGTCAGCTGGCGCGTCCTGCTGGAGCTGCGCCTCTCGGTGGAGTCGATCGTGCTGGCGCTTCCCGGCGGCTCGGTGGCTGGCGAAGGCATGAAGCTGGCGCTGATAGAGCGGCGGCTGGCGGTGCCGTTCGGTACCGGCGCCGCCAGCCTGGCGCTGACGAAGGCGCTGCTGACCGCCGCGGCCGCGCTGTACCTGGCCGCGGGCGCGGTCTTCCTGCTGATGACCGGCGGTGCTGGACCTGCCCCGTCAACCTCGCGCGTCCCCGCCTTGCTTGGTCTGGGCGGCGCCGCGTTCACGGCGCTGCTGGCGCTGGTCCTCGTGCTCATCTTGCGCGGCGGCGCCACCTTCCTGGCGCTGTCCCGACGGCTGTCCACGTTTCCCGTCGCCGCGATACGCGCCTGGATGGCCAGCCGGCAGGCGTCGTTCGTTCGCGTCGACGCGCACGCGCGCGCGTTCTTCGCCACGCCGCGGACCACGCAGCTCGCCTGTTTCACGCCCTTCTTGCTCGAGTGGCTGATGGAAGGCGTCGAGACCTTCATCATCCTGCGCTGCCTGCACGCGGCTGTCGGCTTTGGCGACGCCCTGGTCATCGACGGAGTCGGCTCCTTGCTGCGAACGATCGTGTTCTTCGTGCCGGCCGGACTGGGGTTTCAAGACGGCGCGCAGGTGGCGCTGCTGGGGATGCTGGGCGTTGGTGACGCTCCCGCGACAGGCGCCGCGTTCATCTTCATTAAACGGACAAAGGAACTCTTCTGGATTGTAACGGGGGCGTCTTTTCTCGCTGTTAGAAAAGGTTCGTGGCAACGAACCTCGGCTCTGTCGGAGGACTGACCGCCGGATGTGATCGCAAGCGCCGCGGCGGCGCGGGGGCGGGCGGCAGATGAAGCTGGTGGCCGTCATCCAGGCGCGCACCGGCTCCTCGCGCCTGCCCAGCAAGATCCTCATGCAGGTTCTGGGCAAGTCGTTGCTCGAGCTGATGCTCGAGCGCGTGCGAGCCGCGCGAGAGCTCGACGAGGTGGTGGTGGCCACCACCTCGCTACCCATCGACGATCCGATCCGGGACCTCTCGCGACGGCTCGATGTCGCTTGCGTGTCGGGGCATCCCCTCGATCTCCTCGACCGTCATCTGCAAGCGGCGCAAGCAGCGGAGGCGGACGCGGCCGTCAAGATCCCTTCGGACTGTCCGCTGATCGATCCCCGGGTCATCGACCAGGTGGTCGGCGCCTACCGGCGCGATGCGGAGCGCTACGACTTCGTCAGCAACCTGCATCCTGGAACCTGGCCCGACGGCAACGACGTCGAGGTCGTCTCGCGCCGCGTGCTGGAGGAGGCCCATCGCGAGGCCCAGCGCGGCTACGAGCGCGAGCACACCACCCCGTTCGTGTGGGACCGTCCCGAGCGTTACCGCCTGGGCAACGTCACCTGGGACACGGGGTTGAATCTGGCGGAGTCGCACCGGCTGACCCTCGATTACCCGGAGGACTTTCAGCTGATCGCGCGCGTCTTCGAGGCGTTGCAGCGCCCCGGTCAGCCGCCCTTCTCGGTCGGCGACATCATCTCCTATCTGGACGCCCATCCCGAGGTGGCCGCGCTGAACGCCGCCCATCGCGGCACGGGCTGGATCGACCGCCACCGGCACGAACTGCGCACCATGCGCTCCCATCAGCGGGGCACCGTGGACCGCCTCGGCGCCCTGGGCAACCTGGAGACGGCCGCCATCGCCGCCGAAACGCCCATTCACACGGAGGGTCTGCACCGATGAACGGAGACTTCGCGCAACTGGAAGCGCAGGCACGCCGTGTGCGTGCCCACGCCATCCGGTTGGCCACGAACGGTGGCTGCTTCCTGGGCGCCTCGCTGTCGTGCGCCGATCTGCTGGTCTACCTGTACGACCGGGTGTTGCGCGTGTCACCGCAGCGCCTCGACGACCCCACGCGCGACTACCTGTTTCTTTCGAAGGGCCACGACGTGCCGGCGCTCTACGGCACGTTCGTCGAGCGCGGCTACCTGCCGGCGGCGCGGCTGCGCAACCACCTGGCGGTCACCGATCATCTCTACTGGCACCCCAACCGCGCCATCCCCGGCGTCGAGTTTCACTCGGGCTCGCTCGGTCACCTGCTGTCAGTGTCGATGGGTGTGGCGCTGGACGCGCAGCTGACCGGCGGACCGTCGCGCGCCTTCGTCATCGTGGGCGACGGCGAGCTGAACGAGGGCTCCGTCTGGGAGGCGGCGCTGGTGGCCAGCGCGAAGAAGCTGGACAACCTGGTGCTGATCGTCGATCGAAATGGCTTCCAGGCCAACGTGGCCACCGAGACGCTGATCCCGCTCGAGCCTCTCGGCGAGAAGCTGGGCGCGTTCGGCTTCTCGGTCGTCGAGGTGGACGGCCACGACTTCGGCGAGCTGGAGCGGGCCTTCGCCGAGCTCCCCCGGCGCGCGGGACGCCCCACGGCCGTCATCGCCCGCACGAAGCGGAACAAGGGACTTCCCAGCCTGGAAGGGAAGTCCGAGCGCTGGTTCGTCGACCTGGCTCCCCAGGAGGTGGAAATGCTGCTGGCCGAGCTGAACGGCGCCCCTCAGGCGAACCTCACTTCCGAACCGCTGGTGGTGCGATGAGCGCGTCCCCGACCTACCAATCGGTGCTGCTGGAGCTGGCGGAGCGCGATCCGCGCCTGCTGGTGATGACGGCCGAGAACCGCGCCGCCATCCGCGAGCTGCCGGCGAAGCTGGGTTCCCGCTTCATCGACGTGGGCATCTGCGAGCAGACCATGGTGGGCATGGCGGCGGGCCTGGCCTTGCGCGGTCGCGTCCCCGTCGTGCACGCCCTGGCGACGTTCCTGACCCTGCGCGCGTACGAGTTCATCCGCACCGACGTCGGCATCGCCGGTCTCCCCGTGAAGTTCGTGGGCGCCGTCCCCGGCTTTCTCTCCGACGGCAACGGGCCCACCCACCAGGCCATCGACGACATCTCGGTGATGCGCACCATCCCCGGCATGCAGATCATCTGCCCGGCCGACGATCGCGAGCTTTGCGCCTGTCTGCCCGAGGTACTGGCCAGCCCCGGGCCGGCGTACCTTCGCTACAACGCCACGCCTTCCAGGCTGGCGCACACGCCCTACCAGCTCGGCCGCGCCGAGGTGCTGTCGGAGGGCACCGATCTGGCGGTCCTGACGGCAGGCTTCCTGACGGCGAAGGTGGCCGACGCCTGCGACATCCTGCGCGGCCAGGAGGTCGACGCCACCCTGTTGAACCTGCGCACGCTGGCGCCCATCGACGAGGACGCCATCTGCGCGGCGGCGCTGGCCTGCCCGGTCCTGGTGACGGTCGAGGACCACCTGCTGGTGGGGGGCCTGTACCAGCTCGTCGCCGAGATCCTGGTGCGGCACCGCATCTCCGTGCCCGTGGTGCCGCTGGGACTGCCGGGGCGGTGGTTCCGTCCCGGTCGTCTGAACGAGGTGCTGGAGCACGAGGGCTTCACGCCGGCTCGACTGGCAGCGCGCCTGCACCGCGCCTTCGAGACGAAAGGAGCCGTCGATGCCTGACGACGTGGCCCGGCAGCCGAACTTGAATGACGGTTACCCGACCATCACCCAGTCGAACGCGCTGTTCGAGCGGGCGGTCAACCTGATCCCGGGCGTCACCCAGACGCTGGCCAAGGGCCCCGGCCAGTTCGTGCGCGGCGTGGCGCCCAAGTACCTGCGCGCCGGCCGCGGGGCGCGCGTCACCGACGTGGACGGCAACACGTACCTCGACTTCTCGATGGCGGTGGGCCCGCTGTCGCTCGGCTATGCGGACCCGGCGGTCGACGACGCCATCCGCGCCCAGCTGGCGGACGGGATCACCTTCTCGTTGATGCACCCGCTGGAGGTCGAGGTGGCCGAGCAGCTGCGTGAGCTGGTGCCGGGCGCCGAGCGGATCCGCTTCGCCAAGAACGGCTGCGACGTGACCACCGCGGCGGTGCGCCTGGCGCGCGCGTTCACGGGCCGCGACAAGGTCCTGTGCTGCGGCTACCACGGCTGGCACGACTGGTACATCGGCGTCACCGACCGCAACCGCGGCGTCCCCGAGGCGGCGCAGGCGCTGACCCACACGTTCGCGTACAACGATCTCGCCTCGGTCGAGGACGGCCTGGACGACGACACCGCCTGCCTGATCCTGGAGCCGGTCACCTTCGAGCCGCCGCGCGAGGACTTCCTGGCACGGCTGAAGGAGCTGTGCGCGGCGCGCGGCGTGCTGCTGATCTTCGACGAGATGTGGACGGGCTTCCGGCTGGCCCTGGGCGGCGCGCAGCAGCGCTTCGGCGTGACGGCGGATCTGGCCTGCTTCTCGAAGGCGGTCGCGAACGGGATGCCGCTGTCCGTGCTGACCGGCCGGGCCGACGTCATGAAGCTGTGCGAGCGCGACGTCTTCTTCTATTCGACGTTCGGCGGCGAGGCGCTGTCGCTGGCCGCCGCCGGCGCCACCCTGCGCGAGCTGCAGCGGCGCGACGTCCCCGGATATCTGGACACCCTGGGCACCCGCCTGCGCGAGGGCTACAACGCGCTGGCGGACGAGCTGGGCTTGCCGTTCACCCGCTGCGTCGGCTACGGCTGCCGGACGCTGGTCACCTTCACGCCTCCCCAGGGCGTGCCGGGCGGCGACGCGCTGGTCATGAAGTCGTTCGTCCAGCAGGAGCTGCTGACCCACGGCGTGCTGTGGAACAGCTTTCACAACCTGTCGGCTGCCCACACCGGTGGCGACGTCGACCTGGTCCTGGGCGCCTATCGCGAGGTGCTGCCGCGTCTGCGCGCCGCCGTCGAGGCAGGCACCCTGCCGGCGTTGCTGCGCGGCGAGCCGGTCGAGGCCGTCTTCCGGCGCACCACGAACTTCAATATGAAGCCGGCACGACCTGGCGCCGGCCACAACGGAGTGCGGCATGCAGGACAGTAGCGGCACGGCCATGTTTTCCCTGGCGGGCCGGGTGGCCGTCGTCACCGGCGCCGCCGGCCTGCTCGGCCGCCAGCACTGCCGCGCCCTGGCCGAGGCAGGGGCGACGGTGGTCGCCACCGATCGGGACGCCGCCGGCTGCGAGAACGTGGCCGCCGAGCTGCGCCGGTTGGGCTGTCCCGACATACACGCCATCCCGGCCGACATCACCGCGGCCGAATCGCTGACCCGGCTGCGCGACGCCGCGCTGAGCATCGGCGATCACATCGACGTGCTGGTGAACAACGCCGCCATCAATGACCGCTTCGACGACACCGAGGACGCCAGCCACCTGTCGCAGTTCGAGCACTACCCGGTCGAGAAGTGGCGCGCGGCGCTGGAGGTGAACGTCACCGGCACGTTCCTCTGCTGCCAGGTGCTGGGCAGCGAGATGGCGCGCCAGCGCCGCGGCAGCATCATCAACGTCGCCTCGACCTACGGCATGGTCGGTCCAGACCAGCGCATCTACCGCCGCCCCGACGGAACGCAGTCGTTCTGGAAGAGCGCCGCCTACCCCGCCAGCAAGGGCGCGGTGCTGTCGTTCACCCGCTTCCTGGCCGCCTACTGGTCCGACCGCGGGGTGCGGGTGAACAGCCTCTCGCCGGGGGGCGTCGCCCAGCCGGGCCAGGAGCCCTACTTCGTCGAGCAGTACGCGCGCCGCACGCCGATCGGCCGCATGGCGCGTCCCGACGAGCTGCGCGGCGCCGTCGTCTTCCTGGCCAGCGACACCTCCAGCTACATGACGGGCGCGAACCTGGTCGTCGACGGGGGATGGACCGCGTGGTGAGGCTGGCCGACGACATGGACGGCGTGGTCGCCCTGACGCCACCGCTGCTGGAGCGCGAGCTACGGGCCCGCGCCGCCCGCCTGCGCCTGGTGCTGAGCGACGTCGACGGCACGCTGACGGACGGCGGCGTCTTCTACTCCGAGCGCGGCGAGGCGATGAAGCGCTTCTCGATGCGCGACGGCATGGGGGTCGAGCGGCTCCGCGAGGACGGCGTCGAGACGGCGCTGGTGACCCGCGAGACCTCGGCCATCGTCGCCCGGCGCGCCGAGAAGCTGCGTATCCGACGCCTGTACCAGGGCGTGGTCGACAAGGAGAGCGCGTTTTCCGCCATCCTGGCCGAGACGGGCTACGACGCCTCGCAGGTCGCCTACATCGGCGACGACGTCAACGATCTGGGCATCATGTCGCTGGTGGCCCGACGGGGGCTGATCGCCGCCCCGCTCGACGCCGTATCGCCGGTGTTGCGCGCCGTGCACTACCGGTGCGCGCGCGGCGGCGGCGGGGGCGCCTTCCGAGACTTCGCGGAGTGGATCCTGGAGCTGCGGCAGCTCGCCCGGCGACCGCACGCGTTCGACGTCCGACTGGTCGATCCCACGATCGACGAAACTGGAGGAATGCCATGAACGACTCGTCTCGAACAGAGAACCTGACCAGCGCGCGGGTGCGCATCGGCGAGAAGTGGGTGGGGGCCGGGGCGCCGGTGTTCGTCATCGCCGAGATCGGCATCAACCACAACGGCTCGGTCGAGCTGGCCAAGCGCATGATCGACGGCGCGCTGCTGGCGGGGGCCGACGCGGTGAAGTTCCAGAAGCGAACGCCCGAGCGCTGCGTGCCCCGCGACCAGTGGGACATCATGCGCGACACGCCCTGGGGGCGCATGTCGTACATCGAGTACCGGCATCGGGTCGAGCTGAGCCTGGACGACTACGTCGAGATCGACCGCTACTGCCGCGAGCGGCGCCTGCTGTGGTTCGCCTCCTGCTGGGACGAGGAGTCGGTCGACTTCATCGAGGCCTTTCATCCCCCCTGCTACAAGGCGGCGTCCGCCTCGCTGACGGACATTCCCTTGCTGAAGCGGATGAAGGCCACCGGCCGCCCGCTGATCCTGTCGACCGGCATGTCGACGAACGAGGAGATCACCGCCTCGATCGAGGCCGTGGGCCGGAGCAACCTGCTGGTCGCGCACGCCACGTCGTCCTATCCCTGCCCCAACGAGCACCTGAACCTCATGATGATTCACACGCTGAAGCAACAGTACCCCGACTGCCCCATCGGCTACTCGGGCCACGAGGTGGGGCTGGCGCCGACCTGGGCGGCGGTGACTCTGGGGGCGACGTTCGTCGAGCGGCACATCACGCTGGACCGGGCCATGTGGGGCAGCGATCAGTCGGCCTCGGTCGAGATCGGCGGCCTGCTGCGCCTGGTCTCGAACATCCGCGACATCGAGCGCTCCCTGGGCGACGGCGTGAAGCGCATCTACGAGGGCGAGCTGGCCTCGCGCAAGAAGCTGCGTCGGGTGTCCGGCGAGCCTCCCTTGCCCAGCGGTCCCAACTAGCCCGGGCCACATGTCCGTGTCCGGTCCCGTCGCCCTGTGGTCGGTGCTGTCGCCGCTCATCATCGCCGCCAGCGCCGTCGCCTTCGCCGCCCTCGAGCGGGTGCGGCCCTACACGCCCGGCCAGCGGGTCTTTCGGGCCGGCTTCTGGACCGATCTCCTCGGCTACGCCTTCCTCCAGAGCTACCTGCTGGGGCTGGTGATCGCCCGGCTCATCACCTGGATGGACTCGGCGACCGGCCTGTCACGGCTGCACCTGGTGTCGGGCTGGCCGCGCTGGGCGCAACTGCTGTTCTTCCTCGTCACCCACGACCTGTACATCTACCTGTTCCACCGCCTGCAGCACGCCAGCCCCGCGCTGTGGCGGATTCACGAGGCGCACCACGCCACCGCCGAGGTGGACTGGCTGTCGGGGGCCCGCTCGCACGCGCTGGAGATCTTGATCAACCAGACCATCGAGTTCGCGCCCATGACGTTGCTGGGCGCGGCGCCCGAGGTGATCCTGATGAAGCTGACCATCGACTCGGTGTGGGGGATGTTCATCCACTCGAACATCGATGTGAAGACGGGCGTGTTGAAGTACCTCTTCAACGGACCGGAGTTGCACCGCTGGCACCACGCCGTCGAGATCCGCGATGGCGTGAACTTTGGAACCAAGCTGACCATCTGGGACTGGCTGCTGGGGTCGGTGTACCTGCCGCCGCACAAGCCGCGGGGGTTCGGGCTCGACGACGTCGACTTCCCGGCCGGTTACCTGGCGCAGCAGGCCTTTGCCTTCCGGCGAAGGCCCGCGACGGCCCTGGGCGCAGTGGATGCAGACCGTGCCTCGGCCTGACCTGCCTTATCGCCTGTGGAGCGCGCTCGCCTGGATGCGCAGCCGCGTGCTGGCGGCGACCGTCTTCGTGGGCCGCGTGCTGCTGGTGCTGCTGGCCGCCGCGCCCTGCGCGGTGAGCCGCCTGGTGGAACAGCTGACGCCACCCCCCGCGCCGGCCCGCCGTCGCGGCGGCAAGCCGCGCATCCTGTTCATCGGCGGAACCATCAACCACACCACCCAGCTGCATCAGGTGGCGGCCCAGCTGCCCGAGTTCGAGCACGCCTTCACCTGGTACTACTGCGACGGGGTCCTCGAGCTGTTCCGCAAGCTGGGCTGGCTGGAGAGCACCGCGCTGGGCGACAAGCTGCGGGCCCGCTGCCTCGCCTACCTGCAATCGCGCGGTCTCCCCCTCGATCTGGGCGGCGCGCGGGGCGACTACGATCTGGTGATCACCTGCTCGGACATGGCGGTGCCGAAGAACCTCCGCGGCTGTCACCTGGTGCTGCTGCAGGAGGGGATGACCGACCCCGAAGATCTGATCTTCCGCCTGGTCCGGGCGCTGCGCCTGCCGCCCTGGCTGGCCATCACCTCGTCCGCCACCAGCCTCAGCCACGCCTACGATCGGTTCTGCGTCGCCAGCGACGGCTACCGCGAGCACTTCGTCGCGAAGGGGGCCCGGCCCGAGACGATCGTGGTGACCGGGATCCCCAACTTCGACGACTGCCAGCGCTACCACCAGAACAGCTTTCCGCACCGCGACTTCCTGCTGGTGTGCAGCTCGGACATTCGCGAGACGGCGCGCTGGGAGGACCGGCCGCGGTTCATCCGCGACGTGGTGGCGCTGGCGGCAGGCCGCCCCATCATCTGGAAGCTGCACCCGAACGAGAACGTGCTGCGAGCGCGCGCCGAGCTGGGGGCGCTGGCACCGCAGGCGCTCATCTACGAGGCGGGGTGCGCCGAGGAGATGATCGCGAACTGCGCGGTGCTGGTCACGCAGTACTCGTCGACCGCCTACGTGGGCCTGGCCCTGGGCAAGGAGGTCCACTCGTTCTTCGACGTGGCCGAGCTGCGCCGCCTGTGCCCGCAGCAGAACGGCGGGGTCAGCGCGGCCCGGGTCGCCGACGTCTGTCGGGACCTGCTCCGCGCCCGGCAGCACCGTCAGATCCCGCATACCGCCGCCGTCGAGACGACGTTGTCACCCGCATCGCGATCCGTGTAGCCGCTCTGCCCGTTCGAAGCGGCGCGCCCGCGCGGCGTCGTTTCCGCTCAAGATCGCGACCCTGGATGACGAAGGGGGGTCGTCACCTACACCGCTGAGGCCTCCTCGGCCGTGCCCTCTCGTCGACAGGAGCTCATGCGCGCTAAATCGGTCGGAGTGCTGTTGTTCATGGGAGCCGTGACGCTGGTCCTGGGGTGCGACAGCAACCCCACGGCGGGTCACGGAGGACAGACCGGACTGGCGGGTCACGGGGGAGGTTCCGGCGGCAGCGCGGGCGCTGGCGGCGCTCCCGGTAGCCAAGGCGGCCAGAGCAGTAGCGCCGGTGGCCTGGCCGGCATGGGAGGCGGGCCGGCCAGCGGCGGAGGCGCGGGCGGCGGCTCGATCGCGACGTGCGCCTCGATGCCGGCCGCCTGCGACGCGAACGCGGTCTGCACCGACTCGGCGACGGGATTCACCTGCGCCTGCAAGGCGGGCTTCACGGGCAACGGCGCGACCTGCGCCGACGTCGACGAGTGCGCCACGAACAATGGCGACTGCGACGTGAACGCCGCTTGCACCAACAGCGCGGGCAGCCACAGCTGCGCTTGCAAGGCCGGGTTCACCGGCGACGGGACGACCTGCACGGACATCGACGAGTGCGCCACGAACAGCGGTGGTTGCAACGCGAACGCCGTCTGCTCGAACACGCCCGGCAGCCGCGTCTGCACCTGCAAGAGCGGCTTCAGCGGCGACGGAATCACGTGCGCCGACATCGACGAGTGCGCGACCGCCACCAGCGGCTGCGCGGCCAGCGAGGCCTGCGTCAACACCGCGGGCTCGTTCACCTGCGGCGCCTGTCCCGCCGGATATAGAGGCGGAACGGGAAGCTGCGTGGACATCGACGAGTGCGCGACGAGCACGAACATCTGCTCGGCCCACGCGACGTGCACGAACGGCGCCGGGACCTACGGCTGCGCCTGCACCGCCGGCTTCACGGGCGATGGGATCGTCTGCAACGCTTGCAGCACCTGCCGGACCGGCAAGTTCGTCAGCGCGGCCTGCACCGCCACCACCAACACCGTCTGTACCACCTGCTCCACCTGTGCGGCAGGCAAGTACGCGGCGACCGCCTGCAGCGGCGGCAGCGACACCGTCTGTGTCGCGTGCGACGCCCATTGTGCCAGCTGTACCGGCGCGGGGGCCTGTACCGCCTGCGCCCCCGGCTACGTGGTGAAGGGGGGCGCGTGCATCGTCGCCGCCAAGACCTGCCTGAGCATCCATCTGGCCGACGGCGCCGCTCCCAGCGGTGTGTACCAGGTCGATCTCGACGGCGGGGCGGCTGACAACGCGCTGTCCGCCTACTGCGACATGACCACGGACGGCGGCGGCTGGATGAAGATCCTGCAGTACCACGACATGCCCTACACGCCGAGCGCGGCGGCCGTGGGCAACATCGCGGTGCCGGACACCATGGCGATGGCCAAGATGGCGGACAGCGACGTCAACAACCTGCGCACTCTCTCGGTCTATCGCGAGTACCGCATCCAGGGTGACCTCACCACCAAGAAGCTGTTCATCAAATCGAGCGCCACCTGGGACGACACCGCCCGCGGCGAGGGGCTGGCGCTGACGCCGCAGCTTCTGGAGTGCGAGGCCACGACCAGCTGCACCTACCAGATCGTCACCTCCGCGCAGGCCACCATCGATTCGAACAACGGCACGCCGGTGCTGGCCAGCAACGACGTCGACCGCTACTTCACCGACTTCGGCGGCAATCCCGACTGCTACCTGTCCGGAGCTGCGGGGCGGTGCTACACGGCGGGGGGAGACATCGGCCACCCGGTCATCCCCAACCTGTCCATCTGGGTGCGCGAGCTGCCCGCCGCCAGCGACGGGGCGATGGTGTACCCGATGGACGAGACCACCGGCTCGGAGGTCCACGACATCTCCGGTGACGGCCTCGATGGCCAGGCGTTCCCGGCCGCGACCTGGACGACCGGCCACACGGGTAATGCCCTGGTGGGGGGGCTGCTGACCTACTACGGCCCGCCGGCGTCGACCGAGGCCACGGTGTCGCTGTGGGTGCGGCGCGACGGCATTGGGGTGGGCTATCCGCGCATCCTGGGCTGGAGCGGAGACGCCCTGGATCTGGCCGATGCGTCCGGGGCGGACAACCTGGCTGTTTACACCCCCGACCTGAGCTGGAAGTCCACCGGTCAGAGCTTCGGCACGGGGTTCCACCACGTCGCCGTCACCGTCGGCGGCGGGACCCTCATCGTCTACTTCGACGGCCATCAGATCTACACGCACGCGACCGTGGCGAACATGAGCGGACAGTTCGCGCTCGGCTCGCGCGCGGACGACTACGCCGAGACCTGGAACGGGGCGCTCGATCAGGTCAGGGTCTACGACCGCGTGCTGACGCCCGACGAGATCGCGAAACTCTCCCGCGAGTAGAACCCTCTCACGGTTCCACAGTCGAACCCGGCGCGTCGGTCAGCGTCTGGAGAAAGGCGACTATGGCGTCGATCTCGACGTCGGTCAGCGCCGGCGGGTCACCCGGGCGGCGCCCGTACGGCGCGGCGGTGACGTTCACCTGGCCCCGGAACTTCCGGGGCACGCTGTCGAACCTCACGCCCGAGCGGTACCACCGCCGCGGGTCGGTGTCGCGGCTGGCGTAGAACGCCACCACCTCGCGCAGGCTGGAGAACGCGCCGTTGTGCATGAAGGCGCCGCGCAAGGCCACGTTGCGTAGCGACGGCGTGCGGAAGTTGATGCAGTAGGTGGCCTCGCCCGAGGGCGTCTCGGTGGCCGCGCGCTCGCACAGCCCCAGATCCGGCCTCGTGGCCGCGTGAATGAGCTCGTTGCGCGGGACCGCCACGGCGTCGTAGCCGAAGTCGGTGAACAGCGACGCCGCCGGATCGCCCGCCCCCTCGTTCACGGTATGGCACGAGGCGCAGTTGCCCTTCGCCGGGTCCTTGAACAGGCGCAGGCCCTCACGCTCCTCCACGGTCAGCGTCGCGTGCCCGCGCACGAAGTCGTCGAAGCGTGACGAGAACGGCGCCATGTCGGCCGCCGTCAGGTACGCCTCGATCGCCCTTCCGATCGCCTCCATCGTGGCCGCCGGATCATCCAGCACGGGACCGAACACCCCGGCGAAGTCCGCGGCGTAGGGGGCGCGCGCCAGGTGCACGGCCACCTCGGCTTCGTCGCGGTTGTTCATCTCGTCCGGATTCGTCAGCGGCTGCCGCACCAGCGCGCGGATGCTGTCGCTCCGTCCGTCCCAGAAGAAGCCGCCGAACGGCTGCAGCGCCGGATCGTCGCCTTCCTGAAAGAATCGAAACTGGGGGACGTAGCGCAGGTACAGCAGCGACGGCGACGTGCGGCGCGCGAAGTGACCGGGGCGGCTGCCGCGCGGCAGTCCCACCAGCGAGCCATTCAAGCCCGAGAAGCCGTGCCTGGGATCGTGGCAACTCGCGCAGCTGGTCCCCGCCGGCTGCGACAGCCCCGGGTCGAAGAAGATCTTTCGCCCCAGCTCGGCCACCGCGCCGCTGGGCGCCGCGCACAGCCGTCCGCCCGCCAGGATCGACGCGCCAAGCACCGGGCCCCACAACGCCCGAGAGAAACGGGCGCGACGGCTGGTCGTCATCGGACTGTCGCACGAAGCAACTCCGAGACCAGCGCCAGGGCGCCATCGTTCGCCGAAGATCACACGGCCCAGCGCGGCCACGTTCTACGAAAATCGGCGAGCGCCTCTCCGGAAATCGGGGACCACTCGTGGTGCGGCGTCCGGCGCGCGCAGACGCGCGTGCGCTTTCTCGCGCGCGGTACGGGGAACTCGCCTTGCAGCTGGCGCCAGCGAACAGATCCCCGTTCGCATCTTTCAAACGAAGGAAGACTAGACGTGAAAAACGCCAACAGATTCTCCAGATTGTTCGCAATTGCGACACTGGCGAGCACGGTCGCGCTCGGCGCGTGCTCCCACGACGGCGGTGACGCCGCCTCCCGCGACGACGGCGACATCGCCGTCGCGTTGACCTTGCCGCCCGCGGTCACCCTGGTCGCGGTCAGCTACACCATCACCGGGGCGGGCGGCTATTCGAAGGT
>Ga0105238_10002499_pt1 | contig 18403 bp, 14 predicted proteins | sample KBSC34metaG_FD_81526 | JGI IMG/M metagenome (GOLD analysis project Ga0105238, IMG submission 81526) | Corn rhizosphere microbial communities from Kellogg Biological Station, Michigan, USA - KBS C3-4 metaG | ecosystem: Host-associated > Plants > Roots > Rhizosphere > Soil | place: Michigan, USA... | reverse complement strand
CCGGCTCGTCGTCACCGCCCAGATCCACGAACAGCGGGTTCTTGCGGCGGCTGATCTCCTTGCGCAGGCGATCACGGACCTGCGTCAGATCATCCTCCGACGCGTACAGCCACTTGTTGTGCTCGAAGAACTGCTTCACGTCGCGGATGTGGTACGTCGCGATGGCCGGCGTGTAGCGGGGCAGGGCGCGGATCTTGGCGGTCAGCGCCTCGGCGTAGCGCTCGTTCGCGGCCGGGTCGGGGGAATGGATGCCCACCAGCAACAGCGACATGTCGGTCAGTCGCTTCTGCGTGTTGTTCAGCGCCACCACGCCGGGATCGTTGCTGGGCAGCAGCTCCGTGAACGCCGTCTTCAGTCCCAGCTTGGACGCGAAGAACAGCGCCACGCCGGCGACCACCGCGGCGACCAGCAGCACCGCCCCTGCGCGACGCCCGATGAAACGGTGATAACGGGCTCCTTGCTCGGGTTCGGCGGTCATCTCGCGCGGAAAAGGTATCAGGGAAACCAGGCAACGGGGAACGGAATCACGCACGATATCGAGGGCCGACGGTGCGCGCGGGCCCGCGACCGAGGGCGCCGGTCCTTAACCCCCGCCGTTAAGGTGTTAGGATGGACGGGTATGTCCTTATCTCTTAGTCGGTCGCGTGGTGTGGTTGCGGCCTTGGTCGTGACGGCGATAGTTGCAAACGCCGGAAAGGCCCACGCCATCGGCGAGAGGATCGTCGACATCCGGGTCAGCGGCGCCCAGCGCACCGACGAGTCGACGATCCGGTCGATCGCCGGGTTGCACATCGGCGACACGATGGAGAACGAGACGCTGGGGCTGGTGCGGGAGCGCCTGAACACCACCGGCCTGTTCGCCGACGTGAACGTCTACTGGGAGGCGTTCGGCGAGGGGGTGCGCGTCAACATCGCCGTCAAGGACAAGTTCCCCTGGGCCCCCGTCCCCACCGGTTCGTGGTCGGCCAACAACAAGTCGATCGGGCTGGTGTTCGTGCACGGCAACCTGTTCGGCTGGGGAAAGCAGTTCGCCATCGGCGGCCGGCTGGCCGAGCTCGACTCGGGTGCGCTGCTGGCCTACCGCGATCCGGCGCTGTTCGGCACCTGGATGTACTGGGAAGTGAAGGGGATCTACCAGCGGCAGATCATCCCCGAGTACGATCCCGCCATCCTGGCGCCGTCGTCACCGTACCGTCAGACGACGTTCGACTCGTTCGGCGTCGAGCCCGCCTTCGGCGTGGCCTGGTTCCGGCGGGTGAAGACGCAGGTTTCGTTGCGTATGGACCGGGTGCAATACCGGGGAACCGAGTACCCCGACCCGGTCACTGGTCAGGTGAACCTGCCTGTGGGCGCCCCTTACAGCGGTCCCCCCGTGTCGAAAGGCGGCCACGTCGCTTACGGACGGGCGGGGGTGGCGTTCGACTGGCGCGCGCGCGAGCAAGCCATCATGACCGGCCCGGCGCTGGGCGGGAACTTCGATCTGGGCAGTCCGGACCTGGGCGGCGACTACAGCTTCTGGCGCACCAGCGCCTTCTGGGAGCAGGGCTTTCGCGTCTTCCGCCGGCACAACTTCATCTACAGCGCGGGCGGCACGATGGCGCACAACCTGCCCATCTGGATGGACCCCGCCTCGGGCGGCACCAACCTGCGCGGCTACCTGGTCTCGCAGTTCCGGGGCGACTCGCAGCTGAACGCCAAGGTCGAGTATCACTTCCCGCTGTTCTCCGTCGGGTCGCTGGATTTCCGGGCGCTGGTCTTCTACGACGCCTCGGCGGTCTGGTTCCGCTCCCTTCCGCCGCTCGATCCCAACAACCCGGGATACTACGCCCGCCCCGACGGGGACATGCGCACGTACGATGCCACACGGATCCACCAGGGGCTGGACCTGAACCGGGACATCCACACCGACGTGGGGGCGGGGCTGCGCTTCTTCCTGCGCTCCGTGGCCGTGCCGCTGATCGGCTTCGACGTCGGCTACGGTCTGGAGAGCAACAAGCCCCGCTTCATCCTGATCGTGGGCGCCTGAGCGGCCTAAGGTGCTCCAGGTAGGCGTAACGCCGAGGTGTCAGCTTTTCATCTGCTGGTGACGGGTCGAACTGTTGAAGATTCGACACCGGACCGTCGCCGACAGGCTAACTAGCTGAGATAACTCGGGATGCTGGGCAGGAAGGGGTGGATCACCTCTTGCGTCTAGGCCCCGCAACCATGTCAGCCCTCCCGGCAGGTATCGTCCCGTTCCAGCGCCTCCCGATTGCCGCCCGCCCGTTCGCGGCGCCGCTGGTACTTCCCAAGGCTTTGCTTTGTGATCTGGACGGGACGCTGATCGACAGCATGCCGACCCTGGCCGACCTGGCCACCGACGTCCTGGGCGAGGTGTACGGGACGCCGGCCGCGCTCGCTCGCGAGTTCTATCTGGCGACCTGCGGTCTCCCCTTCATTCGCCAGCTCGAGTCCATCTTCCCGGGGGACGCGCGCAATCAGGCGGCCTCCGACCTGTTCGAAGGGCGCAAGCCCGAGCGCTGCAACCAGATTCGCATGCCCTCCGACGTGTCGCGGACGCTCAGCGACCTGAAGCAGCGGGGCGTGGCCATCGTCGTCTCGTCGAACAACGGCGTCGACAACGTGGCGGCGTTCGCCCGCAACTCGGGGTTCGACTTCGATCTGGTGCTGGGCTTCGGCGGCGGGCTGGCCAAGGGGAAGCCGCACATCGACCTCTGCGAGGCGACGTTCGACGTCGACCGCAGCGAGATGCTGTTCATCGGGGACTCGCTGCACGACGGCGAGATCGCCGAGCGCGAGGCCATTCCGTTCGTCGGTCTGGCTGGCACGTTCTCGCACGAGCGCTTCACGCTGCGCTTCCCGGATGTGCCGGTGCTGCGGCGCTTCGCCGAGCTCCCCGGCCTGTTCGAGGGGGAAGCCCGCAACGACGTCAGACTCTTCGTGGGCAACGGCTAGTCCCCGTAGACGGAGGGAGCACCCGCCATGCAAGTGGTCCTGCTGGCCGCAGGGTTGGGCAGCCGTCTGGGCGAGCTGACCGAGCGGCTTCCCAAGGCGCTGATCACCGTCGGTGGCGAGACGCTGCTGGCGCGCGCGGTGCGCTTCGCCGAGCGCCTGGCCCCGAGCGAGCTCATCGTGGTGGGGGGCTTCGGGTTCACCGGCGTGGGGGCCGAGGTCGAGCGGCTGCGCCCGCAGGTGGGCGCGCCCTTGCGCCTCGTCCACAACGAGCATTTCCGCGACGGCAACCTGATCTCCCTGCTGTCCGCGCGCCCGCACGTGCGGGAGGACTTTCTGTTGATGAACGTCGATCACGTCTACCGGCCGGAGATCGCCGACCGGGTGGCGCCGCCCGCCGACGAGGTCACCGCCTTCGTCGATCACGACAGGGTCCTGGGCGCCGACGACATGAAGGTCGAGCGCGACGGCCAGGGACGGGTCCGCGCCATCGCCAAGACGCTGACCACCTTCGACTGCGGCTACGTGGGCATGACCCGCGTGCCGACCGCGGCGCTGCCCCGCTACTGGGCTGCGGCCGAGACCGTGCTGGCCGACGCCGGACGGGCCACCCACGTCGAGCGCATCCTGGCCCACCTGGCCACCTCGCCGCACCCTCCCGTCTGCCGCGACATCAGCGGCATCGGCTGGCTCGAGGTGGACGTGCGTGACGAGCGCGACCTCGCCGACAGCACGATTCGCCGCGATCCCGGACGCTGGTCGTAGGCCCGCTGGGCTCCTTGGCGCCCAGCGGGGCGTTCGGCCACGTCCGACCCGCTGTCGCCCGACCCGCTGTCGTCCGATCCGCTATCGCGCGAGCGCGCCTCGCTCCGGCGACCACATGACCTGTCTTGGCCCAAGGGGGATTCGAACGTAGCCTATCCCCACGGCCTGATTCGCGTTGTTGACACCGTACAGCCACGTTTGAATGAACGGGTACTGATCAGTCAGATAGGTCAGACGTTGCGCATAGCCATCGGCATAGACGAAGGCTTCGGTCGCATCCTCGTTGCCGTTCGGAAAGCTGTAGCCGACGATGACACCTCTGTCGTTGATGGCGGTGGCGCTGGCGCCGGTTGGTCCCCCGCGGGACTCGTCGAGTCGAAGGTCCACCACGGCGCCGTGGTCCCACAGCACGGCGTGAAGGGTGCCGTCGGCGATGGCACTCGAGCCGACCACCTGTCCCACCTCGTTGATGGCATACGCGGCGTCGTTGTTTCCTCCCAGACCGGGGAGAACCGTGTACGTGCCATTCTTCCAGATCATCGCTTTCGCAATGCCCTGATCGAGAATGGTTCCGACGATCTGACCACCGTTGTTGATGTCAGATGCGCTGAGCCACGTGCCATTCGCGGTCAACACCGTGACGTGTCCATGGTCGTACAGAAACGCCCCTTGCGGATCGGTCAACGAGCCGACGATCTGATCGTGGTCGTTGATTCCTCGCGGGATCGCATTGGTCAATCCCGGTAGGGGCCTCACCCGTCCGTTCGCCCACAGGAAGGGCACGTTCTCACCAGAGTTGAGGTACGTGTACCCCACCACATGTCCGTCGTTGTTCAGCGCCGTCGCGGTGGCGAGGAACTGATCCGGAGAGGCAGGCAGAAGAACGGTCTCCCGTCCGTTGTCCCATCTCACGGGAAGTCCCGCCTGGTTCGAACCCACGACTTGCCCCCGATCGTTGATCGCGTTCACGTCGCCTTCTCCGTCCGAAAGGTAGGTGAGCTCGTAGCTGGGAGGCGGAGGACAGGCGGTTTGTCGGACGCCGCTGTCGGACGCCGAGGCCCCTCCTTGCTGGATGGGGACGGATACCTGACACGAGCCAGACCTGCTGTTGCCTGTAGCGTCGTGGACCTCGTAGGAGATCGTATAGAGCCGACCGTCACCGCGGGGGCTTCGAGTGGCTCGCAATTCAACGGCGTTCGTACCCACGATGGCGATGTCCGGGCTGGGTGGCGCTCGTCGTCCCTGGGCGCATCCGCGGTCATTGCCGCTCATCGGACCGCCCCCTTCGTCGGCCGTGACCCGGGTGATGCGGGCATAGTCCGCCACATTCAAAGGTCCCGCGCAGAGATCGTTCAACGAGATGCCGCAGTCCTGAAGGGTGACCGTCTTCATCTGGCCGTCGGGGGGCCACAGCTCCAGCGGAGTCGTTCGCGCCCCCGAAACGTCGGGCGGCAGAGTATCCCGCACCGTGAGGGTCGCGTTGCAAGTGACGAACGTATCCTCGGTCGCGGACGACCACGGCGCGCTGTACGTGACGGGGTTATCGCCCTGCTGGAGACATCCGAAGCTCCCGGAAGCGGTGACCTGACTGCAATCGTCCGTGACGGTGGCGGGTTGTATGCCCTCGGGGGCCGCGCACGACGCGAGAGCCTTGCACTCGACGGTCTGCGGCGGAGGACAGGTGATGACGGGGGGCGTGCAGTCGATGACGCTGACGAACGCCGTGCAGATCCCCAGATCGGAACCATCGGTGGCCGTCAGGGTCACCAGCGTGCTCCCCAGCGGGTAGGGACCGGCAGGCGATTGAGAGAGGGAAATTGGTGCGCCGTTCAGCGCCTGCGAACCTCCGTCGACGCTGGCGGGCACGGTTGCGCTGCACTGACCGGCGGGCTGGCAGACCCGCTGCCCTGAACACCGCGCTATGACGTTCGAGCACCGGACGAACACGAGATTGTCGAACGCTCCAAGATGCATTGCCGTGATCGATAGACTGCGAACGTCGAGGCCTGGGGAGGGTATGGGCCGAGGGTCACCCATGCCACCAAAGGACGAGGGGATCACGGCGATACCGACCCCCTGGCCGATGACGTCACGTAAGTTCGTTGGATCGAAGAGATTGTAAATATCCCTGGACGTCCCCGCCCCTTTCAACTGTCCAGAGGCATCGAATCCGATCATCGTCTCCCTTCCGGGCGAGAGGTCTCCCTTGAACGCCAGGGTCTCCCCGGCCAGTGACGCGAAGCAGATCGGATAGTCGAACGTCACCACCAACGGGACGTTCGGATCCGACACGCCACCGGCGCAGGGAAGGCCAGAGCCCTGGGGACCGCCGGAGTAGGCGCACACGACGTTGTCGGGCCTCGCTCCCTGGTACTGGGGGAAGTCGGTCGCCAGATCACCGAGAACGAAGCCGTTCTGGAAGTGAATTCCCTGAGCGGCGTACTGTTCGCCGAGCACTTCACCGCGAGAGAGCGGGTTACCCAACGAATCGTTCTTGAAGTCGATGGTGATCACATCCCCCGGCGTGGGAAGGCCGAGCGGATGGCTGGAACTCATCAAAGGGGCGTCTCCTTTTGCCCCCATACATCCCATGGCCAGCAACGCAGGCAGAGAAAGCCAGGCGTGGGAAATGCTCCGGGCTTGGCGCCTCATGATGGTCATGGCGAGTTCTTCCTGACAGCCATCGTAAAGCGAAGCTGTGGGCCGCGATCGACGGAAACGAGCTTCCCAGCAATTGAACTCGCAATACGCCACGACGTTGCCAACGCTTCCGGAAATCGCGAACCGAGCTGTTCGCCCGACGGGCGACCGATGCGCCTTTACGCGACGTCGTGCCACGCCTAACGTCGCGAACGTGATGAACAGCGCTCTCGTACGGTGCGCCGCGGCCTGGGCGATCGCGCTCTCGGTCGGGTGCGCCTCGTCCAAAGGGGGGCCGTCAGGCTCGGGAGGCGCGCCCGCCGCGTCGGGCGGCAGCGTGGGCACCGGCGGCGCCGCCACCGGCGGACGGGGAACGGGCGGCGCGGTGTCGACCGGCGGCGTCGTCGGTACGGGGGGCGCCACCGCTTCAGGAGGGAACGGAACAGGCGGCGGCACGGCCACGGGTGGGCGTGGAACGGGCGGCGCGTTGTCGACCGGCGGCATCCTCGGCACGGGCGGCGGCACCGCTTCGGGAGGCGCGGGTGGAGGGACCACCACGCCGGGAACGGGCGGCGCGGTCGGGAGCGGATCGGGAGGCAGCGCTCCGGGGGGCGCGCTCGGTACGGCCGGCGCACGCGGCTCGGGGGGCGCCGGCGGCGCGACCTCTGCCTGCGCCACTGGAACGGCCTCCAGCGGCGACGTGACCGTCGATCTCGGTTCGTTCCAGCAGACGATGGACGGGTTCGGGGTTTCCAACACCTATCAGGGGACGGCCATCTCCGACGCCACGGCCGACCAGTTCTTCGACGTCGACAAGGGGATCGGGCTGTCGATCTTTCGCCTGGGCATCAAGTCCGACGGGACCAGCTGGGGACCCATCGGCGACGCTCAGAAGGCAGCGGCGCGCGGCGCCGTTGTCTGGGCCGCGCCCTGGACGCCACCCGCCAGCTGCAAGTCCAACAACAGCGAGAAGAACGGAGGGCATCTGAACCAGGACTGCTACGCCTCGTGGGCCAGTACGCTGGCCGCGTTTCCCGCCAAGGCCAAGCAGAGCGGCGTCACGGTGATGGGGATCTCGGCGCAGAACGAGCCCGACAATCAGACCATGTACGAGTCGTGCCTGTACACCGGGGCCGAGATGGTCTCGTTCATCAACGTGCTGGGGCCGAAGCTGAAGGCGCTGAACCCGCCGGTCAAGCTGCTGGCGCCCGAGTCGACGCGCTGGGAGCGGCTGTGGGGCGCCGACGAGGATTACGGCAACGCGATCCTGGCGGACAGCCAGGCGGCCGCGCAGGTCGACATCCTGGCCACGCATATGTACGAGACGCAGGACGCAGTGGCGCCGCCTGCCGGCGTGACCAAGCCGATCTGGGTCACCGAGATGTCGGGCGTCATGGGCTACCCGAACGCCGGTCCCAGCTCGGACATAGACGACGGCCTGGTCTGGGCGGGCTGGATCACCGACGCGTTCACCACCGGCCACGCCAGCGCTTTCCACGCCTGGTGGATCGCCTCGCTGAACAGCGACAACGAAGGGCTGCTGACCATGAGCGGCGGGACGACCAAGCGGATGTACGCGCTCGGCAACTTCAGCAAGTTCATCCGCCCCGGATACCGGCGTGTCGACGTCTCGGGCACGCCGCCCGCCAGCGTGCGGCTCACCGCCTACGTCAACCCCGGCGACGGAACCGTCGTGATCGTGGCGCTGAACGGCGGCTCGGCGGCCGTTGCCTTGCCGCTCTTCATCGCCGGCAAGGCGCCTTGCGCGCTGACCCCCTGGGTCACCTCCGCCAGCGACAACCTGGCATCGAAGACGGCGGTGTTGGTCGGCGCCGCGCGCCTGACGCCCATGCTGCCGGCCAAGAGCGTCACCACCTTCGTCGGCAAGCCCTGACCCTTCCTTGCCACACCATGGCGCCTCGAAGTTCTGAGGGTGGTGGGACCGCCGCGTCCAGGTCGCGCTTCGAAGCTCGTACGTCCAGGGCGACCACCGCTGGTGGCACGATCGTTGCGAAGCTCCGCCGCCCATGACCCGCAAACCCTTCTTCTCGACGTCTCCCGTCCCGCCGATGCGTTCCGGTCCCAGGCGCGAGCTTCCGTTCTCGATCGCTCTGGGGGTGCCGCTCCTGTTGCTGGTCGCTTGCGGCAGCGGGCAGACGATCTCCGGTACCGGTGGCGCGGCCGGTAGCACCACCGCCGGAACGGGGGGCATGGGCAGCGGCGGGAGTGGCGCGGTGGGGGGCAAGGGCAGTGGCGGGAGCGGCGGCGTCGGTCCCGGCGGGAACAGCGGCTCGGGCGGCAAGGGCGGCAAGTCCGGCGCGGGCGGAAAGGGCGGTTCCTCGTCGGGTGCAGGGGGCGGCGGCGGCGCCGGAGCGGGTAGTGGCGGCGCGGGCGGCGGCAGCGGCGGCAGCGGTGGAGTGGCAGGTGGCGGCGGAGCGGGCGGCGCGGGGGCGGGCGGCGCTGGCGGCGGCTCGTCGTGCGCGGGCGCGACGAGCGGGGCGACCTGCGACTCTGAAGGCGCAACCTGCGGCGGGCCCTGCACCGACATCTGTCAGTTCTGCAACCTGCTCAGGTGCACCGGCGGTCACTGGCAAGCGATGGAAGCCTTCCCCGCGCCCTGTTTCACCTGCGGGGACGGCAAGTGCCAGACGATGAACCAGTACTGCCGGACCACCGAGGGCGGGCCAAGCGGGAGTACGCCTGGTCATTCGTGCATCGCCATTCCGACGGAGTGCCTGTCGACGCGCACCTGCGCCTGCTTCGCGCAGAACGCCGTGCCCGGAACCTGCACCATGGGCAGCAACGGCGAGCTGATGACGTTGGTGCAGGTCCCCTAGGCGGGGAGGGTGGCGGATGCTGGCGCCCGTTCCGTCGGGGCGCTGGCTCGGGCGTCGGCGGCGATGCCGCGGCGACGAGCGACCCACGCCGGAACGATGACGAAGACCACCCCGAGCAGCGCGGCCAGCTCGGAGCCCAGCAGGTCCCCGCCACGCGGACCGATGCTTCGGACCCGGCCGAAGATGTTGATCAGGATCTCCGTCCACAAGGTGGCGAGGCCCGGTCCCAGGAACGCCGTGTGGGCCCAGAATCGATGCGTCCGGATGGACCAGGTGCGCTTCCTGGCAGAGACGACGACCATGATCATCGGGGGCAGGAAGAACAGGGGCTGGGTCAAAAGAAAGCGGCGCATGGGCTCGTTGCCGTGGCTGACGAACGCGATCACGAACCCTGCCAGGATGCCCGCCACACCGATGGTGAACAGGATCCGCCCCACCCACGCGTGAATGCGCAGGGGATCGCCGGCCCGGATCCCGCCGGCGGCCGGGCGGGTGCCCGCCGCCCGAGCGACCAGCGCCTTCTGCAACATCGTTCCGACGACCCACACGACGGCCATGCCCAGGTGAACGAGCAGCAGCCAGGGATTGGGCTGGGCCTTGAGGGCGATGACGTTCCCCACGTGATTCTGGTGCAGCGCCAGGTCCGCGGCCGTTCCCACCGGGCGGTAGGCGTGATGGCGGACGAAGTTGATCCAGACGCGGACCAGATTGGCGAGCTGGAGCGCGAGCATCGGCCGCCACACCCAGCGATAGATCGGATCGGGCGCTTCATCACGAAGCGCGCCATCTAGATCGGCCCGGAGCGCCGGCCCCGGCGCGCGATCGGTCGACATGGCGAACACAGTAGCGCCGGTTGAAACACTCGTCTTCGCAAAACCCCGGGCGATCTCCAGCCGTCGGCGTTTTCAATCCTCGGGCAGGCGTGTACCATCGACGCCACGAAGAGCGCCGCTCCACGGCCATTGGCTTTTCGTCTGGTGTCGTCGTGGTGTCGTGTCTCTTCGCCACCTACTCGAAGGAGGTTGGACATGGAGATGGAAGCAGGGGCAACGAAGCGCGAGGGCCTGAGCATCGGCGAGCTGGTGCAGGTCGTGGACCAGCTGAACGCCGGGCAGCAGGCGGCAGCTCCCGAGCTGGACGTCGACAGGACCGCGTTCCACGCGTGGGTCCGCGAGGAGGACCGACGCGGCAGAGACTTCGCGCTCTGCTGGTGAGCCGAGGCGGCGAGGGGCCTCCACCCCCGATCAAAAGGGTGGAGTCCCTCCGCTGGCGGAAGATTCGACGGGACGAATGGACGGGAGACGAGCGATGCTGACATCCGAAGAAGCCCCGCAACGGCCGTATTTTCTCGCGCTCGATCGGGTTCTGGGCTCCGTCCCGCAGGCCGACCTTGCGCCCCTGGTCAGCGAGGACGCCCGCCGCCGGATCGCGAGGCTGGCAGGCGAGCTGGGAATCCCGGTGCAAACAGCCTGCTACGAGTGCCGGCTGGCCGCCAACGATGATCGGGTCGATCTGGCCGCCTGCCTTTTTCCCCCCGACTCACCCGCGCCCACCGACCTCGGTCAGAGCACTGCCTTCTCGGCGCTGCGGGGGACGTTCGCGAACAATGCCGACTGGACCCGCACCCTCGAGCTGCTCGAAGCGTGGTCCGCGCCGGGGTCCTCTCTGCGCGGCCGGATCCCGTTCATCTGGATTGCCTTCGACATCGATCGCGAGCTGTCGCGCTTGCCCAGTCCGTGCGTCGGGCTGTGCATCGATCCGGCGTTCTTCGCGCGCCGCCTCGACTCACCCCATCAGGTAGCCGAGGACATCTCCACGCTCGAGACGTTGGCGGACTCCTTCAACCGATTCTTTGCGGGCGCCGGGCTGACGGACACGACGAAGGCGTTGCTTCGCGCCTGCCTCGAAGAGCCCGGCCTCGAGGCGAAGCACCTGTCTTACATGCTCGGGCGCGCCTCGGCCCCGTTCAAGCTGGACGTTCGGCTGGACGTCGACCGCGTGGCCGACTACCTGCAGCGGATCGGATGGCCGGGACCCGCGCGAAAGGTGGCGGCCTCCTTGCGCGAGCTCGCGCCTTCGGCCGGAAAGATCCAGCTGAACCTGGTCCTGCAGCCGCAGCTCACCCAGCCCCTGGAGGTCGAGTTCTTCACGATGACCGCGGAGGCGCCGGCCGTCGAACGGAAGCTGTTCCTGGAGACGCTCGTCGCGAAGGGGCTGTGCAGTCCAGATAAAGCCGACGTGCTGTGGAGGTTGGTCGAGGAGCCCGTCGGTGATGCCGGCGGACAGGCGGTGGCCCGTGGCTGGTACGTCAAGGTCCGGTTCATCGACGATGTCCCCACTGAGGCGAAGGCGTACCTGGGCCTGATGCCGCGGCCGGGGCGGTCGTCGAGCGGAGGCGCACCATGACCGCGGCCTCCGGAGCCGATGGCGGGGCGGCCATCACCGCGGGGGACTTCGAGGCGCGGCTGATCGGATGGTTCCAGCACGACGCCCCGATGACCCAGCATCGGTTCCTTCGCCGCCTGCGCAGCGAACGCTCGAACCTGCAGCACCTCTGGACGCTCCTCGCCAACTTTCAGATCTCGATCTCGCGACACTTCGCGCGTCATCTGGCCGTGGTCGCGGGGCGGGTGGACGACGAGCGGGTTCGCTGCATCCTGGCGCAACAGCTTTACGACGAGATGGGCAAGGGCGCCTTCGAGGCGGCGCACATCAACTTGTTCGCCAAGATGATGGCGCAGCTGGAGCCCTGGCGCCCCAACCCGGGGGGCGATCGCCTGCTGGCGCCGGGAAGGCGAATCGTCCCCGCGCTGGCGGCCACCTACGGCGCGTCTGACGTCAACGAGGCGCTGGGCGCCATCGCGGTCGGCGAAGTGGTGGCCGAGCAGCTCGATCTGTTCCTCGCCGAGGAGTTCCAGCGGCAGGAGGAGATCGATCCCGCCGACCTGGAGTGGCTGACCCTTCACGCCGAGCTGGAGGTCGAGCACGCGAGCAGCTCGGTCACCCTGGCGCGTCTGATCCCGGCCTCCGGTCGCGCGGCCGCGCTGCGCGGCGCCCACAGCCTCTACGATCTCGGCAGCGCCTTCCTCGACGAGGTCCACGACCTCTGCTACGGCGGTTCGCCGGGATGAAGCGGGTCGACGTCGTCATGGGTCCCGGTGGAACGCAGGCGGGCAGGGTGCGCTGGTGAGCGGTGAGCGCGCCACCGTCGGACGCGCCGACAGCGTCTTTGCCGGCTCCGTTCCCAAGCTGTACGAGACGCTCATGGTGCCGATGATCTTCCAGCCCTACGCGGAGGAGCTGAAGGAGCGGGTCGCGGCCACCAACGCTCGCCGCATCCTCGAGCTCGCGGCGGGGACCGGCGTGGTGACGCGCGCGCTGGCGACCATCGAGAACGAAGCCCTCTCCATCGTGGCCACGGATCTCAACCAGGCGATGCTGGACCAGGCGATGGCGGTGGGGACCGCTCGCCCTGTCACGTGGCGGCAAGCGGACGCGATGGCGCTGCCCTTTGCCGGCGGTGAGTTCGACGCGGTGGTGTGCCAGTTCGGGGCGATGTTCTTTCCGGACAAGCCGAAGGCCTTCGCCGAAGCGCGGCGGGTGCTGAGGCCGGGCGGCGTCTTCATCTTCAACGTGTGGGACCGGATCGCCGAGAACGAGTTCGCGGACACGGTGACGACGGCGCTGGAGGGCGTTTTTCCCGGGGATCCGCCGCGGTTCATGGCGCGCACGCCTCACGGGTACCACGACCCCGAGCTGATCGCTCGAGATCTGACGGCCGGTGGCTTCGCCAGGCCGCCGCGGATCACCACGGTCGCGGCACGGAGCCGGGCCGCCTCGGCCCGCGAGGCGGCGATGGCGTTCTGTCAGGGCACGCCCACGCGCAACGAGTTCGAGGCCCGTGACGCTTCCCGCCTGGGCGAAGCCACCGCAGCAGCCGCCGCCGCGATCGAGCGAAGGTTCGGGACGCAGGCGGTGGAGGGAAAGATCCAGGCGCTGGTCGTCGTCGTCGAGAGCTGAGAACCGCGCGGCGGCGATCCCGGAGGGATCGCGCCTGTCGGGGCGATCGCGTGCAGGCGAGCGAAGGCCGGTGATCAGCCTCGGCATTTGTGCAAATATGTAGTACCAATTTGCCGCTTCGCGCCAGCTCGGCCCTTTCCGAAGGAGATTGCCATGAGCCTCCGATCCCCGATCGTGAGAGGTCTTGCGAGCACCGCCCCGCTGCTGGTCGCCCTGGCCGGCTGCACCTCGAATTCGGCGACTGGACAGGGTTCGCTCGGCGGTGCGGGGGTGGGGGGGATGGCCGGGGCGAATGCGTCGGGTGGAAACGCCGGGCTGGCCGGTGCGGGCGGCGGTAGCGCGCACGGGGGTGCTGCCGGCACACCGGGAAGCGGTGGTGGGGCCGAGGGTGGTGGCCCGGGCGGAGGCAACCCGGCGCCAGGCACGGGAGGCGGCGGAGCGCCGGGCAACGCCGGCGGGGCACCGGGAATCGGCGGCGGACCGTCGGGGACCGGCGGGACGGGAGTCGGCGGCGGCCTCGCGGGTGCAGGCGGCGGCGCCGGCGGCGCGTCGAGTGGACAGGGCGGCTCCCCCGGCACGGCAGGAGCAGCGGGTGGCGCGGGCGGGCCGCCGGGCGGCGTCGACTGGGAACCGTGGCCTGCCGTCCCGGCGGTGGCGGCCGATGTCTGTCAGGTGGCGCTGTTCCACGGCGGCGACGCGCTGTCGCCACCGGTGCCGGCCGACATCGAGATCCGAGGATTCGATCCCGCGACCGGCATCATGAAGTCCCAGTTCGCACCGTTCGGTAACGACCCGGCCGCGCTGTCTTACACCGTCTTTACCCCCCTGGGCTCGACCGTCGGGGGCTGCGTCGTGTCCGTGTCCCCTTACGGCTGCACCGAGTGGGTCCGCGACACGCACGGCAACGTGACCGTCATCGACAGTCCCGAGTACGACGCTCGGAACTTCTCGCTGTCGCTGCTGGACGCGTCGCGGTTCGGCATACGCGCGCATGGCTTGGTGCAGCGGCGGTACACCGTCACCTACGACGCTGCCGGCACGCTGGCCTCGGCGCGTAACGCCAGCTGCTGCGGCGACCCGGCCCTGACCTTCACCGAGGACGCCCAGCATCGTTGCAGCGATGTGCGATGGGAGATCGTCGACGACCACGGCGGCGCACCTCTGGGAACGACCGAGCTCGAACACTGGACGTGGGAAGGGAACAGGCTGATGTCCCGCGTGACCACCAGCGGCGCCGATCCAGGTCAGGTCTCGAGCGTGGTGACCTATACCTATGACGCGGACGGGACCCTGGCCTCCACCGTGGTGGACGGCTTCGCGAGCCTGGCGCAGGGCAGCGCGATGACGAAGGGCCCGGACGGGATCGTGGACTACCTGGTGCGGACGGTCGCGCTCGCCGACGGTAGCCGGTGGGTCGAGTCGTTCGACTTCCACTACTACCAACCGGACGCGAACGTGGTTCGCGCCGGCCAGTTGACCCCGGCGGGGCGGAAGCGCTGGAACTTCTCGCCCGGCTGCCGCGACGTGCACCCCGCGCGCCGCACCAGCACCAGCTGTCAGTTCGAGCCGCTCTCGAATCAGCTGGGAGTTCACTGGGAGGATCCGTACACCACGCCGATCCGGTGAACGGGGCTGGCTCCCCGCGGACCATCCACCGGGGTGATCGTCACCTGGCTCCCACTGAGCCTGCAGGCGCTGCACACACGGTGCTAACGTCTCCGCATGCCGTCGGCCGACGAAGTGCGCCGGAGACGAAGATGGGCGTGGCTGCTGCTGGCCGTCTTCTCCGCGGCTGGCGTGGTCGGAGCATGCGGCGGCGGGACCGGGTCGCCGGGGGCAGGCGGGTCGACTGCCGGGGGCGGTGGCGCGGGGGCGACAGCGGGGACTGGCGGCGGCGCCGTCCCGGCGTTGACGCTGCTGGTGGATCAGGATCAAAGCGCCAACAACACTGATTCGACGTTCGGGCCGTCGTATTCGGATGCCCTCTTCGGGGTCGATCTCACCGTCGATCACGTCTCGTACGAGACCGCGGTGGTCCCGCCGGCGGGGGGCTCACCGCCCCTCGCGTTTGCCCAGCTCGCGCGCTACACGGCCTTGCTCTGGTACACCGCCGACGCCACCGCCCAGCTGTTCTCGTCCAGCGAGGAGACCGCCGTCGAGCGGTGGCTCGGTCTTGGACACAAGACGCTGCTCATGTTCTCTGAGAACCTGCTCTCCGATATCGGTTCCGGCGGGACCTGGACGGCGCCTGGCGACAGCACGTTCCTGACCGAGTACCTGGGAGCCGCCGGATGGGCCGCGGATGCTGACGTCGATGTCGCCGGAAGCGGCGCGGTCTCCTTGAGCGGCAGGCTATACACGGTGGACGGCGCCCCGGGGACCCCGCTTGCCGGCATGCACTTCGAGGTCTATCGCAACACGCCCCTCGAAAGCACGGCGGACCTCGTGAACCCGGGGGCAGACAGTGTCGTCCTGGCGACGGTGGACGCGGATCCCGCCGGCACGGGAAGCAACGCCCCGACCCCGATCATCGTCGCTCATCTCGTCGGTACTTCGACGGTCGTCTACATTGGCCTGCCCGTCGAGAACATCGACGGAGCGCCGGGGAACACCAGCGACCAGCTGGTGCACGGACTGCTGCAGTTCGCCGGCCTGGCGAACTAGGGCCTGGTTCGGGGAGCTAGTCGGCCGGCAGGATCGACCACTGCTGCCAGGGGCTGCCCGACCAAGCCCACTGCTGGACGATGGTGCCGTCAGCCGTCGATCCGTTGCTCACGTCCAGCGACGCCCCCGGTTGCGAGCCAGGGCTGAACTTGAAGTAGCCGTCACCCGTGGGCGTGAACGACCACTGCTGGTTCGCGCCACCGTCCGGGGCGTACTGGATGAGCTGGGCACCGTTGCCTGTCCAACCGCCGTTGATGTCCAGCAGCTTGCCGCTGTTGACGTTCTGGAAGTTGTACTTCCCCGGCGAGACCTGGGTGATGCGCCACTTCTGGTTGGGGCCGCCGTGGAAGCCGAACTGAATCAGCTGGGCGTAGTTGCCCGTGCTGGCGCCGGACACGTCCAGGCACTTGCCGCTGTTGCGAGAGCAGACCTTGTAGTTCGTGCTCGGGTCGAAGTTGCGCCAGACCGTGACGATGTGGTTGTAGCCCGCGCACGCCTTGTAGCCATCCTTGTTGTTCGGGGCGTCGGCGGGCGTGCAGCTGTTGGCGCAGTATCCGCCCTGGGCCGCGAACGGGTTCACGTAGGGCGCGCCGGCCTGGTTCGCCCCCAGGCGGCCGGGGACGACGCCCTGATCGAAGTCCTTGCCGTTGCAGTAGTAGGCGGTGGGGGGATTGTGGAAGATGTTGCCGAAGAACGACCCCTCCTGATACGGGTACGACGTGCTCTGTCCCCAGCCCACCGCGGGGCTGTCACTGTCCAGCCACAGCGAGATGTGCTGGCCCGTCGTGTTGACGTGAGCAAGCACGCAAGCCGTGATCAGCTCCTGGCAGCTGCTGTCGCAGGTGCCGGTCTCCCACTGGCTGGCCATGCCGATCTCGCCCGTGAAGGAGTAGGAGTTTCCGTACTTGTCCTTCTTCCCGATGGTGCGATTCGCGGGGAGCGCACAGCGGACGATGTAGCCGAAGGTCTGGCGGCCCGCCGCTGTCGACATCAAATCGACGCCGTCGTCCAGGCCGTTGCGGGCCGACAGGCCGTTGAACGAGTTGAGGCCGTTGAGGGAGTTGAGGCCGTTGAGGGAGTTGAGGCCGTTGAGGGAGTTCAGGCCGTTGAGGGAGTTCAGGCCGTTGATCGAGTTGAGCCCGTTCAAGCTGGAGAGAGCCGGGGCCTCATCGGTGCCGACCGTATCGGCGCCGGACCCGGGGGTCTCGCAGCCCAAGGCGAACAGGGGAGCGATGGATACCGCGATCATGAACGGTCGCTGGAACGAAAGGCTTCGCATTTCTCTGTGTCCTCGGAAAAGAGGCACTGCAGAGAATGGGCCAATGGTTTTTGTAAATTAAGTTACAGTTCCCATGGTGATAGATGCGCTCCTGCCAGGCGCTGTTGCGGGTCGACGTTCATCTGTTGCTGTTCACGCAACGTCGCGTCATCGGGAGAGGTGCCGATACGCGTGGCCTCCACCCCCGGAAGGCCCGCCGTGCGATGGCCAGTCGCGGTTCATTTGACCACGATGGTGGCGGTCGTGAACGTGATGTTGCCGGTTCCCCCGTTGCCCACCTCGACCAAGATCTTGGCTTCCTCCATCTTGCCGAGCTGCAGCCCCATGTTGGCCCAGGCCGCGAAGTGCTGAGAGATGGAGATGTGGCCGCAGGATCGTGGCGTCTGCCGGACACTGTAGAACTGATCGAACGTATCGAGGGTGCCGAAGACGGATGGTTGATTGACCTGCGTGTGCGTGAGCACGTCGTAGTCTCCTCCGTCGATGGTGATGGTGCCGACCTTGGTCCCGGGGACCGGCCGTGACCCGAACCAATCCTCGACGATGTAGTACTCGTGCAGCGGGTCTTCCGACCACCCGTAGATCCCGATGAAGTTGTACCCGATGCCGCTGCCGCTCTTCGTCTCGGCGAAGTCCGACGAGATCGTCCCCAGCTGCCCGTACGTCTTCGTGGCGTCCCAGGTCAGCCCGATGCGCGCCAGGAAGTCACCGGGGTTGTTCCAGGTCGCGCTGAACTTCGCGTCCACCCCGGCCACCGTCATCGAACCGGTGCCGACTCCGTTCGACCAGATCTGGTACGAGTATCCGTTGCCGGCGCTCCCCACGCTGTTCGACGAGTAGGTGGTGCCGCCGCTCCAGGGCGTCCCGGCCGGGCAGGTGGCCGGCGTTCCGCCGGAGCCGCTCGTTCCGCCGGAGCCGCTGGAGCCGCCGGTCATGCCGGAGCTGCCGCCGGAGCGGGCGCCGCCCGAGCCTCCCTGGCCCGTCCCCCCGGAGCCGGTGGTGCCCCCGGTGCCGGTCACGCCACCCGAGGCGGCGCCGCCGGTGGCGGTCACGCCGCCTGAGCCCTTGCCGCCGCTGCCGGTCATGCCGCCCGAGCTGGCGCCGCCCGTGCTGGTCACGCCGCCTGAGCCCATGCCACCACTGCCGGTCATGCCGCCCGAGCCGGCGCCGCCGGTGGCGGTCACGCCGCCTGAGCCCTTGCCGCCGCTGCCGGTCATGCCGCCCGAGCTGGCGCCGCCCGTGCTGG
>Ga0105238_10002498_pt1 | contig 18406 bp, 21 predicted proteins | sample KBSC34metaG_FD_81526 | JGI IMG/M metagenome (GOLD analysis project Ga0105238, IMG submission 81526) | Corn rhizosphere microbial communities from Kellogg Biological Station, Michigan, USA - KBS C3-4 metaG | ecosystem: Host-associated > Plants > Roots > Rhizosphere > Soil | place: Michigan, USA... | reverse complement strand
CGCATAAACAAAGCGCAGATTCGAGCAGCAAAAGTCGAACACTTGGCTCGAATTTCACTGGGACCAGCCGCACCCCTCGGGGGCTCAATCACAACAATCCAGCTCTGCCTTGAACCCGAAGGCAGTTCTACCTAAGCCCCGCCCCGCCCTAACGAGCATCACGTAGCACGTGAAAGTCTCGTTTCGGCGGGGCTTTTACGTTTCTGGACTATCTGCAGTAATTTTTGACTTATATGGCTTCACATGATATAAGTTGTAAATTGTCCCATACCCTACCAAAGGTGGAGAACATGAGCTTTGAAAGTCTAATAGACTCCGCCCTAAAGGAAGGGGCGGGCGTATCACTTCGGAAGGTCAAGAGGTCACGCAAGTACAAGAAGCGCGTTAAGCGCAAGATGGAATTGCCGCGCCGCTTTGGGCCGAAAACCCACCGAGGCATAGCTCTTAGAGAGGGATCTCCGATATTCGGCGGATTGCTCAACATCAACTTCTTCAATGAGCGCATTGCGTTCAAAGAGCTGAAAGGACTACCAGGAAGTATATCTAAAAAGCACCTCAAACGAGAGGCCCTCATCGAAGAATTGGGCGAGCAGCTGATCGAAGCTGCGACTGCTCAGTTGTCTCCTGAGTCGCTCGCAATGGCGGCCGAGTATCGCAAAGCCAAAGACACAACATTGCAGACAGCCCTGCTCAAGGGGCTTAACACCATGGTTAGTTTCGCTGTAGATGAGCGCAACAAGCACCGTACCGACGAGGATGATTCACTCATTCCCATCGGCTACGATTGGGTGACTACGTTCTTCAAGCAGCAAAACCCATCAGAGTTCCTACCAAAGCAGTTCGGTGAGCTTAGCAAGGCAGAGATGCCAAATTGCCTGGGAATGTCGATTCTCTTGGCAGCCTGGGCCACCGTCGCTGGGGCACGCTTTCTGTATGCGACGGAGATTATCAATCATCGTCGCGAAGAGCACCGATTCCTGCTTGCCGCATATAAAACCCTGCTGGCTTTGCTCGATGGGCTTGGCGGCAAGGAAGTTAAGGAAATGCGGAAAGCGATCCAAAGAAACATCAAGCATGTCCAGGGATGGCAGGTGTTTACGCGCGACTGGCACCACGGTATCGCCATCGAACTCAAAGATGGCCAATGGTTCTTCCTGGATCCCTACACCGGCCACGCCCAGGTATTCCCCGAGCGATGGAAAATGAAGGAGGTAGGTCGGATACTCAAGAAGTACGAAGAGGTGGTGCCTGGTCTCAGTCTTGTTGCCGATGATCACAGCGTCCAGCGCAAGAACCTTGAGGTAGCGCTGGATATGCTTTTGGACTACGTCGCCAAGGCCGAAGCCGCCAAGTATAAGCTGGGGATTGACCCTGGGAATGACTGCACAATGGCAGACTTCCTTGCCATTGCGCCCGAGCTGGAGCAACTCACAGATCTACTGATCGAAAACAACCCCGAGTGGCCCCGCCCCAGCTTGCCACCATATCACCTCCTGGCCTGGATATTGCTGGCCTGGGAACAGAAGGACGGTAAAACTGTTAACCGACCAAGAGAGAAGGCGCTTCGACATAAAGACCGTCTAAAAACCGACCCAAAGTTTCGCCGCCGCAAGCTCGACGGCTTGATAGCAGAGTTCTGCCGGCATACTCAGTCGCGAGTCAATTACGTTCGTGGCAAACAGATACACCCAGCCATTGAGTTCGGTAACCCTGCATTCACAATCGGACTCACTGTGCTAAGCAACCTGTCTAGCTGGACTGAGATCAAGGTGCCTGGTACACTCTTGCTTGAGCACGGCAACAGTCAAATGCTTTGGCATGAGGCAGTAAGTCCAATCCCAAAGCTCGGCAGTCTTTCGCGCCGAGAGAAGAAGTTGATCGAGCTCGGCTATCACGTAGCGAGCCTGGTACCGCAACATGACCGTACCAAACTCAAGGTACAGGCAATGTGTGGGTTCATTCAAAAACTCGGTAAGAAAAGTGCCGACCAAAAGAAGGGAAGAGCAAATGGGTATGCGTAAATCCACCAAGGCCCGCAAGATCAAGGAGCTCATGGAGGGAGGTATGTCCGCCTCGCAGGTCATCTCGCAGCACCCAGACCTGGCAGAGGGGTTCGACGAGCTCGTCAAATTCGACGCCCCTCGCAAGAGCGCCTCTCGAGGCAGCGGTTCGACCGTGGATGGACCGTCCCTCACAAGTCAAGCTGCTTCAATGGAGCGGCCGACTTTCTAGGAGCTTCGGCTCCAACCAGTGCCTCCGTGACGTTACCGCTATTAGCGGAGCGTTGCGGGGGCGCTTTGCATTACGGGTGGGTAAGCGGCCGCAAAACGCTTGAGTTTTCAATGTGTTTATGCTACAGTAACTCATTGCTTTTAAGCAGCACCCCAAAATCTACACCCGAAAGGTAGCCATGCAGAAAAACTACCAGTACAAACTGTCCCCGCTGACATGGCTGCCCGCGATGATGCTCGCGGCAATAGCCATTGGTCTGCGGGCATCCCAGGAGCACAGCGACCTCTGGTTGCTGTTTTGATGGCTGGCCCTCATTGCTGCCATTCTCGGCGGCGTATTCGTCCTCACGCTTCTACTTGGAGGCATTCTGATGGAGATCGGCAAGCGAAATATCGATCCCAAGACGCTGCGCGAGGAGGAAGCAAAGAGGAGGGGAGGACGATGAGACCATTCGGTTCAGCAGTATTCCAATCTCCAGATGGAGATACCCTCGAGTGGCGTTCGCGGATACCGACTCTCGAGGGTGAGCTCGGCTTCTGTCCGGCCGGAACGGAGGTGGTTTTCACGGTTCTCGTCCCTACACACGGATTGAATCCCGTCGCCGAGCATCTCAGCTTCCTTGACCCGTTGGACGAGAGGGAAAGAATCGTCGAACGACGTGCCGAGGACGCACTGACCGTGGACGGAGTTCCTTATGAGCGAGTGGGGGACTTCCCACGAGGCGATTAGCCGCAAACCGAGGCGGACGGAGACAGTGTCTCCGTCCGCCAGCCGTAGCCGAGTTATGAAAGTAGCTCGGCTATTTTTTATGTTAGGCGCAGCTTCGTGCTAATGTGTGCTGTTATTTACAATTACTAATTTTTATGTTAGAATATTGCTTTCTTGTGACAGTGGGCTGTAGGCACCACGGCAAGCGTACCAAAGGATAGGGTATGCCCATTATCCACATCTTCTGCAAGGGAGATTTCTTCCCGCCAGATGAGCTCGTGCTGCTCGGCGACGAGATCAGCCCCAGTCAGCACTTCGTCATGGAAGCCGCGAAGCGTCTCCCGCGTGACATTGCCGAGAGAGGGGAGCAACTCGGCCTCGACGATGACACTCCGGCAGAGGGCGTGACCGTGCTCCTTCACCGTCTTCACTGGCACAGCGTGAACGTTCCGGACGTTTGGTTTGTGGTGCAGCTTTCAGAGATGCCGCCACCGTTCCTTGAGCGTCGAGAAAGCGTTCGGGAGGAGCTGGAAAAGCTTCTCGAGGGCTACTTCGAGCTCATCGAGCCTGACACGAAACGCGCACTCGACATTTTCTGGGGCCCCAGCCACGGTTACATCATCGGCATGACCACAACCCCTATTAGGTGGTAACACTACCTGCGCCCCGCTCAAGCGAGCATCACGCTTAATGTGAAAGTCTCGCTTCGGCGGGGCTTTCACATTCTTGAGCCACCTGTTGTAATTATCAACTATTTATTGTAATATATCGTCAACTCGGCCGACTGTAGCTGAGCGCACCAGGAGGCTTTGACAATGGAATCGCCGACTCTGCCTGATGACTATGTCCTTTCCAAGGAGAGTTTGCTTCGCGTCCTAAAGGGCGTTGGCAGCACTCCGCTAGCCATCGCACAGCTCATGGGGGCAGGAGCCTTCCTTTCGACGCTGTATGCCCAACACAACGACGAACATTTCGACAGCATGCTGGACGAGGTGCTCGAGCGAGCAAATGCCAAACGACCCAGCGGTTGCCCGCAGTTTTTGGCAATTACCGGGATCGGACCGCTCGAACGCGAGTTTCAAGATCTTGCTTTGCAGCTGATACCCGAGCAGAGTTGGCCAACACCGCAGTCGCTCCACAACCGGCTGCACGACTACTTCGAGATACCCGCCGAGGTCTGCCTTTACACCGCTCGAGCGGCCAACAACATCGTGATCCTGGGTCTCGTCAATCGAATAGAGGCATAAATGGATCAGACCAAGGCATTCCTTTATGCGCTGCTGGGTTGCATGGCCTGCGGCGCGGCAGTCGCAGTCGGAGCCATGCTGAACGGAACTCCTGTTGTTTCGGCCGTCCTTCTCGGTGCCGGCTTTGCCGCCCAGCCTTTGATTATCGCGCTTGCAATTGCGGTAATCATCGCGGTGATTATCATATTCATCTTGATGATCGCTTGACACACCCTGCCTTTACAAGCGAACCCCACTACGGTGCGGGCCTAGCTCGTACCGGCGGGGTTTTCGCTTTTACAGACTAGGAAGTAGACCTATCGAGGCAAAGTTATATAATATGATAGTTCATAGTTCTTCGACACGAAAGGACGGCCATGCTCGAGTTCCTCGAACGGCTGGACGTAGTGGTGGATCGTCTGTGGACTCCAATCGTGTCACTCATCTGTCGTATTACCAGGATGAGCAACTTCACGATAGCGAGGGGAGCACTGGTGCTAGGGAGTCTCGTCCTGGCGACAGATCAAGCAATCAAGGTCCTAGACCAAAGTATCAATGTCCTACAGCTCTTCTTTCTGCCCGTCTGGACTGTAGTAGGGATTCCTACTCTTATACGAGTCATTCGCAAACTCGAGCGGGGAGAGGAAACGGCCAAGTAGTGCATTTTCGCTTGACCCGGAAGAATGGTTCGTGCTTTTGATGTTTCGGTCGACGTTTACGCCCGTCGCTGTTATATTCCTCATCCCACCAGGCTTTGCGCCACTCCATGCATCGTTCGACCTGATGGTCTCGCTTTGTGGCTATGCCGCAACCAATATTCACGGAAAACGGCCAAGTCGAATTAAGTACACCCTACAGCAACTCAAAAGACTGAGGCCCCAGATTAGAGTCAGAACACCGATTCCGACTCCGTCTTAACGCCCCGCAGGCACCCCGCCCGCGGGGCGTCTGCGCACCAATGCACTTATGCTAGACTTTGGGTATGATCCGTTACGGTCACATATGAGTGAGCAAGAGTCTCAAGCTGAATCCGAGCAGCGCTCAAATACTCAGGCTGAGTTTTATAAAGGCCTGCAGTCATTTAATGTGGAGCAGGATCAGGCACGGGCTCAAAAAGTGGTCGAACAGCAAGATGAAAAGATTACTGATCCGTTCGCTAAATTTAACCTCAATACCACTGGGCTCAACCCGGAGTTTGTGCCCAAGCCCGAAACCGACTTACCTACAAAAATCGAAAACGCCGATCGTGCAACCATCGAACGCGAGGCTACAACCATTTTTGAAATGACTGACCCCGCAACCGGCCAGAAATACGACGGCTTGTTTTTTAATCAGGACAAGCGGGATCGGCAACGCGTTCTGGTGATGTTGCCACCGTTTGCCAACGACCTGCACCAACAGCCAGCTAACTACCGCATGGCGGCAGTGGCCAGCGAGCTGGGCGTACCAATGCTAGCCCTCAACCATCCTGGCGTAGGGGAGAGTGAAAAGCTCACCAAGGAACTGCGCACCAGCCTCAAAAACACTCAAGAAGGTTACGGCGATATTGCGCGAAGTATATTGCGCGCCTTAAAGGAGCAGGGTATCACCGAAATTGATTTGGCCGGGGTTTCTATGGGAGCCTTTGAAGCGGTTGAGCTAGCGCGGGTAGCCGCCGAAGATGACATAGACATAGAAGTGAGAAGCCTTGTGGCCGTAGAGTTGCCAGGTGTTTCGGACATGTCGCTAGGCGAGCTGGGGTCTAATTTTGCCAAAGAGGGGAGTTATCTTGATTTATACCAGTCCGCACCATATGACCCGGATTTACGCAAAGCGGGCAAGCAAGACCAGTCCGGCCTCCGTCGGACTGCAGGGCTCATAAAATGGTTACCGGAAGTTGTGAAGTCTCGCAGATACGCCAATGCCATGGCAAAGGATATTATGGCCGATCACCTCAGCGATGCCTTACGCGCAAACCCTGATTTAAACGTCAGCTTGGTGAATGGCACATTGAGTACCATCAGTCCCCATGAGCGCAACGTGGAAATTGTTAACCAACTCAAGGCCGAGGGGCACCCGAACGTCCGATTGACGACTTATCCCGGTGAGCCGCATGCCGTCGACGAAAACCCGCACCGTCTAGCGTATGATCTGCGGATTGCACTGGGTTTGCCCATGCAAGTTGAGAAAATAAAGCCAGACTCGTAGGGTCGTCGCCCATTGTAATCACTACTAATTTGTAGTATAAATAGTAAATTCCGATACGCCTAGGTACGGCAACGTCGGTCGCACCGGGAGACAATATGTATCCCCCAAGCTGGATTGAGCCTTTTATGCAGCTTCCCCGGTTCTTCCGGTTCATCAAGGAATGCCTGCAGGGCGTTATCTTCGCCATCTTCTGTCTGGCGCTCCCGATGGCGGAGCTGTTTGGGCTGTCAGCACTCCTGGCCTCGCAAGAGGATCAGGACAACTGGTATACACTCGCGGGCTTCCTCGGCGGATGTCTCGTCATTGGAGCTACCGGGGTGGGAATGTTCTTCGTCGCACGTCGCGTTTTCAAAAGATGGTTTAGCTAAAGCACCAAATCGACGACCAAAGGAGCCAGGAATGCTTTCATATTTTTTGAAGCCCCTGCTGATGTGGGTTGCCCTCCTCGTGCTCCTAATCGATGTAGGAGCAATGCTGGTAGCAGTTGTGATGGACACGGTGCTTAGTAGAGTCTGGGCGCCGCCGATATCCTTCCTCTGCAAGCTGACGGGAAAGAGCAACTTCTTCTTTGCCCGACTGCTTTCCGCAATTGGGATGGGCGTGTTGGGAGGTTTTTATCTCCTTGCGACAGCTCTGGATCTCGCGGAAGCCGAACTCGGATTCGCGCCGTTTGACCTCTTGATGGCGCCTGGTTTCTGAGGGGACTTCAGCGGACATGGAAGTTCGCGAAGCTACTCGAAGGCTCAGACACCATCATCCAGATGACAGCAGACGATGCCCGCTGGATATTGGTGAAACGAATCGTGCTTATAGCCTTCGCAATGCTAGCTATAAGTGTTGGGGCGCCACTGACGACCGGACTCACGCTGTGCGCGTCCGCTTCCTTGTACTTCCTGACACAATTCCACCCCAAACAAAAGAGCAAGGTGCGCAAGGCGGCCGAGGCAGTCGGCAGGCAAGTCAGCCGGACGAAAAACATCAGGCTGCCAGCACCTGTACCAACTCCTGGCTAAAGAGTTTTTAGCGAGCCCGCTGACGAGAGCGCCCCTGGCCTCCTGTCGGCGGGCGTTTTCGTTATTTATTACTATGCTTGTAGGAATAAGGTCATTATGCAATAATAATCCCCGACGGAAACGGTTGCCATTGGGGCTATGGGGTTCGAATCCTCACAACCGGACCTGTAGAGCCAAGACCCTGGTGCTCAGGATAGTCGGGAGACACAGAAGCAAGCATTGCGGTGCTCGTGGAGTCGCCACTGAAATACCGACCCCCAGGTGAGGAAATCCGTTGCAGCGCATCCGCTGAGACGGCTCAAGGGTTACAACGTTAAGTCACCGTGCACTTAAAGGCCCGGGATCGCTCGAAGCGCGGTAGTCGACCGAGCGATCCCAATAACTTGGCGAGCATGTCTCGCACCAAGTGTGGGGTAGTGGCCACCATGCCGCGCGGGAGATGAGATCGACGCCATGGACCCATGTGCAAGACTCCTCCTGGTCGCTAATCCTCGTCAAGGGGTTAGTGCCCCGCAGCCACTTGCTGGCAGCTTCGAACGCTGACGGCAGGCCGCGACCTCGATCGGGGGATTCAGGTCGCAAGGGGTGGGCAGCTTCGGCTGCTCACCCCGTTTTCTTACATCCAGCCGGCTACTATGCTTTCGATTTCCTTATAAAGATGATAAAACTATAATGACTCGCGGAATGCGGTCGCACCTTATCTGAGTTGTACCGACAAAGGGGTAAGACAATGCGCAAAACCTGGCTGCAAATGCTGGCGCTGGTATGTCTTCTGGCGGCGATCGTTGTAACACTCTCGATCCTCGTCGGCGCCTGGGGCTTCGTAAGTGCCTGGGTTTGCCTGGGACTCCTCGCACTGGGAGCGTTCCTAGCAGATGGCGGCACGCCATGGGGCTTGATAGACGGTTCGCTTCTGGTGCTCTGCGGACCCTTCAGTCTTTTCGTGATAGTGGACTCAATCTGCTGGATGGAGAAGAGGGCCAATAGAGGCTCCAGGATCAATGCATGAAAAGGAAATTCAATCGTATGTATCCCCGATGTCCTTATTGCGGACACCGGCAATGGCGATACCGGCGTGAGGTGCACGACGGCATCGACAAGGTCCTCGCTTGCTATCACAACCAGTGCCTTGGTCGACTTTTCTTGCTGCGTGATGCTCCTCGGGTTCAGAATTTCATCGCAAGCCTTCACATAGAGGCAGCTAGACAGTCATGACTACAGCCAACTTCAATAACCCTCAAGCGAGGAGCGAACGCCTCCACTCGCTTGGGGGTTTTCGCATTTGAAATGCTATAATTGCTACAAGTAACGATGAGGCTGGTATGTCAAAGCGAGTTCAGGGTGGAGTTGGGGGCGGATTTTACGGATTGGTCTTTATCGGTGCGGCCATTTATTATATTCAACACGCCGCCAATTTCGGCGACGGAGTAATCGGCTTCATTAAAGCTCTGGTGTGGCCCGCCGTCATCATCTACCACGTCTTGACGATCCTGCACGCGTAAGCTATAACAAACCCAGGTCCTGCATCTCACTCGGCGAACAGAGGATCAAGGGGTGAGTTCCGAAGTGGGCAGGTTGACTGTAAACAGCTTGGACCGTAATGGTCCACCTTCCAGCTGAGCGGTCAACTCCGGTCCCATGCGCAACGTGTCATTACCTCGCGACAGGAGGGAAAGCGCCGGCATGTGGGAGCAGGACTGAACTTCGCGAGCACGTCTCGCACCAAGGTTGGGGAGGACGTAATCCGTGCTGAAGCCGATCCCTTCAGTTCGGAAGCCTCCTTCCCAGCACCTTTGTCTGGCGGCTTGCACAAGCGCCGGCACCAAACCGGGCTGACAACCTTCCTGTCATTGCTGACATGGATACCCGGTATCAGCCCCAGTCGGGGGTCTCTACCATTGAGTAGGTCGAGAAGTTTTGAGGGCGGCTCCCCCGGCGGCTATTTAACCTCAGAACAAAGGGGGCTTCCTGGGCATTCGTGCCCGGGGAGCCCCTACAGCTTCGTACTTATTGGGTTTACATTAAAATCAAAACCCGCTTAGAAAAGATGAAGGGCCGACCCGTGACGGGTCGGCCCTTTGCTATTTCCACTTCCATTCAGGAAACGAGGCGTAGAGCACGATCAATAGACCTGCGGCCACTCTCATCCGGCGCTGGGACAGCGATAGTGCGATCAACGGCAACCTGGAGTTGTTCCACCTCCGCAGCCAGTCTTGCCCTCTCGGCCTCAACTGTCGCGAGTTTCTCCTCTAGGGTGATTTTCTCACCCTCCAGCCAGGCATTGGCCTCCTGGAGAGTCCGTACCTGAGCCTCGAGCTCACTGACTTGACTGCTAAGATCATCGTGCTGATCAATAGCAGCGGCAGCATGCTTGAGCAGGCTCGCCCCAAGGGCCGAATAGTCGACTTCTTGTGGCAAGGATGCGTCTGGTGGTGATGGAGCCGCTGTTCCGGAACCGGCCAGGTTGGCCGGGAGCTTACTTTGTACGATCCGTATGGCATAGGTTCGCTTGTTGCGGACCTCAGTTTCCATCCAGCCTTCCTTGACTGCCCTTCGCGCAAGCTGCCGAGTTGCACCCACATTCTTACCAAGCGCTTCCGCCAGTTGCGTGATTGTATGACCAGCGGGATCTGCGATCTCACCTCCTCGAGTTACCAACAGCCGAAGGAGGCTTTCAATCTGCGGTGTAGGCTTCATGATGTCATTCCTCTCCTTAACAACTACAGCTGCGGTAGCGGTAGATATTTTCTCTGGGATGAGTCCCATGCTGCCTGCCTCAGGCAGCTGCAGCGTGACTCCAGTTACGCCCTCGGCTTGCAACGCCTGCTCAAGCTTGCGCTTTACCCGTTGCAAGGCGTTATCAACAGCCTTGAGATCAGTGGAGAGCAGGGTTGCTATATCGATATATGACATATCTTCCATCCACAGATGGAAGGCCTTGTACTCAAACCGACTAAGCTGGGTTTGTATAGTTCGCAGCAAATACTCAAGCTGCTCACTAGTTTCCAGTTGTTGGTGTGCTGAGGGCGCCTGATCTTCCATGACGTCAGCCAGGGTAAGCGCATCACCCTCGATTGACCCGCCTCCTTTCAAAGGGTGGTCAATGCCCGCTGCATGGTTAAGCGGCTGGTGCTTGGCGCGAGTGGCAGTCTTTACCGCCGTAACTACCTGGCGCAGAACACATAGGTGAACGAAATTGGAAAACGACGACGAGCTGCCATCGTAGTCCCGAACTGCCTTGTAGAACCCAAATAGCGCTTCTTGATCGATGTCTTCTCTGTCGGCACCGGGCATGTAGTAGTTTCGGACGATACTCTTCAGGAACGGCCGAAACTGCTCATACAATTTGTCGAAGCACACACTACTTTGTCGCGCGCGCTGGGTAATTCTGAAATCTCGGATGTAACGAGGGTCAGGAAGGAATGGAGTCGCGGTCTGATTAATTGGCTCTGCTGTCAACAATCCCGCACCGTTATGGGCACGAGGGCTGAGAGCCGAAGCTACTACAGTACTCATAGCACCACCTTTGATAGCGGGATACACTCAATTGGCCGTTTTGAGATGCACCAATTGCACTTACTTATACACTTGTCCTAGACAAAACTCAAGGAGTTGATGATCTGTGCGTAATCTAAGCCGAAACCAGCATCTTAATGCCGATCAGGATGGCGACAACGCCAAAACAACGCTCCAGGAACGGTTCAGGGAGGTTGATAGCAAGACGCGCAGAAAAATAGCTGCTGATTACAAAGCTCACCATAATGACGATTGCAGCGGTAACGTTGACATCACCGTGCTTCCAATAGGTGGCGAACGCCAGGAGGCCGACCGGCGGCAGAAGCAAGGCGAGCGAGGTACCAACCGCCAGTTTCTCGTGGAAGTGGGCAAAGAAGATCAAAGCCGGAATGATGATCAAGCCGGCACCGGTGCCGACCAAGCCAAGGAGGCCACCGGAAACAACGCCGATAGCGATGTAAAGCAGAATAATCATAAGCGTTATTATAACGTATTTATCCTCCAATACCCACCCAGACGAAACCCTTGGCATTTCGAGGGCAAAGCCGCATAATGTAATAAAACATAAGGGGTTTCGTGCGGGCTAACCAACGCTATGCCATCCTGACATTATTCCAGGCCGTCTTGGGCGGTATTATTGCTGTGTCCACGCTTGCCAGCTACCAGTTCGCGCCAGCCTCCCTCGAAAACAGCAGCCTAACGGTGCTGATCGCCGGCTTCGGCGCCCTTGCCGTGGTCTACTATGCCAGTGTCCATCAACTCATTAAGAAAAACCACGCGGCGCTCTCGGCTGTGCTCATGAGTTGCATTACCGCCGCCAACATCTTGCTGGTTATCTTGGCGACCGGTGGTCTGGATTCGCCATACTACACACTGTGGCTGTTGAGCATCGTGGTGGCCGGAACGTTCGGACTGGCAGCAACGGCGTTGACCTCGGGGGTGACGGTACTGTTTTATGGTTATGAATTCATGCGCCACGGCTTTTCCGGCAGTTACATGTTGGCCCATACCGGGCAGCTGGTGATTACACTGGCCACCGCGGCGGTGGCGGAATGGATTCACGGCGCTTTAGGGCGAGCCAGCGCCCAGCACAGCCAAGTCAACCAGCTATCGGGCCAGCTCAGCGAAGAGGCCTTAAAATCGAACGTACTGATGCAGAGTGTGGGCGATGGCGTACTGGTGGTCGACGCCAAGCGCCAGATCCAGCTGTTTAACCCGGCGGCGGTGCGCATGACCGGCTGGGACCAGGATTCAGCCCAGGGCATTGATTACGCATTAGTGCTCAACCTACATACCGCCGATGGCTCCAAGCTCGGCGACGACGCCGACCCCTTCGCCGCCATGTGGAAGGGCGGCAAAAGCCTGGTGCGCAGCGACCTGACAATGCAGACAAAGGGCGGCCACACCACCGCCATCTCGCTGTCGCTATCGCCAATTTATGATTCGATGCATAAAATTACCGGTGGCATCGCCCTGTTCCGCGACATCAGCGCCGAAAAGGAGGTGGAGCGCCAGCGCAACGAGTTCATTTCTACCGCCTCACATGAAATGCGTACGCCGGTAGCGGCCATCGAGGGCTACCTATCGCTCGCCATGAACTCGGCCGTAGCGACCATCGACGACCGCGCCAAGGGATATTTAGAGAAGGCCCATGCCTCCACCCAGCACCTCGGTGAATTGTTTCAGAATTTGCTTTCGATTACCAAGCTGGAAGATGAGGCCAAATCCGACGCCCAGGAATTCTTTGACCTGACGGCTCTGGTAAAAGAGGCAGTGGCCGACATGGAGTTTGGCGCCCAGAAGAAGAGCCTGGACCTCCAATTCGGCACCAGCGGCCAACAAGTGCGCAAGGAGCACACCGTGCTGCCGGTATACGTGGTGAAGGCCAACCCCCAACGCCTGCGCGAAGTCGTTATGAACTTGATTGAAAACGCCATCAAATTTACTCCTCAGGGGAATATCGAGGTCACCATCAGCGGCACCAGTGACACGGTGACGGTGGCGGTAACCGACGAAGGCATCGGCATCTCGGCCGAGGACATATCCCACTTGTTCCAGAAGTTTTATCGGGTTGATAGCACCGCCACCCGTACCATCGGCGGCACCGGTCTGGGGTTATATCTATGCCGCACCATTGTGGAGCTGGCGGGCGGCCGGATTTGGGTTGAGAGTAAATTAGGGGAGGGCAGTAGCTTTAAGTTCAGCCTGCCGATCCAAAGCAGCGACAAGCTTACCGCCAAGCCGATCGGTACGCCGCCAGTGACACAACTGGCCAAAAAACCGCCTGCGCCAGCTAAAAAGCGACCGGTGCTCGTCAGATGAGACAATCTGGCTTCAAAGTGCTATGCTTAGAATAAGAAAGTAAGGAGTGGCTGTGTCTAAAGTTCTACTAGTTGAAGATGATTTTAGTCTGCGTGATATTTACAGCGCCCGCTTTCAAGCTGAGGGCTATACCTTGGTAACCGCCTCCGATGGCGAGGAAGCCCTAGCAACAGCTATGCGCGAGCATCCGGACTTGATTGTGCTCGATGTAATGATGCCTAAGATCAGCGGCTTTGATGTGCTGGATATCCTGCGCTCAACCCCGGAAACCAAGGACACCAAAGTAATCATGATGACCGCCCTCAGCGGCGAGGGCGACCGGCAGCGCGGCGAAGCCCTGGGCGTGAATAAATACCTGGTGAAGTCGCAGGTGACGCTCGAGGACGTCGTGGCAGCGGTCAAGCAAGTGCTCGGCGGGGCAGCGGCGAGCGGCGACGCCAAACCGGCGGCTAAAGCCGCACCCCAAACCCCCAAGAACCCACCTCCGGCACCACCCAATCCGCCTAAAGCCACTTAAGGAGTCGAGCCGATGCGCGTGAATCGGTTTGTGGCCCGGGCCAGCGGCCTTTCCCGGCGGGCAGCCGATGCCGCTATAAGCGGTGGACAGGTCATGATCGGCGGGCGACTTGCCACGCTTGGTGATCAAGTGACGGCCGAAGACGCCGTAACGCTTGACGGCGCTCCGCTTGATCTGCCCCCTGATCGAACGATTATACTCCACAAACCAGCGGGGTACGTTACTAGTCGCAGACAACAGGGCGCCACGCCCACGATTTATTCTCTTCTGCCCAAAGAGCTGCATGATTTAAAGCCGGTAGGGCGGCTTGATCGCGACACCTCCGGGTTGCTTGTACTGACCAATGACGGTGAGCTGGCCCAGCAATTGCAGCACCCTTCGAGTGGCAAGACCAAGCGCTATCTGGTCTGGCTGGATCGACCGCTCGCGGAGGCTGATATGAAACGGATGCGATCGGGCATACCATTGAGCGACGGCCCCAGCCACATGGAGGTGGAGTCCGCATCCGGCCATTACCGCGTTACTCTGCAGGAGGGCCGGAATCGCCAAATCCGCCGCAGTTTTGGGGCGCTTAAACGTCGGGTTACTAAGCTGCATCGGACAGATTTTGGACCCTATACCTTAGAGGACTTGCAACCAGGAACGTGGCGGGAACTCGTGGCGGCCCGGGTGCAGCCATGATGCCGATTGCCACCATTGCGCTGCTGATAATCGGCTTACTGCCGGGACATTTGGCAACGAGCAGCCACGTGGCCGGCCTGGTACCGACATTTGCCACCCCACCCAAGCCGCCCCTTGAGTCGGCCTACGCCCCGCCGGCCATACCGGTTAAATTCGCCGACACCACGCCCCAGATCTCCGCTGCCAGCGCCTATGCCGTCGACGTCACCACCGGCATTCCCTTATATGCCGTGCATGCCGACACGCAGCGCCCGATCGCCTCAATCACCAAGCTGGCCACCGCCCTGGTGGTCGTCCAGCAGTACCAGCCCACCGACACCATTACCGTACCCAAGCTGCCAACCTATGACCCGGCCGACGAGATTATTGGCCTGAAAGAAGGGGAGAAACTAAGCGTCCATGACCTGCTGGCGGCACTGCTGATAAATTCGGGTGACGATGCCGCCGACACCCTGGGAATCGTCACGAGCGGCAGTCCGGCAGCCTTTGCCACCCATATGAACCAGCTAATGACCACTTGGGGCATCGAGGGCGCCCACTTTTCCAACCCCTCCGGCCTCAGCGATACCAATAACGGCGCTTCTGCCCGGGCCGTGGCCCAAATCGCCACCTTGGCACTCCACAATCCCACCATCAAGCAGCTGGTGGGTACGTCTGCACTGACGATTCATGACCGCGCTGGCCGCGCCTTCGCCCTCACCACCACCGACCAACTCTTGCAAAATGGCCAATTTAAAGGTATAAAGACAGGATACACGCCGGCCGCCGGCAATTGCTTCGTCGGCCTCACCACGATTCAGGCCCACGCCGTTATTACGGTGGTGCTCAGTAGTGGGGACCGGTTTGGCGACAGTCAGCGGCTGGCAGATTGGATCAACCAAACCTACCAATGGCAGTAACCCCCTTAGTTGCGATAATCGGCCGGCCCAACGTCGGCAAATCGAGTCTGTTTAACCGGCTGGTAGGCGCACGCCAAGCTATCACGCACGAAACCGCGGGCACCACCCGCGACGCCAACTACGGCTCGCTGACCTGGAATGGCCACCATTTCCTACTGGCCGATACCGCCGGGATGCAAAAAAGCGACCATGGCGTTCTGGAAACGGCCGTTCAGGACCAAATTGACGAGATTTCCCAGATTGCCGACCTGCTGGTAGTGGTGATCGACGCCGGCGTCATGATTACCAAAGAAGACCAGCTGGCTGCCCGCCAAGCGCTCAAAAGCGGCAAACCGGTGATTCTGGCCATCAATAAGATCGATACCGCCCGCACCGGCCTGGTGGACGCGCCGGAACAACTGGGCATTAGCCCGATTATCGAGACCTCGGCGATTCACGGCCGCGGCACCGGCGACCTCTTGGACGCGATTACGGATAAGATTGAGGCGGCGCCCGAGCCACCAGAGGAAAATATTATTACGCTGGCGCTATTGGGGCGGCCCAACGTCGGCAAATCCAGCCTGCTGAACGCCTTGGCCGGCAAGCAGCAAGCAATTGTGTCCGAACGGGCCGGCACAACCCGCGACGTCGGCAGTATCGACGTAACCTACCACGGTCAGACCATTCGCATTCTCGACACTGCCGGATTGCGTCGCCGCGGCAAAATCGAAGGGGGGATTGAGAAGTACAGTAGCCTGCGCACCCTGTCGGCGATTGCCCGCGCCGACATTGCCGCCGTCGTCATGGACGCCGAGGAAATGAGTGTCGCCGGCGACCAGCACATCGCCGGATCGGTGGTAGAAGCCGGCAAAGGACTCATCCTGGTAGTTAATAAGTGGGATGCGGTCGAGAAGGAGACCGGCACTCAGGAGCGCTTTACCCGCCATTTGGTTAATGATTTTGCCTTTGCGCACTGGGCACCCCTGGTGTACACCTCGGCGACCCAAGGTCTGAATGTGACGCGGCTGTTCGAGCTGGTCCGCCAAATCGCCACCACCCGCGCCCAAACCGTCCCTACCACCCAATTAAATAAGCTGGTCGAGAAAATGGTCGCCAAGCAGCCCCCAGCTGGCCTTAAAAATCGCCATCCCAAGGTTAAATACGTCACCCAGACCGGCACCAACCCACCTACCTTTACATTCTTTTCGAGCTATCCCGACATGATTCACTTTTCGTACGAGCGCTATCTGGAAAATGGCCTGCGCGAAGCCTTTGACTTCAGCGGCACGCCGATTAAACTGGAATTTAGAGGAAAGCGCTCATGAAACTTGTCGTCGGGCTGGGCAACGTCGGCCGCCAGTATCAAGAAACCCGTCATAATCTGGGATTTAGCGTCATCGATATGCTGGCGATAAGTTTTGGCGCGCAGGTTAGCGATTTTGCCAAACACGGCAAGGCCGAGGCCGACATTCTCGATGCCCGAGCCGAATTTGGCTGTATGTTGGTAAAACCCACAACAATGATGAATTTGAGCGGCGAGGCTATCGGGGCACTGGCCCGCTATTACAAGGTGCTGCCGAATGATATTTGGGTGGTCCATGACGATGTCGATTTAGCCTTTGGTCAGATGCGGGTACGCCTGGGCGGGGGCACTGCCGGCCACAACGGTATCAAATCGATCATTCAGCACATTGGCGACGAGTTTTGGCGCATACGGCTGGGTATCGCCAACCCCCATCTGGCCACGACGCCCACCGATACCTTCGTGTTGGATGCCTTCAACCAGGAGGAAGCCGCCAAGATGTCGAAGCTGTTGCGAACCGCCTCGGATTACCTCCAAGGCGCCATCCAGAGTGGTGAACTTAGCGACCACACCCAATCGTTACTTTAATCTAAATTTAATTTCAGTATGTCAGTCTAGAGGTAGCCAGCGGTGGTGACTGCACATAATCAGCCACCCGGCCACCACCGTTGGTTTAGGTGAGTATCAAAAAAAATAAGGCCGAAACCAATAAAACCCCATATAAGGGAGGTGGATCCACAGATACAGGGTTTTATTGCACCCTCCAATGCCATGCCGGTAGGCATTTTAGCGATCTGGCAAAAGTAATGAGACCGGGCATTCGAGGGACTGAACTACCTGCCGGCAACCTAAAGGAGGGTGCATTCAGGGTACCATGCAGGCAGGTCAGTAGGGTTTACTGATGGTAGGAACAACCTTTAAAAAGGTATGAGTACGAATTTAACACACATTGTTATAAATGTCAATAGTTTTTAAGCAAGTAGTTATGCAATTCACCAAGTTACATTGTGCAAATTCCCAGTATCCAAGCCTGCTCCGAGAAATTAGCCACCCGCCGACCCATCTCTATGTGAGTGGGCTAATCCCGGATGTGCCGCTGGTGGCCATCGTGGGCAGTCGGCGGCCAACGGATTACGGTCGGCAGGCAACCTACCGTCTGGCGAGTGAATTAGCCACCGCCGGCGTCGGTGTGGTGTCGGGGCTGGCTATCGGAATTGATGCCGTGGCCCATCAAGCTGTTATTGAAGCCGGCGGCTTTACCGTGGCGGTATTAGGCTCGGGCCTGAATCAGGTGTACCCGGCGCGCAATCGGACACTGGCGCAGAAGCTACTAGAGAGCGGGGGAGCCATCGTCAGCGAACAGGAGGTCGATATGCCACCCCTGCGTCATCATTTTCCGGCCCGAAACCGGATTATTGCCGGGTTCAGCTTAGGCGTGGTCGTAACCGAGGCGACAGCAGATAGCGGTTCTTTAATTACGGCCACCTTTGCCCTCGATGAAAACCGCCTGGTGATGGCAGTACCCGGCAATATTACCAGCTTGAGTTCGGCCGGCACGAACAAGTTGCTGCGAGCCGGCGCTACCGTGGTTACCAGTGCCACGGACGTTCTCGACGCCCTGGATATCGAGGCGCGCATCCTGGCTAAACCGGCAGCCCCGCCGGCTAGTGCCGAAGAAGCCACCATTCTCGAGTTAATTGGCCAGGGCATCACTACCAGCCGCGAATTGATCGAACACAGCCAGCTCAGCGCCGCCCGCTTTGCCCACATCATCAGCCTGATGGAGATTACCGGAAAGGTGCGCAACCTCGGTGCCGGTACCT
>Ga0105238_10002493_pt1 | contig 18418 bp, 19 predicted proteins | sample KBSC34metaG_FD_81526 | JGI IMG/M metagenome (GOLD analysis project Ga0105238, IMG submission 81526) | Corn rhizosphere microbial communities from Kellogg Biological Station, Michigan, USA - KBS C3-4 metaG | ecosystem: Host-associated > Plants > Roots > Rhizosphere > Soil | place: Michigan, USA... | reverse complement strand
TCGATCGCGCGACCAAGTACGCGGTCGGCGGCTTCACCGCCGCTGCGATGCTCGAGAGCCTCAAGCCGAACTACGCGTGGGCGCAGCAGGTGCCGAAGGACGACGCGCGGATCAAGACCGAGTACGTGGACTACCCGTCGCCGCAGGGATCGGGGTCGATGCGAGGCTACCTCGCGCGTCCCGCGAACGCCGCCGGCAAGCTCCCCGGCGTGGTGGTGATCCACGAGAACCGGGGGCTCAATCCGTACATCGAGGATGTCGCGCGTCGCCTCGCGGTGGAGAACTTCGTGGCGTTCGCGCCCGACGCGCTGACACCGGTCGGCGGCTATCCCGGCAACGAGGAAAAGGCGGTGCAGCTCTTCGGCCAGCTCGATCCCGCGAAGCGCAGCGCCGACCTCCTGGCGGCCTACCCGGTGCTGAAGTCGCGTCCCGAATGCACCGGCAAGGCCGGCGTCGTCGGATTCTGCTTCGGCGGCGGCATCGCCAACACGTACGCGGTGCAATTCCCGGACCTCGGAGGCGCGGTCGCGTTCTACGGTGCGCAACCCTCCGCGGCTGATGCAGCGAAGATCAAGGCACCCCTGATGCTGCATTACGCAGCGCTCGACGAGCGCATCACGTCCGGGTGGCCCGCGTACGAAGCGGCGCTGAAGGCCAACGGCGTTCGGTACCAGGCCTTCATCTATCCCAACACGAACCACGGCTTCCACAACGACACCACGCCGCGTTACGATGAGGCCGCGGCCAAGCTCGCGTGGTCGCGCACGATCGACTTCTTCAAGCAGAATTTGCGGACGTGAACAACATGGCGACGGTCATCCACTACTGCGGATCCTGAGGCTACAAGCCCGAAGCCCTCCGTGTGAAGGCTTGGATCGAATCCCGCGGGCACGGCCCGGTGGAGATTCAGCAAGGCAAGAGCGGCCAGTTCGACGTGATCGTCGACGGCAAGGTCGCGTATTCGCGCTACGACACCGGCAGGTTCCCGAGCGAGGCGGATCTCGAGAAGATGACGTTCTGAGCGCCTGATCCGCACGGGCGCAGCTTTGGGGAGAGCTGCATGAAGCGCTCACAGCGCAGCACGTGCATCGTCGCCGCCGTGGCGTCGTGCGTCGCGGCGACGGTATCGACGCTCGCCGCGGGGGAGACGCCCGGAGAGATCCCCAAGCCCTGGACGTACGAAGGCAGCAAGAAGCTGCAGGAGCAGCCGCCGCAGCCGCCGTCGCAGCCGCTCGCCGAGCCGCCGTCGCAACCGGGCGCCCGTGCGGCGAGCCCCGGCGCCGCGCCCGGCGCGGCGCAGGCCGAGGCCGCGCGGCGCTCATGGCTCGCTCGCCCGGCATTGCCGCCGGAGCGCAATCCGCTGCTGGGCGCGAAATGGACGCGGCCCGCGTTCGCGCGCGCCGATCCCAACGATCCGTTCGGCCAGCTGAAGACGCTCGCCAAGGGCGGCCTCTGCGACGTGCTGTTCGGCGGCGGCGTCTTCGAGTTCCGCGCCGATCGCCTCGTCGGCATGGATCCTCACGGTCCGGCGCAGGAGCTCGATCGCGTGGAGTATCGAGGTGACGCGAAGCACGTCGTCGTGCTGCCGAGGACGACGTTGAAGCTCATGGAGTGGGACGTCGAGACGCCCGACCGCATCCGCTGGGCGAGCGCGAACTGCGTGCTCGTGCGCGCCGGTGCCGCAACGGTTGCGACGTCGCCTGCGTCGAACGCAGCCGCCGCGACGACAGCATCGCCGCCGGCAGCGCCATCCGCGGGCGGCAGGATCTCGTTCTTCGTCGGCGCGCCGTCGCCCGAAAACAAGGTGCAGGGACGTCCGCTGTGGGTCCTGAAACAAGACGCGCAGGTTGCGCTCATCAAGGGCGGCGTGACGAACACGCCGGACGCGACGGTGCTCCAGACATGGATGCGCTCGTGTGCGCCGCCCGGGCCCGTATGCCAGAAGGGGATCGCCGCGTTGCGCGCTTACAGCGTCGGAATCCTCGCCGCGGATGCGAGCGGCCACGCGCAAACGCCGCCGTTGCCGGCGGGGCGCTATTGGGTGCTGAGCGATGCGCACGTGGCGAATCGGCACGTGATGTGGAACCAGCCGTTCGACGTCCGGGACGCCGACAAGTCACTCACGCTCGACGGGCACAACGCGATGCCCGTCGATTGATCGCTGGTTGACCGGCGGACCGGACGCTGGCGATCGAGCTGCCCGGCTCGGCCAGCGACCCTCCGGCGGGAGGCGTATGTGTCGACATCGGGCAGCATGATCCGGAACGCATCCGGCGTCTCGAGCTGGAAATCCGCGAAGCGTGCCTGCGCCCGCGTCGAGATCGCCGATCTCCGCCGGCGACGCGGTGAGAAAGTCGTGCTCCTGCGCGGCGTCGTAGAACTCGACGACCGGCACGGTCGATGCAGCGCCCGCCGGCGTGCAGCAAAGGGCAAGCGCTGTGGGAAGCAGCAGAACCGGAACGTGCGCGCCGCCTCGGTGATCGCATGCAGGTCGGCGGGCAATGCCGCGACGAACAGCACGCGCCGCGTCGTATCCCGGCGGCGCACAAACACGCGCCGCGTCGTGCTCAGCGCCTCGCCAGCGCGTGGACCACCGCGAGCAGCTCGTCCGGCTCGACGGGCTTCACCACGTGCGCCTGAAAGCCTGCGCGCAGCAGGTCGATGCGGTCCTGGGGCCGTCCGAGACCGGTGATCGCGATGGCCGCGATGCTGTCGTGGACATGGCGCGCGCGCAGCTCGCGAATGAGTGCATAGCCGTCCTTGCCGGGCATGCCGACGTCCGACACCAGGACGTCGGGCTTTTCGCGCGACATGAACGTCAGCGCCTCGTCTGCCGAGCCCGCCGTGTCGACACGCGCGCCGACGCCCTCCAGGAGCATGCGCAGGAGGCCGCGCGCGTCGGCGTCGTCGTCCACGACGACCACGTGCACGCCGTCGAGCGAAGGCGCCTCGCGCACGACGCTGTCGCCCGCGCCGGCCTGCGGGTCGGCCGTCGCCGTCACGGCGATCGGGAACTCGGCGATGAAGACGGCGCCCATGCCGATACCCGGACTCTGCGCGCGAATCGATCCGCCGTGCAACTCGACGAGGCTGCGGCAGATCGAAAGGCCGAGGCCAAGGCCGGTCGTCTCGCGCGAGCCGCCGATGGTTTCCTGCCAGAATCGCTCGAACACGTAGGGCAGCTTGTCCGGCGCGATGCCGATGCCGGTGTCGGCCACCAAGATCTGCACGCGCGAGCCGACACGGCCGAGGACGACCTGCACGCGGCCGCCCTTCGGCGTGAACTTGATCGCATTGGAGACGAGGTTCCACACGATCTGCTGCATGCGCACGCGGTCGGCCTGGACGATGCCCGCGTCGCTGTCGAGCGTGATGGCGAGCGCGATGTCCTTCGCGAGCGCCGCGGCGCGCGCCGAATCCAGCGCCGCTTCGACGACCGGGGCGAGGTTCAACGGGCGCGGACTGATGCGCATCTTGCCGCTGACGATGCGCGACACGTCGAGCAGGTCCTCGATCAGCTGCGCCTGCGTCTGCGCGTTGCGATCGATCGCCTCGAGGGCGCGCTGCATCATCGCCGGGTCGGCCTTCCCCGAGCGCGCGATGCGGATCCAGCCGGCGATGGCGCTGAGCGGCGTGCGAAGCTCGTGCGAGACGATCGCGAGGAACTGGTCCTTCGCTGCGGTGGCGGCTTCGGCGGCGCGGCGCGCATCGAGCAGCGCGCTCTCGAACTCCTTGCGCCGCCGCATCGTGATCATGCCGCAGTAGTTGAGCGGCTCCTCGCCGTCGATGTCCCGCGCGGCGCTCGCAAGCACCGGGACGTCGGAGCCGTCGGCCGCGCGCAGCGTGAAGTGAAGCTCCTCGGCGCTGCCGTGCAGCTTGAGCAGGGGAAAGAAGTGCGTGCTGTGGAACACGCGCGAGGCCGGCGACAGCATCGCGTCGAACCGCGTGCCGGCGAGCGTGCCCGGCGCCTGCTGCAACCAGCCGTGCAGCGTCTCGTTGGCGTAGCGCACGACGCCGTCGTCGGTGAAGCACAGGAGGCCGCATGGCGCGTGCGAGTGCACGCGAGCCTCGATGCTCACCGGATCAGGCCGCGCGTCGCCCTTGCGCGACGAAGCCGTGCATCGCGGCGAGCGTGAGGTCGGGATGGCTCATGTGCGGGCAATGGCCGGTCGCGTCGATGACGGTGATGTCGCTGCGTGGCATGTGCGCGTGCATGTAGTTGCCCACGGCCATCGGCGCGATCGCGTCGTCGCGCACCTGCACGATGAGGCTGGGCACGGGAGCCTTGGGAAGGTCCGCCCTGTTGTCGGCGAAGAATGTCGCGCGGGCGAACGCCTTCGCGGCGACCGGATCGGTCGAGCAGAAGCTCTCCTGCAGCTCGTCGGTCAACTCGGGACGCTCGGCATTGCCCATGACGACGGGCGCAAGGTAAGTCGCCCACCCGATGTAGTTGTGGTCCATGAGCGACAGCAGCTCCTCGAGGTCGCCGCGCTCGAATCCGCCGACATAGGGCGGATCGTTGATATAGCGCGGGGAGGGCGCGATCATCGCGAGCCGCGAGAAGCGCGCCGGCTGCTTCACCGACGCCAGGAGGCCGATCATCCCGCTGACCGAATGTCCCACGAACAGGGCATCGTGCACGTCCGCGGCCTCGCAGACGTCGAGCAGGTCGCGCGCGTAGCCGTCGAGCGACGCGTAGCGCGATGGGTTGAACGCGCCTGCGTCCGACTTGCCGCAGCCGACGTAGTCGAACAGCACGATGCGGTGCGTCTCCTCGTACGCCGGCGTGATGAAGCGCCACATGTTCTGGTCGCACCCGAACCCATGCGCGAAGACGATGGTCGGACCTTCGCGCGGTCCGCTGATGTTGACGTTGTTGCGGGTGAAGACGGTTTCGTCAGCGCTCATGACGCCGATTGTAGCGCGGCCGTCGCAATTGGCCGGCGTGCGCGTGGCGAGCCGATGGCCTGCGCCTTGGGCGAAACGCGTCGGTGGCGGCCGTCGTGCGGCTTCATCGACCCCCCGCGGCCTTCAGCGTCCGACGATCGTGCGCGATGCGCCCGTGAAGAACGCATTGAGGTCCGCGCCGGACGCAGCATCGGCGAACGCGTCGAAGCGTCCCTGCTCGGCGATGCCGCGTGCCGCGTGCAGGAAGCCGCTCCACGCGGCACGCGCGAGCGCGCCCCCGACGCTGATGCGCCGCACGCCGAGCGCGGCGACGTCGGCGACGCTGAGGTCGCTGCCGAACCCGATGAGCAGATTCACCGGCTTGGGCGCGACTGCAGCGACGACGGCCATGATCTGATCGCGCGTGCGGATGCCCGGCGCATAGAGGCAATCGGCGCCCGCGTCGGCGTATGCGCGCAGGCGCTTCAACGTGTCCTCGAGATCGGGCCTGCCGACGATGAAGTTCTCGGCCCGACCCACGAGCAAGGTGTCGCCACCCGTCTCGTCGATGGCGACGCGCGCCGCGCGGATGCGCGCGACCGCATCGTCGACGTCGCGCAAGGGGCGCTCGCGATCACCGGTCGAATCCTCGATGGAGAGTCCCGCAACACCCGTCGCGACCGCCATGCGGACGCTCTCGGCCACGCCTGCGGGATCGTCGGCGAAGCCGCCTTCGAAATCGGCATTCAACGGCAGGTCGGTGGCAGCCGCCATCGCGCGAAGATGCTCGAGCACCGCCGCGCGCGCGACGCCGTTGTCGGCGAGGCCTTGCGACCACGCAAAGCCCGAGCTCGTCGAGGCGAGCGCCTTGAAGCCCATGCCTTCGAGGAGCCGCGCGCTGCCGATGTCCCACGGGTTCGGGATCACGAAGCAGCCCTGACGATGGAGCGCGCGAAACGCGGCGCGCTTCTGCGGGATGGTGACGCTCATGGCTGACTCTCCAGCGCGCCACCCGCGCGAGCAGGGTGCGGCGCACGATCCAATGGCACGCGCCGCGACATCGCGCGGCGCACGGCCGAGTATTGGGCTTTCGCCGGCAGCGGTCAATGATCGACCGGCGCGCTGGGCGCTCCAGCGCGTTTGCCGACATAATGGCGGATCGCTTCCACAGCGCCATGCGCTTGCGCATCGATGGACGCATGCAACGCCCGCTCACGGTCCTTCTTGCAGCCGACGTGCCCGGCTACGGCCCCCTGACGAAGCGCGACCCGGCGCGGACGCTGCAGCGCGTGAAGGCGAACCGCGGGCCCTGCCTCGACCCGCGCGTCGCCCGCCGTGTGACAGCACTTTGCCTGATGATGATCGCCATCGCCGGCTGCGCCATCCCGGCCGCGAAGCCGGCCTACGTCGGCGTCTTCACCGGCGAGTTCGTCGACGGCCTGCCGCTCTATCGCCTGCCGACCATCGACGTCACCGGTTCGCGCACGCGTTCGAGCGACGTCGACGGAAGCTGACGGCAGCGATCCAGGCGATCGCGGCGATCGATGCCGCCAGCCCCGGCCACGAGAGCGCCGGTACGGCAGCCGTCGACGCGCTGCCGGACGAGCCGCCACCCGCGCCGGGCGGAGCCGCACCGTTCACCCAGCTCACCGATGCTGCGCCGCCTGCCGTGCAGCTGATCGTGAAGATGACACCGGTTCCACTCGGCACGCCGGCGACGGCCGGGAAGAACGACTGGACCGCGGTGTACGGCGGTAGCGTCGGAGGCGATATCTCGAAGCCGAACGACGGCTCGGGAACGACGCTGCTCGCGTTCGTCGTCGATGCGGTTACGGCCGCTCCGCCGTTGACGCTCGAGCTGAAGTAGACGTTGTTGGGTGGCGGCGGCAGCACGAGCGTCAGCGTGCCGCCGTTCATCGGCACCGTCGCGGTGCCGGGACCGCAGGTGCCCGGTCCGCTCGGCGTGCCGGCGGCCGAGATCGAGTACTGCGCCGACGCGGCGGGTGCGACGATGGCGAAGGTTGCGAGCGCGGCCGCGCGCGCGAACGCATCGCGTCGCGGTGTCAACGGCTGACCAGGCACTGTCCGCCCTCCATCGCCAGCTTCTGCGTCATGGTCGACGTGCTGCTGCCGTTGGCATCGCGCTTGGTCTGAGACACGGTCAGCAGTGCGCTTGCGCCGTCGACGGTGAGCACGCCAGTCTTGCGAATCGCGTCGGAGTACTCCTCGGCGCTCGGCGACATCGTCTTCGACATGTCGGCCATCATCTTGCGATCCTTCTCGGGCATCGATTGCCATTGCGCCTGGAGCGCCCGGGTCGACAGGCGGTTCGCGTCTTCGACCTTGCCCTCGTGCAGCAGCCCCATTTGCCGCGCGGCCGTCTTGCCGCAGGGATGGTCGAGAATCGCCGCGCCCTTGATGGTCTGCGCGGCCAGCACGATCGAAGCCGCGCCCATGAGCGCCGGGATGCATCCAAGCGCGACCCGCCGACTGCCGAGCAGCATGTTCGTCTTCATGGTTCCCTCGCAGAGTCGATGAGCAGGCGCGCGCGGTACGGTGTTCGAAGCCGCGGCGCCCGCGCAGTATCGGCGACGGCACCTATCCGATACCTAACGGATCGCCGAACCGGCGACGTCACGCCGAGTAGATCGACCGGAACAGCGCTTCGGTGTCGGCCGAGGGCGCGATTCCCAACTGCACCGACAGCATGTCGCGGCAGCGCCGGTAGACGCGCGCGGCGAGAGCCGGCTCGCCGCGCGCGAGGTGCGCCCGCATCAGCCGTCGGTAGAGGTCCTCGGCGAGGCTGTCTTCCTCGACGGCGCGCTCGTACAGTGAGATGGCGCGCACGGTGTCGCCGCGCGCTTCCGCATGCCGCCCGGCATCGGCGAGCGAGCGCCGGAACCGGTTCTGCCAGCGGTCGCGCGCGGGGAGCGACCAGCGCTGCGGATCCTCGTTGCCAATGAACGGCCCGCGATAGCGCGCAAGGATCCGCGCGGCCAGCGCGTCGACCGGTCCCGCATCCGGCGATTCGAGCGCCTGTTGCAGCGCCTCGACATCGCGATCGAACGCCCATACGTCGACCCACACGCGCGAGGCCTCGAAGCCGATCCGGCCCTCGTCGACGCGGATCGCCGCCTGATCGCCGAGCAGCTTGCGCGCGCGCGACACGAGCACGTCGAGCGACGCCATCGCCGTGTCGGGTGACGCATCCGGCCACAGCAGGTCGCACAGCCTTTGCTTGGGCACGGCGCGGCCGCCCAGCGCGACGAGCATCTTCAGGAACTCGATCGGCCGCTTCTGCGCCTTGCCCTCGAACGTGACCGTCTCACCGCGGCGAAGCAGCCGGAATTCGCCGAGCGCATGGACCTGGATCGGCCACGGCCAGTTGTCCGGCGCATCGGGGGGCGGCGCGATGTTGCGCGTTTCGATCAGCGTGCGCACGAACTCCGTTTCCACGCCCTCGGTGAGCGCGAGCGCGCACATTTTCGCGCCGAAGTCGGGATCGCCGTCGAAGGTATCGTAGAACTGGCGCTCGCGGATCGCGGCCCACGCCCGCGCGAGCAGCGGACGGCCCTCCTTGCGGCCGGCGCTCATCGCCTCGTACGCTTCGACCAGCGCCACCATGTCGCGGATCTCGTCGGCGAAGCGCGCCGGCACGAGCGCCGCGGCGTCGCGAAAGAGCCGCAGCGACGTGGTCACCTCGCCCACGCGCAGCCTCGCCTGCGCCTCGTTCACGAGATACACCGCACGCGACGGCGGCGGCTGACCCAGCTCGAGCGAATAGCTCGATGCGCGCGTCGCGTGGAACACCGCGCGGTCGAACTGTCCCCTCATCCGCGCGACCTTGGTCTTGAGGAACTCCAGCCGCTGCATCTCGTTGAGATCGGCCGGATCGGCCAGCGCTTCGACTGCAGCGAGGCCGCGCTCGGCGAGGGCGAGGTTCCGCGCCGGCAGGCTTCGATCGACATCGATGAATGCGAGCCACAGCTTGATTGCGCGGAGATCGTGCGCCTCGGCGAGGCGACGAGCCTCCGCCTCCGCCGCCTCCGCCTGGCGCGGCTCCTTCGCGTAGCGCGCGACGCGCGACCAGAAGATGAGCCAGTGCGCGAGCCGGTGGGGCGCGAGGCCGGCGCGGCTCATCCACGAACGCAGCACGCTGTAGACGCGCTGGCCGAGCGCGCGCAGCTCGCGCGGATCGCAGTAGAAGAGCACGATGCGGCCCGCGGCGAAGCGCACGTTGACGTCGAGATCGAGCTCGAGGAGCGCCATGATGCGGTCGACGCACGTCTCGAGGAACGGATCGTCGTTGCCGAAGTAGCACAGGCCCGCGAGGAGGCCGCTCAGCGCGAGAAGCTCGTCGTCGCGTGATTCCCACGGGAACGAGGCGTCGCGCGCAGGCGCCGCGTCGCCGATGTGCTCGGGAAAGCGCCGGAAGGTGGAGCGCAGCTGGCCGTCGATCAGCAGCGCGGCGGCGGCCAGCGCGACGGCGCGTGCGTCATTGCGCGCCTTCCCGTGCGCGAGTGCCGTCGACAGCAGCTGCTGCGCCGCAGGGTCACCGGCATGGCTCGCCTCGAGGCCGCGGCGATAATGATCGGAGGGCGCGTTCGCGCCGGCGCGTGCCATGTGCGTCAACGACGCTTCGACGCCTTGAGGTCGGCGAGCGGATAGTACGGCCGCTCGCCGAGCGCCTCGACGCGCTTCCAGAACTCCGGGCCGCTCGCGAGACCGCGCGCGTCCTTGGGATGGCTCTGCCGCCACATGGCCCACGATTCCGGGTGCAGCCGCGTCGCTTCGGCATAGTGCGCATCGGCCTCTTCGACCCGGCCTTCACGCGCCAGCGCCTGTGCGAGACGAAAGCGCGCGTGCGCTTCGGCAATGAACGCGTCGGGCAGGCGAAGCCGCGCGACGACGGCGCGCGCGTCGAGCGCGTACCGGCTTGCCGCGCCGCGCACGGCCCAGTCCCGGACGGCATCGATATACGCGGCCTTGATGCGCTTGCTCTCCGCCAGCACGGCGTCCGGCACGGTACGCGTCACCGGATCCATCGCGCGAAATGCGTCACTCGATCCGGCCGTTTCGGCGGGTCGAACGATGCAGCCGTGCTCGTCGATCCACACCGCCTGCGGCACGTTGACGAGGTTGTACAGCTCCGCCACGCGATGGTCGCGGTCGATCAGGCATGGATAGCCCGGCGAAGCGGCCTCGATCCACGGCCGCGCGGCGTGGGATTCATCGAGCGCGACCGCGAGGACGGTGAAGTCGTGCGTCCGGGTCGATTCGTAGAGTGACTGCCACACGGGCAGGTCGGCTCGGCAGCCTCACCAGGAGGCCCACGTCGCCAGCAAGACGCGTCGGCCGCGGTAGTCCGAGAGCCGGTGGAGGTGACCGTCGAGATCGGGCAGCTCGAAATCGGGCGCGTTCGGCGACCTCAGCGCGGCGGCACGGTGATCGGCACCTTCGCCGAGCACCCACAGTCGCGACGCTGCGTCGTGCACGACCGGCCGGCCGGCGTGCCGCCAGAATGCCGCGACGTCGAGCCGCTCGCCGGCGACCATCGGTGGCGTCGCATGCATCGGCAACGGCATGCAGGTGTCGCCTCGGCAAAGGCCTTCCGGCTTCCATGTCCAGCCGGTCGCATCCTCGATGTCCGCGCGATCCATCCAGAGCGCGTCGCCGACCGCCGTCGCGCGCGTCGACGTATGGTCACGGGATTCGTGAAGGACTCGGATCATCGCAAGGCTCCCATCGCGTGCCGCCGGCCGAAGCTTACCGAAGTTGCGCCGTGGAAACGAGGCACCGAGTCGCCCGCCACGCGGCGCTAGGCGGGTCCGAGCAGGTAGGCCTTGCTGTCCGCGAAGAAATTTGCCTGCGCGTCGGAGCGCACCGCGGTGCCGACGCCCTCGGCCGTGAGCACCTCGAGCAGGAGCGCATGGGGCACGCTCCCGTCGACGATGTGCACGGAGCGGACGCCTTCGCGCACCGCGCCGACGGCCGTGGCGAGTCGCGGCTCCATGCCCCCGGATACGACGTGATCACGCAGCAGCGCATCGGCTTCCGACGCGGTCAGGATCGGGACGACCGCGCCGTCGCGACCCAGCACGCCGGCGATGTTGGTCATGAGGACGAGCTTTTCCGCCTTGAGCGCGCGAGCGAGCTGCCCCGCCAGGCGATCAGAATTGATGTGGTACGCGACGTTGTCCGCCGATACGCCGATCGGCATCACCACGGGAACGAACGCGCGCGACAGCAGGAGCTCGATCAGCGCCGTGTCGATACTCTCGACGTCGCCGACGAATCCGAGGTCGGGCGCGGCGGGATCGTCGGCGGGGGTGCCGATCGGCCGGGCACGAATGAAGCAGCCATCCTGTCCGTCGAGGCCAACCGCGCGGCCGCCTTCGCGATTGATGAGAGAGGTGAGGTCCTGGTTGAGCTCGCTCAGGGCCATCTCCACCACGGTGAGGGTTCGCTCGTCGGTGATGCGATGCCCGCGATAGCGCCGCGATTCGAGCCCCATCTTGCGCATGAGGTCGTCGATGCCCCACCCGCCGCCGTGCACGACGATGACGTTCATCCCGACGAGGCGAAGCAGCGCGACGTCGCGCGCGAACCCGGCGCGCAGCGAGCGATCGGCCATGGCCTGGCCGCCGAATCGCACGACCAGTGTCTTGTCGTGGAATGCGCGCAGGTACGGCAGCGCCTCGGCGAGGATGCTGCCTTTGTCGGGAAGGGTCATGAGGCTCCGCGGCGATCGACGGGCCGCTTGATCGGACCGGCTGGAAGTGCGGTGTAGCGGCTCATAGTCTATCGCGGCGGCGTCGGGGCTCGCGCTTGCGCGCCGTCAGCCCGGTTTGTCCGGCACGAAACGCGCTCCATACGCGACGATGCCGGCGGCCAGCACGACGACGAACAGCGCCGCGGTCAGCGAGGTTGCCGTGGTGATGCCCCCGATGATCGGTGGTCCGACCAGGAATCCGCTGTAGCCGAGTGTCGTCACGGATGCGATGGCGGCCGCGCGGCTCACGCCCGGCACGCGTGTCGACGCGTTGAACAGGATCGGTGCGACCGGCGCAAGGCCGGCACCGGCGAGCGCAAGCCCGAGGTAAGCGACCCAGCCACGCGCCGCGATCAGCGCAATGGCCATCGCGAGCGCAGCGACCGCAGCGCTCCAGCCGAGCACGGCGCGCTCGCGAAACCGCGCGCGCAGGCGATCGCCGCCGAATCGCGCGAGCGCCATCGACCCCGTGAATGTCGCATATCCCAGTGCCGCGTGCGCCTGAGCGAGACCGAGCTCCTGCTTCAGATACAGCACGCTCCAGTCGTAGAGGATGCCTTCCGCCGTCATGCCCGCGAAGGCGAGCGTCCCGATCAGCAGCAGCGCGCCGCGAGGCCACGCGAAGTGCGCGACGGCGCCGCCGTCGCCGCTCGCGTGCGTGTCCAGCATCGCGCGCGATGCGACGAGCGCGATCGCAGCGAGGCCGCTACAGACGACGAGGAGCTGCGTGGCGGGCGCGACATGCAGGTCGAGCAAGGCCGACGTGACCGCGGCGCCCGCCATGCCGCCGACGCTGAACATTCCATGCAGATTGCTCATCACGGGGCGTTTGCCGAGGCTTTCGATCTCGGAGCCTTCGGTGTTCATCGCGACGTCGAACAGGCTCATGGAGGCGCCGAACACCGCCATCGCGGCCAGGAGCGACGCGAAGCCCGGATACTCGAGCACGAACGCGAGCGACGCGCTCATGGACAACCCGAACAGCGCGACGGTGTTGCGCGCGCCCAGGCGGGCGATGATCCGCCCGGCGAACAGCAGGGCCGCGACCGTGCCGAGCGCGACCGCGAGCAGGACGACCGACAGGCTGGCCGCGCTGAGCGAATAGCGCACGCTCACCGAAGGAATGTGCGTGCCCCACGTGCCCGCGATGACGCCCAATACGAGGAACTGCAGCCGCGTGGCGTGCCGTGCGCGCGACAGCCGCTGCGACGCCACCGGGATGCTGCGCAACGACGGCGACCGCAACGCCGAGCTACCGCTTGTCCGCGAATTTCGCGGCAAGGCTCTCGGCGAAGCGTGCCAGGTTCACCACGACGCGCGCGTGCGTGCCGCGGCCGATTTCCTCGTCGCCGTCCATCGCCTTGACCTCGAATTCGACCGCACGACCTTGCGTGCCGACGACGTGCGCGAGCGCAACGATACGCCGGCCCACCGGGGTGGCGGCGAGATGCCTGACGTCCACGCGGGTGCCCACGGCACTCTCGCCCGGATCGAAGTACGGCTTCATCGCCTCGAGCGCGGCGTTCTCCATCGCCATGATCATCACGGGGGTGGAGAGCACGGCCGGCAGCGTGGCATCCTTGAACCGATTGGCGAGGTGGTCGGCCGACACGACCATGGCGAACGAGCCTTCGGTGCCGTTCGGGATTGCGCGCATGCTGCCTCCATGTATTCGGTGATCGAGCCGTCTGGCCCGCGGCTATGCGGGCAGACGCGACTTCAACGCGGCGATACGGTCGTGATTCGGGTCGTTCGGCTGGGCCATGCGACGTGCGAGGTCTTCGGCGTCGGCGAGCGTGCGGCGAGCGGCTTTGGCGTCGCTGCACGCGCGCGGAGTCGGGCACGTCGCGCTCGAGCATCGCCCTTGCGTCGTCGGAAAGCAGCGTTTGTCCACCGCGAGCGAGGGACATGAGGCGCGCGGTGACCGATACGGCGAGTCCACCCACCTCCCATACCGGCGCACCGCGCGCGACGCCGTCCGCGGCGTTGCGGCGAACCGTCACCTCGCCGACATGAAGCCCAATGCGCGACGCGAGCCCGAGCGTGCGCATCGCCGCCTGATAGTCGAGCGCGTAGCGTGCCGCGCGCACCGGCGCCTCGAACATCACGAAGATTCCATCCGAGCGCGCGATCTCGAGCCCGCCGTGCCCGGCAAGGAGGTCACGGGCGCTCCGGTCGTGCGCGGCCCACAGCTCCGCGGCACCCGTCGCGCCGAGCCGGGCAACCTGCGCGGTGCTGTTCTCGACGTCGGAGAACACGAGCGCCCGCACGCATTCGGCAGCGGCATTCAATGCGACAGCACCTGGCCCAGAAACGCGCGCAGTCGCGGGTTGCGCGGCCGGTCGAAGAAGTCGTCGGGATCGGCGCGCTCGATGACCTGGCCCTGGTCCATGAACACGATGTGATCGGCGACGCGCCGCGCGAAACCCATTTCGTGCGTGACCACGACCATCGTCATCCCGTCGGCGGCGAGCGCTTCCATGGTGTTCAGCACTTCGTTCACCATCTCCGGATCGAGCGACGCGGTGGGCTCGTCGAACAGCACGACCTGCGGCTGCATGCACAGCGCCCGGGCGATGGCGACCCGTTGCTGCTGCCCGCCGGAGAGCTGCGCAGGGTAGCGTGCGGCGAAGTCGGCGAGTCCGACGCGCTCCAGGTAGTGCCGTGCGCGGTCTTCGGCAACGCGCCGCGTCACGCCCAGTCCCCAGACCGGTCCGATGGTCAGGTTCTCCTGCACCGTGACGTGCGGAAACAGGTTGAACTGCTGGAACACCATGCCGAGCCGGCGGTTGACGGCGAGGCGCATGGCGCGCGTGATCTCGTCGGGCTCGATGTCGATGCCGCATACGCGAAGATGCCCCTGCTGAAACGGCTCGAGAAGGTTGATGGTTCGTATCAGCGTCGATTTCCCGGACCCGGACGGACCGCACACGACGACTTTCTCCCCCGCGCGCACGTCGAGCTCCACGTCGCGCAGCGCGTGATAATCGCCGTACCACTTGTTGACGCCCCGCATCTCGACGACCGTTTCAGGCGCAGCGGACGCGGCGTCGCTCATCGGCGCGCCTCGAGGCGGCGGCTGTAGCGCGACAGCCCGTAGCACACCGCGAGATAGACCATCGCGAGGAAGACATGGCCCGACGTCAGGATGTTCGTCTCGCCCATCCAGTCGGGCGACTTCGCGCCGTTCTCCACGGCCCCGAGCAGATCGTTGACGCCGATCACGGAGAGCAGCGTGGTTTCCTTGATGACGGCGATCATGATGTTGACGAGCGCCGGCACGACCGCGGCGATGGCCTGCGGCAGCACGACGACGCGCAGCGCGGCCAAGTCGCTCAGGCCCACGGTCGTGGCGGCCTCGAGCTGACCGCGTCCCACCGTCTGCAGGCCGCCGCGGAACACCTCCGCCGCGAGCGCCGCGTTGAACAGCGCGAAGGCGCCGAGCGCGCGCGCGAAGAGATCGACGTTCCACCCGCTCGGAAGCAGCAGCGGCAGCAGCGTCGCGGCGATGAACAGCAGCACGAGCAGGGGAACGCTGCGCATGATCTCCACGAACGCCGCGCAGAGCACGCGCACGACGGGGAGGCGCGAGCGCCGTCCGAGCGCGAGCAGCAGGCCCAGCGGCAATGCGCTGGCGAAGGTGGCCAATGTGGCGACCAGCGTCAGCAGCAGCCCACCCCACTGCGTGGGCGGGACGACGCGCAACGGCCCGCCGCCGAGAAGGATCGCGAAGAGCGCGAACGGCAGCAGCACAAAGCCCCACAAGCCGCGCGCGGTCGCGGTGCCCGATGGCCGTCGCACGAGCCAGATCCAGTAGGCGAGGAACAGGGCGAATGCCAGCCAGGCACGCCATAGCTGGTCGTCGGGATAGGCGCCGACGAGCCAGGGGCGCCAGCGGGCCGACAGGAACGCCCAGCACGCGCCGCCATCGCCGGGGCAGGCGTCGCTGTTCGAGCCAGTCCAGCGCGCGTGCACGACACCCCATTCGACGAAGCGTCCCCCAAGCCACGCGACCGCGACGAGCAGGGCGATCGACAACAGCGCCATCGCCGGGGTTGGAAACCACAGCTGCCGCCACCGCAGGCGCCGTGGCATCGCGAGCGCCGGCGCGGGCCGCGCATCGATCATCGCGTCGCGCACGGCCGCCACGTCAGCCCGCGTGCCTCATCGTTCGGCGATTCGCGACGTTCACCGCGAGCGCGATCGCGAGGTTGATCGCGGCGTAGAGCACGACGACGAGGCTCATCGCTTCGAGCGCCTGGCTGGTCTGGCTGAGGATGGTCCCGCCGACGATCTGCATGATGTCCGGATAGCCGATCGCCGCGGCCAGCGAGGACGCCTTGGCGAGCGTCTGGTATTGGCCTGCCGCGGGCGGCAGCGCGAGGCGCAGCGCCTGCGGAATGATGATCAGGATCGCGGCGCGCGTCGGCGTGAGGCCGAGCGTCGTCGCGGCTTCGGACTGTCCGCGCGGCACCGACAGAATGCCCGCGCGGAAGATCTCCGCGAGAAACGCACTGTTGTAGATGGCGAGACCCAGGGTGAGCGCGACGAACTCGGGGAGCAGCGCGACGCCGCCTTCGACGTTGAAGCCCTCGGCATGCGGCCATTCGACCGCGAGGCCACCGGCAACATGGAGTCGCGGCAGGAACAATCCGCGATTGTTGAGCAGCACGCCGCCGAGGTGCAGGCTGTCGGCGACCGGCGGCAGCAGCGCGAGCACCGAGAAATACCAGAAGAAGATCTGCAGCAGCAGCGGGATGTTGCGGAACGTCTCGACGTAGACCGTGCAGGCGCGGCGCACCAGCGGATGCTCGGCGAGCCGTCCAAAGGCGACCAGCAGCGCGAGCGCGGTGCCGAGGAGCGAGGCGAGGGCGACGACGAGCAGCGTGTTCAGCGTCGCGACGACGATCGCGCGGCCGTAGGTTGCACCCGCCTCGAACGGTATCAGCGATTGCGCGATCTCGAACCCGGCCTGCGCGTGGAGAAAGCGAAATCCGCTGGCGATGTGCAACCGCCTGACGTTGTCGATGAAGTTCGCGGCACCGGCGTACAGCAGCCATGCCACGGCGGCGAGCAGGGCGACCTGACCGATATACCCGGGGAGGCGCTCGCGGAAGACCGCGCCGCGAAGCTTCACGGACGACGTGCGTTCAGCGCACCGGCACGGACATCATGAGCCCGCCGTTGGCGACGAGCGCGTTGCGGCCGCGGTCGAGTCGCAGCGGTGTCTTCGGTCCGATGTTGCGGTCCCAGATCTCGCCGTAGTTGCCGACGGCCTTGATGGCCTTGTAGGCGTAGTCGTTGTCGAGGCCCATCTGCTTGCCCATGTCGCCGGTTGCGCCGAGCAGGCGCTGCACGTCGGGCACCTGCGATGTCTTCATCTGGTCGACGTTCGCCTGCGTGATGCCGAGCTCCTCGGCGGCCACGAGCGCGTTCAGCGTGAAGCGCACGACGTCCTCCCAGCGCGGCTGCCCCTGCGCCACGATCGGGCCGATCGGCTCGTTCGACACCGTTTCAGGCAGCACCTTGAAGTCGTTCTGGTTCGGCAGCTTGGCGAGGCGGGCGGCGAGGCCGGAGCGGTCGTTGATCGCGGCGTCGCAGCGACCGCCGACGAACGCGTCCCACGCCTGCTCCTGCGACGCGAAGGTCACGATCTTGTACTTCATCTTGTGCGCGCGGAAGTAGTCGGCGACGATGAGCTCCGACGTGCTGCCCTGCGCCGTGCAGATGGTCGCGTTGTTCAGGTCGGAGAGCTTGTTCGCCCGCGATTTCTTGGTCACCGCGAAGCCCTGGCCGTCGTAGAACATGACCTTCGCGAACTTGAGGCCACCGACGTCGCGGCTCTGCGTCCACGTGAAGCGGTGCGTCAGCACGTCGACGGCGCCGCCCGGCAGCCCCGCGAACGCCGTCTTGAGATCCATCGGCACGAGCTGGATCTTGCTGTCGTCGCCGAGCGCCGCCGCCGCGATCGCCCTGCACATGTCGACGTCGAATCCGGTGCGCCTGCCGCTGTTGTCCTCGGCGGAAAAGCCGGGCGCGGCGAGCGTGACGCCGCACTTCAGCACGCCGCGCGTCTTGACGTCATCCAGCACGTCGGCGCGCACCGGCCCTGCGAAAGCCGCGACGGCCGCGATCGCGGCCATCGTCGTGATCGGAAAAATGCGCGCGTGCGTGCGATCCGGATGCATCGATTTCCTCCCGTGATGTGGAATGGCGCGTGTGGTCTCGCGTCCGGTAGTTTAGGTTTAGACGGCGAAAATGCCTATCCTCGCACGTCGACGCGCGCGCGGCGGTGACGGTTGCCGGCATCGCTGCGCTTCACATACCTCGCACTGCTATGTATACTCCGGGCATGCCGGCCGCTCGATGCGAGGCGTGCCCTGAGCGGCACGCGCAGTGACATGGAAATCGGCAAAGACCTCATGGCGGCATCTTCCACGCCGATCGTGCTCGCGATCCTCGCCGAGGGCGACAGCTACGGCTACGCGATCCTTCAACGCGTCCGCCAGGTGTCCGGCGGACGCATCGAATGGACCGACGGCATGCTGTATCCCGTGCTGCACCGGCTGGAACGGCTCGGCTTCGTCAAGGCCCGATGGGAAGTCGCGGACACCGGCCGGCGCCGCAAGTATTACCGCATCACCACGACGGGGCGAACGCAGCTGGCGGAAGAACGCAGGCAATGGCAGGCGGTGGACGCGACGCTGCGCGGCGTGTGGCACGCGCTGTCGCGTGTCGCCGTCGTGCGGGGCTGTGCCG
>Ga0105238_10002492_pt1 | contig 18418 bp, 8 predicted proteins | sample KBSC34metaG_FD_81526 | JGI IMG/M metagenome (GOLD analysis project Ga0105238, IMG submission 81526) | Corn rhizosphere microbial communities from Kellogg Biological Station, Michigan, USA - KBS C3-4 metaG | ecosystem: Host-associated > Plants > Roots > Rhizosphere > Soil | place: Michigan, USA... | reverse complement strand
GTAGGGTTTGGATCCTCCCTGCAAATCTCTGCTTTGAGGCCTGCCTGAGTAGCAAGGACTGACTCCGGGCACCAGGTTTGGCCGCTGGCTGGACCCGCCGACTGAAGTTGCTCCGAAGGTGCCACCACTGTTGAGATTAGTTTGTGTAATGGCTAATGGAGAACCGTTCTGGTCGACCCATTCGTCATTGATTTGCCACCCGCCGGCCAGATAATCCATCCAGCGGTTCATATTGCCGAAGTACTTTAAGCCGCGCCCGACCGGCACCATGTATGTTGCCGCTGCTGTAACACGATTCGGCATGTCATTAATGGAGCGTGCCCACTCTCTATCCAACCTGTAGTTGTCCTGCATGCCGGCGGTGCTGCTGTTCACTGAGCTTGTAGAGGCGTAGAGGTTGTCCCAGTTTGAGGACCAGGTATATGTCGCCAGCAAAGTAAAGCCCTTCGACATGCGCTTCTGGACCTTTACATCGAGCGCGTTATAGCGGCTGCTGCCGTTGCTCTGCTGCACAGTAACCCCGGTGAATTGAGGGAAGGGCAGCAACAGTTGTGCCTTGGTAGTTGTCGATTTGGCGATCGTTCCGGTTTGTGGATAAGCGGTTCCGTTGGGGGCTGTAATCGTCGGCGCATAGTAGGGATTGGGAACGGAACTCGACAGATTCGTGCTGGTGGAGTAGTTCGCTCCTCCTGGTGCGTATGAGGCCATGATGGAATCCGGAAGCTGATCGATATTGACCGCCTGGCCGAAATTGCGGGCATGCGCGCCTACATAGCCGAGTTTGAGAACAAACCCCGCCGGCAGCTGCTGTTCGACGTCTACGGAGTATTGGTCGACAAGCGGATAACGTCTGCCGAAGGACTGTGTGGTCACCGGCCCACCTATTCCTGTCAAAGCACCCAATGTATTACCGGTAGGCGCCAGGAGTCCGTTCGGAAATGGGTTGGAAAGCCAGGCATTTGCCCCGACCTGGGAGCTGTTGAGAAGCGTAGCCGATGTGTTGTTGTAGCTGGTTGCCTGGCTGTAGCCGGTAGAATACGCGGTAAGCCCGACGGGAGAGTAGAAAACCCCGAAGCCGGCCCGAACTACAGTCCCTTTACGTACCTCATAAGCAACGCCAAAGCGCGGCCCAAACTTGGTATGGCTCTCATTGCAACAGTGAATCGGATATCCGTTGACACCTGCAAAGGCCAGCCCGCCGTGTACGGTCTGCGGAGTTGATGCAGGGATGGTTGCGGAGACGGATGGGTCAAATCCCACGTTATAGCGATTCGCGGACTCCGATTGCCCAAGCTCGTATTCGTAGCGTACGCCGGCATTGATGGTGAGTCTTTGCGTGAGGCGGAAGTCATCTTGAATATAAAGGGCATTGTATTTTTCGTTCATTCGCAAACCCACCGCATTGATCGTGACGGTTGCCGCGGTACTGGATGAGCCAGGAAGTCCCATTAGAAGATCAGCGATGGAATAAGGAGAGTTTGATGCAGGTTTGCCGGTACCGTCGCTGTACTGTCCGCTGAAAGAATAGGAGCCGTTGCCGCCGCTTGCCGGCGAGCTGAAGACATTCATGGTGCGGAAGACATAACCCACCTTTACATTGTGTTTGCCCACGGTCTTTTCAACGCCGACAACGATGTTTTTTGAGGCATTGACTGTAGGTCCTGATGTGGCTGCACCGATGCTGGCCCCGTTGGTAACACTGCTGAGCGTGATAGTGGGGAACGTGGGCGACTGCAGCTTATTGACGAATCCCTGCGGAAATCCGGTTCCGCCAAATCCGGTGGCCTGATTGAAGCCGCTGCTGTACTGCAGCGTGTTGCTGAAGTAACGATTGAATCCATATCCCACGGTGAGTATTGTGGTCGGATTCAAGGTAAAGACGTTGTTGACCGCCGTTGCGTCGTTGAAGCGGTGAATCACGCCGTCGCTCTCGGCGAAGACGTGCAGGATACTTCCATTCGGCTCCTGCGTAGCTAAATGGACGTAAGAGGCCGCAGCAGACCACCATGGAGTGAACACATGGTCCATCTTCCCGCTGTACATATCAGAACGAGTCTTAAAATCATCTGACCCAAAGAAGTTCTGTGCGCCCCCGTTGTAGATGCTACCTTTTGTCGGCAGTGGGAACTGGTTTGCAATGTACTGGCCGATGGGATTGATCAATCCGGTGCCGGTCAGTTTATTTCCAGGTATTGGAAGGCCTGTAACCGGATTACAGAGAATAAAGTAGCCGGCTTGTACCGCGCAGCTTGTGACGCCGCCTGGAGGAAGGTATGCGGAGAAGTCGCCCGCTCGCTCCGCTAAAGTCGGCACATAAAATGAATTTGTCGAGCTCGTGTAAGGCTGTGCCTGTCGATATCCCTCTCCCGTGACCCAGAAAAAGGTTTTAGCTAGATACCTGATCTTGCGCCCATAGGGTAGGGGACCACCAAAAGCGCCCGCATAAAGATATGTTGTGCTGTCAGGCCGGGCAATGCCTGTCAGGTTGTTCTGCCATGTATTCGCCGTCCAAGGTGTCTGGCGGGTCTCACCATAGAGTGTGCCGTGATATGTCGTCGTGCCGGACTTGAGCGAAGTGTTGAATACACCGCCGCCAGTGCGGCCTACTTCGGCATCGTAGGTGTTCGCCTGGACTTTAGCATCGGAAACTGCTTCCAGCGAAGGGATAAAGGTTGCGCCTCCTGAGGACGTAGAGACAGGAATTCCATCTACAACATAGTTGTTCGCACCAATTGGAGCCCCTGCAACAGACACGGCGGAGGTTCCGCTCTGGTCTTCCGCGCGCACAAAGCGAGGGTCTCCGGTGGGCGTGACATTATTGTCCAGTTTGTCAAATACAAAGGGATTTCTTCCCAAATTTGGAAGGTCCTGTAGCTTCTGCTGGTCAAATGTCTGACCTCCGGACGCCGACGCAGTGTCGATCAAAGGCTCTCCCTCGCTCGAGACGCTGATCACGTCAACTTGTGTCCCAAGCTGCAGCGTCTCGTCCGCGGTAATGGTGCTGCCGATGCCAACAGTTAACGTAGTCTGCTCAAGCTTCTTGAAACCGTCCATGGCGACAATGACTGTATAAGTTCCAGGATCGACCGCCGTGAAAAGGTAGTCACCCTCCTGGTTTGTCGCGGAGGTTCGCTGGATCTGCGTCCCCTCATTCATCAGCTTTACAGATGCGTTGGCGATGGCCGCACCTTGGGTGTCGACTACGTGTCCTCGGATGGCCCCGTAGTTCGTCTGCGCAAGGAGATGGGGAGAACATATACCCACCAGGATCAACAGCGCGATGAGGATGAAGCGTCGTCCGTTTCCGGTTGCCATGTATGATTTCCTCCCACAGGTTGCGAGCTTTTTCTTTGGTGCTTGTGTTGAGACACTTCGACCGTTGCTTGTGCAAACACAAGCCAGATTGCCGTTTGCGATGTCTGATTCTCAGTTGAGGGCGCAGATGGTCTGTGCCCTCAAATCCGAGGTGTCTTGTAGCGAGAGCGCTGAGCCCTCTCGGGTCGATCCACTATTTGGGAGAACTAAAACGTCGACAGCTGAACTGCTTCAATTTCAGAACAAGAGCGCAAAATCTGATTCAGGTTTTCCTACAAATGCCGAGCCTGGGAGAGCTAAAAATATTTGCTACGCATTCGGCCGTGAAAGGGGTTGGTCTCACTGACGTGAAAAACTGACTTTTTGGTAATAGGGGCGAGAATAGCGACGGCTGGATTTCTTGTCAACGAAGAAATGCGGAGCGCTTAGAGTCATTTGTGCGTAGAGTCGTTACAAATCCACGCACCTATAGTACATAGGGCGAAATGTAACATTGTGTCACGCCATCTATTGGGTGCAGATTGCCATTCGCGACCGGCCCCGGAGCGGCACTTGATTGGGGTGTCAGCTTTAGACAAAGATCGCGGCGGCCGGGATGAGGGTTGCGGTTGTGCCGCTACTGACCGGGTGAGCAGACTGGTTTAATGCCCAACTCTGCAGGAAATACACTTGCAAACTCATGCAGAGTTGTGAACTATTTAAGCTAGGAATTCCTACCCAAATACCAGATTTATTTGTTTTGAAGACAGATCTAGCCTTCAGGGCGGCGCCATCGGTGTATTCAGCAGGCCCTGCTGAGTTTAAACCGGAAAGAATCGAACCAGTGTTTCTTCAGGGAGGGACACGATGCGATCCATTCTGATTATCGATGATGATGTTAGGCTTTCCGGCATGCTGAGACAGTATTTCGCTCGGCATGAGATCTCCCTCACGGCCTGTCACAACGGCCTGGAGGGGCTGGGCGCGGTCAGCGGACACCGGCACGATCTGGTCTTGTTGGATGTGATGCTCCCCGACATCGATGGATTTGAGGTGTTGCGCCGTCTGCGGGAAACATCTGACGTCCGGATCATTCTTCTGACGGCCCGAGGGGAAGCTGCTGACAGGGTACGAGGACTTCGTCTGGGAGCTGACGATTATCTGCCGAAACCTTTCGACGCAGAGGAATTGGTAGCCCGAGTTGAAGCAATCTTGCGGCGGGTTACGCCGAAAGCGGAACGAGGAGCCAATTCAGTTGAAACTTCGCGGGTGCAACTGGGGAAATTATCGGTGGATCCAAAATCGCGTACGGCCCAATATGGGGACGAGCTGCTTGATTTAACAGACATCGAATTTCTGCTTTTGGAAACATTCCTGCGAACGCCCGGAGTTGTAATTACCCGGGAGGAACTTGCAGAGCAAGTGTTGCAGCGGCAATTCCATCCTCTGGACCGAAGTCTGGACATGTCCATCTGCCGCCTTCGTCGCAAGCTGAGATCTACTACTCCGCTGGTTCATCCCATCCGAACAATTCGCAGCTGTGGCTATATGTTTTCCGCGGCGGACCTTCAGACGCATCAGCGAATCAACTGAGCTAAACAGGGAGCGATATCCCGATGGCGCGTCTGTTGCTCAAGATATTCCTTGCGTATTGGATCGCGGCCGGTGTGGTGATTGTTCTGTTTGACCTTGGACCGCACCGCCACGTCCACAGTACGCAGCTGACCGACGCGCTCGACGCATCGATGGCGATGAATGGTCGCATGTTAGCCGCGGCGTACCAGAATGCAGGCTGTGCGGCGGTTGGAACGATTGCCGCTGAGAACGGAGATGCACTCTATCTCGCCACGCCAGACGGACATCCGCTTTGTGGCAGCCCTGGTCTTTCCGGTGCCGATCAATTGGTGCGGGCCGCCGCAGCGAGCGGGAAGCGCATGGTGGTCAACCATGCGCATTCGCAATTGTTTGCCGCTCCGGTAGTCGTGAATGGAATTCGGTATGTGGTGTTGCTGAAGAACAGTTACAGCATGGCAGTGGAAATTTATGGTGTGTTACCGGGGTGGAATACAATCGCAATTTCTTGCGGCGTAACTCTGTTTCTTGCGTTGCTGATGGCGCTTCCAATCCGTCGCTTGCGGGCGGCCGCTAATGAGATCGCAATGGGCAGGCTTGATGCTCGGGTGAAGTGGGACAGTCCCACCAGCCGCTTCACAGGTGGCGACGACATTGACCAACTCTGCCGCGACTTCAATTCCATGGCGGAAAAGTTGCAATTGCTGGCTGATGCGCAACGATTGCTCTTGTGCGAGGTTTCGCATGAGCTGCGCTCTCCGTTGGCGCGGCTCGGTGTGGGGCTTGGGCTGGCACGCGCAGAGTCTTCACAGCCGATGCGGGAACACCTGGACCGCATTGAGGCCGAATCTACACGCATCAATCACCTGATCGACCAGGTGCTCTCTCTTTCGCGGCTCGATACACTCTCGCGGATTGAGGTGCCGGGCTGGTTTTCGGCAAGTGGAATGGTTGCGGATGCGCTTCCTGACCTGGAATATGAAGCGGTGCAGATCGATTGCCATATTGAAGCCAGCTTCGGAGACGACTGCGAAATCTATGGGGATGAGCACTTACTGCGGATGGCAGTCGAGAATATCGTGCGGAATGCGATCAAGTATGGCGGCGCAGGCAGTCTCATCCACTTAGAAGTAGGGCTGGCTGTGCGAGGCAACTGTGTGTTCCGTGTGGCAGATGATGGGCCAGGCATTCCGGAGCATGAATTGTCCTCCGTCTTGCGCCCCTTTTATCGCGCCGATCGTTCGCGTCACTGGCAGCAGGAGGGCTCTGGAATCGGTCTTGCGATCGCCGATCGGGCCGTGAAACTGCATGGGGGCACTATCTCGATCAAGAACCGTAGTACCGGCGGCCTTGAAGTTGAAATATGCCTTCCCGCCGTACAGTGCAGGCCGATATACATTGACGAAACTCTTGCACGTCAATGATGTGCCTCCATTTGGCACGTCATCAATTTACTCGTACTGGGCTAAGGATTTCATAACGAAAAGTTGACAATTTGTTACAAATTACGTTCCCTTCTTCCGCCCCATTTCTGTCATAGTCAGTTCACGCACACAAGAGAATCACGCAACAGACAACGAACCGTCGTCGCTTCAGAGCGAATGTCCTGTACCTGACGCCTTCAGTCTGAACGCGGTGCCCATTTCTCCTACGGGAAAAGTTCCCGGATGGGGTAACGGACGCCAACGACCCAGCTCGCCCTAACGCTAGTTATTCGTGTGAGGTTTTGCCTATGCGTCGCTTTCTTTCCGCTATCGTGTCAGTTTTCCTTTTCACTTGCATGCTCCATGCGCAGAGCACCTTTCGCGGAGCGCTTTCCGGCACTGTTACTGATTCCCAAGGCGCCAGTATTCCTGGGGCACAGGTCGAGGTGACCAACGACGCCACAGGCACAGCCTACAAAATTGTTTCGTCGGAGACTGGCGCTTTTGCAGTCCAGGACCTGCCATTGGGCGATTACAAGGTCTCCGTGAGCTTTGCAGGATTTGCAACGATGAAGATCGACCAGATCCGCATCTCTGCGGGCGTGACCTTCAACCTGCCAGTATCGCTGAAAGTTGATACTGCGATGACAACGGTGGAGGTAGATGCCGCCGCGCTGACGCTGGACACGACGAGTCAGGTGAAGACATTCACGCTTCCCAAGGAAGAGGTCTCCGATGTGCCGATTAACGGGCGCAGCTTCACCCAGATGACGCAGATGCTTCCTGGCAACACTACGGGCACAACGCGATACACCGTAGATGGTGTGGATAACAACGATGTTTACAGCAACAGTGTCGGCTCCAACCAAGGTGGCGTCGGAGGTATTCCAGGAACGTTGCTGCCGCTGGATTCGATTGAGGAGTATTCGGCCGAGACGCAGACTGGTGTCGAGAGTGGAGGCTTCTCAGGTACGAACGTCAATCTATCGATCAAGTCGGGCACCAACAAGATCCACGGCAGCGTGTATTACTACAACCGCAACGAGTTCTTTGCGGCGATGGGTCCATTTACGAAAGACGCAAACTACTCGCGCATATTGAAGGGGCAGCCGGCCCTCAAAAAAGCGCCGATCCATTTCCAGGAGATGGGCGCCTCCATCGGCGGGCCTATTTGGAAAGACAAGATCTTTTACTTCCTGAACTACGAGCGACAGCAGTATGTGTTGTCGCAAGGAACATCTTCGCAGACAGAGCCATCGACCGCGTATGTCAACAAAGCCATGGCTTTGCTTGCTGCTGGTGGTGTAACGCCTTCCACCAACCCGACTATTCCGATGATGCAGAACCTGATCACGGCGCTTTGGCAGCCGAGCATGTTGACGGGAGGCGCGAGCACGCAAAATTGGACACCTCCAAGCAGTGCTGCGCAGCATGGCTACAGCAACAATGTCATGGCTAAGTTTGATCAGACCCTGAACGACAAAAACCGCCTCACAGAGCGTTGGTTCTGGGGCGAGGGCAGCCAGACTGCACCGCTCTCGAGTAGTCAAAACCCCTGGTATTACCAAGTGGCCGGTGAACGCGTCGACAATACGGCCGTGATGCTCAACACGGCATTTACGACACGAGTTTCCAATCAGATTCTCATGGGCGTGGATTTTTTCAATCAGCCCTTTACAGACCAGAATCCCAATAACGGCGCTGCTGGTGTCGGCTTTATCGCTGGTCTCGGTCCCGGCAATACTTATGGTCAGCCTTATATCAACATTTCGGGATTCGATGGGACAGGCGGTACATCCGTCCAGTCGCGGCGCGATCTTTCCGGTCATCTCACTGAAACGCTTTCCTATTCTTTGGGTAAACACAATCTCCGCCTCGGAGCTGAGTACCGCCGCATACAAATTTATGCGGTAGCCACTGGAAGAGGCAGCAGTAGCATTCTGACTCGTGGCCAGTTCAACTTCAATGGAAGTCGTGGTTACAATGCCCCGACAGGCGGAAACGGAATTTCGTATCCGACGATATTCCAGGGAGCGACGTTGGACTCTCAAACCAAGGCGCTTGCCGACTTTCTGCAGGGAGAGATCGCACCGCCATCCGTCAACAGCAGCGGAACGACCACCCCTGGCGCTCAGCTTTATAACGGCAGCCTGGATCGAAGTGTTTCGGACAATAACTTCAATCTTTACGCGCAGGACAGCTTTCAGGTCACACCAAACTTCAACATCAACTATGGCCTTCGCTGGGACTACATTTCTCCGGTTGGGGACGACCAGCGTGATTTGTCAGTCTTTCGTCCTGGAACTCTGCCCAGCCCGCTTGCTCCAACTGGAGGACTTGCCGTTGTGGGGCAGGACATCAAAGAGCCTTATAAGGCCGATGTAATGCAATTGGCCCCTCGTGTTGGGTTCTCCTGGCAGCCGACGAAGTTCAGCAAGATCACCAATGGCATGGTGATCCGTGCCGGTATAGGCCTGTATTTCGATACCACAGGCCTAGGCACATGGATTTATGCCACCAGCCTCGCCGGGAATCCTGCCGGTACGAGGCCTTTGTACAACGAGGGGCTCAGCAGTGTGAACATCGCTCCCAATGTCTCTATCTTTCCCGCCAATGCAGCAGCAAGCATTCCGAATAACGGTGCTGGGGGGCAGTGCGTCGGAGCCAAAGCGGCTACATGTCCGAGTCTGGGCATCTCTGGCGTCGATGAAAGCTATTCAATGGGCGACACCACAAACATGTCGGCGAGTGTAGAGAAGGCACTGGGCAAGTCCGCGATCTTCGAGGTGAGCTATGTTGGGGTTCGAGGGCGTCATCTCGCGAATTCCTATGACATGAATCAGCCGGGGTATGGGTCAACTACAAATACCGTTATCAACAACGGCTTTACCTACGCACAGACGCAGCGTCCATATTTCAACCAGTATCCTAACTTCGCGAAAATCACCGAAACCTCGAGCTTTGGATCGGTAAACGCCAATGCACTGCAAGCCTACATCCGCACGCGGAATTGGCATGGCCTGATTTCCGAGGTTTCTTATGCGCTATCAACCAGCACAGGCACTGGAACGATTGAAGACTATCACCATCCTGAGTTGGACTACGGGTCTAACGCCGTAGTCACCAATCAGATCAAGGGCTACTGGACGTATAACATTCCCAATCTAAAGACCGGTCCTTCGTGGCTGGTCAATCGTTGGATCACCGGCGGATGGCAGACTACCGGAACCTTGCTGTTCAAGGGGGCCACCGCAGTCACGGCATCCGCTTCCGGGTCCTGCAACAACGCGGGCGGCAATACTTATGCGCTTACCTGCTCGGGCCTGGGAGTAGGCGAGGGCGCGGGGCGTGCCAACCTTACAAATCTGCCGTTATTCTGCTCCGGCAACTGCGGTGGAAGCGCAGTCTCTGCGACTTCAAGGACTATCGTTCCCGGGACGGGCTTTGTTCAGTGGTTCAATCCATATGCGGTCATCGCTCCTCCGGGTTGCTCTACCGGAACCACGGGTGACTGCTCACTCCCGCTGACCTCGTACTACGGTAAGACCGTGCCGGGTCAGATTCACGGCGCACCTGGCTTTGGGGATGTAGATGTCTCCATCTTCAAAAACTTTCCCATCACAGAACGGATCAAGGGACAGTTTCGCGGTGAGATGTACAACGTCTTCAACCGCGTGAACTACTCCAAGCCGTCGTTGTCTGCAACCAATACGGCGACTGATCCACGATACGGGGGCCTGAATGTCACCGGTGCAACAAGCACTGGTCGCATTACCTCCACTATCGGTGGAACCAGCGCACCTGGCATTGCCTTCGGCGAACCGTTCAATGTGCAGTTGGCATTCAAGTTTTTGTTCTGATCCTCCGTAACGGGTGGGCTGTCTCTCGAACGATGGCCCACCCGACTTTCTTTGATACATCTAACAATTTTCCGGAGCTTGCATGAGACTTACTCAGCATTGCAGGGCAGTTTTCTGGATGGCGGCAGCTGCCATTGCGCATGTTGCCCATGCGGCTGATCTCTCCGGTGAATGGGTCGGGCAGATCACAGGACCATTCGACTCGCAGTACACAGCGCAATACAGCCATGTGACGCTGAAGACCACCGCCGGAAAAATTAGTGGCACGTGGGGCGCCTATGCCGTTACCGGTAGCTTCACCGGAGATAAACTCACTCTTTCGTTGGCGGATGCAAGCGGCACCGCGGCGGGCACACTGACCGGTAGCGTGTCGGGCGAGACATTTGACGGGAAGGGAAGCGTGGTTCCCGCGCGCCGCGCGAGCGCAGCGACCAGTACGATGACGCCAGCACAGCCGCCGCAGGATGTGACATGGAAGCTGATGCGAGCAGCCGTTCCTCCGGCCTCGCCGCAGAGTTACAACTATGAACCGAAGTATTTCTATGGCATCTACTCCGCCGCCGAGCCGCCTGCGCTGCACATCTTTCCCGGTGACACGGTCTCTACTCGCACCATGGACCAGGCGCGCGATGCGGCGATTCCTCGCCATGGCAATGGCGGTGATGTCAATGTAGGACCCTTTTATGTGGAAGGCGCTCTGCCTGGTGACACACTGGTCGTGCATATCGTGAAGTTGCGCACGAACAAGCCAACCGGTCGCCAGGGAAGCCGTTTCAATGCGCATGCTGTGACAACTGCCTACGCAATAGCCGCCCAATATGATCCCAACTTCAATGGCAACTGGAACCAGGACCAGGAACACAACATCGCCACACTGCCTGCATCACCCGGACTGCCGCATCTCACCATCCCGATGAAGACCATGCTGGGCTGTATCTCCGTTGCTCCGCCCGGGGAGGAGCAGTATCGCGGAACGGACCTGGGAGTCTTTGGTGGCAACCTCGACTACAACGACAATGTGGAGGGCACAACTCTATACTTCCCGGTCTTTCATCCCGGGGCGCTGTTGGGCATGGGAGATGCGCACGGCGCTATGGGAGATGGCGAAGTGGTCGGCACGGGTCTTGAGACCTCGGTGGATGTGACCTTCACCGTCGATGTGATTAAAGGCTACGCAACACCGCAAGTTCGCGCGGAGACGAAGGACTATCTGATTTCATTCGGTGTTTCAGGCTCAGTACCGGAGTCGATACAGCTTGCCACAACTCAGCTTGCTGATTGGATGAAGCACGACTACCACCTGAACGACAGCGAGGTCGCGCTCTTCTTCGGTGACGTCCTGAAGTACGACATAACCGAGCTGGTCGACCCGCACTTCGACGTCGTGGCGAAGGTCCCCAAGAGCGAAGTGGCCTTGTTGAACAAATAAATGGTCCCGTAAACGAAAGAGGAGCAGCGAGATGGCAGGCAAATGGACGAAGACATCCATTCTGGCGACACTGGTCGCATTGGGTACAGCCCGCATCTGCGCGGCAGCGGACATCTCCGGCAAGTGGATCGCAGAGATTGGCGGCGGCCAGGGCGAACCGCAGTACACTCGCGTCTCGCTGGCGATCAATGGTGGGAAAGTTGGCGGCATGTGGGGCGAGTCAAAGATCGATGGCACACTCGCAGACGGCAAGCTAAGCCTCGCGTTGAGTGATGCGCAGGGCGTATCCGCAGGCAAACTGGATGCGACGGTCTCCGGCGAGACGATCGCCGGTAGCGGAATGATCTCCGGCGGCCGCGCCGGTCGAGCAGGGGGTGGAGGATTCGGCGGTGGTGGCGGTGGAGGAGCACGCCAGGGTGGTGGCGGCCCGGTCAACTTTACGCTTGTGCGTCCGGTAACACCGCCCGCACAGCCGCGCGATCTGAGCTTCTCGCCGACCAATTTCTACGCTACGTATTCATCCCAGAACAAACCTGCCCTGACCATCTTTCCCGGCGATATTGTCCATACCTGGACCGCGGATGCCGGTGGCGTGGATGCGAAAGGCGAGAGGCATCGGGGCGGTGATTCCAACATTGGTCCGTTTTATGTAGAAGGTGCACTGCCCGGCGATACACTGGTCGTGCATCTGCTGAAGGTGCGGACGAATCGCTCTACTGCGCACCAGGGTACGCGTATCAACGCACATGCAGTCACTGCTGCGTATCTGGTGGGCACCCAGTATGATCCTGCTGTCACCGGCGATTGGACGCTTCTGCCGGACAAGGGCATCGCAGTGCCCACACATCCCAGCGAACACATGAAAAACTACAGCGTGCCTCTGAAGCCGATGCTGGGCTGCATCTCTGTCGCACCGGCCGGCGATGAGCAGTTCCGCGGTGGTGATCTTGGCGTGTTCGGCGGCAACATGGACTACAACGACAACGTGGAGGGCACAACGCTCTACTTCCCGGTCTTCCATCCTGGCGCGCTGCTGGGCATGGGCGACGGCCACGCCGCTATGGGTGATGGAGAGGTAACTGGCGGGGCGATCGAGACTTCGATGGATGTGGATTTTTCTGTCGAGGTGATTCCAGGAGACTCCACTGGCATGATGCGCGCCGAGACTAAGGATTATCTGGTTGCGTTCGGCGTTACCGGCTCGGTGCCCGAGTCGATCCAGGTGGCCACCTCGCAGCTCGCTACATGGATCAAGAAGAAGTATCAGCTGACCGACAGCGAGGTTGCGATCCTGTTCGCATCTACGCTCAAGTACGACATCACGGAGCTGGTCGACTCGCAGTACGATGTGGTTGCCAAAGTGCCTAAAAGCGTTCTGACAGCCATGAAGTAATGGCGAGTGTGTAAGCCCAGTCTTCGATTCGATAACGCTGGATCTTTTGCCATCGACGATACCTGGCGCTGACCGCGGCCTTCGATCCGGAACTCGCCATCCCATCTCCACCAATGCGGCGCGGTCGCGATCTGCTGCATGCGTCCCAGAAGTAGTTCGATCAGCCATCATTGGATGGCTGCCGTCATTTCTTCGCAATTTTTGTGTGCTATCGGATAGGCGAAAGACCAAGTAACATGGGGTGCGTTCTTTAGGTTGGGCGGTAAGAGTGCGGGACGAAAGGTGGACAAATGAAGCGGAGGGCATTTTTGCAGGCGGCGGGAGCGACGGTACCGGCGGCGCTGATGGAGAGGCTGGCGCTGGGACAGGTTGCCACTAAGGGTTCTGGCGCAGACGTGACAGCGCTTCATGGCGAGGCGCATGTCGTGGGTGACGGGCAGGACCGATTCGGTGAGAACCATCCGCTGGGCTTTACTACGATCCTGTTTCGCATGGGTGCGAAGGAATCGAATGGCAGCATCTTTGCCATTGAGCACAAGAATCTCGGCAAGGGCGGCCCGCCCGAGCACATCCATCTCTATCAGGACGAGTGGTTCTATGTGCTGGAAGGTACGGTGCGCTTCCGCGTCGACGGCAAGGAGACGGTTGTGGGACCTGGCGAGAGCGTGCTGGGGCCAAAGCGCGTGCCGCACTGCTTTGCGGGTACGGGTGAAACGCCGGCGCGGATGCTGATTACGTTTACGCCTGCAGGAGTGATGGAAGATTTCTTTCGCGAGGTGGCGGTCCCGAACGGACCGAAGATGGAAGGCAACACAGCCCTGTTTGCGAAGTACGAGATGCGGTATGTAGGGCCGGGAATTGCAGGGTAGAGCGTCTCACGGTGTCGCGAGGCAGATGTTTTGCATCCTGACTGGAGCATAAGTTCGTATCAGCTAAGTGATGATCTCCAGGCGATTCGTCCGCTTCATGAGACTCGGATGCGGCCTGCTCTTTGCCGGTGCCTTTTACGGCCGAGGAGTGCCGCAAAGTGGCGCGGCAGGAGCCGGTTTCGATGCGGAGTCGTATCGAAAGCTGGATGCGACGCTGGAATTTATACGGCAGAGGAATGCGCGGGACTACGCGATCGATGCGAAGCGAGGCATTGATGAGGCGAGCTTTGTGCCGATCGGCGGGATTGAGCAATGGGTGACAATTCAGGGCCAGGACCGGAGCAATCCGGTGATTCTGTTTGTGCATGGCGGGCCGGGCGATGTGACGAGCCTGTATTCCTCTGCCTACTTTGCCGCGTGGGAGAAGCAGTTCACGGTCGTTGACTGGGACCAGCGCGGCGCAGGGAAGACGTTCGGTAGGTCAGGGGCTTCGGTGAAGCCGACCATGACGCTGGACCGGATAGCGCAGGATGGGACCGAGCTGGCGGAGTACCTCTGCAGGCATCTCGGCAAGCGGAAGGTCATTGTCGTTGCGCATTCTTTCGGCACACTGATTGCGCTCAAGATGGTACAGACGCGGCCAGAATTGTTTGCAGCGTATGTTGGCACTGGACAGGTGGCGGACGAGACGCGCGAATATACAGTGGCATACGGTGCGCTGCTGAAGAAGGCAGAAAGTGTGCACAACGAGGAGTCGATAGCAGAGCTGAAGGCAGTAGGTCCGCCGCCTTACAAAGATGGAAAGGGCTATCAGGTGCAGCGGAAGTGGTCGAATCGCTTTGAGCATGCCGATACTTTCCTGGCGGGCACGATGAGCTTGTCCTTTACGGCACCGGGCTACACGGCTGCCGATGTAGTCAGCGATTTCGATGGCCAGATCTTCAGTGGAGACGTACTGGTTCCGCAGGCGCGGTCACAGACGATGCAGGACTTGGGGCTGAAGTTTGCGGTTCCGATGTTTTTCCTGGAGGGAACAGAGGACTTCACGACTCCGACCGCGCTGGCGCGGGAGTATATGCAGGCGCTGCATGCTCCGGTGAAGGAGTTTGTGCCCATTTCGGGCGGCCACTTTGCGGTGTTTATGAACTCAGATGAGTTTCTGAGGCAGCTTGTGGGAAGAGTGAGGCCGCTGGCGGAGAGAGCTGGATGACTCGATAAAAAGCAACCCACCCAAGCAGAGCTTGGGTGGGCACCGGATGCGTGGTTAGTTCTTTGCGGCCAACTGACGCAGCACATACGGCAGAATGCCACCGTGCTGGTAGTACAGGATCTCCTGCGGCGTGTCGATGCGGATGGTCGCGGAGAATTCGATGGTTTTGCCGGCGTTGTTTTCCGCGATGACGGGGATGGTGCGGCCGTTGGAGAACTTCGAGTCGAGCATGGTTTTGAGACCGCCGGGTTCGTCGCCAAGGGAGAAGATCTCCTCGCCGGTGAGGCCGAGCGACGCGGTGGATTGACCTGGCAGGTACTGCAGCGGAAGAATGCCCATGCCTACGAGGTTGGAGCGATGAATGCGCTCGTAGCTTTCCGCGATGACGAAGCGGATGCCGAGCAGCTTAGGACCTTTGGCGGCCCAGTCGCGCGAGCTGCCTGAGCCGTACTCCTTACCGGCGAGGATGCCGAGCGGGATACCGCGCTCGGCGTAAGCGACGCTGGCATCGTAGATCGACATCTCGGTGCCTTCGGGCAGCAGGCGCGTAACGCCGCCCTCGGTTCCGGGCGCGAGTTTGTTGCGCAGTCGCACGTTGGCGAATGTGCCACGCACCATCACCTCATGATTGCCGCGACGCGAGCCGTAGGAGTTGAAGTCGGCAGGCGTGACGCCGTGTTCGGTGAGGTATTTGCCGGCGGGCGAGTTCTTCTTGATGGAGCCGGCGGGGGAGATGTGGTCGGTGGTAACGGAGTCTCCGAGCACAGCCAGGCAGCGCGCAGCGCGGATGTCTTCGACTGGCGCGGGAGTGGCCTTCATGCCATCGAAGTAGGGCGCCTTGCGGATGTAGGTGGAGTCATACTCCCAACCGTAGGTATTGCCAGAGGGGAACTTAAGGCCCTGCCAGTTGGCGTCACCGTCGGTGACGTGCGCATATTGTTTGCGGAACATCTCAGAGCCGATGCAGGTGTTGACGGTGTCGGCGACTTCCTTCTGCGAAGGCCAGATGTCCTTGAGGAAGACGGGCGCGCCAGACTTGTCCTTGCCGAGGGGATCAGTATCGAAGTTGTGGCCGATGTAGCCTGCGAGCGCGTAGGCGACGACGAGCGGCGGGCTCATCAGATAATTCGCGCGGACCTCGGGAGAGATGCGGCCCTCGAAGTTGCGATTGCCGGAGAGGACGGAGACGGCGACGAGGTTGTGCGCCTCAATCGCTGCGCTCACGTCAGTAGGCAGCGGGCCGGAGTTGCCGATGCAGGTGGTGCAGCCGTAGCCGACAGTGTTGAAGCGCAGCGCGTCGAGGTACTGGGTGAGGCCGGCCTTGTTGTAGTAGTCGGTGACGACACGCGAGCCAGGCGCGAGCGAGGTCTTGACCCAGGGCGGCGTGGAGAGACCTTTCTCGACTGCCTTTTTAGCGAGCAGGCCAGCGGCCACCATGACATAAGGGTTGGAGGTGTTGGTGCAGGAGGTGATGGCGGCAATCACGATAGACCCGTTGCCGAGGTAGGGATCGACCTCGACGCCGAAACGGTCTTTGACGGACGTGGGTGCTGCCGAATGAGGGGCGACCGGAGCGGGTGCGCCGACACTGCTAGTCACGTTGCCGTTGGCGGATGGGTGTCCGCCTTCGGCCTCCCAACGGATCATCTGGCGCGCGGCGTCCTGATTGCCGTTCGGGCCGAGCAGTGCGGGGAGTTCCTTCGCGAAGGAGGCGGCGGTCTGCGAGAGCAGGACGCGGTCCTGCGGACGCTTGGGGCCGGCGACGGAAGGCTCCACTGTCGAAAGGTCTAAGGACAAAGTCGAAGAGTATTCCGCTTCGGGCGCGTCGGCGGTGTGGAAGAGGCCCTGTTCGCGGAAGTAGGCTTCGACGAGGGCGATATGCTCTTCGCTGCGGCCAGTGAGGCGGAGATACTTCAGCGTCTCGGCGTCGACGGGGAAGATGCCGCAGGTGGCGCCGTATTCGGGGGCCATGTTGGCGATGGTTGCGCGGTCGGCGAGCGGGAGTTCAGAGACGCCGGGGCCGAAGAACTCAACGAACTTGCCGACAACGCCGTGCTTGCGGAGTGCCTCGGTGACGGTCAAGACGAGGTCCGTCGCGGTGGCGCCTTCGCGCAGCTTGCCGGTGAGGCGGAAGCCGACGACCTGCGGCACCAGCATGGAGACCGGCTGGCCGAGCATGGCGGCCTCTGCTTCAATGCCGCCGACACCCCAGCCGAGGACGCCGAGTCCGTTGACCATGGTGGTGTGGGAATCAGTGCCGACGAGGGTGTCGGGGTAGGTGGTGACGCGGCCGTGTGCGTCGGGCTGCGTGGTGAAGACGACGCGCGCGAGGTATTCGAGGTTCACCTGGTGGCAGATGCCCATGCCGGGAGGCACGGCGGAGAAGTTGCGGAAGGCGGTCTGGCCCCACTTGAGGAAGGCGTAGCGCTCGCGGTTGCGGGTGAACTCGAGGGCGGCGTTGAGGTCATAGGAGTTGACGGTGCCGAACTCGTCGACCTGCACGGAGTGGTCAATGACGAGCTCTGCCGGCTGTAGCGGGTTGATCTTTTCCGGGTTGCCGCCGAGGGTCTTCATGGCGTCGCGCATAGCGGCGAGGTCGACGATGGCGGGCACGCCAGTGAAGTCCTGCATAAGGACGCGCGCGGGCATGTAGGCAATCTCACGCGACGGCTCGGCCTTGGGGTCCCACTTCGCAAGGAAGCGGATGTCGTCGGCGGTGACGGTAACGCCGTCTTCGCAGCGGAGAAGGTTTTCGAGCAGGATACGCAGCGAGAAGGGCAGGCGCGCAAGGTCGGCTTCCTTGCCGAGGGCGGAGAGACGGTAGATGTTCACGGTCTGGTTGCCCGAGGTAAGAGTGGCGGCGGACTGGAAGGAGTTTGGGTGGGCCATTGTTTGAGTCTCCTGATTTCTCATATGGGCGCGGCGCACGGAAGCGCGAACGCGAAGCTTGTGGCTCTTCTTTTGGGCGCGATGCATGGCGCAGGGGCTCAGGTAGAAAAAGCCTGTCTGAATTGTATGAGGGATGGCGCGAAGGAAAAATCAGAACCAGCCGCGGTCGTGGCGTCCACGGCGGAAGCGCTTCAGCAATGGGAAGCGGCGTGCCATATGAAGATTGTACGCCTATGCTGCCGAATGCATGGTAGGTTGGATGACTCCCAAATGTATAGCCGAGAGGTTTGCTTATGCGGGTGATCCGCAAATACGGCATCTATTGAGGCTAGATCCCACGCAGAAGGGGCTCACTCGGAATGCGGCAGACTCAATTTCCGGGTAGCCGGTTAATCGCGCGTGCGCGCTACCAGCACAGAAACGAAAAGCGGATTGAAGGGACCAGTCGCACCCCTTCCAACTCATTCAACATCAAAGG